>Ga0265323_10000697_pt1 | contig 18238 bp, 20 predicted proteins | sample 41225metaG_FD_193580 | JGI IMG/M metagenome (GOLD analysis project Ga0265323, IMG submission 193580) | Rhizosphere microbial communities from Carex aquatilis grown in University of Washington, Seatle, WA, United States - 4-12-25 metaG | ecosystem: Host-associated > Plants > Roots > Rhizosphere...
CAGTTGCGCCGGTTCGAGCAGCGTGAAAACACGCCCTACAAGCGCTGGAAGCTGACCGACGAAGACTGGCGCAACCGCCAGAAGTGGGAGGTGTACACCGAGGCCGTCGAGGAGATGCTCCTCAAAACCAGCACCAATATCGCGCCCTGGACCGTCGTCGAGGGCAATTTCAAGTGGTTCGCGCGCGTGAAGTGTTTGTCTACGATTGTGAAGTCGCTGAGCCGCGAGCTGAACTACAAACCAACCGCCGCCCTCCCGGTGCACGGTGGCGGGCGGTAGAATGGGCACAATGAAGCCGACATACGTGGTTCTTGCGGCGGCAGCCATTCTGACGTGCGCCGCCTCCGCCCAGGTCAGGTTCACGACCACCCCGGAAGGGATGGCGGTGCAGATCAACGGCCAGCCATTCACCGAGTTCCACGTGACCGGCGCCCCGGTCGTGAAGCCCTATCTCTTCCCCTTGCGCGCCGCCACCGGCACCTATGTGACCCGCATGTGGCCGCTCGAAAAGGTGGCCGAGGAAGACAAGCAGTTCGCCGACAAGATCATCAAGCCGGACCACCCGCATCAGCGCGGACTGTGGTTTGCCCACGACAGCGTCAACAAGCTGGACTTCTGGAACATCGCCCCGCTGGATACCCCGCCCTACAACCGCCCGGACCGCGGCAGGATCGTGATCAAAGGACCCGTGAAAGCCACCAGCGGCCGCAGGAAGGGCACCTTGGCGGCCACCTTCGATTGGCAGGATCACGATGGCGGGACGTTGCTCACCGAGTCGCGGGTGATGACCTTCTACGCCGACAAAGCCCGCCGCGTGGTGGACTTCGACATCACCCTCACGGCCGTCCGGAAGGTGGTGTTTGGCGATAGCAAGGACGGCCTCTTCGGCATCCGCCTGCGCCCCGTGCTGCAGGAGGACACCGGCAGCGGGCACATCACGAACGCCGACGGATTGAAGGGCGAGAAGGCGCTGTGGGGCAAGCCCTCGAACTGGTGCGACTACTCCGGCTCGATCGGCGAGGAGAAAGTGGGCGTGGCCATCCTGGACCACCCGGCCAACCCGCACCACCCGGTGCGCTGGCACGCGCGGGCCTACGGCCTGTTCGCTGCCAACCCGTTCGGCGCGGCGGCCTTTGGGAACGACCGCACCGCGAAGCCCGAAGACACCGAGCTCGATCCCGGCAAGAGCCTGCGCTTCCGCTACCGCGTGATCATCCATGCCGGCGACGCGGACGCCGCCAGGATCGCCGCCGAGTGGGACCGCTACACGCACGGCAAGTGAGGGCGCAACCGCTGCGCCTCGCACCCAGTGATTCCGCATCCAGTGTTCTGATTGGCGTTTACAGCCCTTGCCTGCGCATCCGGCGTGCACCCTGCTCGAACTGAGGCAAATTCGCACTCGCTGCTGGTCCAACCGGCTCACGACAGCTGGCTGCTTCGCGGAACCTTGTCGGTTCGTAGTCGCAAGTGTGGCAAAGCCACCTGCCACTGCGCTAACGGCGAATTGCACGCCTCCCTGCATCTGGTCCAAAGCCACGACGGTCAGCCGCCCCGTGCGGCGTTGCAGCGCAATCCAGCGCGTGACCTGCGCCCGGCGCAGTTCCGTCATTCGCGAGAGGTAGCGCCGGACCAGCCGTTTGTCCGGTTTGTCCAAGCTCGTGTACTGGAATCGTACCAGCGTCTTCTCCACCCAATCGTAGACCTGCTGGCTCCGCTGGCCGGCAGACCGTACCTCCCCGCTGCCGGCCAGGAACGCCCGAATCTGCTCCAGCCTGGTGGCTTCTGTGTCGTCCATGCTGATGATCAATCCCCAGCATCCCGCACTCTCCCTTCAGGCTCATCTTGTATGAGACAAGACTCAGCGTGCGACCCCTCGGCCGACTCTGCTACGATAGTAAGTCTTCGCTAATGTTGCGCTTCGAGACCGCCGGAGAGTCCCACGGAGAGTGTTTGGTGGCTACTCTTACAGGGCTTCCTGCCGGCATACCTATCTCCGTGGAAGCCGTCAACCGCGAGCTGTGGCGCCGGCAGCAGGGCTACGGCCGCGGCGGACGGATGAAGATCGAAACCGACCGCGCCGAGATCGTCGCGGGCGTGCGGCACTCCCATACCATCGGGTCGCCCATCGCCATCCTGATCCGCAACCGTGACTGGGCGAACTGGACCGAAACGCTCCCAGTCGAGGATTTCGCCGGCTCCGAGGACAAACGCAAGCCCGTAACCCGCCCGCGGCCGGGCCACGCCGATCTGGCCGGCGGCATCAAATACGGCTTCCACGACGCCCGCTACATCCTGGAACGGGCCAGCGCCCGCGAAACCACGGCACGGGTGGCGGTTGGCGCCATCGCCAAGGCGTTGCTGGGCGAATTTGGAATCCGCGTACTGAGCCATGTGATCGCGGTCGGGCCGGCGAAACTGGAACGCGCGGCGGAGTGGGACGAACTGGTCGCCCTCAGCCAGCGCGAGGAGGTTCTGCTGGGCTGCGTAGACCCGCAGGCGGAAGCGCGCATGAAGGCGGCGGTCGACGAAGCGTACCGCACCGGCGATACGGTGGGCACAGTTTTCGAAGTGGTGGCACGCGGCGTACCCGTGGGGTTGGGCTCGCACGTCGCCTGGGACACGCGGCTGGACGGACGGCTGGCGCAGGCCATCGTCTCGATGCAGGCGGTGAAGGGCGTCGAGGTGGGGTTCGCGGCCGAAGGCGCGGCCAGTTACGGGTCGAAAGTACAGGACACCATTCATTACGATCGCGCCGGGCGCCGCTTCACCCGTGGGGCCAACCGCGCCGGCGGCATCGAGGGCGGCATCACCAACGGACAGGATGTGCTGGTGCGCGGTCTTCTGAAGCCCATATCCACGCTGCGGCGGCCGCTGGAGTCGGTGGACCTGGCGACGCGCGAGCCGGCCCTGGCCGCCTACGAGCGCTCCGACGTGTGCGTGGCGCCGGCGGCGGGGGTGATCGGCGAGGCCATGGTGGCGCTGGTTCTGGCATCGGCCTTCCTGGAGAAGTTCGGTGGCGACTCGCTTGCCGAGACTGAACGGAATTACCATGGATATTTGGAGCAGGTAAAAGAGTATTAGCCGTTATGGTCTACCCGATAGTGAAGTTCGGCAATCCGGTTCTGGAGCGCGAAGCCGAAGACGTGACCGAGTTCAACACGCCCGAACTCGACAAGTTTCTGGAAGACATGTTCGAATCCATGTATGCCGCCAAAGGGGTGGGTCTGGCGGCGCCGCAAATCGGATTCGCGCGTAAAATCTCGGTCATCGACGTCTCCAATGGGGAACGCCCCGAGGACAAGCTGGTCCTCATCAATCCCCAGGTCATCAAGGTGGAAGGCAAACAGGAGGGCGAAGAGGGCTGCCTCAGCATCCCCACCTTCCGCGAGCAGGTGCGGCGCGCCAAACGCGTCACCCTGCGCGCCAGGAACGCCAAGGGCGAGGAGTTCGAAGTGACCGGCGAAGACCTGCTGGCGCGCGCATTCCTGCACGAAACCGACCATCTCCACGGCCGCCTCTACATCACCCATATCAGCGCCCTCAAGCGCGACCTCATGAAGCGCAAGATCAAGAAGCTGCAACGCGCCGGGGACTGGGACTAGCGGGCCATGCCGCGCCGCCTGCGCCTGGTCTTCCTCGGGACCCCACCCTTTGCAGTGCCCACTCTGGAGGCCGTCGTGGAAGCCGGCCACCGGGTCGCCGCCGTGGTGACGCAGCCCGACCGGCCGCGCGGCCGCGGCCAGCAACTCGCGCCGCCGCCGGTCAAAGAGGCTGCTCTGCGCCTGGGCCTGGCGGTGTATCAGCCCGAGCGCGTGCGCCACGCCGAAGCCCTGGAGTTTCTGCGCGCCCAGGCCGCCGAGGCCATGGTGGTGGTGGGCTATGGCCAGATCATCCCGCAGGCCGCGATCGATCTGGCACCGCTCGGGATCATCAACGTGCACGCGTCGCTGCTGCCGAAGTACCGTGGTGCCGGCCCCATCCAGTGGGCCATCCTCAATGGCGAAACGCGAACCGGAGTGACCACCATGCGCATTGACGCCGGTCTCGACACGGGCGCCATGCTGCTGAAGGCCGAAACCGCAATTGCGCCGGATGAGGACGCGCCCTCGCTCGGCGGACGCCTGGCCGCAATGGGGGCGCGGTTGCTGGTTGAAACGCTGGACGCTCTGGCGGAAGGCTCCGTCGTTTCGGAAGCGCAGGATTCGACGCAGGCCACCTACGCTCCCATGTTGAAAAAGGAAAGCGGGCGCATCGACTGGACCCGCCCCGCCGCGGCCATCCACAACCAGGTGCGCGGCTTGCAGCCCTCGCCCGGGGCCTACACCGCGCTGCGCGGGCAAACGCTGCATGTGCGGCGGTCGCGCGTGGCGGAGGCCGGGGGCGCCCGGCCCGGCGCAGTGGTGCGGGTGAAGCCTTTGGTAGTGGCCTGCGGCGAGGGCGCCCTGGAGCTGATCGAGGTGCAGAGCGAGGGCCGCAAACGCGTTTCCGCCGCCGACTTCGCAAACGGACAGCGCCTGATGGAAAATGAAGTCTTGGGGGACATACCAGCTTGAACCTGCCGCTCGGTTTCGCATACGCTTCAACCTACGCGGGAATCCGCCGCGAGGAGAAAGACGACCTGGCTCTCATCGTCAGCGGCCTTCCGGCCAACGCCGCCGCTGTCTTCACGCAGAACCGCGTGCAGGCGGCGCCGGTTAAGTTATGCCGCCGCCATCTGAAACTGTCCGGCGGCAAGGTGGGCGCGGTGGTGGTGAACGCCGGCAACGCCAACTGCGCCACGCGTACCGGCGACGCGGTGGCGCTGGAAACCGCCAGGGCCGCGGCCAAACTGCTGGAGTTCCCCGCCGCCCAGGTGCTGGCGGCGTCCACGGGCGTCATCGGAGTGGATCTGGATGCCCGCAAGATCGTCTCTGCGCTGCCGCGCCTGGTGGCGGGCCTCGATACGGCGGGCTTCGACCACGTGGCGCGCGCCATCATGACCACCGACCTGGTCCCCAAGACCGCCTTCGCCGAGGTGAAGCTCCGCCGCGGAACGATTCGCATCGCCGGCATGACCAAAGGCTCGGGCATGATCCATCCCCAAATGGCCACCACGCTCGGTTTCGTGATGACCGACGCCGGGATCCCCGCGGCCCGGTTGCGCGCCATGCTGAAGCGCGGCGTGGATGCCAGCTACAACCGTCTCTCAGTGGATGGCGACACATCCACCAACGACACGCTGCTCCTGCTTGCCAACGGCGCTTCCGGCGTCCGCGCCACCGCTCCGGAACTTGCCAGGATCGAGGAGGCGGTGACCGGCGTGATGATGCAACTGGCGCAGGCTATCGCGCGCGACGGCGAGGGCGCGCGCAAGTTCGTCACCCTGGTGGTGACCGGCGCGGCGACCCACTCCGCCGCCGGGAAGATCGCCCGCGCCATCGCCAATTCGCCCCTGGTGAAGACCGCCATCGCCGGTAGCGATCCCAACTGGGGCCGCATCCTCTCGGCGGCGGGCAACGCCGGAGTGGCCTTCGATCCGGGCAAGGCCGAAATCCACATGCAGGGCGTGCGGGTGTGCCGCCACGGTCTGGCGGCGCCATTCTCGGAAGCCGATCTGAAAAGCAAACTCGACGGGGCGGAGTGCGAAATCCGCTTCCACATCGCCGGCAAGGGCAAAGGCGCGGCGCGGTTCTGGACTTGCGATCTCACCGAGGGCTACATTCAGATCAACGCCAGTTACAGGACCTGATATGAGACGCCGGTCGTGGCTCCCTATCTGCGCGATGTTTCTGGGCGCGTGCCTGCCAGCGGCCGGCGACACGCCCGCCGAGGAGGTGCACGCCATGATCGAAGGCATGCACACCGCCCTCGCGGATGGCAAGGCGGACGCATTGCGGGCCTTCTTCGATCCCGGTATGCCGGGCTTTGAGGGGCTGTCCCGCGACATCGGCGCGCTGCTCAAGGAATCGCTGGCGCCGTCAGCCATTGGTTTCTCCAGCGACACTGGGGACGCGCGGGCCCGCGAGCTGTCTCTGGACTGGCGGATGCAGATCCGTGCCTACAGCGGCGCATCGAGCGTGGACCGCGCCGCCCAGGTCAAACTGCGCGCCGAGAAGCGGGACGGGCGCTGGCGCATCGTATCCTTCGCGCCCCCTGACTTCTTCGCGCCGGCATCCGGCGGCGCCGTTTGGGACCTGATCTCGGGGTCCCTGGGGGCGCTCGCCGAAGCCAGTCCCGCCACCTTCCTGGCCGCCTTCGACAAGGAGATGCCCGGCTACGACCGATTAAGATCCAATGTGATGGCGCTGCTGATGCAGGGCAACGTCGAGTCATTCGTGGAACTGGTCGAAAGCCGGGGCGACGACCGCCGGCGGACTTTGGAATTGGATTGGACGCTGTCGTCGGCGCAGCCGCAGACCGGCATCGAGAATTTCCGCCGCCGGCAGAGGGTCACCTGCCAGGTGGAGCGGCAGGGCGCGCGGTGGCGGATTGTGGCGCTCGAACCGATCGGGTTCCTGGCTCCGGAGAAGCCTCTATAGTAGCGGCGATAGCGCCGCTACCGTGTCACGATTTCGCGCACCAGGGCAAAGGCGGCGTTCTCCTGCTCCAGTTCGAGGCTGAAGGGCGCGGTAGAATTGGCATTCACGCGGTCGACATGGACAGCCACGGCGCCGATCTTCGCTCCGATGGCAGTAGTCAGGGTGAACACCACGCGGACATTCTCGATGGGGTGGGCGGTGTTGTTCTTCACGCTCCCCACCAGCATGGTCTTGGCGCCGTGCAGGATGCTGGCTTCGGCCACTTCCATGTCATGGTCGGTGGTGATCTGCGCGCTGCGCACCACGTCGGGCAGAGTGGCCCGGGCTATCTCGGCGGCGGTCGGCTGGGTCGAGGGCCGCTCGCGAACGCGGAAGTAGTGGCTCGCGCCCAGCGCCACCAGGCCAACCACGATGAGGCATGCAACACTCACAATGATTGCGGTGCGGGCCTTCTGGAAGATCGTCCGGTTCGTGAGATACAGGGGATCGGAAGGCGCCCCGCCGCTCAGGAGACGCTCCAGCCACTCGCGGAGCCGGCCGTGCGGCCGTCCGGAGCGGGGGGTACGATTCGGCGAGCGGGATTGCAGTCCCGCATACACGATGGATTCCCACAATTTCCGCAAGCCGTTCATACGGAGCCTCCCATTCGTACTTCTGATTATATCCCGGCACCCGCGGCGCGGCCCGCTCGCCCCGTCAGTGCCGCCCGTCGGCGAGCAGGCCTTCCAGGGTGCGCAGCATCTCCAGCCGGCCCATCACGATCAGGTAGTCGCCCGCCCGCACCGCCGTATCGGCGGGCGGATTGAAGAGCATCGATCCGTCGCGGTTGCGGATTGCCATCACGATGACACCCAGGTCCCGGCCGAGTTGCATGTCGCGAATGGTTTTGGAAACCATCTCGCTGGTTTCGGCCACGCGGACCTGTTCGATGGCGATGTCCTGGCCGATGTCCTTGGCGGAGAAATCCAGAAACTGGACCACGTGGGGCCGCAGCAGCGACTGCGCCAGCCGGTGGCCGGTGATGGCATAGGGCGCATACACGGCATCGGCGCCGGCGCGCCGCATCTTCTCCTCGGCGCCTTCCTCGGCGGCGCGGGTGGCGACGTATATGCCGGGGTTCAGCCCCTTGGCCGAGAGCAGCACGAAGAGGTTGTCGGCATCGGTGGCCAAAGCGGCCACCAGACCGCGAGCCCGCTCGATTCCCGCCTGGCGCAGCACGTCGTCGCGCGTGGCGTCGGCGGCCACCGCCAGTAAGCCCGACATCATGGCACGCTCCACGCGCTCGGCCTCCACATCCACCACCACGAAGGGGACGCCGGCATGCTGCAACTCGGCGGCGGCACCGCGCCCCACGCGTCCGTAACCGCAAATGATGAAGTGGTCCTTCAACTTATCGATCATGTGCTTCCTCCGCCGCTTGCCGATGACATCTCCGAACTCCAGTTCGATGATGGTCTGGGTCATGGCGCCCATGGCGACCAGGATGGTGGTGACACCGAAAATAATCAGGAACGAATTAAAGACGCGCCCGGCGTGGGAGAGCGGATGAATCTCGGCGTAGCCCACCGTCGTCATGGTGATGAGCGTCATGTAGAAGGCGTCGAAGGGTGGGAAATGATCGATGACGGTGAAGCCCACCGTCCCCGTGGCCAGGGTGGTGAGCATCGCCAGAAAGATGTAGAAAAACCGCCGCGCCAGCCGGTTCATGAGTCGTAAGGACCAAGTATAGCGGCTGGCGCGGCAGAGCGGCTCCGCCACGCGGGCTCCGGCGGCTTACAATCGGATTTGGTCCTCGTTCAGAACGTCTCCAAGCTGTACCGGCTATACCGGCGCCCGTCCGACCGGCTGCGCGAGCTATTGCCGGGAAGCCGGCCGCTCCACACCGATTTCTGGGCCCTGCGCGACATCGGATTTCAGGTCGAGAAGGGCGAAACCCTCGGCCTGGTGGGGCCTAACGGCTGCGGCAAGAGCACGCTGCTGCAGATCGTCAGCGGCATCCTGCAACCCACCGCCGGGCGCGTGGTGGCGCGCGGCCGCATCGCCGCCCTGCTGGAACTCGGCGCCGGCTTCAACCCCGAGTTCACCGGCCGCGAGAACGTTTTCCTGAACGGCGAGATCATGGGGCTCAGCCGCGCCGCCATCGCCCGCGCCATGCCCTCCATCGAGGCTTTCGCCGAGATTGGCGAGTTCATCGAACGGCCGGTGAAGGAATATTCCAGTGGCATGTACGTGCGCCTGGCCTTTTCCACTGCCATTCACGTGGACCCCGAGATCCTCATCGTGGACGAAGCCCTGGCGGTGGGCGACGCGGTCTTCGCCAACCGCTGCGTGCGCAAATTCCAGGAACTACGCGAACGCGGCATCACGGTGCTGTTCGTCTCGCACGACCTGGGACTGGTGAAGCAGCTCTCCGACCGCGCCATCCTGCTGCTCGGCGGGCGCATCGAAGCCGAGGGCCATCCCAGGGACGTGATCAACCGCTACATCGGGCTGGTGCTGGAGCGCCAGGAGCCGAGCCACAAGAAGGAGGACCGAGTGCGCGGCAGCTTTCGCCACGGCGACGGCGCCAGCGAGATAGTCTCCATCGAGATCCTCAACGCGCGCGGCGAGCCGGCGGCATCGGTGGCCTCGGGCGAACCAGTCACGGTTCGCGTCCGCTCGCGGTTCATTCGCGCCGCATCCGACCCCATGGTGGGGATCCTGGTCCGCACGCGTATCGGGATGGACGTCTACGGCACGAACACGCGCATCGAGCAGACTCCGCTGGGGGATTTCGCCGCTGGCGACCAATTGGAAGTCGATTTCCGCCTGGAATGCTGGCTCACCCCGCAGCAGTACACCCTGACGGTGGCCACGCAGAACGCCGACGGCACCAGCCACGACTGGCTGGACGAAGCCCTGGCGTTCGAAGTGGTGGATGCGCGCGCCGCCGCCGGCGTGGCCAACTTGAGGGCCGAGGTGCAATGGCGCGTTTCGCGGTGAAAGTGCATCCGCGTGCCAGGCGGTCGGCCTTCGCCGGACGCTTGGGCGACGCCTGGAAGCTGGACCTGGCCGCGCCTCCGGTGGACGGCAAAGCCAACGAGGAGTGCATACGGTACCTGGCCGAGTGGGCCGGCGTAGGGCGTTCCCGGGTGCGCATCGTCACCGGCGCCGCCTCGCGGCGGAAGGTGGTGGAAATCGAAGGGATGTCGCAGGCGGAAGCGGAGGCCCGGCTCGGAGGAGCCTGAGCGCGCGGGTGGGCGGCAGGAGTTGGTTGGGGGTGGAGGACGGGGCGCGGGCGGGAAGTGGAGGCCCGGCTGGAGCGAACCGGGCCAATCCGCCGGGCAGCGCGGCCGGTGGTGGCAAGCGCCATCGGCCGGCTGTTCCGGAAACTGCTTTACTTTACCTGGAGCGTCTTGGTGCCTGGCGAGGGAGTGCCTGCGCTGACGTATCCGACGGCGCCTTTGGTTTTTGCGACGAAGGCGACCACCTCCTCGTCGTTGTCGAGGATCTTAGGCATTACCCCTTTGCCGGTAAACACCAGGCTGCGGTAGTACGTCAACAGAGCGACATCCGTCTTCTTCAGATACTCCTTCAGGAAGGCCTCATGAGTCGGCCCGCCCTTTTCCAGAACAGGCACCACGCGGCCGCCACTGCCCAGATTGGGCGCGGTCTGAAGAAAGGCATCCTGCACTTCGGCGACAGAGACTGCCGAAGCGGTCACGCTTTCGTTGGCGATTAGTTTCAGGGCAGACGGAGAGGCCGTAGCGGCGACAACGAGTCCCAGCATGGCGCACACTAGCAATAGATATATGGTCTTCATGGTTATCTCCTTTGGATTCAGCGTCTCCCAGATCACATATGGAAGCTGAGCCGCATCACCAGCATATTCATGGTGGGCTTCAGACCACCGGCGTTGGGGGCCATGTAGAAGCCCCGGTCCAGCACCGTGTTGACCATGGCGCCGTCGATAAAGTGGCCTTCCACTTTGAAATCCACGTTCGGGCTGATGTCCACGCGAGCCGTCACAGCCTGATCGAAAATATGGTTGGTCGGGTCGCCATGGTAGAGCCCCCAGGCGGCGATGAAGCGCGAGTGATAGGTTCCAACCTCCAGCCTCTTGAAGAGCCGATAGGAGGCCGCCACATAGCCGCTTCGCGCATCCTCATTCCCTGAAACCAGCACTCGGGCGGGGTTGTCGAACACGCTGTTCTTGATCTCCCGGCGGTACTCTCCGGTGAGCCTCAACCTGCCGGCCGAGTAGTCGACATAGAATGCCGTGGTCGGATCGCACAGCGTGACCATTTTGTATGGGACCAATCCGCCAGCCGTCTTGTAGTTGCCAGTCGTGGTGATGTCCGCCTTCATATACGAGGCGCCCACCACCAGTCCATGGACTGGCGTATTCCACCGCAAATCGGCCCCATATACCGGGCCGCCGTAGTAGTTGATGATCTTGACGGTGGTCGCAGGGATGTAGGTGAAGCCGCCTGGAACCACGATCCTGGTCTGCGAAACCAGTCCGTACAGGTAGCCGCCCTGCGCGTCGTTCGGACGAAGGCCGCCATAAAGCGTGTAGCTGAAGTTCCCCATTTTCCTGATCGGGATGTTGCCGTAGAGATCGCCGCCGATGTGCGCGATCGTATCGCCGCGCACGTCAATCGGATACACCGACTGCGGCATCAGCGCCCAGGTATAGAGGAATTCCATATCCTGGGTGTCGTTAAACAACCCCAGGACGGTCTTCACCTTGCCGCCGCGGACTCCGATGTAGCGGCTAAACCAGTAGTCCCCGAATGCCCAGTCCACTTCCGGACGCCAGTTGCCCAGCAAGCCGATGTTCCGGTCGTAGAACTGAGCGCCAACGCGGAACTTATCGGTGATCTGCGTGGAGGCGTTGAAGCCGAAGTCGGTCATGGCCGGACTGCCTTCGGAGGTCTTCATCGTCAGGTAGTTGTTGGTGTTCGAGTACAGAAACCCCTGGGAAGCAAAACTGTGGATATGAATATCCTGCTCGCCAAGGTGAAAATCGAACTGCGCGTAGAGAAGGCCGGGCGACATGGACAGGGCCGCGGCCAGAACGATATTTTTAGCTTTCATGTGCACTCCTTGAATCAGTGCTACGACTCGCCCCCAGAGCGACAGGCGGGTCTGTCTTCCTGAACCAACTTATCGGCCACCCCGCTTCATAACTTTAGGGCGCGGCGGGTTACGGGGCGAGCCGCGGCGGCGGGATACGGGGCGAGCCACGGCGGCGGGATACGGGGCGGGCTACGGCGGCGGGATACGGGGCGAGCCGCGCCGCGGCAGCCGTCACGGCACGATCACGGCGGCGCCCTGGATGGCGCCGGCATGTACGGCTTCGAGCGCCTGGTTGGCCTGATCGAGGGGGAACACGGTGACTTCGGGCCGCAACCCGATCCGGGCGGCGAGGTCGAGGAAATCGCGGGCGTCCTGGCGGGTCATGTTGGCGACGCTGCGGATCTGCCGCTCGCCCCACAGCAGGCTGTCGTAATCGAACTGCGGCATGCGGTCCAGATGAATGGCGTTGACGGCCACCACGCCGCCCTTGCGCAGGCTGGCGAGCGCGGCCACCACCACATCGCCGGACGGCGCAAAGGCGATGGCGCGGTCCAGCGGGACGGGCGGCCTGGCGGTTTCGCCGCCCACCCATCGGGCGCCCAGCGATTCGGCCAGCGTGCGGTGCGCCTGGCTGCGCGTCGCGACGTAGACTTCGCACTTCCAGGCGCGCAGGACGGCGATGGCCAGGTGCGCGGAGGCCCCGAAGCCGAACAGGCCCACGCGCTGGCCGGGTTCCACGCCGGCCACGCGCAGGCTGCGGAAGCCGATGATGCCGGCACACAGCAGGGGCGCGGCATGGATATCGTCCAGGGCTTCGGGCAGGGGGAAGACGAAATCGCGGCGCGCCACGGCGAAACCGGCATAGCCGCCGTCCACCGTGTAGCCGGTGAAAACGGGGGCGTCGCACAGGTTCTCGGCGCCGTTCCGGCAGTACCAGCAGGCGCCGTCGGTGCCGCCGATCCAGGAAACCCCCACGCGGCCGCCGCCCACCAGTTCACCCACGATCTGGTGTCCGGGGATCCGCGCGCCGCCCCGGGGAGCGAGTTCGCCTTCCACGATGTGGAGATCGGTGCGGCACACCCCGCAGGCGGTGACGCGCAGCAGCACCTGGTCCGGGCCGGGCTCGGGAACCGGCGCCTCTTCCAGGGACAGCGGGTGGCGCGCGACCGGCGCCGGAGTGCGGAGAACCGCGGCGCGCATCGCCCTGGCTGCCGGCGGCTCTGGTCCCCAATGGGCGTCCATAAAACAAACATACCGCGGCGGCAGCCCGGCAGGCCACGGTGCACCGACTCGGTTCACCTGGAAGCAACCCGGCATTGAAAACAAAGAAGATATTCCGGACCGGTGAACCGAGTCGGTTCACCTCCGCCCGCCGGGCCAGTCTACCGATCCGGGACGCCAGTATCGCGGAACAGCCAGTTCCTGCCGCCGCAAGCCGGGCAGGTGTATGCCTCCATGCAGAGCGCCCGGCGCACCGCCCCGGCCGCGCGCAGGTAAGCCTCCGAGGCCCCGCTGCCGCACCGCACGCACACGTTGATCCAGGCTTCTCGCGGGCTCTGGGACGCCGCGCCGCCGAAGCGAAACTCCCAGCCGTAAACACTCAGGCGCGTTCCCAGGACACCGTCCGCGCATCGCAGCGCCCAGGAGAACCAGGCCAGGAAGCGCTCGTTCCCATACGCGAAGAGGGCGATCCTGCGCGGCGGCCGGCTGGAGAAGTTGTGGGAGTTCAGGAACGACAAGGAGCTGAAGAGGACGGTGGTGGAGCGGTGCGGCAGGGAGGTCCATTTCACAATCGGGCCAATGACGCCGGCTGGCTGGCGAAAGGCGTTGACGTGTCCCCCGCCCCGGCCCAGCCAGCGGTAGACGCGATCGGTGAAAGTGCCGGCATCGGGCACGGCAACGTACAGCGAGCCGCCGGGCTTCACGACGCGGCCGATCTCGCGCAGGGAGTCCTCCAGGCGGGCGAAGTGCTCCAGGCTGTGGTTGGCGACGATGGCGTCGAAGGAGGCGCCGCGAAAGGGCAGACGGGCCGCGTCGGCTCTGACATAGCCGCCGGAAGCGCTGGCGGGCGGGGCGTCGAGGTCCACGCGGACCACCGTCAGGTCGCCCCTGGCGGTGGAGAAACTGCCCGTGCGGGCGCCCAGGTCGAGCACCAGCGAGCCGGGCGGCAGGCTTTCCACGATGTCCATCATGACGCGAAACCGGACCCTTCCCATCATCGCAGGGAACGGGGCGTGAAATTCGGCATCCTTTCCGGTTGGGCGTGCGTCTACTAGGCAGAAACGGGTATTACAGACCCGATTTTCGTTGCGCATCCGCCGCCGCCGGGGAGAACCGAAACCATGCGGAAATAAATGCCTTGCGCGGCGGTCACGTTAATTTTAAGATAACGGAGTAGCTACTCCGATTATTCACGGGGGAATCAGGATGATCTATTCAAAATCCGCTGAACACGCGATCCGCGCTTTTGTGCACCTGGCACAAGTGCCGGATGGGAAGTACGCCATGGTGAAGAATATCGCCGAGGCGGAAGACGTTCCCGCCGCTTTCCTCGCGAAAATTCTCCAGCAACTGGCCAAGAAAGGCCTGCTGCGGAGCAGCAAGGGACCGACCGGCGGGTTTGCCCTGCGTATCGAAGCGTCGGAGATCCGCCTCCTGGACATCGTCGAAGCGCTGGACGGCCTGGGGCCCTATCAGCAGTGCGCCAGCGGGTTGTCGGAGTGTAACGACGACGTTCCCTGCTCCATGCACGATAGCTGGGTGGCTCTGCGATCGCGTATCATGGATTACTTGGGGAACAATTCGATCGCCGACCTGGCGAAGGCGCTTGACCAGAAGAAGAAGACCCTGGCGCAGACCAAGCAGCGCAAGGCCAGGCGGGCGGTTGCGGCTAAGCGAGCCTGACACGATCGGGTCCGGGCAGTCCCGGGCCACATCATCATACCCGGAGGCAAGATGGGACAATCCGTCCTTGTCCCCATGGTGGTCGAACAGACCTCCCGTGGGGAGCGCGCATACGATATCTACTCCCGGCTGCTAAAGGAGAACATCATCTTCCTGGGCACGCCGATTGACGACCAGGTGGCTAACCTGATCATCGCCCAGTTGCTGTTCCTGGAAGCCGAGGACCCGGAGAAGGACATTTCGATTTACATCAATTCTCCGGGCGGGTCCATCACGGCCGGCCTGGCGATCCTGGATACGATGGCCTTCATCCGGCCCGACATCGTGACCATTTGCGTCGGGCAGGCCGCTTCCATGGCCGCGGTGCTGCTGGCCAAGGGCACCAAGGGGAAGCGCTTCAGCCTGCCCAATTCGCGGATCATGATCCACCAGCCGTCCATGCAAGGCCTGGCCGGACAGGCCGCCGATATCGACATTTACGCCCGCGAGATCCTGCGCATGCGCGAGATCCTCAACGGCATGCTGGCCGATGCCACCGGCCAGACAATTGAGCGCGTCGCCAAGGACGTGGACCGCGACTACATCATGGAGCCCGAGGGCGCGGTGCAGTACGGCATGATCGACCGGGTGATCTCCAGCCGCGACATGGCCCCCATACCGGTAAAGAGGCCCGAGTAAATCAGCAACCTGGCGGCACGGGTTCGTCCGTGCCGCATCCCTACCTGCCGTGCGCAGCCCGCGCTAGTACTTCGACCGTGCGATTCGGTGCCATTCCAGGAAATCCCTCCCTCACGGTCGGGGCTCCGAACGGAGCCGGGCCCAGGGGGCACCCCGTTAGCGAGCGGTATCGCGATAGCACCAAACCAAGCGGTGACGGTACTAATTTCCGCTATCGCGCCGCTTCAGGGTAGGACGCTCGTCGCCATCGCTCTTGGGCTGCGTGCCATCCTCGTTCGGGTCCACCGGGCCGGTGCTGCCCGGTCCGCGCCGCAAGGTGGGCTTGTTGGGATCGACGTTCTCCACCTTGCGGTGGTTGTGCAGCACGGCCAGCCGCGCTCTGACGTCGTTGAACTCCGAGGTGGTCACGACGTACTCCGGCTTGGCCGGCAGATCCTTGTTGATCTCGTTCTGCGACAGCTTGATGCGCTCGTCGGTCATGGGGTGCGAGGAAAAGACCTTGGAGAGCGACCCGGGCTTCTTCTTTTCCAGGGTCTCGATCTTCTCGAAGAAGTCCACGAATGCCAGCGGGTCGTAGCCAGCCTTATACATGTACTGGAGCCCGAGGAAGTCGGCCTCCTTCTCGAAGCCCTGGGAAAACCGCAGATACCCCAGCGGAATCGCCAGGCTGGAAAGCTGGCGGACGGCGTACCCCGTCCAGCCGCCGGTAGCGATGGAGGCCACGATGGCGCCGATCTGCATCAGGTCGCCGCGGGTCACCTGGCGGGTGCCGTGTCGTGCCGCCACATGCGCGATCTCATGGGCCATGACGCCGGCCAGTTCGGCTTCGGTGTCGGTCTTCAGAATCAGGCCGGAATTGACGAAAAAGAACCCACCCGGCAGGGCGAAGGCGTTAATTTCCTCGGTGTCCAGCACCTTGATGGTGAAGGGCACCTTGGCATCGGAGTTGCGCACCAGGTTCTGCCCGACACGGTTGACGTACTCGGCCACAATCGGGTCGTCCACCAGCTTGGCATCCCGCTCCACCGCCTGGGCCAACTGCTTGCCCATGGCGATCTCGCTGTCCAGACCGTAAAAGTTGATCCCGTTGCCCACGTCGCGGTCGCCAATAGCGTCCGGATCGTCCTTCTTATTCTTGGGTTTCGTGTCGTCGGAGAACGCCACGGTTGCCAGGAGACTGAGCGCGGCGGCGATCGCCACGAGCATTGCGGATCGTCGTTTCATTGTCCGGTACCCCGCTTCCTACACTATACGCCGATTCACTCCGGCGGGTAGCCCTACAGGATTTACGTAGCGGGAAGCCGTCCGGTTTCGCGCGGTTTCAGTAGAGCCCGAAATTGATCACCTTCCCTGCCTGATCTACCAGCACATCCAACCGCCGGTCCAGGTAGGAATAGAACTTGCGGCCCTTCTCGGCATCGGTCGAGCTGACGCGGGCGCCCCAGAGCTTGCGGCATTCCAGCCACGTCATCTTCCAGGGGTAGGCGAAGACCGTGCGCAGAGTGCCGGTCTCGCGGTCGAAATCCAGCTCCAGCTCGCGATAGTGGCTGCTGGCGTCGGTGAAGGCGACGATGTCGCCGTTCTCGGTGCCGTCATCGTCGAGGGACACCCGATGACGTTTGGGGTCCCCGAGCACGCCAGTGGCGTCGGCCTGGGTCCAGACGCCGATCTGCTTCTGGCAGAACAGAGCGCTCTCGACACCGAACTCGGCCGGGTATGCCGGCTCGCTCCGGCGCAACACGGGCCGTTCCGGGTCCGGGAGGGGAGCCGCCGCGCCGGGGGCCGGCGAGTCTGGCATGCGTGGCGGATCGGGAGCGGGCGGGGCCGGGGCGCCCGGCAGCAGCAACCGCATGCTGTCCTCCTTGTCGGAGGTACGCATCACGGGAGGAAGAACGCGGAGCGCGGGAGCCGCAGGGCGCGAGGCAACCGGCGGCGCTGGCGCCACGAGGGAACCGGGTGGGGTCAGCTTTCCGGCATCCTCTGCCGGGGGCGCACCAAGCGCCACTCCGACGGAAAGCAGCACCGCGGGAATGAGCTTCAAGGAATGCATACCTGCCTCGGGGGAATCGGATCGGGTCCAAGATCAATGTAGCGGACGGGAGGCACGGGTGTAAATGGGCTTTTCCGCCTGAATTTGGGCAACAGGCAGGTGCTTGCCAAAGTTAGATGCCGGACACTACCGCGGCCGTACCACTGCCAAAGCTACCCTGCGGATTGCGGTGTTTCCGGGGCGGCGCGCAGCCGGTGCGCGAATCCGCGCTCGACAAAGCAGGTGTTCGCTTGGTACCATATGGGGTAGTTCATTGTGGTACTTCTGCCAGATACCTCTACCCGGCTTCATTGGCGCGTAGGTCCCCCAGCAATTCAAGCGAGGAGTAAATCGTAGAAAATCATGGCCTCAAATACTTTTTCCCAAGGCGCCCAGGTCGAACATCAAAGATTCGGTTTGGGGACGGTGATGTCCAGCAGCGACGAACGGATCGTTATCAAGTTTGACGACCACGGCGAGAAGAAGTTCGTCACCAACATGGTGATGGGGAGTTTGAAGAAGAGCGACCGGCAGCCCCCCGCCGAGAAGAAGGGTGCCCGCAGGAAGAAAGCTGCGCCTGCCACGGCGTAAGACGGCATACCAACCGAGAGGATAATTTGAACGCACGCCAAAAGCGGTTATTTGAAGAGGCCCGCAAGCGCAATCCGGACCTCAAGATGCCCATCCAGGCTCCAACTCCGGACTGGACCGAGGCCGACCTGGCACTGATCAAGCAGGGCGTGGGCGACAAGACCGGCCGGCCCTTGCAGGGGTCCGGGGAAACCGGAGAGGCCGCCGCCGAAGCGCCCACCGGCGAGCAGGCTGGCGCCGTGGTCACCTATTTCGAGGCCAAGGGCTTCGGATTCCTCCGCCCCGACGACGGCGGCAGGGACATCTTCTTCCACGTTTCGCGGCTGGCCGAAGGCCTGGCCACGGACCTGCGCCCGGGCGCTCGGGTGTTCTACGAACTGGGCATGGACCGCACGGGGAAGATGGCGGCTTCCAGCATCCGCATCGCTCCCGCATAACCGGATATAATAGGGGAGCC
>Ga0265323_10000698_pt1 | contig 18234 bp, 19 predicted proteins | sample 41225metaG_FD_193580 | JGI IMG/M metagenome (GOLD analysis project Ga0265323, IMG submission 193580) | Rhizosphere microbial communities from Carex aquatilis grown in University of Washington, Seatle, WA, United States - 4-12-25 metaG | ecosystem: Host-associated > Plants > Roots > Rhizosphere...
TGTAGATATACAAATGGGTGCAATAGATCAAAGAAAAATATTAGTTTTTGCACGTGAATTCTTACCACAAATAGGATATAAACATAGAATTGAATTAATGATTCCATTTATTCGAGGATTAACTGCTGAAGGCAAAATGTCAAGTTCAATCAAAAATTCCAAAGTCGATTTACTTGACGACGAAAAGACAATCAAAGATAAATTAAAAGGCGCTTTCTGTGAAGAAGGAAACGTTGAAAATGGTGTACTAGAATTCGCTGAAACTGTTATAATGACTCAAAAAGAAGATGCAGGAGTTGATTTTGTAATAGATAGACCTGAAAAATGGGGCGGACCATTACACTTCAAGAATAAGGAAGAATTACATGATGCATTCGTGAATAAAAAATTGCATCCAATGGATTTGAAAGCAGGAGTCGCAATAGAAATTGAAAAATTATTAAAACCTATTAGACATAAATTCAAAGGCAAAGAACATCTTGTCGAAGAAGCATACGGCGATAAAATAAAGATAGAGTGAGTCGTTCTAAATTATTTTATTTGGATTTGTAAATATACTCCGATAAAAGCGTAAATTTTACGGATTTTTCTTGAAAATACTTATTAATAGTATTAGTTCTATTATATCATGATACATGAAGATACATCAGATGATATGACAGACATCACATCTAAAGATGTTGCTAACATGTATAAAACAATGTTTCTCTCAGGGATAAGTAAAATTAATTTTGCATTATATGCTTATAATATGGAATCATATTCTAAGGTTATATCGCAGATGAATGAGTGCTATAAGAATATAGAATCAGAAAAAATAAGAAACGACGTATCATCACTAATAAACGATGCCAACAAAAAATATATAAATAGAAAAAAGCAAGATACAGATATGGGTCTTGATGAGTTCCTTGAGTTTATCATTAATGGTATAGATATTTCTAAGAATATGTATAAGGGAGCTACAGAAACTAAATATAAATGTGATTTCTCATTGGACTTGAATATCGCCATGACTGAAAGTAGGATAAATAAGACAGAATCTAAAATATTGAACAAAATATTTGATTATCATATTTTTGCAAGATATGCCAAAGAAAAATATGGCGACCAAAGAGCATATTTAGCCATGCAAAAAGAGTGCGTCAATGCATATAAGACAATAGAGAGCAATACTGGAAAAGAGATATTGCTAAAATATATATCTCCAGAATTTCTTAAAACAAAATCTAAGAAGCTATAAAAACAACATTTTTAAAGTTATCTTCTGTTAAAGAGCGATATGACAAAAATAATCTTCGATTGGGATGGAACTATTGCAAAACCTGATGTAGCTCGTGAAGCTTCCATCAGAAGATTTAAAACTCTAGGAGAAACAATAGATGTTAAATGGTTAAAAGAAGCTCAAAAGCACGACGATCATTACAAATTAACAAAACAACTTATTTCTAAATATACTGGAGTTATGGATGATAAAGAATTGAATACTATCATGACAGATATATTCAAACTGCATTATCTTGGAGTAATGCGTGAGATGGGCAGTAAAGCATTATATGATGGAATGTTTCAAGTAATAAAAAAATTACATGAAAAGGGACATAAACTTGTAATAGCCTCTACATTAAGGTCTGATTTAATAAAACATTCTCTTACTGTACTGAATATGAATATATATTTTGAGAAAGTTTATGGAAATACTCCTGATTTAAAATATTCTAAAAAAGACGTCGTTGAAATGGCTAAAAAGAATTTAGACGGTGCAGATTTCATGATTGGAGACAAAGAAGAAGACATCTTATCTGGAAAATCTGTCAAAGCAAAAACCATTTATGTAACATGGGGAGTTTCAGGCACCGACTACAAGAATATAGCGGATTTTACAGTCGATAAATCTGAAGAAATATTGAAGATAATTATTAAATAGAATATTACATCTTTCTTGTTAGATAATTATTCACATAAGAATATTCTGTTTTTAATTCGTTTAATAGTATATCTAGGTTTTGATATTTTGGGAATGCACTCTCAATTATAACAGGTAGATTTTTTGGTACAGAATTCAGTATATCTTCCTGCTTTGTTTCGTTTATTGGATAATGTTGCTGTGAATCATCATGTTTACCAAGACCACTTAAATGTATTTGTACAATTCTTTCCTTGAATCTAGAATATAATTCATCAGTCAATTTCGATGATCCTCCGGCAATATATGAGTGTAATACATCCAGAACCATATTTGTATCAAGTTTCTTGAATACAAGTCCCATCTCTTCAACATTCTTTCCATAGAATTTGTCATGATTTTCGATTGCTATCGGAAGGTTATATCTCTTAAACGTATTCCTAAATGTGATGTTATGACCATGAACTACAATCAAATCAAAATTTAATTTCTCATGTTGTTTTGCAATCTCCTCCAAAATTGTTCTGGCATTTTGGGAGTCATCATACGTGATATCGTCAGGAGCATGTAATGAAATGTAATCAAAATTTTTTAAGTCTGATTTATTTATAGAATTAAGTTGATACACTCTCTCTTTAAAACTTGCACATAATTCAATCGCATTACAATTCGTTGACTTAATAGAATTAACAGCTTCTATAGAAATAGGCTCGATATTTTTATACAAACATCCTGTGCTGAAGCCTAAGATCATTTTATTCCCCAAACATATTTCCAATTATACTCTATTATTTCCCACTATATATCTCGACAACATCTAGATGTTTTAATGGATAATCTTTTCCAACAGGCAATTTTCTTTTGACATCGATTGCTTTTATGAAGTTCTTTCCAAAATCTGTATGTAATCTATATGCAAAATCTAAAGCTGTCGTTCCTGGAGGCATTAAAAAACAATCAGGAAGCACTCGACCATATTGATCTGTTAATTTATTGACTCCACCTGGAAATATGGCAATATATTTTAGCAAATTAAAAACAGCAGCATTCAAGCATTGCTGAATACCAGTTCCTTCGACAAATTTTTTTAATACATTATCTCTAATAAAGTTTAATGCAAATTTTTGTTTCTCAGTAAGTTTTTCTTCATTAATAAATTCGAAATCTGAATTTCCAGGAACATATTTTATTAATTGATGTTTGGCAGCTTCTTTTAATGCAAGTTCAGATTCAGCTGAACATGGTACAATTATTAATTCAGGATGTTCAAAACGTATTTTTCTATAATTCTCTTGAGCTATTGGAATATCCATCTTGTTTGCTGCAATTATCATTGGCTTTGTAATTTTTCTTAGAGCCCTTGCTATATCCATTAAATCTCTATCAGTCCACGTCGTTACTTGTTCTTTTGGCAGATTTAATTTTCTTATAACGTCTTCCACCATTTCTTCAGTAACCATGAGTCCAGATAATTGTTTTCCTAATGCTTTACATGGATCTACATGTTCTTGCTGTAATTGTCTTGCAAATTTTTCCCAACCCTTATTTAATATTCCTAGATACCAAAAATCAATTTCTTCTTCTAAAAATTTAATGTCATCATACGGATCTCTTGAACCTGGACTTACTGGTTCTCCTCTTTCATTTGTAGTTCCAGCAAAATCTACAACATGAATTAATGCATGTGCTTGTCTTAAGTCATCAAGAAGTTGATTTCCAAGACCTTTACCTTCATGTGCTCCAGGAACTAATCCTGCTACATCAATTATATCTACAGGAACAAATCTTTTATGATTTATGCAGAATCCTTCTCTTGGATTGCATTGAGTTTCAAAGAATGTATCAGTACAATCAATTTTTACAAATCCTACACCATGATTTGGTTTAATTGTTGCAAAGGGATAATTAGCTATTAAAACATCCATTAAAGTTGCTGCTTTAAAGAATGTGGATTTTCCAACGTTTGCTTTTCCTACGACACCTATTTGCATTATCTCACTCTCTTAGATTTGTTAATATTAGAAAAGTAGTCTACGATAAAACTTATTAGATACCATGCTAATCCTACTATGCCTAAAGTCATATAAATTACCATACCTAATTGAACCAAAAATTTGAAAGAATCTGAAATTCTTTCCGTTAAGATATATGAAATGACTAAGACACATAATAAAGAAAATTGAGTTACATAATATCTAGATAATAATTTACGAGAATTATTATTGCTAGTTAAGTAAGTATTATGAAGATATATAAAACCTACTAATAATATTTGTAATATACAAATGTATGAAAATATTCTAGTAATAACATCAAGAGAAAGCCATATTGCATTATTATAAAACAAAACAGGCAATGCTTGAAATATAAATATATTTACTAATATGTAAAAATTACCCCAATCACGTATTTGCCTTACTTCTTCTCTATTTTCTTGCATAATATCGAGAATAGAAAAGGGTTTATAAAGTTTTAGTGTTATTTTAGCGTTAACCGTAATACTTAATCACGATAGGACTAGAGTAAGTTGCTGCATAGAATTCATCATACTCTTGCTCGCTGCTGATGGAAAATTTGTTAGAATTATTCTTCTAAGTATTAAAATTCCAGCCTCTACCAAAGCTATAGCTGTAGTGGTCTTGTTTGGTTCTAAATTTCCCCATCCTGTTGCATTGGCATGTACACCAAATGATACAGCAAATGCTATACCAACACCTGTAGCTAAAAAGAAAATAATATTATCTAATGCATCATTCCTCTTTTTAAGATTTTTTTCACGGATATATTTATTGACGCTGTCAAGCAATTGCCCCATTTGAGTGCTATAGTTAGACATCAATTTTGATATTTGGTTCATACAGGATTCTTCATCCGCAACTAAAACAACATATTTATTCAAATTGTGATTCCAGAGAAGTTCAGCATCTTTCCGTGTGATATTACCAATTCCTGTTTCGGATAATATTTTTTGCGTTGGTTCCATTGCAGCCAAACACTCTGCTTCATTAATTAATATCCCGTCTAGCACCTGAAACAAATCAACTGAATTTCGAGAAAGGTCTATAACACTTTTAACTGCCTGTCTTACATTTATACCATCAGCAGTCAATTTGTCAACAGCCAATTTTTGATCAGCATTAGCGTTAATATTATTCCAAAATATAGCCATATTTTTTCCGAGTAAATCTACAGATTTTTTAGATTTATATACATAATGTCTTAAGGATTGACTCTTGTAATAATTCTCAGGTTTTTTAAAGATATTACTTTTGCCAATAAGATTCTGCAACTCAAAGAGATTGTTACCATCAAAGGGTCTATTTTTCAAATTTTTTTCTAAACCCTTCTTTTTCTGCCAAAGACCCTCTATAACTTTCATTTTCTCTGGCATTATAGCGTAGAATGTGTCAAGATAATATTTTAGAGTAACCATACAGATAATTCGTGTATAAGGGTTTATAAAGTTTTATTTAAAAAAATATATTATAAAAAAAGTATTAAAAAAAGAATTTAAAATGAAAAAAAATTTCTAGGTGGCCAAGCTATAGCTTCTAAGAGTTGTTCTGCTTTTGCGTCAGGATTGACGCGAAGTATAGGATTTCTTAATAAAGCTAAAGCAAGTTCTGAGACAATACCTACAGATCCTAAAGCAGGACTTAATATTCCTAAATATGCCAACGAACCTACAGTAACGGCAACTACCGCTCCAACAAATAGTATAAAATCATAATACTCTGCTAAACTATCGTCTCTACCTACGGAAGTAGTATTTAATTTTTTAACGCTTTCAATAAAAGTCTCAAATTTTGTAGTAAATCTTTTGAAAGTTGGTTGCAATTTCGATACTAATCTATTCTCCTCAGAAACTAACAAATTATAAGCTTTCAAATCACCAGCATTCAACTTGCTATACTGTCCCATAACTAATTCTTCAAGATTATGATATGTCTTTAATGCAACATCAGCAGTAAGTACAAATTCTTTGAATATAGAATCTACATCTACGCCTTTATCTTTTAAAGCCATACGCATAACAACAGTACTCCCATCACTTAAAACAGTATTCAACTGGTTTATTAAAAAATATAAGGAATTTTTAGATTTCCAAATATAATATCTTAATGATTGAGAGGATTGGTTCTTGTTAAAATCATTATCAGAACCAATAGATTGCATTAGTTTAACGACTGTTTCTTTTATGTTGCCTTTATTATTAAGAATATTTTTCAATTCTGCGTCTAAAACTTTTTTTGCGCTAAAAGCGTTACGCATGACTTCAAATCTCTTAGGCATTATATCACAAAATGTGCTTACATATTTCCTGTTAGTAACCATTATCTCACTCCTATAATCAAAACTATAATCAAAATGTATATATTAACGTGTTATACGTGTTATATGTATATATTAGCGCGTTATACTTGCTATTAACTATTTTTGAATAAAGGTGTTTATATAGTTTTCCACTTAATGGCATAATTTCCAAGAGTAGCAATCAGTAGTAATCTTTAAAAATAATCAATGGTTTATATAATCATGAAGCCTGAATTCTTTGTCAAGAATGGAGAATTAATCGAGGAAAATGAATGGATTAGTAAAATCAATAGTTTTAGACTCGATTCGAAAGGTAAATTAGTAAGTGTAGCAACTGAATTAAAAGATTCAGAATCTAAAATTGCACTCGAAGTTAGAAGATTGACAGATAATGCAATTAAAGAAAGAGTTGAAGGACTTGATAGTGTTGGAATATGTTTTTCAGGAGGACTCGATTCAAGTTATATTGCAGCAATTTGTAAAAAATTAAAAACAAATTTTACATGTTACACTGTTGGTTTTCAAGACGGAAATTTCCGAAATTCTGAAGATATACAATATGCACAACGTGTAGCGAAGCATCTTAAATTAAGCGAAGATGAGTTTAAATTCAAAATATTCACGTTTAAAGAAATAGAGAATATAATTCAAAAAACGTCGAGAATACTACAGAATGCCAAAGTTAATTCTGTCGTCAATGTTGGTGTTGGAAGTGTTGAAGTTGCTGCACATTCAATTTCTAAACACGAGAAAATATTTTTTTCAGGCCTGGGTTCTGAAGAAATATTTGCTGGATATGAAAGACATAAACTTAATCCAAGTAATGATGAATGTTTTGACGGATTATTAAAAATGTATCAACGAGACTTGATTCGTGACAGCGCCATTCCTAAAGCCTTAAATTTTAGTTTCACAACACCATTTCTAGACGATAATTTAGTATCATACGCATTGAAGATACCTATCAAATACAAGATAAATAATGCTGGCGCTAAAATGATTTTACGAAAGGCAGCTGAACCATATTTAGGAAAATATTCAGAAAGACCAAAAAAAGCAGCACAATATGGTTCGAATACTGATAAAGCAATTGAAAAGCTTGCTCACATTGGAAAATTTAAGACTAAAAAAGAATATTTAGAGAGTATAGAATAAAGGTTATATAAAATATAACTAAAAAAATATTAAATTGTAAACAATTTTGCATCAATCGAGTTCTGTGCATATTTCTTGAATAGATTTTTACTCATAGGATCGTTGTAGCGTTTAACAGCAGCTTCAACTATCTCTTTCCCAACTTTACCCCAACCTAAATGATAATTTACGTATTTAGGTGAAGGAAATAATCTTTGTCTAAGTTTATCTTTAGAAGGATCAGGAGTATGTTCTTCAATCGATAGTATATTCGCTTCATACATAAGAACGTATTCTGAATACGAATAGCTTTTTCCAGAATGTATAACTTGTATATATCCAAGTAAGGTGTGATCCACTGTTTTTATAGTCGCCTCTTCGTAATTTTCACGAACAGCTGTGTCAATAGATGATTCTTTTCTTTTTTTATTTCCGCCTGGTAGTGTGAAATGTTTTTCACCATTGGTTTTGATCATAGCAACAGAGCCATATTTTGTAAAGCATAAGCTATATACCTTTGTGATATGAATATCCTCTGGAATTTCCGTGCATGGATTCCAATATAATTTTATTTTTTCGCCTTTTGTCTTGAACTTTTCTTTAAATTTTTCTTTGAATTTTTTCACAATAGTTGAAAAAAAGAGGAGCTTTTTAAATGTTGTTATTACTATCTGATGAAGACTAATTAATAAAATTATTTTAAAACAATTTTAAAAATATTTCCAGTAAATTACAACAGTAAAAACATGCCAATAATACAAATCATACAAATCTTTATAAAATACGTTTAATCTTGAGAAATAAGACGATAAAAAGATAATTACAAATTTATCAAAAAAATTAAAACAAATCTTTAAAAATGAAGAATATTCCTAAACAAAACATTGAAGCATTAAAGATAATTGTAGACAAATTCAAAGGCAAAAGTATAAATTGGGTTCTAATTGGAAGTACATCACTTGCAATTCAAGGCGTCAATGTGGACGTGCATGATATTGATATTAAGACCGATATAGAGAGTGCAAATAGAATCGCTCATGCATTAAAAGAATATGTGATTGAACCAATGCACCATAAAACAAGTGAACAATTCAAATCATATTATGGAATGTTTAAAATTAATAATGTACAAATTGAAGTAATGGCGGATTTAGAAACAATGCACGACGGCAAATGGATTAAAGTCGAAAATTCTAGAATAAAAGTTATTAAAAGATATGAAGATATGACTCTTCCATTATTAGAACTTCGAGAGGAGTACGAAGCTTACAAGAGAATGGGGCGAATGGAAAAAGCCAATAAAATAAAAGCATTCATAGAGCAAGAGGATGAATTAAGTTATAGAAGATCTGGAGCATCATAACTGACACAATCTCTAGGCATTCATGCAAATCTTTATAAAATCCTTTCCCATCCTAATTCTTATGACTTTCACGCACAAGTATAAACCTAAGACGACTAAAGAAATAATTGGTCAGGATAAGGCTTTGACTGAATTAAAAGAGAAAGTATCGACGTATAGTTCTAGAAAGGTTCGAAAAGCCTTGTTGATTTATGGTCCATCTGGTGTTGGTAAAACTTCAACAATACATGCTCTTGCTAATGAATTAGATTTAGAAATAATTGAAGTCAATGCATCTGATGTTAGAAATAGCGACGGTCTTGAAACAAAAATCCTGCCTGCAATAAAACAGATGTCTTTATTTGGAAAAGGAAAATTAATATTAATAGACGAGATTGACGGTCTTTCTGGAACAAGCGATAGAGGCGGAGTTTCAACAATTGTAAAATTAATTGATCAATCACCATATCCGATTATTCTTACTGCAAACGATCCATGGGAACAAAAATTCAATGATATAAGAAAAAATAGTGTAATGATTGAATATAAAGCTATAAGTGCTCTTGAACAATCCACATATCTAAAAAAAATCTGTGAAAAAGAAGGTATAAAGATTGACGAAGATGCATTAAATCATCTAGTGCGAGTATCACAAGGAGATTTGAGAGCAGCATTAACAGATTTAGAAAACGTGAGTAGTATCAAGAAACAAATTACACGTAAGGATGTCGAAGAAACATCAGACAGGGAAAGAGAAGAATCAATACTGAATGCATTATTAAAAGTTTTTAAGACCACAAATCCGGAAATTGCAATAAATGCATATGATAGAATTGAAGAAGACATCGATAAAATATTTATGTGGTTAGATGAAAATTTACCTAAAGAATATACAAAGGCAGAAGATATTGCAAATGCATACGAGAATTTATCTTTAGCTGATGTATATTTTGGAAGAATACGAAGATGGCAATATTATAGATATTACGTCTACATTTATAATCTATTAAGTGTTGGAATCGCAATTTCTAAAAAAGAAAAGAATCCAGAATTTATTGCATATAAACCATCTGATAGAATATTAAAGATATGGATTGCAAATCAGAAAAATGCTAAAAGAAAGGCAATTGCTGAAAAGATAGCCGATAAAACGCATACATCAACTAAAGAAGCAATACAAAATATGCAATATATTAGAATGATATTCAAGAATTCCGACAAGAAATTTGTCGAGAAGAATTCCGAACATTTTAAACTCGAGAAAGAAGAAGTTGAATGGTTGACGAGATAAGTAAAAATTTCCATTAATATAAAAAATATCTATTCAAAAACATAACCTATTTAAATGAACAATTAATCTTTTTAGTTCAGGCAATATGGGACGATAGCTCAGCCTGGGAGAGCGCTACGCTGAAGCCGTAGATGTCCTGAGTTCAAATCTCAGTCGTCCCATAAAATTTTATTTTTTCTTAATTTTAATTCTCTTAGAAGTATTATGTTTATTGTCAGAAATTGTATCATGCTTTTCTTTATTATAATGTATCACGTGTATTGGAACTCCCCCTTCTATAAAGTCGTCCGGAACGTCTCTATTCACAAAAGACATTGCTGCAACTAATGAATTTTTACCAAAACAAATTCCTGGTCGAACTACAGACCATTCTCCTAGCATACTGTGAGATTTGAAATGTATTGTTCCAATTCTTGCTGAATTTAAGGTAAATTCATGTGTATAAAGTTTAGAACCCCATCCTATAATAACATTATCTTCAATCATTATTAATTCAGGATATATTGTGTCGAGTATACAATCATTTGCAATTGAAACGTTCTTTCCAATTTTAACGCCCATCAATCTATACATATTATTTTTGAATTCGCATGGAGGAATCTTTTCACATAATAGAACTATAGCATAATTGAATGCTTGAATAAATGGATTTTTGTATTTATACCATTTGCGTGCAGGATTCTCACCATTCTTGAATTCTACAATCTTTAATATTTTAGAACCCGATTTTCGAAATTCTTTGACTTCCTCTTTTTTTAATTCGAACATAAAATTTAAATACGGGGAGGAGATATTTAAAGTTAATGGAACCTTACATATTTTTTATCATAAGTATGGCAATACTTGCTACTGTTCTAATAATTGATAGAAAAAGAATTAAGAAACACTTATGGGTTATTAGTATTGGATTAATACTTGCTTTTATCTTCGAGACAGGTACAACATATCTTGGTTTCTGGATTTATCATGCATCTCCAAAGATAATTATCATATCATTATATAGTTGGCTTGAATATATGCCTTATCTATCATTATGCTATTTTGCAGGCGGATTTTTTGGCGAGAAAGATGAATAGTCAAATTTATTGGGATATATTATGCGTAGTATTATTGGTTTCGTATATAGCAATACAAACGACTGTCAAGAATAAAAAGAAGTACTTCACATATTTCGTAGCTGGAATGGTTTTCGGATTTTTCTTTGATATAGTATCATTCACAAACGGATACTATACGTATCCATCTTTCTATAGACTAACATTATTAGGATTACCGATAAGCATGACAATTGCTGAAGGATTCTCAGTTGCAATAGCAATGTATATAATAGAATTTTTAAGAAAGAGCTATAAACGTAAATCAATAGATTTGAAGAATCTTCCATAAAAGACTAAATAGAAGAAAATCAGATTCACTTATCGCAAATCTAACAACCTATATTATAATTCTTATGCTCCCATCTTCAGGTATGAATGTAACTTCAGATTTCTCTTTGAGATTATATCTCTGGACTAGATCTTTGGGTATTCTTACGCCCAAACTGACGCCCCATCTGGAGAGTTTTGCAATGTTTCTCTTCCTTTCCCGAAGTATTTCTGCAGCCTCATGCAACTGTTTCATATCGAGAAACTCTTCACCGCAACTACAGCTATAATATTGATAAGGTACTCCGTCTTTCAATTTTGCAGTTTTTATAACCATAACTTTTTTACATACGGAACATAATCTCATCTTCCCACTTCCACCGTTATTATCTTTATTCGTTCCTGATTTATTTGTGCTACGCATATTATCTTCCTGTTCTCATATGTTTTTATGAATTTTAAGTAATTTTTTCCAATCCTTACAAGCTTTCCTGTCCTAACGCATAGATCTATTAATTCTATATCGACATCCCGTTCATAAGCCATACATATTGCGTGACGGCTTAAATGAATTTCCAGTTGAAATGTATCCATAATATCTTAGGATATCTTAAGATATCTTTCCTCCTATTTAAATTTTATTAAAACATTATACCAATATGAATCCGGATATCTTTATCTGCTTTATTACGACAAGTCCGAATATCCTGCACGTTTCTCGGAAAATATATTATTCGTCCCCACCACACCGTAACATTTAAATACAGATATGTCTAAAGTCGTGTATTAGCATTATTTTCAAAAAAGAAGGTGAGGAATATGGATGGATGTAAAATTTGTACAGGCGATTTTGAGAAGAGTCCAGATCAGGTACTGTTATGTGATCATCATAAAGGTTTTGTACACTTAGGTTGCTGTACACACAGATGTTCTAAAGATCATAAACCATGTGTACATTGCAAAGGAATATACACTAAGAATAAATAAAAAATTGGAATTACAAATTTTTAATAAATTTTATTTTTTAATATTTTCTTCTTTATAATTTTTTGATTCTAATATTCTAGAATGTGTTATAACTATTCACGGAATATATAACTTGTTTACTAATCTATTTACGTACCTACACTTCCGAAGTTTCCGACGACTAATGACGCTATAACATTAAATATTAACATAACAATTAACGCTATCATAAAATATAACACCGTACTACTAATCAAATTTTTTCCAAGCATATATCTTTCTGCTAAGCTATCAGAACCATTTCTTATGCCATTCACAAGTACGGTCATAATATATATTATTTGTACAACATATATTCCTACAATTACTTGAAAGAAGAACGTCGGAATTCCAAGTCCAAAGAAATCACCTAAATTTATACCCATATCAGGACTTGCGCTAGCGCCATCTGGTCCAAGACCTTGACTTAATCTTTTCATATTATCTGAAAGGCTGCCTATAATTCCAGTAATCATCGAAGTTATACCGATAACAATTCCTGAAATTGCGGGAGTTAAGAATGAAATTTGAGACTGTAAACTACTAATAGTATCTGCCATTAAATCTTTTAGTCTTTCATCTACACGATGTATTTGTTTAATATATTCAGAAACATTAATCAATGCCTGTGAAGCGACAAGAGGACCTTTCTTACTGCTCTCAACTAATACTTTCATTGAACTTTCAATAAGGCTGCTTGGATAATACACTAATGCTCCACGTTTTTTATCAAATATTGCTTCTTCGACGCTCATTCCAAGTTTAGTAATATTTATACTAACTAATTCGAAGAATTTTCCACTTGTGGTGCCGTTCATTACGTCAGCCACTTTTGAGAACGCTATCTCGACAGGCAGTCCATCACCTATCCTATTTCCTAATTGAAATAATGCTCCAGCAAATTCTTTTTCGAGCTTTTTTGATTCATCTCTAATTTTTATTACATTTTCAGAACGCAATTTAAAATATAGTCCAAATCCTAGTCCAAATGCTAGAGGTATAAATAAACTAAGTATTGCAGCACCTAAACCAAATGGTCCAACAACTTGTTTTGTAGCATTACATTTATACCCGAGAAAATAAAACTTATATGCCTCTTCTGGTTGAACATAAGTAGCACAATCCGTCGGACTAATAATAGGCGTTATAGTATAATCACTTTTGACAGCAATATCTAATTGAGGAACAACCATATGTATTAGTATTGGACTAATACCAACTAAAAATAATCCTGCAAAAACGATTACCGCAATAAATGCTGGATGCAATTGATATTCTTTACTTCCAAATTTAAATAAAATGTTTCTATGTTTTTTTAATTCAGGATTATTCTCAGAAACATCCGTATCTCCGTAGCCAGTAGGTCTTGTTCGAAGAATAGATCGACTTAGATATAATACTCCAAGAGGTAAAGCGACATTATATAATGCAAATAAGTGATACCATTTTACTTGGTCCATAAAACTCACCACAAGCGGTAAAATAACTAATCCAAGTATAGGTAAAACAATTCCGAGCATATTCAACATTGTTAATGGACCTTGAAGGTTATGCGCATAGTGAAGCATTTTTTCATAAGTTTCATCAAGTATTAACGTTAAGGATTTCTCGAGTGAATTTAATCTTCTACTTTCAGAATTCTCGTATAAGGATGATTCGATTAAGTGTATTGCTTCCACAAATTCCATACTGTCTTTTTTCCACGTCTCTAAATAAGCATCTAAACTTTCTTTAGTGTTACGATATTTTTGAGTCTCAACATCCCATATTATTTTTTTCAAATCAAGACTTAATGGAGGAGATAAATGCTCTGCCGCAAAATCAATCGCATTTTCAAGATTGCTTGTATGTCTCATGTATGTTACAACATAAAATACAGCAAGTACCATTTGATTACTCGCTTTCATACGCCAATTACTTGCCAAGAATTGAGGCATATTACCGAGAGGTACATAGAGTATAAATCCTACGATTACTGCAAATATTACAAAGAACAATGCCGATGAAGGGTCAGCATCAGGATTAAGCAATAATGGAAAAAAACTTAATAATGCTACTGTAATTATTAGAAGTAATGGACCTACAAATGAAAAACTTTTAACACCTGAAGGAGTCACATTAAGATGACATATGTCTATTGCTTCTTGAGTCTGTGCAGCTTCTTTTGGATCAGGTTTAATACTCAATAATTTTTCTGAAAATGCACAAGCCTTCTCGTAAAGAGATAGATTTTTTGGCATCCACTGTTTTTTAAATTCTTGATAATGACGACTTTCAGTTTTAGCGCCAGATGATTTAGTAGACTTATAATTACTCAATTCCTCTTTAATCCTATCTTTATATTTCTGCTCAAAATTCTTTAAGTCCTGAGGACCAAATTTACTCAACTCTCAACCTCTTTTTTATATTAAAAAATTATCTTTGATTAATTACTTCTTCTGATTACCGGCTTCTTCTATCACTTCTTCTGATTACTTCTTTGATTTAGCCTTTTTTAATAAAATTATATTCAAAATTAATCCAACAACAGCAACTCCTGTTATCAAATAATTATAAAATAAAATCTTACTTTGAGGTGCGTTTATAAGATTCATAATCATATTTATCAGACTATAAATTCCTCCTCCTATCCAAAAGCCTATTCCATACCTAAAAATATTACTATCCATTTTTTGTTTACCCTTGCTTTTTTTCACCAATAAAGATATTACGAATGTTACTGCAAATACTAACAATCCAAATAACGACAAGTAAGTTATACTCCAGCTTGGATGCACGAGTTTTGCTATCCCCATCGCCACTAGTCCAATAAGTAGCGATAAAAGCATTTTAATTATATTCTTCATTTGTATTCCTCCGATAATATTTGTGTAAAGTAGTTCATTTTTATTTTACTGAAATTTTTATTTCATCTGATTTTGTTGATGTCTTAATGCATATTCTTTAGACGCTTTTTTTAGCCATTCATTCCATTCGAAGAATATTCTCTTACTATCCATGCGTCCGACTTCTTCTTTGACTTTATCAGTAATCTTATGGAATTGGTCGTTTACATCGACGACGAATTTTGCTTCAAGTATTTCTGGAGCATTTAATTTTTTAGCATAATCAACTAATGTTTCATAATTTTTTGTACGCAGCATAATATTTTCCCATACTGCATCCCAATTGCCACTCCATTCTTTAACGTTCTCGGCAATGGATTTTATTACATCACTGTCTTGATTCATTAAATCATCTGAGACATCTAAAGAATCTGTTTTCGAATTATATTTCATTAAATCAACAAATCCTTTTTCAGCAATTGGATCATTTTCCCATTTTTTTCTAACTTCAGTAATTTGAGTAATTCTTCTCCATCTATGAAGACCATCAGCAGATTTTATTGGATTTGCAACTACAATTATATCGGTCGCCTTAAAACTTGTTTTTGGAACTCCTAAATCATTTACAACTCTATCATATACACCATATGGACTATCACCGTGAATAGTTCCTGCTACAACATTTGCAAGTGCTCCAACTCTCATTGCTTCATACAAAGATTTCGCTTCAGTACTTCTAACTTCACCAACGAATAAACATGAATCTCCAAGTCTTAATGTTGTTCTTATTCCTTCTTCGGCTGAAACTTCACTTGATCCTCTTGATAACGCGCTACTAACTTTCATTTGTTGAATATTATATCCTAATTTTCTTAATGATTCTGCAGGTAATTCTAAAGTATCTTCAATTGTAATCATTCTATATTTTCTCATTACTTCAACCATTACAGCTCCAAGCAGAGATGATTTACCTGCACTTCTAGTTCCTGCGACGAGCATTGTTCTTGAACCATCAATTAAAAAACTCATAAGGCCAGCTGCCTGAGCGTTCATCATTCCATTTTTAATAAATAATGCGAAGGTCCACGGTTTATCTCTGTGTCTTCTAAATGCATACGCTAGTCCCGTCGGGTTTAGTGGAGAACTAATGACGCCGACCCTCGCATTCGCTGTACCAGGAATGAATATTTCAGTATCAAGAATAGGATTTGCTTCATCAAGCGGTCTTCCAGAAATCATTCTAAGTTTTGATGCCCATGAATCGGCATCTCTAATTGTTGGAACTAAATTTGTCCTGCAATAATCATAATCTTGATGCACAATAAATATAGGGACTTGACCCATCGGACTATTAATTGTTATATCCTGAATTTTATCGTCCTCAAGAAGCGCTTCAATCACACCAAATCCGACAGTATATCTAACTAAAATTTTTGCTAATTCTTCAATTTCTGAACGTTTAAGTTTAATTTGTTTATATTCGACTAATTCTTCAATTAAATCTCGACCAATATTTGTAAATACTTCACGCATTCTTGCAGGGTCGACAAATTCTTGTTTTTCAGGCTGATGTTCCGCCATTATCTTTCTTGCTAAATCTAAAATTTCATATTTTTCTTCAGGCAATTTAAATTCTGGAGGAGTAATATGATACAAATTTTGTACATTATGTTGAAGTTGAAATATTGAGACATCAGAATTTCTAACAGTATAACTATCGACTTCAATTCCATTTCTTGGATATGAAGACATAATTTTTGTAAACATGAAATCAGGTTTGATGCTTGGAGTAAATATTCTACGATATATCGTCCTATCTCCTAATTGCATTCCACTGATGTGCTGCATTGCCATCTCAATTAATTTTGTTGATTCAAGAAGTTTAATTATATAAGATAATACTTGAATATAACGTTCAAGCATTGAAGCATAAATATCATCTAAACTTTTATCAAGTTCAATCTTTTCTCGTCGTAAAATTCGTTTTAATTCAACATATCCACCAACAGGATCTTTTTTCATTAAATTGAATAGAATATTTTGCATCTCAGCATATTTTTGAGTTGCCTCATTCATAATTATTGGTTGCTGATCATTCATCGTGATTGCGCGATAATTGAACACTGCTTTATGTTTTAACATATTAGCATAAACTTTAGCAAATTCTACAAGTATTCTAGTTTGTGGATAATCATATTCATAATCACGTTTCTGAGAGAAAATAATTTTTGTAACATTCCTATTGGCCATCAATTTTTCAATCGTGTCAGCCATGCACTGTTCAGAATCTTCAAGGCTAGGAACTTCTAAAGCGTTCTCATAATCTATTCGTAATACTGTATCCTCACCCTCTTTAACTACATCATAAGAATTTTCAGGACTACCAAATAACATTACACACCTCTAATCTAAGTGTTAGCACCCAGCGAGTTCTAAACCACACACTCGATAATACTAGACTCGGTACAACATCAAGTCAACATCTATACGAGCGTGCTAACCCCGTCAAATTGCTCCACTAAACCCAATACGATGATTATCAACATAGCAGTATTTAAAGTTTATGGTAAAAAAGAAGAGAAGTTCAAACGATTAAAAAGAAATTAAAAAAGAAAAAGAAAGAAAAAAGTATCAACAGTCTTATTTCTCATAACATAAATTTACAGCTGCTGAACTTGGTCCGGTTACCATGGTATCATGGACATAAATATTCCCACCATTTACAGTCATTGTGGCTCCTTCAACAATTGGATAAGTAGTCCATTGAGCAGCTGAGTATATACTAAGATTCAAATAGTCACCAGTCGGATTCCAGGCAACAAGATTAAACTGCAACGGACCATATTTTGCATTTACTGTAGAGATTGTTCCTGAATTTACAAGTACAGTATTGTTACAATATGAAGGATCTGTTACACATGCTCCTGTGCTACATCTATTAGGACAAGTATGTATTTCTACATTATTCTTGTTATTAGAATCACAATAATTCTCTGCTAAAGTGTTTGCATTTGTACAATTATCTGTAGAAGTTCCATAACCCATAGAATTTC
>Ga0265323_10000700_pt1 | contig 18223 bp, 29 predicted proteins | sample 41225metaG_FD_193580 | JGI IMG/M metagenome (GOLD analysis project Ga0265323, IMG submission 193580) | Rhizosphere microbial communities from Carex aquatilis grown in University of Washington, Seatle, WA, United States - 4-12-25 metaG | ecosystem: Host-associated > Plants > Roots > Rhizosphere...
CCATTACGCGCTGCCGGCGGGGCTCAAGAGGTAATCATGCTATTTCGTGTTGTCGACATCGAGACTGTGCCCGACTGTTCGGTTTGGACACCGGGTAAAGACAAGTGGATTCAGACGCCATCCATTGACCCGTTAGATTCACGGCGTCTGCATTGGGTGAAGGACGAGCCGTTCCCGCCTCCGCAGGCCCATCGAGTGGTCGCCATTGCCTGGGTGGACCTCGAAATGAAGCTGGAAACGACTAAAACCTACAAGCTGTCCTCGTGTCATACCAAGGCCGCCTGGTCGACAGATACCATAGGCGACGAGTCGTTGCTGGTAGGAGCGTTTGGTCTGGCTCAAGAGAAGTATCCAGCGACGGCGGTGACCTGGAATGGTCGGACGTTTGACTTGCCGGTATTGGCGATGCGAGCTTTCAAGCTAGGAATTCCGTGGGGTTGGTACTACAAGGACAAGTTTGGTGCCCGGTACAGGTATGGTGAAGACGGTCATTGCGATCTAATGGACTTCTTGTCGGACTACGGAGCCTCGCGCCAGATGAAGTTGGGGGACGCTGCCAGGCTCATGGGCCTGCCTGGCAAGACCGATATGGACGGGAGCAAGGTGGCAGATGTCGTGGCCATGGGACCGAACGTCGCAAACGAAATCAAGATCGCCCGGTACTGTTTGCAGGATGCAATTCAGACGGCGCTGTTGTTTGTGAGGTCGCGCTACCACCTGGGCAAAATCGGCAAGGAAGAATATGCGACCTCGGTAAAGACGTTCGAGGACTCGCCAGTCATCACGGAGGCGATCGACATTGATTGGCCGAAGCTGGCTTTGTGAAAGGACATAATGCATGCCTATCCAGTTGACAACCCCAAGTGAATCGAGAGGAAAACAATGGGACTAGCAGTTGGAGAGTTACGCAGGCGACTTCAAGGCCATGCCCTTGAGATGCCCGTTGAAATGGAGCTTGTAGTCGAGGAATTTCCCGTGGACGAACCTATGAACAAAGCTATTTTGAAACGTATGGAAGATCAATCCAAGGAAGCGCACAACTGGAAAGGAATCAAAATGCGAAATCGGGTAAGTGGTATTCTTCTCATTGGGTTTTTGGGGGTTGTAGGTTGTGGTAGTAGCCAGGTGGCAGACCCAGAAGGTACAGTTGATTTGACAATCAACTACATGTCGGCGTCCACAGGTATGACACTCGTACTGTGGAATGGAACAGATGAAGATCCATTAAAGGATTCTTCTGGCGGACCGTTAGTGTCCTATTCACAAGTACAGATGGGAATTAGAGACACTTCCATGAACTTTTCATTTCAAGCAATAGGGTGGATGTATAAAGGTGGCGTTGCAGAGGCTAATGATCCTACTGGTGGGGAGATCGTAGATGTGGGAGAGGTTGGAGGGCTTGGTGATGTTGTTGAAAAACCGACCCTTGGCTGGATTAGTCTATGCGCGGTTGAAGTTAGGCACGGTTACGTAGCCAGGTTTAGACACTCCATAAACTATGGCGACACCAGTTTGCCTTACTTCTATGCACGACTGTATGTCACGGGATGGCTACTAGACACTTCGGACGGTATGATCGGAGCGAAAGTCAAATATCAACTTCCATTCTAGGCATCAGGGATGAACCTGGAAGGCTGAAACTCACACGCTGGAGCTTGTGCCCTAATGGGCGTCAACCGGATAGGCATGACATAATGTCATTTCAGCAAAACATGTTGGAAGCCTTGAAGATCTCGTGTAAGCCGGCTCGGGCGATCGATGGTCACACCTATTATTGGTATGTCGATAACGACGATGCCAGGCATGTTAGGGCTCATTTTCTTGTGGAAAACGGCACGACTGTGTGGTCTTGGCTTGCCATGATCCGGGTAGGCTTTCGGCTTTTCGAGTTTTTGAAGCAGCCGAGTTGAAGATGGCGGTCGCCTGGATTGTCGAGATGGTGAAAGAGTTGGAAAGTCACAAACCAAAGAGAGAAAGGCAACATGTTGATTGACAACGCTAAATCTATCTGGAAGTTCACTCTCAAGATGGAGGACAAGCAGAATATCAACATGCCTCCTCATAGTCGGGTTCTAACGGCTCAGGCGCAGAACGGACATCTCTGTCTCTGGGTGTTGGTTAACTGTCACGATACTGACAGAATCGAATATCCTGTTTGGATATACGGCACGGGGTTTCCTCTGGATGAAGGCGCCGAGTTTTCTGGCAGTCGATATGTCTCCACTGTCCTGTTGGATGATGGCATAAGCGGTTTTCATGTTTTCGTTGGTCTGGGAGCTTGAGGTATGCAGTTTTGCATTGTGATTGCCACGATCATGGCGCTGGCTGCCTGGCTTCACGACCCAGTCTCCATCATGTCGACATGGGTGTCAGGGGTCTCCGCGGTTGTGGGTCTGGTGTTTTTGACCTTTTACTATGGTCAGAAGTACGGATTCAAGAAAAGAGAACGGTTGTAGCTGGTCACCGTTGACAGGTTGCTTTCGGACAGAGTAAGATTTTCCAGTTGTTAGTTCCAAGAGCATTGTTCTTGGCAGTTGGTACCACCCAATGAAAGGGAGACACATGGGAAAGAAGAAGTCGACTACGCGATCTCGCCGAGCTGGTAAGGGGAAAGAGGTTGATACGTTCGTCTATGACGAGAAAACGTCAGCTGCTAGCACGGCAGGTTCCGAGGACAACGAGACGAAAGATCTGCGCAAGGTTCCTCCGGTGGAGCGCTTGCGGGGTCTTCAGTCGGTGTGTCGGGCGAAGCTTGAAAAGGATCTTGTCAAGCTCAATGCTTGGCAGAACTACACGGAGAATGAGTCGCTCAAAGAGGCGGCGTTGACTCTGGGGGAGATTTTGAATTCGTTCAAGATTCTCGACGAGCAGTTGAAAGAGCTGGAAGACTCAGGATTCTCTCCAGCTCGCAAATCCTACACGGCGAAGGCTGGTGAAGGAGATCGGGTGTCCGTTCTCGAGGAAAAGCGCGAGGCTTATTCAGATCTGATGGATCCTATCAAGATGGTCGATTTGTTGGTCGTCAAGAAGCGCCCTGGTAAGACCGGGGGCCTGGTGGTCGAGGCCGAGGACAATTCCAGGATGCAAGTGGCGGTGGCTCACGTGGTGCGCCTGTCCCAGGCGGCGACATAGGACCAATCACATGTCGCGCAAGTCCATCAGTCAGGCGAAGACGGCGCGCGACTTTCGTATTGCCGTGGTGGAGAGGTGGAAAAAGATCTGGGGGCCACGTCCTTCCCCCTCTCGCCCGGCACACGAAGACGACGAATCGTCAGATATGGGAGGGACTGAAATCTACAGTGCTCCCAGTCGAGATCCGTTGCGGTTCCTTGGCGGCAAGTCGCCTGGCTCTAGACGGATTACTCGCAGGGACGATTGAGGCACGAATGAAGATCCATGTGTGTAATATCAATTGGAACTCCACGGAAGACCAGTTTCGTGAATGGTTGACGGAGGTACAGGGATACGTGTTTTCGTCCTGCCAGATGATCATGAGTGGTGAGACTGGTAAGCCTCGGGGGTTTGCATTTCTCACCTTCGAAACCGAGGAGGCCGCGCGAGAAGCCCTAAGAGATCTAGAAGGTGAGGAGTACATGGGCAGGCCTTTACACGCGTCCCTGGCGACGCCGAAGCCACGGTCAGGCGATGAAAAGCGAAGATCTCGGGTAGTCAGGAGACCGGCGGACTCACGACCCGTCATGGGAAGTCGGTATGGCGACAATGACGACATCGACTGGGGGGACAAGTGACCTCGCCGTTGCATTCCATGTTCAAGGTAGATGTCGCCGGCACCTGTCTTTTTTGTGGTGAAGCCAATTTGAAGGTTGTCACCTCAACCCTCATTACCTATGGGGTACCTCCTTGTGGGGTGTGTGATTTATGCTCGTATGCGCTTCGGCATGCGTGGAAGCGCGAACTTGGTGAAGTCGTGGGAGCTACCTCTCCCAAGGTGGTCAGTACGTACGTGCTAGTGCCGCGATTGCCGGAGGGAAAGAACGAGCTTGACGTGGCGGCGTACGAGTTTTTGGTGGTTGCTCCTTCGGTGAAAGACGAGTCTGGTTTACGGTGGAGGCTTCCCAGTTGCGAGTTTTCCGATTCTCGCGAAGTGCTCAAGCAATTGAACGAGCGCCTGGGTATCGTGACCTGGGACGTAACCTTGAGGGAAATTTATCTGGGGTACTCTGGCACGGGGGAATTCGCCAACGTGCAGCTGGCCTGGGCCTGGGGGGCATTGTCCGGTAAGAAGCGCCACATGACAGGTGGCGTTTGGAAAAGTTTTGCTTCGTTGCTGTCGATTCCAATTCTCGAGGCTGGCTTCTATTTAGGGATCAAGGCTGCCTTCGAGGCCTTGCTTTGGCAACGTGAGGTCGCGGGAGCTGTCGGGACGACTGAAGATCCAAACCCCGTGGCCATCGTGCTAGGTGAAGGTGCCGTGAGGTGTTTAGACGAGGCGGAAGATCCCAAGATGGTAGAGCTGTTCTTGCCTTCGTTGACACCGGCAGAATCCGAGGTGTTGCGGTTGGTGCAAGAGTCCCGAGCTTCCAAGGCGGCGCTGGCTCGCGAACAAGAGGCCCGGTTACAGGCTGAAAGTCAAAATTCCCCTGGTTCACCTGGGAATGAGACGGAACCCGACGAGGGAGATTCCGAGGTTGGAGGACCACTTCTCAATGCGCCTGGAATCATAGATCCACGTGTTCCTCCTGGTTACGCAAGGAGCCCGCGATGACGCTCAAAGGTTTGTCGGCCTTCGAATTGTCCAAGATTTTTAACGAGGGAAAGAGTCCCCTGGTAGCCAGTTTGCTGGGGCCACCTCATGAGATCCCTTGTGACTGGCGAGTCGACATGCTTACCGGGCCGATACCCAATCTTGGAGGATGGCCTCTGCATCACCGCAAGCGTTTTCAGAAACGTGATAACGGACGGGTAGAAGGCTTTAACCTTTTCTTTGGTAACACACGCTGGGGAGCCTTCGACGTCAAGAATGAATACCATGTGACTGCTAATCGTTTGGAACTGTATTTCAACTATGACAAACTAGAAAACAGTTCTATTGTGCGAGGCTTTCTTGACTACGTTCGCACGACAGAAGATTCAAACTTGTTGTTAGGCAAGTTTTTCTACATCAAGGGAAGTCGTGCATTGGGACCGTACTTTTTCTCTCTCGCCAGGGTTATGTCAATGGAATGGATACTTGAGACCATGATAAAGAATAAGACTCAAAAAGGCTCCACTCTGAACGCGAGCAATCGGGCGGTGATTTGATGAATCGTACAATCAAGACCGTGCCAATCGCCAATCTGGTGAAGCCGGATGATGCCCCCTCGGTTTCCTTGCATGTGATTGCCAAGAACGCCGAAAGCGTGCTGCCCCGGCTGCTCAAGAACATTGGGCCATACGTCAAGGAATGGCGAATCATTCTCAACGACACGACCGACGTGTCGCACGTGGCGATCTCTTCGGTCGCCGCCATGTTTCCCAAGACGGAAGTCTTTGTCCGACATGTCACGAGCGATTCGCATCCCGAGTTCTACATGGAGGATGTCGCCGCCACCTATCAAGTAGGCATGGCGTTAGACGGAGAGACGCTTGAAGGTCCCTTCACCAACGCGCCTTTGTTGTGCGACTGGTCGGGGTTGCGCAATCTGGGGTGGGTGTCGGGGTGTGACTACAAGCTTTTTCTCGATGCTGACGATGTGGTTGCAGATCCAGAACACTTGCCCGCCTTGGTCAAGCAACTGGCCAACGATCGAGTGTCGCTGGCTGCCACCAAGTATATTTTCGGTCGTGGGGACAATGGCGTTGCCAACAGCGTAACGTACCGTGAACGGTTGGCTTGCAATGTGACTTCAGGTGGTGAGGCGTTGTATCCTCGTTGGAAAGGCAAGACTCACGAAAGTTTGGTGGGTGGGTTGCGCAACGTGATTGTCGAGGACGTCTTCACGGTGACCGACCTGAAAGACAACTGGGGACGTGGGGTTCGGGTTCCAGGGCGTTGTTTCAAGGTGCTTTATCGCGAGGCTCGTTTGGCCAAGTGGGTCGTGTCGCCAAGACATCTGGCGTATCTTGTTCAGGAGAGTCCTGGCATGATGCCCGTGGAGTGGGTGACCGACAGCCTGTTGTCCTACTATCTGAGAGTGGCAACGTCACCTGAAGAAAAGGCCTGGGTGCTATCGACCGTGGGCGAGCAGTGGGAGGCCAAGGGTGCCTATGCTAACGCTGCGGAGCACTACACAGCAGCCACGCAGGTGTACCAGTCGTCGAAGGCTGCCTTTCGTCTGTGCCGAGCTCGTTTTCTGCAAGGGGAATGGAGCAAGTGCATCGAGGCCTTCAACCTGGGAGTCATGTATCTGGCGACCAAGCATCAAGTGCTCGACTCAGGTCCGGTGTACGAGCATTCTTCCAAGATCTTGGTGGCTCAGGCCTATAGCGAAATGGGCGACAAGGAAAAGGCCAAGACGCTTATCGACGAAGCCGCGATGGCGTTCGAGGGTTCGAGCACGGTTCAACAGCTGAGGAGTCAAATCCATGGCGCTATTCACTGTCATTGAGGGATCTGACGCCTGCGGAAAGACCACGCAGGTAAAGCTGCTCGTTCAGAAGTTGCAAGAATCAGAATTAGGCGCAGTCGAGATGTCGTTTCCAAGGTATGCGACCGTTGTGGGAAACGCTATCAGCAAACATCTCAAGGGAACGATACAGCTCACCGATACTAGCGTGTCTGTTATCCAACTTCATCACCTTCCGGTTTGTACCGTTGGTGTTTGCGATAAGTACCCTCAGTTCGAGGTAGTTCGAGCCGAAGAAGATGGGTTAGTCTTCCAGGCCTTGCAAACGATGGACAAGTATGAGGCGGCGGCTGACATTCTAGTACATCTCAAGCAGGGCTCGAACGTGGTGTCGTCCCGATGGTGGCAGTCCGCGATCGTCTACGGCTCCGACATGGGGCTAGACCTGAAAAATCTCACGAAAGTTTACGCCTTGCTACCGAGAGCAGATCTCAACGTTTTGATCTGGTTGCCAGAAGCCGAGACGAAGGCGCGGCGACCAGACATGCGTGATTGGATCGAGAAAGATAACGAACGCCAGCATCGAGTTCGTGAGGCTTACAGGCAGATGTGGGCCGAACGAGGCTCCGCTTTGTCAGCTGGTTCTCATGGGAGAAGTCCACGCGAAGATTTCGAAGGGAACTACTGGTTGGTGGTCGATGGTCGAGATGACGAGTCCCAGGTTCACGGAAAGATCTGGAAAGCGTATCTGTCCATCATGGAGAAACGGTCTCAGGTTCAAAGGAGCATTGGTTCATGAAAAAGCTATCGATGAGCAAGCTCAGTCGCAGTGTCTTGAATGGCAAGACAGCGAAGCCGAGTAAGATTCCTTACAACAAGGCCGATGGCGATCTTTTGAAAAGGCTCATGGTTGATACTTTGAGAAGGCTCGAGGTTGATACATTGCAGCTTGCAGCAATGAGAGCTACAGCATACTTGGAAGACGATGTATCGCGGAGAGCACGCAAGAAGAATTGTGAGATCCCCGGGTGCCCCAACACTTCCGATCTAGGCAAGTTTGTTGGTAACTTCTGTGCTCCTTGCTACAACTACATAGTGGGCAAGAGCACGGGAAGCGATTTCAATCCTTCACAGGCCTGGAAGAATGAAAAGGTCAAAGCCAACTTTAGGGTTATTTCGGCAGTGTTTTGTGGTGATTATGTAGGTCATGAAATTGCCCGACGGATAATCTTGGGGTCGCGTATTCGCCAAGGTATCAGAGGGATGGACGACTGATGGCCAAGATCGTCTTTTGGTTGGGCGCCGCGCCTGAACCTTGGGATCCGTTGACGGCGCTCGAGACCGGCATTGGAGGCTCCGAGACAGCGGCCATTCACATGTCTAGGCAGCTGGCGTTGCTGGGACACGAGGTGACCGTTTACTCTGACTATCCGTCTCAGTTCATCGATGCCGATGTTAAGGGACAGTTTTCCCACACTGTTGATGTCGAATGGCGAGATTACCGCAGCTATGGTGAGGGCGATCGTTCGTGCGATCTGTTCATCTCGTCCCGTCAGCCTGAAGCCCGACGCAAGCTACTACCGCGATGTCATCAGGCGTGGCTATGGATGCACGATCTACATTGTGGTCCCGATTGGGACAATGTCATCGGTACCGACTATGATCGGGTGTTGTGTCTATCCAACTGGGCCAAAGAACGATTCGTGGCCTATTACCCTGGAGTCGACGCCAGCAAGATTTTCGTGTCCAGCAACGGGCTTGATTTGTCGTTGTTCGAAAACGGTATGCTACGTGCTGGGAATCAGCATGTTGCGCCCGTGGCAAGGGCTACCATCAGCTTCCGTGCGGCGTCGCCGTTGCGTGTGACCTGGTCGTCGTCACCTGACCGCGGACTCGATAGGCTGCTTGATTTCTGGCCGAAGATCTACGAGCAATATGGTTCCAACGTTAGTTTGCATGTGTACTACGGGTTTGCCACCTGGAAGCGCCTGGCAACATTGCATGGGTTGACGGGCGAGATGTCTCGGATAGCGCTACTTGAAGGTCGCTTGGCGTCGATGGCTGACCAGGGAGTGGTGTTCCAGGGTCGTCGAGGACAGCAAGAAATCGCCAAGTCGTATCTTCTATCGGAATTGTGGCTGTACCCTACCTCGTTCGAAGAAATCAGCTGCATAACGGCCATGGAAGCTCAGGCGGCGGGATGCAAAATCGTTGCTACCCGGTGTGGGGCCTTGCCGGAAACGGCACCGGGGGCCTGGTTCGTGGATGGTCCAACGAATACAAAAGACTACGAGAAACGGTTCCTGGAGTCTGTTCACGAGGCTCTGCTCGATGACTCGGTGTTTGTCAAGACTCCCCGAACCTGGAGGCAGGTGGCTGAAGAATGGAATGGGTGGCTTCCATGATTAAGAAACAGAAAAAGCCATGCTTATCCGGTTCACGTACACCACAAAGCTGATGAGGGTTTGAGATGGAACAAAACGACAAAACGGTTCGTCTTCTACGAAAACGGAAATTGATAGCAATGGCTTACTCGGAAGCCGCAGCTTTACTGGTTAATAAGGCCAGCTCCATGGACCTGGACTCGTCGCTGACCTTAGAAGACGAGGCATTTGTGCGTGAAATACTGCGCATGGACATTCCTTTGTTATTGAAGAAAAACGCCTAAATGAGCGTCAACTGGATAAGCATGGAAAAAGCCATGCTTATCCACTTGACAACCCCCAGTATCTCAATAGGTGAAAGATGAAGATGAAACACGATAAACGCAGAAAAGAGATCGCTTGGTTGTGTGGTTTTAGTGTTGGGTTGGCTGAAGTACATCGAATTGGCAAGCATTCGTCTAGCGTTACTGAGGCAGCTCGTGGGGCTTTATTAACGCTGTCCAGCGCCAGAGCGGCGGGCGTGGATGAGTACGATGTGCAAGAGTTGCAGAAAGCCGGTGTGCCGTGAGTTGCACGTGTGGTCATAGCGAAGAAGAACACGGCCACGATCCAAAATATCCTGGGTCCACAGCCTGTCAAGGTGTTGTAGACAACGGCTCGGATAAGGACGAGGCGTGTCCATGCGTCGCGTTTGAAGAAGATGACGGGTACAACACCATTGATTCGGATGCTTTTCTTTTGTGACAGCTCCGAAGAATGGAATCGAATAATCTCTCATGAGTGGCTCCTGTGAAACGTGACATTGGTGCCTTCCTACAGTGCGGCAGCTATTATCCCTTGGTGACGTATGCTGACGAACTCTGGGATGGTTTCTATTTGCAGGCTTGCAAAGATCTCGACGAGGAATTCCCCAACGCGAGGCTCCTTCCTGAAGGGAGCTGGTCCTTGGGATTGTCACCCAGAATGGTAAAGCTGACCGAATATCGAATGAAAGAAGAGGAATCATATGACTTATGATCCGTCACAGGTGGGTTCGTTAGATGAAGAAACTGTCATCGACACCATGGCACAACGCATGTATTCTATTGCCGAGGAACATGGTTTTCACGAAGGTGACATAGTCGGAGCGGTTCCTGCCGACTTTGGAAGATATATTGCCAACCTTCACGGGGAAGTGTCTGAATTGTGGGAGGCGTATCGCAAAGGTCATCTTCACGACAAGTGTGACAAACCAGGTTGCAATCTGACTTGTGCCGAAGAGGAGCTGGCGGACATTGGTATCCGGCTCATGGACACCTCCGTACAGCTCGGGGTGTCTCTTGGTCGAGCTATGCAGGCGAAGGCAGCTTACAACAAGACCAGGTCGTACAGGCATGGTGGCAAGAAGGCGTGATGGTTGCATCATGATTGAGAAACAGAAAAAGCTCAAGACCCTCAACGGTCGGAACGTGGGCGATCTGGTGGTGATTTACGGTGGCATCATGCTCAACAAGAGCCACAAGGCCACTATTCGCCAGCTGGGGGTAGTGGGCTTTTATGTGAAAGGCCTGGCCACCTGCTACTACTGGCATGAGATCGGTCGCCTGTGGCGTGATTTCGATGCTGTTGCCGATGTGGATCTAGAGCCGATCCAACCGCAAACCATCTTTCATATTGAAACGTGAGAAGTCCATGCCTCGTTTAGCTGTTAATCTGTTGGTTTTGAATGGAGAGAAGGTACTTGAACGTGCTCTCCGACCGCTCGCGGGAATTGTCGATGAGCTAGTGGTCGTCGACAGTGGCTCGGAAGATGGTACCTACAAGGTTCTCGAAGGTCTTGTGTCTACCATGAAGATAGATCGCTTCTATTACGAGCGACTGCATCCTTGTGGCCCGATGTTTTTCACCGACGAACCAGCGTCGTGGTGTAGGGGGATGCCTGGCATTTTCACGGGGCGTCGCCTACTCTTTGACTGGGCAGCGGCGCGCAACATTGCGCTGGCGGCGACCACGGCTGACTACGTCTTGAAGCTCGACGCGGATGATGAGTTCTTGTCGCCCCCGGCGAATTTGGCTGGGTTGCTAGTTCATCTGGACAAAAACCCTCACGTGTCGATTGCCTCAGCTCCGTATGAGATCATGGACGGTCATGGTAAACCTGAGTGGCTATCCATGTACGACAGAGTGTGGCGAAGAGAAAGTCACCGGTGGCGACAACCCTTGCATGAATACCTCGGGGGCAAGAGCGCCACCAACACGATGTATGTGCCCAGCGGGCTGGTTTTCCGGGACTGGCGCGATTCGCCCGGCGAGGGAGTTCGGATGGAGCATCGGAACCTGAAGGTGTTGCTTCATTACTGGGAGAACATAGATCCGAAGTTCGGAGCCCGGTGGGCGTTCTTCAACGACCTGGTTTTCAGGTTTACTCTTGCTCACGAGGCGGTGGAAGTGTTTCCGGCTTGGTCGCGTGAGCTATTGGCCAACGTGATGGAGCGGTTGGAGCCAGCTGACGTGGGCATGAGATCCGATTGCCATTATCACAAGGCGAGGTCGCTGGAAGCGGAAGGTCGCTTTGACGAAGCGATTTTGGCCTATCAGGAAGCCGACAAGACATCTCCACACACGCAGGCTTTGTTGCGAGCCTGGAAGCGTACAAGTCAAAGCCTAGGCGAATTGCACGAGATGGTAAGCTACCTGGGGAATCTCATCCTGGTGAGAGTGGGACATGAAGCGGGTGACCTCACGCCGTATAATTGCGACCTGAAGCTGCTCGATGAGTTGCGAGTTGTGACGAAGCGTGTGAAGTCGTGATCGGAGGTCAGAAGGTCACGATCGTGTGTGGTGCCATGAATCGTACGGAGCACTTGCGGGTGGCGTGTTCGTCCTGGCTTCAACGTCCCGAGGTCGATGAGATCGTGATCGTCGACTGGTCATCGGAGCCGCTGGTGGCGATTCAAGACAAGATCGTCATGAGGGTGAGGGTTCTAGGACAAAAGTATTGGTGTCTTTCGAAGTGCTACAATCTGGCGTTGAGCATGGTGACAGAGGGTCTGGTGTTGCGGCTAGATGCCGATGATTGTATCAATCCAGACTTCTTCGATAAACATCCATTGGGACAACCACTCACCACGAAAGAGTTCTACTGTCTAGACATAACGACAATCAAGAATGACAACGAGGGTTGTCTCATGGGAGTCGTGTATGCTCCAATTGAGTTATTCAAAGAGGTTAACGGATACAATGAGCGTTTGGTGTTGTACGGACACGACGACCACGATCTGAGGGAGCGAATGCGTGCCATCGCGACGCAAAGAAACCTGAATGGTGCATCACTTTTCCACCAACCACATTCGGCGGACGTGAGGCAGATTCATGAACGTCCGGCCACCTCTGAAGAGCTGGCCGTTCCCAAAGGGACGTCCTGGCAAACCACCTTTATCAAGACCGCGAGATCTGCCGAGATTAACAGCCATCTGGCCAAGATCCGACCCTGGAGTAAGCAAGATTTGCAAACCCGGTGGGTAGTACGAGCTTCCAATGTCGATGCGCGTTGGGTAATATGCAGCGAGGAAACCAAAATCTCCGACTCGTAAAATCTCCGACTCGTAGAGTCTGGACACAACAAAGACACTTCATGAGTACAAATTTCACCCGTGACCTGTACGATCATGCGATTCCTTCGTGGACAGAGCACGTTGTCCCCGTGGTGAGTGGGGTCGAAAACGCTCACTGGCTCGAGGTGGGATGCTTCGAAGGTCGTTCGGCTCTGTGGACTTTGGACCATATTCTAACGGGAAAAGGCGCGACCATCACGTGTGTGGATGCCTGGGAGACGCCTTGGTCGTGGTGGTTGAAGGGCCTTGGACCTGGCGAGCAGTTGTTTGACGACAATATGAAGGGGAGGACGAACGTTATCAAGTACAAGGGGAGGTCGGCGGCTATTTTGCCGAGTTTAGCGGCCAATAGCTACCATGGGGCTTACATTGACGCCGACCACTGGGAAGCCGCTGTGTATCGGGACGCCCTGATGGTGTGGCCTCTACTTCGCGTTGGAGCTGTGCTGATTTTCGATGACTATGGGGAAGGAGACATTCCGCCAGGAGGCGGTCCTTGCCCGGAGGTCAAGCCAGCCGTTGACCGGTTCTGGAAAGAGCATAGCGAGAATCTCATACTTCTACACAAGCAATGGCAAGTGATTTTCCGCAAACAAGGAGACAATCATGGACGATGACAAATTCAAAAAACTACTGGGACATTTCCGAAAAAGTCTGGAAACTGTGTTACCGCTCGTGTCGTCGGAAGACGGTTTCATGCAGGCGGTGCTCAATGCGATTGAAGCTACTTTCCTTCCAAACCTGTCTACTGACGACAGTGAAGAGCGTCCTGGAAGACTTGCGAACAAGGGCGACGGGACGTTTGCCGACTTGCACAGACAGCTTGCTTTGGTTGAAGAAGAGATGATTCGAAAAGATGGGCAACTGAAATGTGCCGAGAAGGAAGTCGTTGGTCTTCGTCGTCAGCTTCGGATAGGTGCCGACACCCTGGGACGCGAACGTGCCGAATGGATCAGGTACAAGAACGGTCTTATGGCTAACGAGCTACATGTGGGACGTATCGAACAGCTGGTCTCTCGTCTGTTTGCGATCTCGTCTGTTCTTGGTGGGTTGGGCAACACGGAACGAACGGGACGAGAGGCCGGGCAGTCGAAGCCTCGGTGATCCGAGCGATGAAAATTCCCAAGATCTTTCATCACATCTGGCTCGGCGACGAGCCCATGCCTCTTCAGATGGTCGCCTGGAGGAGGGCTTGGGGGGAGTTGCATCCTGATTTTGAGATGTGGCTATGGCAAAATGGTTTGGGTACTCGAGGACACGACCACGACTTTGTGTTCATGCAAACCTCGCTGGGGGTTCGCAGGATTTTTGCTACTCGATACCCAGACCTTGTGTCTCGTTCCTGTCACCTGTCGCAAATATCGAACATTTTCCGTTACGAGATTCTAAACGACTATGGGGGCATCTACCTTGACACCGACATGGAGCCATCGCGAAACCTGACACCTCTCATCGACGACGTGGAATGTTTTGCTGGATTTGGGGAAACCAAAACGCGCGATGGCATGGTGGTGACGGTGGAGAATGCCATTTTCGGCACCACCCCAGACAGTCTTCTGACGAAAGGTCTTGTGTCTCGGCTCCCAGAAAGAGATCCTTCCGTTCATACCAGCATGGGTGTCGGCTTTTTTCAGGAGGTTGCTCGAGACATCCCCAATATGAGAATATTTCAACCTCACGTTTTTCATTACAGGATACAATCTGACCACCATCCGTGGGGAAGCACGTCCGACACGCTTTCTTGTTATCATCAAGACGCCTATGCCTATCATCGGAGATCTTCCCGCTGGTTCAAAGGGTCCTTCAAGCTGTTAAATAGAGAGTAACGCGTTCCGATCATGGCGACCAAGCATGCAACCCTCAGTGGCGATCGTCTTTCCCGTAGGGAGGTGGGGGAACATGTGGAGTATCCCGCCAATGTCGAACGTCCCAAGACGCGAGGCGACTGTTTGGAGGGCGAGCGTCCCTGTCCGTTCGTGAGCTGCAAGTGGCATTTGTACCTGGACGTCAACCCTGTGAGAAACTCGATCACCCTCAACTTTCCCACTATCGAGGTGGATGAGTTAGCCGAAACGTGTGCTCTCGATGTGGCCGACCGCGGAGGAGCGCATCTCGAGCAGATTGCAGATCTCATCAACGTGACTCGGGAACGGATCCGGCAGATTGAACTGAAGGCCATTTTAGCGATTCACGACAGTCCCCTCATGCCGGCTTCGGTTGGGGGATTTGACGATCGATAACGAGTTAGGAGAGAACCATGTCCGAACTGAAAGCCGAGCCTGAAACAGTTTCTTCATCTGACTCGATTGTTCCACCCGAGCCGTCGGGAACATACTGTTTGATTGTTCATCTAAAAGCCGCGCTCGAAGCAAAACGGGAACATGTTCGAGAATGTGAGGCAGATCTGGCCGCGGCTCGAGCCGACTGTGAAAGCTTTGCAACGCAGATTGCCAGCGAGTTGGGGATTGCCCCCAAACCGGAAAATCGCAACGACGTTTTGGTTAAAGCAAAGCAACGTCGTGAACAGGTGTTGGTCTTGTATCAGGAGGGGAAAACCGTCAACCAGATAGCTGAAACGCTGGGGTGGACTCGCGATTACATCGACAAAGATCTGATGCGGCTGCGCGAAAAAGGGAGACTTAACAAAACCGTTTTTACCAGAACGTCTTCACCTGAAACAATGGAACCTGTCAAGGCTTCCAAACCGACAATAGGTATCGAGTCTCTGACAAGGATGGAGAAACAAGTCTACGAATTCGCGAGTCGGGACATGAAGGCTTCAGCCATTGCCAATCGGCTTCAAACTTCTTCGGAGGCCATCTATCAGCACTTGTCGCAAATTCGAAAAAAGGGATTGCTGTTGTCGAAGCAAGACGAACCCGGCGAGGAAACCGATGAGCCAGCTGAAGAAACTGGCGAAATGTCTCACCCCATTGGAGTCAGCGAAGAAATCGCCGACCCTGAACTGGTTACCGATCTGACTGCTCTCAAGCTTGAAGTGACCAGGCAGCAAGCGGGGATCCGAGGCAAGGCCGTGCGTTTCGACACGTCGATGACCAAGAGTCATCGTCATGAAGTCCGAGTCGATCGCATGGGGGATGGACAGACAATCGTTGATGACAGTGGTCACTGTCACCGTTGTTACAGGTTCGTCTTGAGTCTGGCCCAACCCGATGGTGTCAAAGTCGGCGAACGCCTGCCCGACGGGCACACGCATCAACTGACGATTCAGTCGTCCGAGCAGAAAGGTTCCCAATGACCTGGCTTTGTTGCGGAACAGACATTGAAGACTTGGCCAAGAAAGCCGGCTGCACTGTTCCCGAACGCTGTTTCTTTTGTGGTTTGTCTCGTCCCTTGGTGACGACCACACCACAACCAGAAGACGATTTGGCGTTCGAGCTGGCCGAACTTTGGTGTGCCGAAATCAGAAAGTACCACGGAGATCCAGATGTCCACGTGCCTTCATTCGATCAGTACGGAAGGGTTGATGTTGAAGCTTGGCGAGCTGTCGCCAGGCATGTTGGAAGAACCTTCGAGCTGCTAGTGAAAACGAGAGGGGAAAAGTGAAGGTTCCGAAGTGGCTGGTCAAGGGCGCTCGCGTTCGCACGTTCGAGGACTGGACCGTCAATGATGTAATGCCAAACGGCTGGATTTGGATGAAAAACAAAGGCGCATCAGTGTGTTGTTTGCACATCATGTGGCTGGGGAAAAGTTTCAAACGAGTCGCCACCCCGGCAGCGAGGAAAGGAAGGAAACGGACATGACTTTGCACCAATTCCTTACGCACGGGACGGCATTTTGCGCGGGCGTGATTTTAACTTTTCAATTCGTGACTTGGTGGGAAAGAAGGCACCCATGAGCGACAAGATCACTCTGCGCCCAGAGGTGCAGTGTTTCGCCGAGTTGATGGAGCGCAAGCTGAGCGAGAACGACCACAAGGGCGGGTGGGAAGACGATACGTGCGGCGAACTCTTCGCGCGGATGATTGAGGAGGGCGACGAGTTGCATTCCGCGCTTGCTGCGATACGAATTGACCCCTCGAAGGTCGCGAGCGAAGCAGCCGACGTGGCTAATTTTTGCATGATGATCGCCCTCAATTGTGGAGGACTGAAGCCATGAGCGACACGAAGACCACGACCGATGACGAACGGCTGGCCTGGGAACTCGCATGCGCCGAAGAAGAGCAACCCTCGGCCCCATTCGATGAATGGTCTCGCAAGGACCGAGCAAAGATGTTGCGGATTGTTGCCAAGGCCCGCGAACTCCTCGCCCCGGCCGCCGTTGCGCTTGAGCCGCTGAGCGAGGAGGGGATTGAGGATGCACTTCATGACTCGGAGCCATTGCAGGAAGGCGAAGGGCTCTTTCACCATGCTGCACGCATGGGAGCCAAAGCCCAGCGCGCAAAGCTAACCCGCAGGCCGGCCGAGAGCGGGACGGCCCAGCCATCCCCCACCGAGGCGAAGCCAGAAGTGGCGACGTTGGTGTGCGATCACCCGGCGTCACACCGATGCGGAAGTGCGGACACGTCGGGGAAGATCACCGTTAACTGCGGCAAGTGCGGCGAAAGGCTTCCGTTGCTAGGTACCCCGACAAAACCACTCGTCTACCAGCCCGTCGCGGGAGAGACAAAGTGCGCAGGTTGCGGCGGACCCGCACACGAGCCTGGGGAGAAGCCCTACAAGATCACGCCAGAACTACCACAGCCACCCGAAGCCGCCCCACCCGAGGTCTCGACGGCTGACGACCTGGACAGCGCGACGGTGTGGGCGCTCGCCGAGGCGCTGTCAAAGAGGTTCATGTGGAACGGGCAGCATTCCAAGAAGGTGGCAATCGAAGCTCTGCTATTTCTTGGCGACGAGGCAGAACTGCGCGGCCAACTGCTCAAGGCAGAGCAAGATCTGAAAGAGTTGGAAGGGGCTTTCCATCAATCCATCAGTACGGGGGTGGAACGCGCGGAGGCCCTCGCCCGCCAGGCCGAAGCGCACGAACGCAAGCTCGGAGCCGTGAAGTCTGATCTGAAGCTATGGACCGAGAAGCTAGACGAGGCGGAACGCAGATTGCGAATCGTCAACACCGACATAGAAGGGGTCTGGTTCTGGCAAGGGGACGGCCACGACGATCCCGTTTCGCTCGCATGCCCCGTCGTGATGAGCGCGGACACGCTGCGCGAGATGGTTGCTCAGGCCGAAGCGCACGCACGCGAGGCTCAGCTCACGGTTGCTAGGCTGATTGAAGACTTGGCCAAGAAAGCCGGCTGCTTAGTGACCAGGTTAGACACCAAAAAGCAAGGTTCCAAGTGACTCTACGCGATCGTTTCGAAAAGCAGTGCGGCACGGTCAGTCTTGCCGAGCAGCCGTTTTTCTTGCCTGGCACGTCTCGTCTGGAGGTGCTCAAGTTCCTCGAGCAAGAGATTGCCGAAGCCAAGAAAGCCGCCAGTCGTGTGGTTCGCGAGCGCCTGAACACCGATCGCAAGAGTATCACCCGCGATTTCAAGATCCCTTGTCCCGGTCATCCCCAGGGAGATTTCGTGATGCACGCCACCGTGGGCCAGTACCCCGACGGCAGGCCTGGAGAGCTGTTTCTATGGGCTGACAAGGCAGGCTCTCTCGCCTCGGGGGCCTTGACCGCGGTCGCCATCTCGCTTTCGTTCCAGTGGCAGCATGGCGTTCCCTTCGAGGCATCGGTGGGGAAGCTCAAGGGGATGCGTTTCGAGCCCATGGAGCCACGGGCGACAAGGATT
>Ga0265323_10000703_pt1 | contig 18196 bp, 31 predicted proteins | sample 41225metaG_FD_193580 | JGI IMG/M metagenome (GOLD analysis project Ga0265323, IMG submission 193580) | Rhizosphere microbial communities from Carex aquatilis grown in University of Washington, Seatle, WA, United States - 4-12-25 metaG | ecosystem: Host-associated > Plants > Roots > Rhizosphere...
GGAAAACCATAATATTAATAAATCACCTTGTGGTTGTAATAACCCACATATACATAGAAGTGATTTTTTTACTATATGCACAAATTGTGGTGTAAGTTGGTAAAAACTGCTTATTAATAATAATCAATACTTAAAAATATTGTATATGGAAATTAGATTAGGAAACCAATCTGTAAATCAGATAGAAAAAAGATTGGGAATTGAATTTCCCAAAGAAATTAGAGAATTTATGAAGCAAACACATCAAGACAATGCAAGTGATATCAGAAAAGGTAAATGGCATTGTTTCGATATTCCATTCAATTTAGTTTGTGGCGATATGGAAACAGCTACGAAAATTTATAACTCAGTAAAAGATAGGTCGAGTGAATGTAAAGAACAATTGCAGTTTAGCTTGAGCAGTGGTAATTAAAATTAGAAAACTCCAAATGATGAACGGAGTTTTTAATGTTGCTGATTTTAAAATACGAAACTATTAAATATAAAAACAATGGAACTAAATTGGGATAATGCTAAACTTTGGCAAGAAAAAGTAAATGAGAAAAAAGAAATGGATAACATACTGGAAGATTACTACCAAAAACGGATAGACTTATTAGAAGTACGAAAGCAGTTATTGCTTTTATTTGGCGTTATAGCAAGTGCTTGTTTTGATTCAGGATTTAACATAAGCAATGAACGCTTTAATGCCGAATTTAGAGATGATTATTCGTTATTTGATGAAGACGATGTGAAAAAATACGAACAACTTAGGAGCAATGCTGTTTTTAAACATTTACTATAATAGCTACATTAACGAGTAAAAATTTATCAAAATGCGGGAAAGCGACAACGATTATATGAACAACAAGAATCCACAAAACGAAAATTGAAAAACAAATTATAAATTTAGCAGAAAATAATCCACAAGGCACGGCAAATATTGCTGATGACCGTGTGTTAGGCACAGTAATATGCCAGCACGAAAATTGTAAACGGAGAGCAACTATAAGTAATCAAGAATATTTTCCAAATAAATGGTATTGTACTTATCACGAGAATAAATTAACCAAAGAAGGTAGAAGAAAACGAAAATATGGCAACAGGTAGTTTTATTGTGCCTAATTACTGTATTGAGGAAGTAAAAAAATTTACTTGATAATAAAATTATGCGAATTTTGAAATATAGAATTTAATATAAAGTATTATAAATTAGCATATTAGATAATATTTGATATGTTTATATGTACTATAACTGTACTTATTGGTACTTTAATTAATTAGCTATGGTAGTATTTGTCTTATTTAATGTGTGTTGTGATGTGTTGATTATGAGATATTTAAACACATAGTAAATATTGTTTTAAATATTGAGGTGGTAAAATATGGGAGATTGTGGAGAAAAATGGGTAGTTTAGTGTGCCCACACGCATAAGTTCGACATCAAATTATTTTTACAAAACTTGATTTTATAAAAAATTATAAAAAGTAAATTTTGTAACAACATAGATAAAAAGTACGTATAATTAGTATATTAGTCAAATTAGTATTTATAAAAGAAAAATTATTATTATGGAAATAAATGAAGTAAAGCACAGGATAGAAGAATTAGATTTAGCAAGGCCATATTTAAATTCTGATTATTATTGGGAACGTAGGCGTAACTTACAAATAGAATTAAAGTCAATGGAATATTTATTAAATGAAGAAAATAATAAATATATCTCAACCTCTATAATTCATATATTTAAATAAAAGAATATTTCTCAATGATAAAGAAAGGCTATATAGTAAAATACTGTGCATATGGTTATGTAGGGATGGTAGTTGAAGTATATAGAAATTGGCAGGATTTAAAGAATAAGAATGATTTTCATATGATTGACCCAAATCCAGAAGAAACATCACCTGAAGAAAGGTTAATAAATGACCCAAAAGATGAGTGGTTAAAAATGCAAGAAAGACCAATTAGTGATGAAGAGTTAAAAGAAAGATGGTTTACAGTAAGATGTTTAGATGGTGGTTCGATATGGGTGAATGAAAAGAGATTAGAAATTGTTGATACATTATTAAATTAAGTTGTACAAAATACTATTGTAATACTATTGATGTTAGTTGTACATTAGTAGTAATACGATTAGAATAAATATTTATATGCATTACTTCTATCATTTTCGATTTCCTCTTTAGTATAAAGAATAAACTTAATTTTCTTTTTTATTTTCTTTATAGGTTGTACATTGGGATTATTAATATCAGTATTGATAATTATATTTTTACTATTAGTACAATCATTAATTTTAGTTTTCATATTTTTTGTACATTATTAATCTTAGCCATTCCAATTAGGTGGATTTAATTTAAATTTCTTTCTGTACATTGAGTCCAGTTCATCGATTAATCTAAAGCATCTATTTTTTAGAAGTGTATAAGGATGATGAATTTCTTCATAGTGGTCAATCCATAATTTTTTAGCTAATTCTGGAGAATGTTTATATTGTTTGATGTACATTATACGCATTTCTTCTTCTATTTCAAAAGCTGGCATACTTAATTTACCAACATAATCTAGGACTCTCATTACTTCTTCGAATAATTGAGTATGGACAATATCAATTATACTATTTTCTTTTTTAACTATTTCAATATTATGTTTTAATTTTTCAATAAATTCTGTTGCTTTACTAATTTCATTACAATGGTCAGGTAGATTAAAATCATATGTAATAAATTCCTTTTCATTTTCGTACATACTAATTGTGTTATTTTAAAATAAAGTTATTTTTAGGTAAAATATTTTCTAAAGGTTGTTCTCATTAATAGGTGTTAATCCCTTCCAATTTAGGTTAGTTTCCACCCAATCTCTTATGAAGTCTCTGATTTCATTATGGTTAAATCCAAATCTTTCTTTAAAAACTTGCCATATTAATTGGTATCTTACCAATAAGATACCATTTTTCAAATCCTGTCGAAATAAGTAAACGTTAGAATTAGGCTTATTAACATCATAACCATCTAACCTAAAATATGTTAATTCTTTCTCACCAGTTAGTTTAACAACAGTATTATTAAACATTTTAAATAAGAAATCAGACATAGCTTTATATTTATCTTCTTCATTATTAATTGGTTTGAATATGATTAGATCATAAGAACTATTATCTTTATCAATTTCAAAACCTTCTGGGACATTAATTTTTAATTCTTTACTCATGGTTTTATTTTTATTTAAAAAAATTAATTTAATTAGTTTTTTGATATTAAACATTTTCTTTTTAATTTAAATCATACACATAGACATTGGTGGACATTACCTCAGTAATTATTTTTTCGATTACATTCCAATCTCCCCTACCTAAACCACAACCTATTCTTGGCATATGTATAGTTGATTGAGTTTGAAATGCCATATCATTAACTGATGTGAGACATATACGTAAAGCACCATAATTAACTAAGGGTTGATTATCTTTTTGTACAATGCCATCTTGAGCAATCATATTAGCAACAATAATATCATTTTCAACTCTAATAAAATCAACATTACCTAAAGTAAGATTACCTTTTTTAAGTCTATAAGATATCTCAGGTTGTTTCCAACGTTTACTTATTGCTAATACGAAACCACGTCCCCATTTATTTTCATTATTACAAATATGACATAGGATTTTATTTCCCTCACCAATTGGTTGAGTTGCATCTCCAGTAAGATAATGTATTTTATAATTCATAGGATATAATTATTAATATAGGTCAACTTCAATTCAACCTTTAATGAAATCGGTTTTTATTTTAAAAAATCTTTATAAATATCAATGAATTGTTTTCCAGTATAAGTAGACTTTTCTTCTGTCTCAAAGCAAAGGCGAGAGCCGACAGACGCATGCGCGTTACCGCAGTCGTAAAGCGAATCACCGAACCCGAAACCCGATGAAAGATTGAAGTAAGGATAATATTTACGTTGATTAAAATTACTCCAATCTGGAGTCCAACCTTGATTAATTGCTTTTGCAATTATTATCAGCTTTTGAAAAGCAAGGATTGTTTTTGTAAATTCATCTCTGGTGTCAAATAAGTTAATTATAGAACTAGGATGAATATTCAGTTCAATACAAGCATCATAAGTTGAGTTATCCTTATCAATTTCAAAACCTTCTGGTACGTTAATTTTTAATTCGTTACTCATAGTTTTATTTTTTATGTTTGTACATTATTATATTTATAATTCATTAGCAATATTAACTTCTTCTACTATTGGTTCACCTGCTTTAGTATTATTTTTATAAATAAAGACAGTATTACCGACATCGGGTATAGCAAAGATTTCATTTTTTGATTGTAGGAATTTAATTTCTTTATGTAATTTTGGTGTTCTCATAAATTGACTACCTGTTTCACAGAATACATTATGAACACCATTTTCGGTAAAATGAGAAAATTGAAATCCTAAAAAATCCATTGCTTTATTTTGATAATGTGCATCGTCAATATAATATACAATAGTGTCGAATGTATCACCAAAAGTTTTTAAATAAAAATCTATTAACTTGGACATTCCACCGACAACCATTGTAAATGGTTTTGAAGCAGACCTAATACATTCGACACAATTTTCACCATATTTATTTTTACCATAATATGGATGTCCAAAGGACATTGCTTCTAATACTTCGCCAGTTTCTTTATCTTTTAAACAAACTGCAGTATCAGCATTTCTATGACCATAGAAACTTGACTTATCGAAGAAATCTTTTAAAGATTTATTATTAATAACACTAGCAATTGTTTTTCTTGCAAAGACACGTTTTTTAGTTTTACCTAATGCATGTAGAATTAATGATTTTAAAACGGTTTGTTTATTTAGATTTTCCCATTCAAATTTTTTACACCATATAACTCTGAATCCTTCATCTTGGTATTGTTTATGTATTTTTGAGGAAATGTCTTTACCTAATTTAGCTTTATTATATATTGTATAGTCATCAATAATAATTATTAAAACTTTATTATCAATATTAATACTTTTAATATTAGTTAGAGGATTAATAGATATATTCTTTTCAATAAATTCAATATTTTCTGATTGAAGGAAATTAGTAACTTCCATATGTACATTATCAATAAGTTTATACTTATTTACCTTTTTGGCTAACAATGTGTTCATTTTCTTAACACATAATAGTTCAGGTAATTTACCGTATGTTAGTTCTAATTCTTCTTTAGTTATCATTGTTAAATCTCTCAAATTTATTTATAACCATTGATAATTGGTGTTAGTCCCTTCCAATTTAGGTTTGTTTCCACCCAACCTTGAATGAAGTCACTGATTTCACAATCATTAAGTCCAAATTCTTTTTCAAAAATTAGCCAAATTAAATCATATTTTACCCATAAATAACTATTTTTCCAATCCTGTTGAAATAGCCATTGGTTATTATTACCATATTTATTATTTGGGTCATAACCTTCTAATTGATAATAAGTTAATTCTTTTTCACCAGTTACTTTAACAACAATGTTATTAAACATTTTAAATAAGAAATCCGACATAAGTTTAATGTCATTAGTCTTATTCTTAATTGGTTTGAATTTGATTAGTTCATAAGAACTATTATCTTTATCAATTTCAAAACCTTCTGGTACGTTAATTTTTAATTCTTTATTCATAGTTTTATTTTTAATATATACGATAAACTATATGTTATGTTACAATTGCAATAATTTTTTAAATTTATTACAATTTTTCGACATATATCTAATACCTTTATTTTTTGCTAAATGATAAGGTATTTCAATATTATTGTTTGTATATTGATTTTTGGTAATATCTAATATTTCTCCAGTTTCTTTATTTTCTAAAAAGAAATGTTTTCCATCATATGGTAAATATTCAGTAGAATTTATTTCTTTAAACCACCAATTTTTTGATTTACCATTTAAGAAATAATATAATTCAGATGCAAGATAACAAAAACCAGTTGAATGGATATTTGATGATTTATTAATGTTATACCAATAATCACCTAATATATCATTTTTTAAGAGTTGTTTAATATCTTCTCTTTCGAATGATTTTAAAATATAATCAATTAAGTCTTGATTAATCATTTGATTTTTCTTTCTTAGGTGGAAATTTAGAAAATCTGCATTTTCTGCAAGGAAGTTTACCATCCTTATTTTTCTTATCGAACCATTCTTGTGTTGTTTTAAATTTCTTCCCACAATCACAACAGGTTACTTCAATTTGTGTGTTTTCTGTTTTCATAAAATTATTATTTGATAAAAGTAAATATTTATTTTGAAATAAAAAAATTTAATTATATTATTTAAAATTCAATTCTTATTTGTTTATAAGGTTGGTTATCGGCAAGATATTTTTCAATAGTTTCAATGCATTGAAGTTGAGTTTCAATATTAATACTATCAATAAAACTGGTATCACCAATTGCTTTAGCTTTAATAATTGTACCACCTAAATCAGCATGATATGCTACATGTGCTTCAGGATTTTGTTTACAAAGGTCTAATAACCTATTAGCAATTCTTTTCTTAAAATTTATAAGGTTATTCTCCAAAGTTTGGAGTTCTTTTTTTAATTCTTTAGCTGATTTACGTTCCATTTTAATTATATGTTTATATTATATACGATAAACTGTAGATTATGTTACAATAAAAACTTAAGAAAAAATCCCCCGTATATTGATATACGAAGGATTTTAGTTAAAAAAGCAGGAATCAATTAATATTATTATCCATAACTTCTATGATGTCAACTATTCGAGTTTTAATCATTTTCATTAGTTCTTCCATTGGTCTTGTTTCTTCTTCCGCACTAATAGCAGTTTCAATTGGTAATTCATTGCTTTGAATTAAAGCAATTTGGTCTTCCAATTCCTGAAGTTCATAAGCACAATAATCTGTTTCAAAATATGCTTCTTCAATTATATTAATCTTTCTATCAACATAAGAAGCAACAGCACATGGGAAATACTCAGAGGTACGCATTTTGGTACACTCATGGGTAGGTACGGATATTACATTTGCTGGATTAACAAGACAAACTAATATAGTTGAATTCTCGTTAGCGTAAGTGCTTACATATGAGGTACATCCACAGTGTAACCCAAAGGAACAATCTTCGTTTGGATCACCATCACATTCTTTTCTTGGCATATGAACAGGTACGCCAAGTTCGATAGTCATGGTTTGACTATACATATCAGTATATAGTTGTTTATTCTCAGTATTGTTTTTATTATCGTTATTTACAATTGCTGAGAATAAATCACCAAGATTGCCAAGAATTTCAATATTCAATTCGTTTTCATTCCAATTTTCAGCAGTTGTTGTTTTAGTGATTTCGAAAGTATCATTTTCCAAATCTTTATAAACTACATACTTATTAGCAGCACATTTCCATTTTTTTCTTACAAGCAAATATTGATTAGTAATAAATTCTTCGAAAGAATTGTTACCTTCTTTTTCATCTTTTTTATATACTGCTTTATAAACGATCATATAACCATTATCGGTTAACACAAAGTCATGGGCACTAATAAAATCGAAAAGACTTTTACGTACACGTACATCAGGATTAATCATGAGTAGCTTCCAAAAATTAATGATAGCATCTAAAGGATAACCATTTTCATGATATTCCTTAATAACATTAACTAAGGTATCAGGTATTGGAGTATTAAACCCTGCAAGATATATTTCACCTGTTTCGTTATCAGCTTCCAAACCTGCCATCATAGCTATTCTTGTTTTTTCATTAAGAAATAAACGAATAGCTTTTATATTTTCATCAGTAGGATTTTCTCTTGCTTTTAATACTATTTTAAATAATTGATTTGCTTCATCAGAATTACTACAATTCTTTTTATGAAGTTTATTATCAATTGATATATTGACAGTATTTCCTATTTTAATTGCATTAATGTTTTTCATAAATTATGTTTTTAAATTATTATTTTATTTCTTTGCAATGATACGAATTATATTTAAATATGTTACTAATAGTAACAATTTTTTTAGTTTTAATAATGTTAATTATTACAGTATCATTACTTTTTGTAAGATTCTAATTAATTCTTCATTATTTTCACCATCTAAATTATATGGTAAATCGATATAATTTAAAGTACTAGCATTTGCATTCTGTAGAAATAATACTTCATCAATTTGTTTTTCTAATTTCTTTTGTTCTGTAGTCATTTTTATATGATTGAGGTCAAAATAGTTAGATAAACTTTCCTTCATAGAACCAATGTTATCATTTTTATAAACTTTTGAAATATTATCAAAGATAAATTTTATGTTCTTTATTTTCATACTCCACTTTGCATCGACTTTAGCAAATAAATCACTTGTATATAAATTTCTGATTTGTTTATATTTTTCAATAATACCATTTACTTGAAAATAGTCTTTAATAATATTTTCTTTTCTGTACAATATCTTATTGAAGAATTGGTCAATCTTATATGCTTTCTTACAATACTGCATATATTTTAGATTGTTTTCGGCAAGTACAATGAACATTATACTTTTTTTGTTTTCATCACTACGATTAGTAAAACATTTATTATAATTATTGTAATATGTAACTGGAATAATATCATCAAATAGATTACAGAATATTTTATAAGCCTGATATAATTTACTTTCATCTTCTTTATTACCATAAAAGATAAGACTATTATAATTAATTAAATCCTTAAGATTAATTCTATATTTTGATGCACCTACAAATTGAACAGGTATTGAAATATTTTCTATTTCATTAGGTGATTTATTATTTTTCCTATCAATTATAAAATTTTCTGGTATTTCTAATTCATCATAATTTGTTGCACACTTACGTACAATATTGAAATACTCATCCTGCATTTCAATAATTAGATTTTTAATTTCATCATTATTAATGTCAAGACGTATATTAAATAAAGTTTGAATGTCATTAATACTATGAATATCGCTAAAATTAATATTACGTTTCTCAACAATATGGTACATATCAAATTTAGACTTTAGATATGCTTGCTTAACGATTTTTCGTACAAACTCATTGTTTATGTACAATATGTTTGTTTTATTTTTCAGTTCATTATAACCACCAAAAAATTCATAATTAGTTTTGCTATAACGATTTCTTTTTAATTTCTTGCCGAATGTTTTAGTTTTGAAGAAGAAACTAAATAAACTATTATCACTTGGCATTTTTGAAAATAATTTATATTTGAAATTAGAAAAATTAATATCACTATGTAAAATAAGATTACCTACATTGATACTATTACCATTATTGAGGTTTAGTTTACCGAAGTTTAATTTAACTTCAAAATAATCAGCAAGTGTTTGTACATTGCTATATTGTTTAGTAATTAGTTCTGTTATTTCCTTTTTAACTAATTCTAATTTTTTCTTTAATAACTTAATAGTATTTTCGTTATAGTCAAGACTTTCACGAGATACTGTTACACCAATATCACCAACTTCAAATCGAATTGCAAGTGGTAATCTATAATCATTAGAATTTAATCCCAATACACTATAATCAATTGGGTATGCTACTTTACCTAAACATACGTGGATATAATCACTATAATCATTACCTCTAAATAAGAATGATTTTCCACGTACAATCTGATATACATTTGTCAAAGCTTCATCATAACGATTAGTATTATTTTCATCATTATTAAAACCTTCAAAGACAATATTTTCGAAATAATAAAGTTGACGTACCATTTCTTTTGAGAAAGAATTTAAATCTCTTTCTAAAACAGGTATACGGATTTCAGTACCGTTGTGTTCTTTTGTTGGTTCTGAATGAAGTAATGAAATTTTAGGTGAATTATTACCTTCATATATTTGATAAGAATATTTGATTTTATTAAATATGGTAATAATAAAATACGAATTATCATATTCACCTTCACCAAAACCTGTGCTACGCTTATAAGCTAGAGGAGTTTTACTACCCAAGCCAAACGCTCCGATTTGTTCATTATCATTACGTTTAGTACTACTAAACATAACTGAAAATACCTTTTCAATTCTATCTGGTGACATACCAGCACCATAATCAATAAACGAAATATAATGGGTATTAGTTTGTTTATCGATACTTTTTTTAATTAAAACAGGTGCATCAACATTTGCTTCAATATGAGAATCAAAGCAATTACTGGTTATTTCACGCACTACACTACCAATAGGATTACTATATATATTTTTACTAAACATCTGAAAGATGAGCACTTGTGAATCTTTCGATAATGTGATATCTCTTTCATCGGTTGTAGTTAGTACGTCTGCTTCTGAATAAGAATTAACATTATATTTCATAACTATATGTTTTTATTGGTTATATGTAATAATACGAAGGTAATCAATATTTGTTACATAACATAACTAAAAGTTTTCTTAAATAAAAAGTTCAATAAATTAAATTTAATATGTTCTTAGTTAAAATATGTTTTAGTTGAGAATTATGCCATACCCCCTCGGCATAATTTTATTCTATGCGTTCGATTAGTGGTACGTTTCACGAATTATTTCGTCGCAAATATATACTAAATGTGCGACGAAAACACCATTATCTATCATTAAATTTGTTATAATATTGGTAAATATATTACCTAAATTAGAATAATTTTAAAACTATAAATTGGCAGTTTTTTAAATTAATGTCGATTTATAGTAAATAAAAAACCTAGCGGGTAACAACTCCGCTAGGCAACTAACCAATAAAACACAAGGTTGCTCTTTTAGAAATAGAGCAGGAAATATCTTTGTTATAAAAATTCTTCTAATTTTTGAATAGCTTCTTTAATTAATTTCTTATCAAGATTTGCAACAACAATTGATTTTACATCAAGTACAAATTGTTCAGGACTAACTGAACCCAAATATGAATCAATTTCCTCTTTGTCCCTAGTAATCAAATCGATTAAATTTGTTGTTTCCATAGTTTTATATTTTATGATTATATATACGAAATTAAAATAATTATGTTACAAAAATAATTATTTTAATTAACATATTCAAATTTAAATTTATTGCCAACAAAAAGACTTGCTCCAGATTCTAATCTAATCCAAAATCCTCCATAATCTGCACATATTTCATCACAAATACCAATTTCACCAATATAACAATTTTTGTTTGGATAAGCATTGTTATATGGTAGCCAAGTTATTTTTATTTTAGTGCCAATAGGTGGATAATTATTTTTACCACCAAATATTTTATTTAAAAAAGTTGTTAGCATAGTTTATATAATTATATTAATAAGTGATTACCATATTTTTAATATTATCAATTCCACCGAAAACATTATATTGGTCAATTAATTGTTGCTTTACTTTTGGTTCAAATTGTAAACCATTAGGCGCAGTAATTACAATATCCTTTGCTCTTAATGCAGGTTTTAATTGATTTAGTTCTTTAATAAATTCATCTACTGTCATAGTTCTGTTTTTATTGATTATACGATTATTTTTCTAATTTGTTACTAATTTTTCTTATTTATTTTGGATAATAAATAAATTTTCCATATTTGCTATTCTTAATTAAAACAAAACCATGTTTAATATAGAACTTGTACAATCGTTGTAACTCTGCACCAAATATATTAGTTGCGTACAATGATATTTGAACATTGTATTTATTTGCAAACTTAATTATCTTGGACAATACTGCAGAACCATATCCCTTTTCTCGCTTAGATTTTTTGATTTTAATTACAACTAGATAGATATATGGTTTTGATTTAGGCTCATCATCTATATACTCAAGAATTAGATTTTGAATAGTATTTCGAAATAGATCATTTTTTAAATAAAAACAATAATCATCTAGTATATTCTGATTAAGTATATTCATAAAACTACCTTTGTACTTTATAAATACAAAGGTAGTTTATTATTGAATTATGATATTTTTAATCTCTTGGGTTACCTTTAAACATAAAGGTTGGTTCTTCAATATCACCTGACCAAACTGTTGATAGTTGCCAAGTAGTGATATATTTATTTGGGTGGTTCATCATTTCATTTACTTGTGAAAGATTGTAAACACAAAAACTACTAGCCATTTTAGGATGAATATTTCCTTCATCATTAGTACCTTCTTCACCAATAACTTGAAAACCTATAACTTTTGCATTAACTTTTAATTGTGCTGTTTCGAGATGAACATGATTTCTACAATCATCACACCAACCTTCATTATCACTACCACCATCTTCTTCAAAGAATTTATAATTTTCATTTGGTTTAACCCAAGCTTTAATTTGTACATTATCACTATTACAATTTGTACAAACATAAACAGGTATTGTTGATAATTTTTCTTTTTTCATTTTATTTTTGTTTTATTGATTAATACTATTTTCAAGTTCTTCTGCCATATTAGCTAAATCTTCAATAGGTAGACTTTCAAGAAAGTCAATATTTTGTTCATTGTTATTATCTGACTTAACAAGTAAGTCAATATAATATTGTCTGTTTGAATTAATTTTATTTGTCATTGTGTTATTATTTAATGTTTATAGTTATGTACATTATGATACGTATTTTGATTTAATTTGTTACTTAATGAACATTATCTATTGCACCTACTTTAACTAATGCACGATATAGTTCAGCATTAATTACATTAGTATTATACTGAGATTATATTTAATGAAATAATTCCCAACTTCCATCTTTTTTGTTAATTTTCATCACACCTTGTTTTGAAATATCATTATCGAATTTGTTATCTAAAAATAAAAATTCGGTAGATTCCATTGAGTCAAATGATTGACAATATAATTTATCTGTTACTACATTATAATAATTGCTATTATGAGAATAAATTACACTGTTTTTTATCAAATATGGAGAATGTAAAATACTATCAAATGTTTTTATTTCATTTCCATTTTCATCTAAAATACACCAAAGTCCTTCCAAATGTTTATTATCTTTATTCGTGCTATGTTTCATAATTTCTTCTGAATAAAATGCTTCAACATATTTTAATAACATAAAATATTTATCTTTATTCAGATTAGGCGTACCCATTCCACCAATACGATAAAGAGTGTTCCTAATTAATTCACCATTTTTGGTAAGGCAAATAAAATTTTCATTGTATATATTCCATTTTTTGCGATAATCTTCATTTATAATGATTCTACTAAATTGCAATAAAGGACTATTACCAACATTAGTTAAATTTTCGACTATTGAAAAATTCATTTCTTTATTCATAATTATATATTTTAATTAAAATTTGTACTATGATAGTTATTTTTATTTATATTCAATAACGCCGACACTAACTAATGCACGATATAGTTCAACATTTATTACATTAGTATTATACTTATATTGATCTAATAATAGTTCAATTTCTCTATCCCGTGTTTTTGCTTCTGGATTAGGTACATTATTAAGTACAATGTTAAAATCATTATCGGTCACATTTTTTAACAATATATTACGTTCTTTAGCATTTCTAGCAATACGAAGTTTTTTATTAAATGTTTCATTATGACCTATCTTTCTGTAACCATATTTATCTTTCAGATAATTATAGGCAATATTATAACAATTTAGATTTTCAATCATTTCTTTATATTTTTATATTAATGCTAATTCATTTTCTTGTACATTGGTCAATTGGCAACGAATATCATTTACTTTAACCACAAAGCAACTATTAATAACTTCTTTTTGTGCTTTCTGGTCAGCTATTCTTTTAAACTTTAATCCTACAATAATACCTTTAGCATCATTAATTCTGTAGTCCGTGCCATCACCATTGATTACAGGATAACCCATAAATATTTTAGGTAGCTCAGTTTCATTTTTCACATTAAAAACCACAGCAACATTAAAACCTTGTTTAAGTAATGCTTTACATGATAAATCATTACGACCTGTATATGAAAATGTTAAATGATAGTTTTCAGGTTTATTATTGAATTTAGCTGGATTCTTTGTATAATCATAAAACATTGTTTCAGGATATAACTCAAATATATTCTTACCATTTATCAAAACATTTGACCAATCTATATCGCTAGTGCAATTTAAACGTACACTAAAACCATAACCATCTTTAATTGCTTTGGCTTTATACATTTCAATTTCAGCTATTAACCATTGCATAAAGAATAATGGTTGTTCATAAAATAATCTGGTTTTATTGATTCTACAATTATTAATTTTAGTGTAACCAGCCATTATTTCCATACCAGCCCTTCCACTTGTTGCTAAACAACCTTTACGGCACTCAGGAGTACTGTTTTGACATACATTATAGCCACTTGTGTTACTTGGACTAAGATATATACCATAAGTGTATTGGTGCGATATTTTGCCATTCTTAGCAAGTTTTGATGATAGGTTTATATCACCTAAATATGATAACTTGGTTTGCTTCTTAGCATCTGATATTGTTGTAAATTTCATCATTGTTATTTGTTTTATTGGTTATAGATACATATACGAAAAAACCTCAAACTTGTTACAATTGAGGTTTTAATATTTTCTTAAATAAAATTATTAAAAGTTACTTTTTTTATTTAAACTTAAAATTGAGTTCGGTATTTGTGAAAATTTCCACAATTTCAATATCAGTAACTTCATTATCCAAATCATTTGGAGTGATACCAACTTCATTAACTTCATGTACTAATCCATCTAATACATTTGTAGCTACTTCTTTTATTAAACTATCATCTGAAATATCAGAATCAAAAGTAATATTAACTAATATTGATATTGTTTTCATTTCTTTATTTTTTATTGGTTTATAATTATTATACGTACATTGGACAATATTGTTACAATAAATATTAAATAAAAAAACCCTATAGTTTTAGCTATAAGGTTTTATTTAAAAATGTTCTTTAAAACAATCTTCTGGAAACTTCTATTTCTAATTAAGCTTCACTATAGGAAGCAAGTCAAGACTGGATTACGTCCTTTTGATTTGACATCAATTACCAAGTCACCGGGAAATCATATATTTGAAGTCTATCCATATCACCTGTGTATCGGCTGTTACCTGTTTCCGAGAGAAATACACTTCCCAATTATCAGGTTAACATATCATTCAAAGATTGTTTCAAAGAACATTATGCAATAATACGAATAATATTTTAATTTGTTACAAAAATTATAAATAATTTTATTTTACTCCAAGACAATAACTTTCGTATGCCTCAATTATTTCAAGAATTTTATCAATGATTTCTTCAGAAAGATATTCATAATCAACGCTTTCTTCATTAACTTCCATTTCATTCTGATATGTTATTGTTTTAACACAGTCAGGATAAAAACCATTAATTAATGTACTTATTGTTTTTTTGTTTGTTTCAGTTACACTAATACTAGGACTACAATTAAGATTAAGAATGTCGGAAAGCTCAATGGAAGTTACACCACCCCAGACTGAAAGAATATCCTTAATGTTTTGAATTTTTTCTTCTTTAGTATCTTTAATAACGAAAGGCATGGACATTCTTGTTAGGTTTTCTTTGGTTTCAATGTCAACTAAGAATGACCAATGTAATAAATCAATTTCTTCATTATTCTGAGCATTGAAGTACTCAGGCAAGGTATACAATTGAGTTTCTTTACAAGCCAATATCTTTTTAATTGGGCTTTCTTGGTTAATTTTATTACCTGTTTCAGTTGGTACAACTACTACTCTTAAATTATTTAAGTCTCTTTTCATTGCTTTATGTTTTTATTGATTATTGTACGAAAATTGATACATTATGTTACAAAAGTAATACTGTTTTAATTTTTATTTAAAACTCAAAATACAGTTTATATAATTTTTCCAAGTCTATTTCTGCCATATCTCTAAATCTGGTTACAGACATTGGTTCCATTTTCCAACCAGCTTCAATAATACCATTATGACATAATGAACAATATTCGTATATTTTCCTTATTTGTACATTGGTTAGGTCAATATTCTTTTTACCTAATCTAAAATTTAAACAACCAGAAAAATGAATATTATTCTCATGTATTTTAACCCAACCTTGTTGTTCAAGCCAAGCATCAGGATTGCGTTCATTTTCTTTATTTTGAGGTATAATATTAATATCGTACAATGCTTTTGCTATTTGATTATGCAACATATTGGCTATTTCGCCATTAAGTGCATAATAATCGCCATTGGGTGCAAGCCAACCTGCACTATAATTTTTCAATATATTAACTGGTTCAATTCCTTTAGATAATATCTTATCAATTTCAATAGCTGAATCAATATATTGTTGTACATTATCTGCAGGTGCTTTCAAAATAAAATCTGAACTAATTGCTTTGTTTAAATATAAACGAATATCATATAAAATATCGGCAATTTCATCACGAAATTGCATAGCAATATCATGATTATATTCATCAAAGGTTTTCATCATCCAATCCATTGTAGATTGAGCTTTCATTGTTTCTTCAATAAATTTTTGTGTAGTTTCAAAAAGATTTGAGATAGAATCAATCTCATAATTATCTCTAAGTTCATCTAACATCACGTCATCATCACCCGAAACAAATTTAAAAATATCTTCATAATTAAAATTAATGGTAATATGATTATTATTTACATACCTTTTCTTTTCAAAGTCATTAAAAGCATCAATAATATATCCACCATACTTTTTAATTTTATTGGTGCGATTTTCAATAAAATTATTGATGTCAATTTTAGGAAATATATCATGAACACCAATAATTCTTGGTTGACAAATTACTTCTTGAGTTTCAACATCAACGGGCAATACTAAATCACCCTTTAATATTTGAATTGCTAATTCATTGGAACATCCACCTAAACTTTCAGTAATTGTTTTAAGTGCCTGAATTGGATTATTACGTTCAGTAAGATGTTCTTGTGCTATTTCCATTAAGCGCAGTCCTAAATCTTCACCTACGCTAAAATGTACTGTTTGTGTTTTTGACATTGCTTTATATTTTTATTGGTTTATAATTATTGTACGTGGAAAAATTATTAATGTTACTATTTTAATCTTACTTGTTTATCATCAATAAAACCTTCGTCATTTTCCTTTTCATACCATTCAATTTTATTATCAATAAAAATTGGTATGTTACCATTAATAAATTCATATTGTGGTTCTGCTTTACAATATGTTCTTTTTAATCGTATTATTAAAATAGTATATGGTTTATGCCTTTCATTCTTAATTGGAAGTATAAAACCTCTACTTAATACTTCACCATCAACCCAAGTATCTATATTTAGTTTAGGATTTTTAATTAAAACCTCAACTTTATCACCAATTTTATATTCATCTAATTTCATTGTCTTTTGTTTTATACGTGAGCTTCCAAATTTTTTATTATTTCTTCTAATACATATTGCGCCCTATAAGGCATTTTGGATTCAACCATTAACGCTTTATCATTAATTAGTTTTATAACTTCGATTGTAATTTCATTAGCAACCTTGTCTAATTCAGGATATTCACTTTTTATTGACATATAATTTTGTTTATTGGTTTATGTTAGATTATACGTTTTTTAATTAATTTTGTTACATATTAAATAAAAAACCTCGCGCAATTAACACGAGGTAAAACCAAAAGCAATATGAATCAAAAACCAATAATATTTTTATTCTTGTGGTAAATCAACATTTCCAATAAAATTACTTATTTGGTTATCTTCAACCAACATAACTTCGCCAGTTTCTTCAAACATATCTGGTATGATTGGGTATGTATCTTCATCGGTACATTGATCGAGCCAACTTGAATCCATTGCGAACATTCCACCGTTTTCATGTTTATAGACAGAGATTAAAATATCCTCATTAGTATCAGGATCAACTACTGTAAGTTCTTTTACAAATTTTGCTGTTTTCATTATCTTTGTTTTTTTATTGGTTATAATTATTATACGTGGAAAATATTAAAATGTTATAAAATAATTAATATAATGATAGTCCAGAAAATTAAACATGATATTGTAACTACAAGTTCCAAGTTTCATAGTATTTTATAGTCTATGAAGCAAGTTTATAAGGTATTACCCTTACTGGATGAACTACAACACCCTCTATCCCATCAGCAAATGCTTTTGGGAATGCTTTTAAACACATATTTTCAGTTTATTCATATAATGAATTTATTTGATTCAACGCTGTTAAGCGTTGTCTTAACTGAAATTTC
>Ga0265323_10000705_pt1 | contig 18171 bp, 28 predicted proteins | sample 41225metaG_FD_193580 | JGI IMG/M metagenome (GOLD analysis project Ga0265323, IMG submission 193580) | Rhizosphere microbial communities from Carex aquatilis grown in University of Washington, Seatle, WA, United States - 4-12-25 metaG | ecosystem: Host-associated > Plants > Roots > Rhizosphere...
CCAAGTTGCATGAGCCGATCATCAACTCTTGACGCAGGATTGTCAACCAAGCGCCCACCCGACCACCGTCAGGTCCGCCGCGCAGCGGCTGGGTTCAACCATTATTATACGACGGCGCATGCACGACATCGTGCATGATCGGTTTTTGCAACCCAGCCGTTACCATGCGCTTATGAAATCAGACTTGCGAATTAATTATCAAGGAAAAGATTTTAGCAGATAACACGACTGCAAACACAAAGCGGCACGAATAATAACATCTGCGGTTTGGTTTTTTACTGTGACCGTTGCCATTGATTTTTCTGTCGCTTGAAGCGCCGCTACAAAAATGCCGTTCCGGCGCGACAAAGGCCGATGCGGTGATGGCCTTGTCAAAACACCGATTTGATGATGGAGTTCACCCCGGTAATGAGATCTTCGACCTGCGCTTTCGTGGGGTTGCCGTTCCTTTGCTGCGAACATAGATTGCGCAAATCACCCAGCATCTGAATCTTTCGCCAGGTGGAAAAGTCATAGGCTTTGCCCAGCTTCAATGGATCGTTCAGCTCGCGAATGGTTGTTTCCGGCTTCGGAACCGTCACCGAGTGGTTCGCCGCCACTCGCTGCAAATGGCGTTCGAGAACCACGCCGGCCAGATCCCCCGCCGCCCGCAGACTGATCTTCATCAATGCATTCGCCGCTTCCAGTTCCTTGTCCTGCAATTCCGCAAACAAATGGTTTTCAACATCCGCCAGGACCGTCTCCACCCGGTAGGACAATTCGTCCAGGACCTGAAGCTGATTGAGAAACCGAAGTCGGGCCAGTTCGTGGGGATCAAAAGGCAGTTCGTCGGTGTAAGCGTCTTTCGCCTGCCCCATCCCCCGGACGTAGTCCTGGATGCTGGCTTCCAGCAACGTCAGGTTCGGATTGGTTGAAAAATAATTGACGAACCCGTCATATTTTTCCGGAGCCAAAGTCTGCACGATCTTCAACGATTGGGTGTCCCAGCGCTGATAAACGGTTCGAAACTCGATGATGTCCTTGATGTCTTCGAGCGACTTGAGAATCTGCTTTTGCTGATCGAGGAGTCTGGCGAGGTCCTCTTCAATTTGGGACTTGGCATCGGTCATATGCGCTCAAGTGGTCTGAATGACCAAAGCTGAACCCCGCCGGGCCGGCGATGCAAGACCAAATACGCGACTACGTTGCGTTTGACCGATCCACTTTCGTGAAAGGCGGCTTCGTGCCCTCCGGCTGGCCAATCATCAGTTTGGATTCCTTCATGACTATTCCATTGGGTGAAACGAAGATGACATTCACCTGGCCGAGTTGGGCAAACAGGGGACGCAAAGGCTCCTCCTGCTGAATGATCGAGAGCAGATAAGTCATAAGGGCCTCGTGGTTCTCCGTTGAGCCGGAAAAACGGATGGTGAACTCCCGGCACGCGTTACCGTGCTTTTTGTACCACTGGTAGAGGGTGTCAACCATCAGTCCAAACTGTGACTCGACATTGTCGCCGGGCTGGATGGAGAGCAAAATAGCAACCAGTTGGAGTTCGCGTCCGTCCTTCTGTATTGTCTTTCGTTCGGTTTTGACCATGGTTTTGTGCGCGCAGATTCGAACTGCCAAACCGGCCGGGTTTTTGCGGCCGGTTTCTTTTTCCGGTTCCGACCTTAATCCCATCCGCCCGCCTTGTCCAGAAGGGTTTGAAAGGATCGGGGATGACCTTTGAATCGGTGTGAATCCGTGCCATCCGTGTCCGGTGTTTTGGATTGAACCAAAAAACCTTAAAAAAGATATTGCATTGGCAGAGGTGTTTGGTAAATTGCACGCCCGCTTTCAAACCGAGGGCGGAGAAATTTAGTTAAACGGTAAACAGACAATTGTTCTTTGTATGGCTGCCCAACGCATTCGCATTCGACTCAAGGCTTATGACCAACGTGTCATAGACCAATCGGCGCGTGAAATCGCCGACACCGTCAAACGCACCGGCGCGCGCGTCGCCGGGCCCATCCCGCTCCCCACCCGGATCGAGCGCTTCACCGTCCAACGCTCGCCGCATTGCGACAAAAAATCGCAGGAAACTTTCGAGCAACGCACGCACAAGCGGCTGATTGACATTCTCGATCCGACCGCCAAAACCGTGGATGAATTGAAAAAGCTCAATCTCCCGGCGGGCGTGGACATCACCATCAAAATTTAACCATTCACGACCATGCCACTCGGACTTTTAGGAAAAAAACTCGGTAGCACGCGCGTTTACGATTCGCGCGGCGTTGTTGTGCCGGTCACGGTCGTGCTCGCCGGTCCCAACCGCGTGCTTCAGGTCAAAACCCAGGCCGGCAAGGATGGCTACAACGCCGTTCAACTCGGGTTCGACGATCAAAAGGAACAGCGTCTCACCAAGGCGTTGCTCGGTCACATAAAAAAGCAAAATGGCGCGGCCGTGAAACGCATCCGGGAATTCCGGAATTTCACCAAGGAAGTAAAACCCGGCGACATTGTCGGGCCGGCGCTGTTCGCCGTAGGTGATTTTGTGGACGCGATTGGCATCACGAAGGGCCGCGGCTTTGAGGGCGTCGTAAAGCGGCATCATTTCGCCGGTGGCGATATGACGCACGGGGCCAAAGGCTGGCACCGCCGCAGCGGCGCCATCGGTCAGCGCCTGTTCCCCGGCACGGTCATGCGCGGCATGAAGATGCCCGGTCACATGGGGCAGGTTAAGCGCACGACCCAGAATCTGGAAGTCATCCAGGTGCGCGAGGCGGACAATCTTTTGCTCATCAAAGGCGCGATTCCCGGCGCGGAAGGCGATTACGTGGTCATCCGCGAATCCAAGAAACGGCCCAAGGGCTGGAAACCGCCGGTCAGCCTGGCCCCGATGAAGAAGAAGGGCGCCGGTGCGAAAGCCGAACCCAAACCCGCGGCTGCGGCCGAGGCCAAAAAGTAATTTGAACGGCCATGAAAATTGCCATTAAAAATATCGAAGGTAAGAAGTCGGGCGAACTCGAAGTGAAGTTCCCGCTGATTGAAGACGGAAAAGGCACACAAGCGGTGCATGACGTCGTGGTCGCCTATCAGGCGGCGCAACGCATGGGCACGGCCTGCACCAAAAACGTCGGCGAAGTTTCCGGCAGCAACAAAAAGCCGTGGCGGCAAAAAGGCACGGGCCGTGCGCGTGCCGGTTCCCATCAATCGCCGTTGTGGGTTGGTGGTGGCGTGGTGTTCGGCCCGCGGCCCCGCGATTTCAGCAAAAAAGTTTCCAAGAACACCCGCGCCCTCTCGTTGCGCAAGGCGTTGAGCGAACGGCTCAAGGCCGGCGACGTGGTGGTGGTGGACGATTTGAAACTCGCCTCGCCGAAAACGAAGGATTTCGTCGGCGTGATGTCCACGCTGGAGTTGACCGGCACGACGCTGGTGGTTTCCACCGGCACGGACAAGAATCTCACGCTTGCCTCGCGCAATATTGAAAATGTCAGGCTGGCCACGAGCGATTCGCTGAACACGTACGACATTTTGCGGCCCGACAAGCTGCTCTTCACCAAGAGCGCGTTTGAGAAGGTCGAAGCCCGTTTGGTGAAAGAGTAAAAAGTGATTCGTTAAATGAGTTAAACAAGTCAACGCAGCGAAATCATAGTTTACTCATTTAACTATTTAACCCATTTAACCAATTGAAACCATGAACGCTTTTGAAGTCATCAAGACCGTCCGCCTGACGGAAAAGGGCACGCGCCAGGGCGAAAAGTACAACCAATACACCGTGGTGGCCGATCGCCGCGCGAACAAGACGGAAATCCGCAAGGCCGTGCAGGAACTGTTCAAGGTCAAGGTCACCAAGGTCAACACACTGAACGTTCGTGGCAAGGCCCGCCGCCAGCGCACCACGCAAGCCGGCAATGCGCCCGACTGGAAAAAGGCCATTGTGACGCTCAAGGACGGCGACAAGATTGTTTTGACGTAGTCAAAATTTAAAACACGAACGGCGCGGAAATTTTTCCGCGCCGTTTTTTGTCCCGGGAGCGCCGGCGTCCCAACGATGGTGTAAGTCAGGCTGGAATCATTCGAGTTGCCGCTAGGTTTTGGACTGCGGTGGCAAGCGAAGCGCGACACCGCTTTGGGAGAAGGCATCCCGAAATTCAGCCCCCATCAAATCCAAAAGCGCCGTCGCCGCTACGCTCTGCCGGCGCAGTCCATATAAGCCACGATGTCAGCGCAGGATGTGATTAAAAGAGAAAATCGCTGGAAAGAGTGTCTCGGCACAAGGGAGTTTGGTCTTAATGACAATTAATCCGGAAGCCTTGGACCGCCTTTGTCCCACCCCTGATGCGAAAATTTGACAGGACCTTCATTTGGGTACAAATAAGGTTTGCCCGTGAATACGAAACCGCCCATTCGCATCCTGCACGTGGATGGCGACAGCTTCTTCGCCAGTTGCGAGATCGCCTTGAATCCCCAGTTGCAGGGTCGCCCGGTCTGGGTGGGCGGCGGGCGGCGCGGGGATGGCATCGTCATTGCCGCGAATCGTGCGGCTAAAAAGTTCGGCATCAAGACCGGCATGGCGTGTTTTGAGGCGAAAAAACTTTGTCCGCGCGGCGTGCTCTGCAAGCCGCACTACGACGAATACCGCCGGCTGTCGGCGGAGATGTTTCGCGTGCTCGAGGAATATTCACCCACGCTCGTGCCCATCTCGATTGACGAAGGCTTTCTCGATTTCACGACGATGGACCGCCATGTCTGGCGCCACACCACGCCGGAAAAATACGTGAAGGAAATCTGCCAGCGGATCCTGCGCGAAGTGAAACTGCCCGTGTCCGCCGGCCTGGCCAATTCATCGCGGCTCGCCAAGCTGGCGACGGATGCGGCCAAGCCCGGTTTCATCGAGATTCCCACCGGTTCGGAAAGGGATTTTTTGCAGGACCGATCCGTGCGCGAACTTTCCGGCATTGGCAAAAACCGTCAACGCTCGCTCGCCGCGCTCGGTGCGACGACCTTTGGTCACGTGACAAAATTGCCTTCGACTTTGCTCCGGCAGAAATTCGGCATCTGGGGCCAGCAACTCTGGCTGTTTGCCAACGGCCTGTGGAACGAGCCGCTGCTGCTCGAAGTCAAGGACCGCACGACGATTTCCAGCAACACCACGTTGCCTTACGACGAACCGGATTACGAAGCGGCGTTGACGTTCACGTTGAGCGAGGCGACGCGGCTGGTCGGCCAGTTGCGGCGCGAACAGTTGCAGGCCCGGGAACTCGGACTGACGGTGCGGTTCAACGATTTCACCGAAGTCAGCGGCGGGCACCGGTTCCACGAACCGCAGTTCCAGAATTCCGTCATCAACGCGGTGTTGAAAACGATTTTCCGGCGCATCATGGGCGACCAGGCCAAGCCGGTGCGGCAGATTCGCATCGCCTTCTGGAACCTGGCGCGGCTGGACACGCAACCGACGTTGTGGGGCCGCACCGACGCCGAGCGCTGGGGTGCGCTCGACGACGCGGCGCACACGCTCAACCGGCGATTCGGGCCGGCGGCGGTGATGACCGGCGCGCAACTGGCACTGCGGGAGATGGAGGACGCGTTTAAAAATCCGAAGGCGAAATGCCCGTTCGTGCCGCAGCGCGAGATGGTAAAAAAACTCTGGGGCACGGACGCCGACCCGCTGGCGCAGAAGGGAGAATGGGAAAAGCGCCTGGCCAAAGTCAGCAAACAATCCCAGTTCCGGTAGTGAAATTGTAACCAAACGTCCGGAGACCCTAACGCAGAGAGGCATAGGACGCCGAGGATCGCGGAGAAAATTTAACTCTGCGAAACTCTGCGTTCTCTGCGCCTCTGCGTTGGAAAATTTGCGTAACTGATTTCGTGTGACCCACTATGATTTGGCAGGGGTTATGCTATGTTGAAGTAACGGAATCCCGCCAGGGGACTTACATGACGCAACCGGGTCTGCCGTTGAAAGGAAATGGGATGTCACCGCCGATGGTCGAAAATGCAGGGTCAGTTGCCCGCCGTAAAACCGCACTGATTGTGGAAGGCGGAGCGATGCGCGGAGCGTGGGCGGCGGGGGTGCTGGCTTATCTTCAGGAGCGGGGGCTGCGGCAATACGATTTCGTTTATGCGGCTTCTTCCGGCGCCTGCTCGGCGGTCTATTTCGTCGCCGACATGTGGGAACCGGGGCTGGCCATCTGGCGCGAGCTGGCCAGCAAGGTGGTTCGCAAAACCAATTTTCTCCGCCGCAAACCGATCATTGACCTGGCTTACTTGGTGGATCATATCATCCGAAAACACGTTCCGCTTTCCGTTGAAGCGCTGCAAAAAGCGCCCACCCGTTTTTACATCGTGCTGACCGACTGTCACACGGGTGAACCGGTTTACTTCCACGTCTGCGACGACCGCGTCTTTGCGGCCCTGCGTGCCACGTCTTCCATGCCCCTGGCGACGCGCGGATTTGATTACGTGGACGGCCATCCCTACGCCGACGGCGGGGTGTCGGACCCTATCCCACTCAAACGCGCGATCCAAGATGGCGCGACGGACATCACCGTGGTGCTCACGCACAATCCCGCTTTCCGCCTCAAGCCGGTATCGCGCTGGATGGGAAAACTGGCCTATCCGGAATGGCCCATGGTGGCCCGGGTCTGGACCGCGCGGCAAAATGTGAATTACAATGCCGCCCTCGACCTGATGAAACAACCGCCGCCGGGAGTCCGGATTCGGGTGTTCCGTCCGCTCAAGCCGTTGCCGGTGGGTTCCTTCACCATCGCGCCGAAACGCATTGCCGCCGCCCTGGCCCTGGGCCACGACGAGGCGTTGGAACAAATGGCGGCCAAGGATGCGGAACCACTGGGCGATTCCGGTTCCCATTAATTTCACGGCTCGCGGCACTTACCCTCCTATAAGTGAAATTGGCAAAAATCCGTGTAATTCACATTGTATTTGGATTCGTTTTACCCAACCAAAATTCTTCAAAAAATCGCTTGCACCGGAGCGCGTCTTTGATATTTTATGCGCTCCGTTTCGCTTGAGAGCAGGATCCCGGTCGCGTTGGAGAGCGGCTTGGTCCAATCAGGCGGAAGGACAGCAGTTGCAGACCGATAACTGATTCCCCGCAGGGACAGGAATGATGGCCTGCCGACTCCCAGAGTTGCTGCTGAAATCATTTTTTTATGCCAGTCAAGACATTTAGACCGCTAACGCCGTCCACGCGATACATCACGATCGCGGACTTCAGCGATATTACGAAGTCGACGCCGGAAAAACGGCTGGTCATCACCCGGAAGAAAACTGGTGGCCGCAATCACTACGGTCGCGTGACCACGCGCGGCCTTGGCGGCGGGCACAAGCAGAAAATCCGGCTCGTGGATTTCAAGCGCAACAAGCACGGCATGGAGGCGACGGTCGCGGCGATTGAATATGATCCCATGCGTTCGGCGCGGCTGGCGTTGCTGCAATACAAGGACGGGGAGAAGCGTTACATCATTGCACCGGTGGGCATCAAAGTGGGTGGAACCATTTCCAGCGGTCCGACGGCTCCGCCGGAAATCGGCAACGCGCTTCCGCTCAAATCAATTCCCGTTGGCATCGCAATTCATAACATCGAACTGACGCCGGGTCGGGGCGGTCAGATGGTCCGTTCGGCGGGCGGCGCGGCGACGTTGATGTCGCGCGACGAAGGTTACGCGCAGATTCGTCTGCCTTCAGGCGAAATCCGCAAGGTGAACGGGGATTGCTACGCGACCATCGGCCAGGTCGGCAACACGGATCACGAAAATGTGGTTCTCGGCAAGGCGGGCCGTTCACGGCATCGCGGCATTCGCGGCATCAGCCGCGGCGTGGCGCGGAATCCGGTTGACCATCCGAACGGTGGCGGCGCAGGCAAGTCGAAGTCCGGCGGCGGCTGGCAGCAGTTGACGTCGCCGTGGGGCAAAATTGCCAAGGGCGGCAAGACGCGGCCCAAATACAAACATTCAAACCGTTTTATCGTTATTCGCCGCAATGGTTTGCCGATGAAGATCAAATAATTTATGGGACGCTCGATTAAAAAAGGACCGTTTGTGGATTTCTGCCTGCTGGACAAAATCCAGAAGGCGAAGAGCACGAACTCCAAGACGCCGATCAAGACGTGGTCGCGGCGTTCGATGATCACGCCGGATTTCGTGGGGCTGACGTTCAGTGTTCACAACGGCAAGATTTTCAACCCGATATTTGTGACGGAAAACATGGTTGGCCACCGGCTCGGCGAGTTTTCGCTGACGCGCACGTTCAAGAAACACGGTGCGCACACGGCCAAGGCGGAGGCAAAGTAATATGGAAGTTTTCGCAATTGCCAAAAACGTGCCGATGTCCCCGCAAAAGATGCGCGAGATGGTGCGGCAGATCCAGGGGCTGCCCGCGTTGCAGGCGCAGGCGGTACTCGCGGTGGTGCCGCGCAAGTCGGCCCGGTTCGTGGCCAAGACCCTCAGGTCGGCCATCGCCAACGCCGAAAATAACAAGAGCCTCAAGCCGGAATCGTTGCACGTGAAGGAAGCCGTGACCGGCTCGGCGATGATCATCAAGCGGTTCATGCCCAAGGCGCGCGGCTCCGCCGGGCCGATTCTCAAACGCCGCTGTCACATCAAAATCACCTTGTCGGACGAATAGTATGGGACAAAAAACAAATCCAATCGGTCTGCGGGTCGGCGTCAACAAGGACTGGCGCTCCAAGTGGTATGCCGAGAAGAAGGAATTCGGCAAGCTGCTGGGCGAAGACCGCGAAATCCGCAAGCTGCTGAAGAAAAAACTTGAAGCGGCGGCCGTGCCGAGGATTTTGATTGAGCGCGCGGCGAACCGTTGCCGCATCACCATTCTCACCGCGCGTCCGGGCGTGGTCATTGGCCGCAAAGGCGCGGAAATTGACAAGCTCAAGGAAGAGATGAGCAAGATGACCGGCAAGGAAGTCTATGTGGACATCATTGAGGTCAAGACGCCGGAGATCGAGGCGCAACTGGTCGCGGAAAACATCGCGTTGCAGCTGGAACGCCGGGTGTCGTTCCGGCGCGCAATGAAAAAAGCGCTGCAGACGGCGAAGGATTTTGGCGCGGAGGGGATCAAGATTCGTTGCGCGGGCCGTCTGGGCGGCGCGGAACTGGCGCGAGTGGAGACTTATCATTGGGGCCGCGTGCCGTTACACACGTTGCGCGCGAACATTGATTACGGTTTTGCCGAGGCGGCCACCCTTTACGGGAAACTCGGCATCAAGTGCTGGATTTGCAAGGGCGAAAACAAGCCGTCGAAGGAAAAAATCGCGCCTCCGCCGGCGGTACCGATTGCGCCCGTGCCGATTATGCCGACCGAACCCGTTGCGCCCTGATTTTTGAAAGGATTTTTGTTATGCCGCTGATGCCCGAAAGAGTGAAGTACCGCAAGATGCACCGCGGCAACCGCGCCGGCCTGGCTTACCGCGGTAGCACGGTGGCGTTTGGTGAGTATGGATTGATGTCGCTGGAGCGTTGCTGGCTCGATACGAAGCAGATCGAGGCGGCGCGCGTGGCGATTGCCCGCAACATGAAGCGGCACGGGAAAATGTGGATTCGCATCTTCCCGCAAAAGTCGTTCACGAAGAAGCCGCTGGAAACGCGCATGGGCAAGGGCAAAGGCCCGCTGGAATCGTGGGTGGCGGTGATCCGCCCGGCGAACGTGCTGTTTGAAGTGGACGGGGTGACGGAAGTGATGGCGCGCGAGTCGCTGCGTCTGGCGGCGACCAAGCTGCCGATCCGGACCAAGTTTGTTTCGCGGCATCGTCGCGTACGATAGACGGAATCGAGTTTATGAAATTTACGGAAATGAAAGACATGACGCTGGTGGAGTTGTCGGCCAAGAGCCGGGACCTGCGCCATGAAATGTTCAACCTGCGTCTGCAGCAGGCGAGCGCCCAGTTGGAGAAACCGGCGCGCCTGCGGACGCTGCGCCGGGACATCGCGCGGCTGGAAACCCGCATCTCCCAACTGCGCAACAAAGCGGCTTGATATGGCTGATATTGTGAATTCAACGGAAGCGGCGCGCGGACATCGCAAACAGCGCGTCGGCGAGGTCATCTCCAACAAGATGGCCAAGACCATCGTCGTGCGCGTCGAGCGCCGGTTCCCGCATGCGAAGCTGCGGAAAGTCATGACCGCCTACAAGAAATTATACGCCCACGACGAAAAGAGCGAGGCGAAGGTGGGCGACCGGGTGCGGATTGAAGAAACCCGGCCGCTTTCCAAAATCAAACGCTGGCGGCTGATGGAAGTCGTCGAACGCAGCCGGGGCGTGGAGCCGGTGGCGGTGGAATAGCGAGGAAATATGTTGCAAATTCGTTCCCATTTGGACGTAGCAGATAACACGGGCGCAAAAATTGCCTGGGTAATCGGCGTGCTGGGCCGCAACCAGCGTTACGCGGGGATTGGCGACATCATCAAGGTGCATATCAAGGACGCCGCGCCCGACGGCCAGGTGAAAAAGGGCGAGGTGCATAACGCGGTGGTTGTCCGCACGCGCCAGATCATCCGCCGCAACGACGGCTCGTATCTGCGCTTTGACAGCAACGCGGTGGTCATCATTGACGAGGAATTGAACCCGAAGGGCACACGTATTTTTGGACCGGTGGCGCGCGAGTTGCGTGAAAAAAAGTTCATGAAAATAATTTCGCTCGCGCCGGAGGTGATTTGAATTTATGCCAAAATTTCATGTGAAAAAAGGCGAGATCGTGGTCGTGCTGGCCGGCAAGGAAAAGGGCAAGCGCGGTAAAATCATCGCCGTTCTGCGGAAGCAGCAGCGCGTCATCGTCGAGGGCGTGCAGATGATCAAGCGCCACATGCGCAAGAGCCAGGACCATCCGCAGGGTGCGATCGTCGAACGCGAAGGCACGATCCACCTTTCGAACGTGATGAGAGTGGATCAATTTGACGCCCGCGTGGTGAAGCGCGGCGGGGCGGCGGCGCCGGCCCAGACTTGAAAGATTGCCAATACGATGACAAACCATGGTTACGGCAAAATCCGTGACCCGAAGCGATGAAAGCCAGACTTTATAACAAATACGTCAACGACGCGGTGCCCGCCCTCAAGGCCAGGCACAAATACCGGAACGTGCACCAGATTCCGCGCCTGGTGAAAATCGTGGTGAACATGGGCATCAGCGCGTCGCTGGAAAAGAACGCGATTGACGATGCGGCGAAGGACCTCGCATTGATCACCGGTCGCAAGGCGGTGATCAGCAAGTCGCGCCACAACATCGCAAATTTCAAGCTGCGTGAAGGCCAGCCCATCGGCTGCCACGTCACGCTGCGCCGCGACGCAATGTATGAATTTTTCGACCGTTTGATTGCCACCGCGCTGCCGCGCATTCGTGATTTTCGCGGGTTGTCGCCGCGCAAGTTCGACGGGCGCGGCAATTACACGTTCGGCATTGCGGAGCAGACGATTTTTCCGGAGATTGAATTGGACAAAATCAAGCGGACGCAGGGCATGGACATCACGATTGTGACCAGCGCGCGCAACGACGCGGAGGCGCTGGATTTGCTGAAGCTGATGGGCTTCCCGCTCGCGGAGGTGAAGGAAGCGCCGGCAAAAGAAACGGTCAAGGATGCCGCCATGGAGGCGGCCAAGGCAGCGGCCCGGGAAGCGGCGAGGGAACTGGCCAAACAAGAAGAGGCCAAAAAAGCGGCGAGAGACGCGGCCAAGGAAGCCGCAAAAGAATAAACGAATTTATGGCCAAAAAAGCATGGATTGAGCGCAACAAGCGCAAAGCTGAAACGGTAAAAAAATACGCCGCGATTCGCGCGGAATTGAAGGCCAGGCGCGACTACGCCGGTCTCTCAAAGTTGCCGCGCAACGCCAGCCCAACGCGGCTGGTGAACCGCTGCTCGGCCAGCGGCCGTCGGCGCGGTTATCTGCGCAAGTTCGGCTGCTCGCGCATGACGTTCCGCGAGGCCGCCTTGAACGGTTTGATTCCCGGTGTAGTGAAAGCCAGTTGGTAATTTTATGACCGATCCGATTTCTGACATGTTGACCCGCATCCGCAACGCCGGTCGCGCCTTGCTGCCGACGGTGGAAATGCCGCATTCGCGGATGAAGGAAAGTCTGGCGAACATCTTGAAGAAGGAAGGCTACGTCGCAGAGGTGTCCGTTGAGGCCGGCATACCCAAAACGATCAAGCTCAAGCTCAAGTATCAGGGCAAAAAAAGCGTGATCGAAGGATTGCGCCGCATCAGCAAGCCGGGTCTGCGCCATTATGTCGGCGCGACGGAAATCCCGCGCGTGCTCAGCGGTATGGGGGTGTCGGTGATTTCCACACCGGAAGGCGTGATGACCGGCACGGAGGCGCGCAAGAAAAATCTGGGCGGCGAATTGCTCTGTTACGTTTGGTAAAAATTTGATTTATGTCGCGAATTGGAAAACAACCGATTGCCATCCCTCCCAAAGTGAAGGTGGAGGTGAAGGGGCAGAAAATTTTTGTCGAAGGCCCGAAGGGCAAACTGGACTGGGAATTGCCGAAGCGCACCAGCCTCAAGGTGGTGGACGGTAAAATCGTCGTCAGCCGCGAAGGCGACGACGCGCAGGCCAAGGCTTTGCACGGCTTGAGCCGCGCCCTCGTCAACAACATGGTCAAGGGCGTGACCGATGGCTTCGTCAAAAAACTTGAAATCCAGGGCGTCGGCTTCAAAGCCGCCGTTCAAGGCAAGGTGGTGAACCTCGCGCTCGGTTTTTCGCATCCCATTAATTACGCGATTCCCGACCAGATCAAGGTGACCGTCGAGGAAAACACCAAGCTGACCATCGAAGGCCCGGACAAAAAGGTTGTCGGGCAGGTTGCCGCCGAGATTCGCGGCTTTTATCCGCCGGAGCCGTACAAGGGCAAGGGCGTGCGCTACGCGGGCGAACACGTCCAGCGCAAGGAAGGCAAGACGGTTCAATAAAAATTGATTTTGGTTCACGGCCAAATCCGTGACGCATTGAAATGAGAACGGAAAAGAAGCATCAGTTGAAGCAGCTCCGCAAATGGCGGATACGCAACAAACTCAGCGGCACGAAGGATCGTCCGCGCATGAGCGTCTGCTTCACCAACGAAAACATCCACGTCCAGTTCATTGACGATGACGCGGGCATGACGCTCGCGGCGGCTTCAACGACGGGCAAGGCGACCCCCGACCGCGACCAGCTCGCGGCCAATGTGGCCGGCGCCAAAGTCATTGGCAAGCTGGCGGCGGAAACGGCGCTCGCCAAGGGCATCAAGTCCGTCGTTTTTGATCGCGGTGGCGCCCGTTATCACCGGTCTCAGGGCAAAGGCAAGGACGGCAAGCCGGTAACAGTGCTGGGCAAACTGGCGACCCTGGCCGACGCTGCGCGCAAAGCGGGTTTGAAATTCTAAACAACGGAGATAGAAAACTGTGGCAGACATCACCAAAACCAAAGCCGAAGAACGAGCGCCGCGCGGCGGGCGCGGGCGTCGCAACAAACCCATCGGCGAAGCGCCGGAACTCACATTGGAGGGACAGGAGTCCCAGGAATTGACCGAGAAGGTCGTGTTCATCAACCGGTCTTCCAAGGTCGTCAAAGGCGGACGCCGTTTCAATTTCAGCGCGCTGATTGTCGTCGGCGACAAGCGGGGGCGCGTCGGGGTTGGGCTGGGCAAGGCCAGCGAAGTGGCGGACGCAATCCGCCGCGGCGGCGAACTGGCCCGCACGCAAATGGTTTCGGTGTCGCTCAAGGACGCGACGGTCCCGCATGAAGTTTTCTGCGCGTACGGCGGCGCAAAAATCCTGTTGCGTCCGGCTTCGCCCGGAACCGGCATTATTGCGGGCCGGACGGTCCGCGCCGTATTGGAAGCCGCCGGGGTGAAGGACATTTTGAGCAAATCGCTCGGTTCGAACAACGCGGCGAACGTCGTCAAGGCGACGCTCAAGGGTTTGTTGAGTCTGCGGCTGCGCGAAGACATTTACAAGGGCCGCGGTTTTGTAATTAAAAAAGTGGAGGCGGCCAGGACCCCTGAAGCGGCTCCGGCAACAGCTTGATTTTTATGCGACTGCACAATCTAAAACCTCGTCCGGGTGCGAAACATCGCACCAAGCGCCTGGGTCAGGGTGAATCCAGCGGCCATGGCAAAACCAGCGGTCGCGGCGGCAAAGGCCAGACGGCGCGTTCGGGCAGTTCGATCCGTATCGGCTTTGAAGGCGGCCAGATGCCGCTCATCCGCCGCATTCCCAAGCGCGGCTTCAACAACGTGCGCTTTGGAACGCGCTACCTCGGCGTGAACGTCGGCGATTTGAACCAGTTTGACAACGGCGCGCGCGTGGATGAACCGGCGTTGCGCATGGCGGGTCTGGCCAATGGCCGCGGAGACGGCGTCAAAATTCTCGGCGACGGCGAATTGACCAAAAAACTCACGGTGAGCGCGCACGCGTTCAGCGCGTCCGCCCGCACCAAAATCGAGGCCAAGGGTGGCGCGTGCGAGGTGGTGGGACCCAAACCCGCCGCACCGGCGAAGCCTGCCGCACCGGCCAGGGCCTGAACGCACTTTTGACGCATGTCCCGCTCCATCATCCATACCTTCAAAATTCCGGGGTTGAAGTCCCGGATATTATTCACCCTCGGCTTGCTGGCGATCTGCCGTTTGATGGCCTGGCTTAGCCTTTGACGCATGTTCCGCTCCATCTACAACACGTTCGTCAACTGCTTCAAAATTCCGGAGTTGAAGTCCCGGATTTTGTTCACGCTGGGCGTGCTGGCGATCTGCCGTTTGGAGGCCTGGATTCGCATTCCGAATCTGAACGGAGCGGCGCTGACTGAATTCTTCCAACACAACGCTCAAAGTGGCGGTGGGTTGCTCGGCATGTATAACACCTTCGCGGGCGGTGCATCGGAACGTTGCGCCGTTGGCGCGCTCGGCATCATGCCTTATATCAGCGCGACGATTATCATTCAATTGCTCACGGCGGTCTGGCCCAAATTGAGCAAACTGGCCCGCGAGGAAAACGGCCGCACGAAAATCATCCAATACGGCCGCTATTTGACGGTGCTGTTGTGTTTGGGGCAGGGATTGTTTTTCGCCATCGGTTGGGAACATCCCCAAAATATCTTTCACGGGATTCAAGGGAATCTCGTGCTCGATAGCAACCACATCTGGTGGTATCGCATTCAGACCGTGCTCATCATGACGACGGGCACCATGTTGCTGATGTGGCTGGGCGAACAAATCAGCGAGCGGGGCGTCGGCAACGGCGTGTCGCTGGTCATCACCATCGGCATTGTGGCCCGGCTGCCGCGCGCCCTGGTGGCATTGAAGGACATGTTTTGGCCCAGCGGCGGCGTTCAAGCCAATTATCATCCGGCGGGCACGGGCGTGATGCTGGTGATCTTGCTCGTCCTGGTGGTTGGCGGCGTGATTGCGATCACCCAGGCCCAGCGGAAAGTCCCGGTGCAATACGCGCAGCGCGCGGTCGGCCGCAAGATGTATTCCGGCGGCACCTCGTTCATGCCCTTGCGCGTGAATTATTCCGGTGTCATGCCGATTATTTTCGCGCAATCCATCCTGATGTTCCCGCAAACCATTTTTCTGCATTTGGGAAACATCGTCAGCGTGCCATTCCTCAAGAATCTCTTCATCGGCATCGCGCAAAACCTCAATTCCGGCTCGGTGCTTTATCTGGCGATTTATTCGCTGATGATTTTGTTCTTCGCTTACTTTTGGGTGGCCACGCAGTTCAATGAATTGCAAATCGCCGACGATTTGAAAAAGAACGGGGGTTATATTCCGGGCGTGCGTCCGGGGCAGGGCACCAGCGACTATTTGCACAAGTCCATGAGCCGCATCACGCTGGCGGGCGCGATTTTCCTCATGGTGATCGCGACCATCCCCATCATCTTGTCGCGCCAGATGAGCATTCCATATGACGTGGCGCAATTTTTCGGCGGCACAAGCATTTTGATCACCGTCGGCGTTTTGCTGGACACCATGCGCCAGGTCGAATCGCATTTGATGATGCGGCATTATGACGGTTTTTTGAAAAAGGGCAGACTGAGGGGACGGTTTTAGGAAACGTGAAACGTGAAGCGTGATACGTGAAAATGAACCACTTGGATAATCACGCAACACGCAACACGCAACACGCATGATTATTTTAAAAAGCCAGCGCGACCTGGAACTGATGCGTCCGGCGGGTACGGTGGCGGGTACGGTGCTGGATGAAATCACCGCGTTCATCAAGCCGGGATTGACGACGCGGCAGGTGGATGAGTTCGCCGCGGCGCGCATCAAAGCGCACGGCGCCAAAAGCGCGTTTTTGGGCTATCGCAAATTTCCGTGCCACACGTGCATCTCGGTGAACGAAGAGGTCGTTCACGGATTGGCTGGCAACCGTGAATTGCACTTCGGCGACATTGTGAGCATGGACGTGGGCGTGATTTACAAGGGCTTTGTGGGTGATACGGCGCGGACGGTGGCGGTGGGTGGTTGCGGCGTGCTGGCGCAGCGTTTGATGGATGTGACGGAGCGCGCGCTGCACGAAGGCATTGCGGCGGCCGTGCCGGGAAATCGGGTGACGAACATCTCGCGCGCGGTACAAAATTACGTCGAGGGCAACGGGTTCAGCGTCGTGCGGGAATTTGTCGGGCATGGGGTTGGCCGTTCGATGCACGAAGAGCCGCAGGTGCCCAATTTTGTCGATCCGAAGAGCAACCAAAAGCTCCGGCCGGGCATGACGCTGGCCATTGAGCCGATGGTCAACGCGGGTCAGGCGGCGGTAAAAATTTTGAAAGACGGCTGGACAGTCGTCACCCAAGATGGTTCACTGTCCGCTCATTTTGAGCATACGGTGCTGATTACCGAAAGTGAACCGGAGATTTTGACATGGCCGGAAAAGATGCCTTCATCGTTGAAGGTGTCGTGATTGAAGCCAGGCCGAACCGCACGTTTTGTGTGGAATTGGCCAACGGACACCGGCTGCTGGCGTTTGTGGCGGGCTGGGCGAAACAGCGCTTTGGCGGCCTGGCGCCGGGCGACCGGGTGAAATTGCAATTGACGCCTTACGATTTGTCCGTGGGGCGGATTTTGGTGGAAACGGTTAAACCGGTTAAATGAGTGATTGGTTAAACGGTTGCCTGTAAGTGCGATTTGACCAATCACTTGTTTAATGAGTTACAGATTTGACGAATTACGAAAGAACATGAAAGTTCGCGCGTCAGTTAAAAAATTGTGTGAGCACTGCAAGATTGTGCGCCGCCGCGGCGTCATTCGCGTGATTTGCACGAACAAACGGCACAAACAGCGGCAAGGTTGATTTGATTTATGGCACGCATCATTGGTGTGGAAGTTCCGCCGAACAAGCGCATTGAAATCGCGCTGCGCTATATTTACGGCATCGGCCCGTCCAACTCGAAGGAGATTCTGGAGCGCGCCAACATCAGCCCGGACATTCGCGCAAAGGATTTGACCGAGCAGCAGCTTTCCCAAATCGTCCATGCAATTCAGGAGGGCAAATACGTCATCGAAGGCGATTTGCGCCGCGAACTCGGCATCAACCTCAAGCGTCTGCAGGGCATCAAATGCTATCGCGGCATCCGGCACATGCGCGGATTGCCGGTGCGCGGCCAGCGCACGCAGACCAACGCCCGCACGCGCAAAGGTCCGCGCAAGACGGTGGGCGTGCAACGCAACCCGAATGCCAAGACCGGCATCCACTAATATTTTGTATGGCTGAAGAAAAAAAGAAACCCGCTCCCAAAAAGAAGGAAACCAAGCCGGAAGCCGCTGCCGATGCTCTGGTCGAAAAGGCCGCGTCCAAACCGGACGAAAAAGCTGCAACCAAACCGGCAGAAAAAGCGGCGACCAAACCGGACGAAAAGGCCGCGTCCAAACCGGATGAAAAGGGCGCAACCAAACCGGCTGAAGAAAAATCTGCGAAAAAAGGCGCGGCGGCTGGGGAAGCTCCTGTTGCCGAGGCGGCAAAGCCGGCGGATGCGGCGGTTATTCCGGTGGCGCCGACGGCGGCTGAACTTTTAGGTGAGGACGCCGGTGCAAAAAAGGTCATCAAGGCCAAGCACGCCAAAAACATCAGTTCCGGCATTGCCAACATTCTGGCCACGTTCAACAACACACAGGTCAGCATAACGGATGCGCATGGAAATCTAATTGGCTGGTCCACGGCCGGGCGGGTCGGGTTCAAAGGCTTGCGCAAGAGCACTGCTTAC
>Ga0265323_10000715_pt1 | contig 17965 bp, 15 predicted proteins | sample 41225metaG_FD_193580 | JGI IMG/M metagenome (GOLD analysis project Ga0265323, IMG submission 193580) | Rhizosphere microbial communities from Carex aquatilis grown in University of Washington, Seatle, WA, United States - 4-12-25 metaG | ecosystem: Host-associated > Plants > Roots > Rhizosphere...
ATCATCTTCTTCACCATGCGCTTCAGCAGCAGCAGCGGGGTGCCGCCGCCGGAGGGGCCCTGCACGGCTTCGGAGAAGAAATAGCGCAGCTCGAAAACGCCCTGCGGCGTGTGCACGTACTTGCCGGCCACGGCGCGGCTGACGGTGGAGGGGTGCACGCCCACTTCCTCGGCCACTTCCTTGATCATCATGGGCTTCAGCGAGTCCAGGCCGTGGGAGAGGAACTCGATCTGGCGGCGCACGATGGCCTGGCACACCTTCATGATGGTCTGCTTCCGCTGCTCGATGTTCTTCATGAGCTGGATGGCGGAGGTGTAGCGCTCGCGGACGTAGTCGCGGACTTCCTTGGTGGCGCCGTTTTCGCGGTCGAGCATGCGGCGGTACTGCGCGTTGAGGCGTAGCTGCGGCACGTCCTCATCGTTCATCTGAATGATGTAATCGTCGCCGTCCTTGATGAAGGATACGTCCGGCTCGACCACCCGCGCGCCGGCGCCGGAATAGCGCAGGCCGGGACGGGGATTGAGGTGGTGGATCATGCTGACGGCCACCTCCACGTGCTGCATGGGGCGGGCCAGGAGGCGGGCGATTTCCTTGTACTGCCGCGTCTCCAGCAGGCGCATGTGGTGGGTGACGATCTGCCAGGCCACGCCGCCCTTGCCGTTCAGGCTCTCGATCTGCAGCAGCAGGCACTCCTGCAGGTTGCGCGCGCCCACGCCGGCCGGATCCAGCGTCTGCACGAACTTCAGCGCTTCGGCGACGTCCTCCGGCTGATGCTCGCCAGCCGAGGCGATCTCATCGAGCGATGCCGACAGGTAGCCGTCCTCGTCCAGGTTGCCGATGATCGAATCGGCGGCGTCGCGCAGGTCGGCGGATATCACGCTGACGCTCAACTGCGAGCGCAGGTAATCGCCGAGCGTCTGCGGGGAGGAGAGGAACGTCTCGAAGGACGGCTTTTCGACGCTCTCCGAGGCCGGGCTCTTGTAACCGGGGTCCAGGTAGTCGTCGAAGAACGAGCCGAAGTCGATTTCGTCGAAAGGATCGGTGGCGGCGGGCGTGTCGAGGGCGGGATCGTTGGATGCGGGGACATCCGGCTCGGCGTTGGCCGCGGCGGCTTCCTCGGCATCGGGGAACAGGTTGCCGTTGATGGCCACATTGCCGCTGGCGCCATCGACGGCATTGGCGTCGCTTAGCACGGCGGCTTCCAGAATCTGCTTGTCGGCCGGGTCCACCACCGGTTCGGCCTCCAGCAGGGGCAGCAACTCCTCGGCCGTGATCTCTTCGCCGGATTCCTCGGTGGTCTCCTCCAGCACCGGATTCTTGACGATCTCCTGGGTGATCATCTCCTTCAGTTCCAGCCGGTTAAGCTGGAGCACGGTGACCATCTGGACCAGGCCGGGAGTCAGAATCTGCTTCTGCTGAACTTGGAGCCGAAGTCGGGGCGACAGTAAGCTCATCTGTTCCCTATGGTATCACCGGATAAACGCATAACGGCGCTGCGGCGCACCGGGAGCTATGGTACATACACGCGCTTTACGCGAGAGCTGATGCTGCACAGGATGTTGTAGGAGATGGTGCCGGCCACGCGGGCGATTTCCTGGGCGTCCAGGGTGGCGCCGCCCTCGCTCCCCAGCAGGGTCACGGCGTCGCCGGGCGCCAGCGCGGCGGTATGGCTGAGGTCGATGGCGGTCAGGTCCATGGAGATGGTGCCGAGAATGGGCGCCAGCTTCCCATCGGCGATGACCCGGCCGCGATTCGAGAGCCGGTGGAACACGCCGTCGGCATAGCCCGCCGCCACCACCCCGACGCGCATGGGATGGGGCGCGCGAAACGTGCCGCCGTAGCCCACCAGCGCGCCTTCGGGCAGATCCTTGATTTCCAGGATACGGGCCTTCCAGGTGAGGGCGGGCAACACGCGCAGCAGTTGCGGCGGGGCGCTGCCCCGGGCGGGCGACACATAGCCGTAGAGGGCATGGCCGGCGCGCACCAGGTTGTGCCATCCCCCGGTGCGGCCGTAGGCCACGGCGATGGTGCTGGAGGTGTGGAGGACGGGCACCTCGACGCCGGCGGCGCGCAACTCGGCGGCCACGGCGTGGAAGCAGGCGAGCTGGTCCTCGGTTTGCGTGCTGTCGTAGTTGGCGGCGCTGGCGAAGTGCGTCATGAGGCCTTCCAGGCGCGCCGAGCGGGCTTGGGACAATTCGGCCAGGATCTGGCCAGCCGAGGCGCGGGTTCCCAGGCGGCCCATCCCCGTGTCGATCTTCAGGTGATAGGAGAGGGGCTTGCCCGAGGACCGCGCCAACTGGTCCACCAGGCGGATGCCGGCGAGCGAATGCACCACGGCAGTGAGGTCGAATTCGGCAAGTTGCGCTCCCTCGCTGGACAGGAATCCGCCCATAATGAGGATGCGCGGCGCGCGGATGCCGCCCTGGCGGAGCGTGACGCCTTCCTCCACCGAGCTGACCGCCAGCCAGCGCGCGCCTTCGGCTTCGAGGGTGCGGGAAACTTCCAGTGCGCCGTGGCCATAGGCATCGGCCTTCACCACGCCGGCCACTTCCACGCCCGGCCCCACGGCTTCCCGCACGCTGCGATAGTTTTGGGCTATCTGACCGAGGGAGACCAGGACGAAGGAACGGAATGGAGGCGACACTGTTCCATCTTAACCCGCGTCCGCGGGCGGGTCCGGGCGGCGGGTCGCAAGGCGTGCGCGTTCACGCCGAGGGCTGGTAGAGGTACTTCTGAAAGTCCGCGAAAACGGCCCCGATCTCCTCCAGACGGCCCAGGTCGGCCACGGCGTCGGCGATGGCATTGTGGTACTTGAGCTTCAGCAGGGGCGATAGTTTTTCCCGGTCCAACTCCTCCACGCCGATCTGGACATATTGGGCGAGCACAAACCCCAGGAAGACCTGCTGCCTGGGATTGAATCGGGCGTTGACCGCCACGGTGGCGCGGGCGGCCCTCTCCTGGCGGGTCAGCGGCGGCAGGGCGTAGGCCACGTGCGCCAGCACATCGAACAGGTCGCTCTTTTCGGCGTCGATGATCTTCTGCATCTCGGCCATCTGGTCCCGGCCGAAGCCCTTCTCCGCCAGGCCCGCCAGCAGCTTCGCGCGGGTGTCCGGCGCGCTCCACAGGGCGCGCAATTCGTCCTCGTCCCGGAAGAACTCGGGCAGTTTGCCGAACAGCAACTCCAGGAACTGATGCGCCGACATGGGCGTGCCGTCCGGATGCCAGAAGCTGGTCACCATCATGTGCTGGATGTTGCGGGCCTTGCCGTCCGCCAGCTTCACCTTGATGCGCTGTGGGCGCGGCGCCGTGTCCGATCCCGGCCCTTCCGGCGGCGGCGCGGGCTCGGGGCGCGGCTGCGGCTCCGGTTTGGGCTCCGGCTCCAGCGGCTCGCCATCCCACTCCGGGTCGGTGAAGTGGTGATACGCCTTCACGAAGTCGTAGATGGTGAAGTAAGCTGCAGAAGGAACTCTCGCGACCGAGCATCAAGCTGCAGCTCGCTGCGGTCCGGATGCTCTTCGATTGGCTGGTGGTCGGCCAGGTCGTGCCGTTCAACCCGGCAACCTCCGTGCGCGGGCCGAAGTACGTCGTCAAGAAGGGCAAGACGCCGGTCCTCTCCGCCGACGAAGCACGGCAACTCCTCGACGCCATCGACACGTCGTCAATCGTCGGCCTTCGCGACCGCGCCCTCATCGCCCTCATGGTCTACACGTTCGCGCGCGTGGCCGGGCTTCAACAGATTGGTGGCGAGGGATTGCACGTTGAGCCAAAAGTAGCGCTGCCATCCCTGGGACTTCAGGCCGAAATAGAGATTAAAGCCGTCGATGTAGGCTATAACCCTTGGCATGTGAATAGTTTACAGCACCTTGACTTATTTCCCTAGGGGGCATATGCTCGTAGATGAACAGCCCCAACGATAGCATCGTTGGACCGACGACCCGGCCACAAGCCGGGCCGTTTCTTTTATGGGCCGTGTTTTTCCGGCTCACTCCCATCCGCAAACATCGTGCAACTACAAAAGTCGCCCCTTCGAGGGGCGACGTGAAGCCGGGCAAGCGGGTGTGGTCGATGATCTCGCGCAGGTTGTAGCCGCTGGAGATCTTGTTCTTGATCTCGCCGAAGATTTCCCCGATCTTGTACTCAATGGTGTTCGGGCCGGTGGCCTTCAGCTTGAAGCCGTGCAGGTAGGGGAAAAGCCTCAGGTTGACGAAGTCGCGGAGGTCGTCGCCGGTCCCGGCACGGTTGTGGTCGATCTGGCGGTCCCGGCCTTTGGGCGCGGCCCACTCTTCCCAGCGGTAAGGCTTTTCGAGAATGAAGGCGTGCTTCCGGCCGTCCAGGGCGGCTTCATCGGCTTTGTCCTGCTCCAGTCCGTCGAGATACTTCAGGAAAAGGAACGACGAGGTCGGCTCGGCGTAGTCGAGTTCCGTGGGGCAGGCGGCCAGCCTGCCCCACAAACTTCAGCGCGTAACCAGGCGGACGGGGCCGATCAGGCCCGAAACCGGCGGTGCGGCACCGCGGCCCCGGCCTCCCGCGGCAGCGGCGGGCGGAGCACCCTGCGGTGTGGCGGAAGCCGTGGCTGCCACGGCGGCACCACCCCGGCCTCCGCGGCGGCCTCCCGCGGCTGGCGCGGCTGGCGCGGTCGGAGCGGCTGCCGGCGCGGCGGCGGCGGCGGGCGGCGGCGCAAATCCACGGCCCCCGGCAGTGGCGTTCACCTGGATCTCCAGATCGTTCGCCCCGGCCTTCAAGGCGCTGGTGACGTCCCAGCGATACGGCTGCCAGGCGCGCGGCTCCAGTTCCTTGCCGTTCAACTTGACGCGGGCGTAATCGCGCACGTCGGCGATCTCAAGGAACACGCGCTTACCGGCGGGCGGGGCGGGCGCGTCGAACTGCTTGCGGTAGGTGGCCGGTCCGGCGAAGGACTGCGTGCCCAGATCCTCCCAGGACTTCAGGGGCGTGGTCAACTGCTGGCCCTTCAGATCCACAGTCCAGTCTCCGGTCACTTCGAGCAGGGGCGCGCCGGCGGCGATGGCGGGCGCGGCGGCGGCAACCCCGGCGGGAACCGGGCCCACCACGATCACGCGCGTCTCGTAGGGCTCCAGCAGGAGCGGCACGCTGACGCCGTCGCCAGCGGCGGTGGCACCGGCGATGGGATGAATCTCGCCCGTCGCCAGGTCCCACACCTGCGCCTGGCCGCGGCCGGCTACGGTGGCCACGCGCGATTCTTCCTTGTCGCTCTCATTGAAGAAGAAGTACATGTCGGCGTCGCGCCAGGTGCGGTGCGTGTAGGTCAGGCGCTGGAACGGGGCGTCCAGCTTCACGTCCGGCTTGGGAAGCGCAGCCAGCACGCGATCGGTGATGTCGCCGGAGGGCTCGATGAGCGTGGCGAAGCTCACGTCGGGCACCTCTTTGGCATCCATGAACGTTTTGTCCAGGATCAGCGAGGGCGTCTTGCCCACGAAGATCAGCTTGCCGCCGGCTTTGACGAAGGCCTGGAAGCGGGCCAGGCCGGTGCGGGTGATGACGGTCGAGGAGGGGACCACGATGGCGCGGTAGAGTTGTCCGCTGAGGTTGCGGAAGCCGCCGTTCTCGATGGTGGCCACGGAGCTGAGCGACTGCTCATCGAAGTAATCCCAATCCACCTGGTGCTCGAACAACTGCCAGCCCAGTTTGGTGGTGCTGCGGTCGGCATCCTGGTCGCCCAGCCACATGCTGGCGGTGGGATGGTACAGGGCCACCTGCGCCGCCGGGCGCCCAATGGCCATCAGGTAGCCGCCCCGGTTGCCGTACCAGGCGATCATGGAAGCCTGCGGGGGCGCCGAGGGTGCCTCTCCGTTGGGGCCGCCGCGCATCACGGGGACGCGGACCTGCAGCGCGGTGACGCCGCGCACGAGCTGGAAATCCATCTGGTACTTGCCATCGACGCCCGGTCCGCCGCCCTCTTCGGCCCACACCTTGGGCCGGCCGAACAGGTGCGCGGCCGAGGAGGCCAGCTTGGGGAAATTGTTATTGATGTTCCAGGTGCCGTCCGGAGTGTGGACGGCCCGGGGCACAAGCTGGTCCAGATTGTCGATTCCGGGCACGCCCACTTTGCGCATGTCGCGGAAGAAATCGCCCTCGCTGCGCACCAGGGACATCATGGTTTCCTCGTGGTTCAGGTGTACCAGGTATTCCACGTTGTGCTTCCGGCACCAGTCGGCCTGCTCTCCGAAGAAGCTGTCCTGGAAGATGCCGCTCCACACGTCGGCGTAATCGGCTCTGGCGCGCCGCGTCTCTTCCGCCGCATCGGGGCCGCGGCCGAGGAAGAACGAGGGGATGTAGGGCTTCAGGTCGTAGCCCTTCTTTTGCTGGAAAACCTCCAGCAATTTGGGAGTCCACGGAATGGAGCTGCTGTAGTCCGGCTCGTCGCCGAAGAAGCCCAGAACGGTTTTGCCGAACTCTTCGGGTGCGGCGGAGTAGTAGGTCTCATGGGTGATCTTGAGGAAGGCGCGGGTGGCCTCGGGATCCAGGTAGTCGATCAGGGAATAGAGAGCGTCTTTGGCGCGCGTGCCGTCCTCGCGATTGAAATTGCGCGTGGGCGAGCTGACGTACACGTGGCGCACGAAGACCACTTCCCAGTTGAAGCGGGGCTCGTTCGGGGTGGAGCCTTCGGCGGGCGTGGTCCACTTGAGCTGGAAGTTGGCGGGGACCTCGATTTTGACCACGCCGGCCAGGGTCTGATCAGGTGTGGTCTTGAGCGCCATGATGGCGAGCGTGTCCGGGGGCACCGGCATGGTGAGGGTCTGGCCGGGGACGACGTGGACGCGGATATCGGCCACGATGCCCTGCATGCCGAGCTGCGGATAGAGTCTGCTGATATTGCCGCCGGCAAAGCCGCTGGGGTAGTCGGATTCGTCCTGAATCCACAGTCTCATGCCCCGCTTGGCCGCCTCGTGGATCGCGAACCGCACCTGGTCCACGTGCTCCGGCGAGAGGTACTTGGGCTCGCCGCGTCCCGGCGACATATTCACCACGAAGACGCCATTGGCCGCGAGCCGGTCCAGGTCCTGGACCATTTTCGCCCTGGCGTCCGGGCCGTTCCAACTGGCGAAGGGCTGAATGACGCCGTACTCATGAGGCGGCAATTTGAAATTTGCGGCGGCCTCGGCGGCGGACGGAACCGTGATCTCCTGCCAGGGCCGCTGGGCCGGCAAAACGGCGGCCAGCAACCCCGCAAGGGCAACTGCACGAAGGGTGTTCTTCATCCGAATCTCCTGATCTGCTAATAAATCCCCGTATCGTGACAATTGTATATGGCGGCGCGGCGAGTGGGGGGCGCTGGAGGGCTCCGGCCGCGCCCGGAACCGCGCACGCGGAGACCGCCCGGTGACGAGGGGCCTGATCGTCCGGCCACAGTGCTCTCCAGGCAGAGCCTGGCGCAACCGGCTCCCGCCGATACCTGCCCATGTCTTGGGCTGCATCCGGGCAGACTCCCGCTAGCGGCAACTGCCGTTGCCGGCGTCCGGAATCTCCAGGAACGCAATGCTCGCGGGTGTCAACGTGACGCGGCCGGATGGGGTGGGCACGCCCTTGAGCTGCGGCAACGCATCGCCCGCGGCCAAGGCCAATAGACTTCCGTTCAGATCGACCCGCGTGCCTTCGAAATTCCGCGCAGTCAGGGTGTAGCGGAGCGACGCGGCGGGGAGGACGACCGATTGCGAGGCGTCGCGATCCGTGTTGATCGCCAGCAGCGCGACGCCGCCCGGGTGGCCGCGCAGACAGTGGGCATAGAGATGCAACTGCGGCGCGGGCGAGGGGCCGGGATCGAGCACCACCGTGCCCATCAGCCGGCGCCAGAGCAGAGCCGCCCAGTAATTGGGCCGGGGGGTCAGCGTGGCTTCGTCGATCAAGCCGTAATCGCTGGCGGCCAGGGTATTGTGGGCCACTACCTGAACCCCGCTCCGGGCCAGGCGTCCGAGCTGGTCCAGGTAGCGGAAGCTGTCGAGAAACGTCGAGCCCCATGGGTTGCCGCCGCAGGCAGCGTCGGCGGTTTCGGTGACCCAGAGCGGTTTGCCGGGAGCGAAGCGGTCGCGGAGGCCGGCGTAGAATGCCTCGGTGCGGCCGGTGCGCGTGAGCCACTCCTCGGAGAGCGCGGCTTCGGGGCTGGTACCGGATTCCGGCGCGGCGGCCGCACAGCGCCTGGAAACGGCGCCATAGAAGTGGTAGGAGAACGCGTCGAAGGCCGGGCCCGCGGCGGCAAGCAGATCCTCGCTCTTGAGCTGGCCCCTGGCAAGAGAGGCCGGCACCAGCGCAACTCCCTCTCCGACGGAACCGGGACCGAGTATGGTCATCGCGGGCGCAGCCTCTTTGGCGAAGGCGCGGAAGACCGCGATATCGCGCGCGTACGCGGCGGCATCGTAGCCCTTCGGCGCGCCCCCCATGGCGGCGAAGGTGGGTTCGTTCATGAACTCGGCCGCCGCGATGCTGCCGCCGACGGACTCGGTATAGGCGAGTAACAGGCGCGCCTGTGCCGGGGTCCAGACGCCCGCGCGGTCGCGCGTCCCCTCGCTGGTGGCGAAACTGGTGACGATGCGGGCATCCACGGCGCGCGAAAAGTCCACCACGCCCTTCCACTGGCGGCGGGTCAAGGTTCCATTGAAGCCTGGAGGAGGAGAGACCGGAATGCCCTCATCCGTATCCAGGAAACACGTGGTGTTGGCCCACGTACCGCTGACCCGGACGTAGGCCGGCCCCAGCGCCGCGGCCAGCTTGCGCAGCCGGGGACTCGATAGATCGATGGGCTGCCGCTGCTGATACAGGCCGGGGTCCATGCCCACCGGGCCCGCCGATGCCTGCGCCTGGAGCAGAGCGTTGACGGCGGCGCCATAGGGCTTCCAGAATCTGCCGCCGGTGACCTCGACCATTTCGATGTTGAACGACTGGAAGCGCTCGCTGACGGCGCCGATGCGGGCCATGGTGGCGGGTGCCAGGGAAGCGGAAGGCTGGGAGTCAGCCGGCCCGGCGAAAGCCGCCAGGACGAGCACGCCCGCACAGGCCCTCAAAGACCGATTCGTGTCCATTTCCGAACTCCTTTCGAGACCCGGAAGGCCATCCCACTGGTTTTCCGTAACTACCATAACAGGTGGCGCGGTTTGCCCGGCGGGCGCCGCTGCGCCGCTACTGCGACAGGGAATCCAGGAGTTTCCCCAGCGCTTCGGGAGTGGCCGCCACGGCGGCGTGGACAGTGCGATCCTGGCGGCGGATCTGGACGGCGCCGAGCAGCGCGGCGGTATCGGAACCTCGTTTTTCGGCCATGGCCATGAGGCCCAGGATGGCGCGGAGGGTTCCTTCCACTTCGCCGGCCGCTTCGGGGGTGCGGGCGGCGGCGGTGGCTTCGATTTGAATTGACGGGCCGAGCGAGGCCGTGATCCCGGCAAACTCGGAATCGCGCAGGAGGCGGTTGAGATTGGCGGCATTGCCGGTGAGGGGCAAGGTGGCGCCGCCTTGCGCCACGATCCAGATGGGCTGGCCGGAGGCGGCGGCGAAGTCCAGCAGCCTGGACGGGGCGCGGGCGCCCTGCCGGTGCCGCTCGATGGCGGCGCCGACGGCGGCGGCGGGCCCGCACAGCGCGAGGCCGGGCTGGACCAGCGTCCCCGCGGCTGGAGCGGCCTGGAAGGGGCCGCTGGCGATGATCAGGATGTCCTTGCCGTCGTAGGCTATGAGGAGCCGGGAGGCCTCGTGGAAAGCCTCGGCGAACGGCGCCACCAGAGGCAGCTTCCCGGCGAGCGGCGAGGAGCGAATCCGGGAGAGGTCGAGGCCGGCCAGGAGCAGAGTACCGGGCGGCACGCAGGAAGCCGCGGCTGGCTCGACGCCGGAAGGAGGAGCGGTGGACCGGCAGGAGGCTAGCAGCGCGGCAAGCGAAACCACGAGAGCGCACGGCCGGCGGACCATAAGACCAGCATAACGGCGGAGCGCGGCGGCGGCCAAATCCGGCTCGGACCGGGCCGGGCGACCGGAATCCGCCCGTAAGCCGGCAGCCGCCAGCTCCGCTCCCTCACGGTCGCGGCTCCAATGCGCGTTCAGAGCCGTGACCGTGAGGGAGCGGTTGCACCGGTCTGGTGCGAGGCAGCGAATGGCGGAGGCTTTGCAGGCCCGGCGGCGCGTCGTGGGTCAGAGCGCTTACGGACGGATTACGGGGCGGCCGGAGACGCGCCAGGGCGCCAAATTGCGGAACTGCGCGCAAGTCGGTAGAATCAAGATGGCGGGCCACCCTAGCTCAGTTGGTAGAGCGGCTGATTCGTAATCAGCAGGTCTCCGGTTCAAGCCCGGAGGGTGGCTCCAAACTCCTCAAACACTTGCGGGCTAATTCAGAGTGGTTGCTGCCGGTTTGGTGGCAATACTGGTGGCAAAACCATTTCCGGCAGGTGCTTTTGCCACTGCTTCCTCCAGCAACGCATTCATCTTGTCGGCGGCCTCGCGCTTGGCAGGCTGGAACACGTGCTGGTAGACATTCTGCGTGAGCCGGATGTCACTGTGCCCGACAATCTCGGCGATCACCTTCAGGGGGACGCCCTGTGCGCCAAGCAGCGTAATGGCGGCGTGGCGCAGATCATGGAACCGCTGCTTGGGCAGGCCCGCGGCTTTCACGAGAGCATCAAATTCGCGGAGGATCTTGCGGTCGTCGATCGGAGTTCCGATAGTGGTGGTGAAGACGTACCCGGTGTCGTGCCATCTGGTTCCGGCCCATTGGCGCTCGCCCTCCTGGCGTTTCTGGTGCTTCTTCAACGCCGTCACGCAGACTGTGGGAAGTTCGATGGTCCGCCGGGATTTGTCCGATTTCGGCGGCACCAGGACGAGCCCGTCTCCCTTTTGCCGCTGGAGCGTGTGATGGACGGTGAGCGTGCCGGCCGCCATATCCACATCCTCCTTCCACCGCAGTGCGCTGCATTCACCGGATCGGAGACCGACCGCCAATCCAACCGTGAAAAGAGCCTCGAGCCGATGGTCCTGGGCGGCTTTCAGAAAACGGCCGGCCCGCTCGGGATTGAACGGAACGACTTCACGTTTCTCCACGCGCGGCGGTTTCGCCAGTGCTGCGGGATTGCGGGCAATCAATTCGTCTTTCAGTGCCTGGTTTAGTCCGATCCGCATCACCGACCGAAGATAGCGCACGAGCGACGGGGAGTTGCCGGCTTTCAGCTTGTCGTTCAGGTAGCGCTGGACCTCCTGGCGTGTCAGTTTCGTGAGCAGCGCGGACCCGAGGCCAGGCACCACATCCAGTTCCTTCTCCTTCCACTGTGCCTCAGGGATCGCCTTGATGATGTGATTGCGGAGCATTTGCTCGTAAGAGCAGTACGTCTTCGGCCGCACGGAGGGTTTGACTGCATCCTCCAGCCAGTGCGAAAGGAACTGGCCGACGGTCTGACGGCTGGGGTCGATGTTCAGCCCGCGTTGCTGGTCCCGGAGTTCCTTCTTCAGTTGCTCGGATACCTCACCGCGCGTCTTTCCGATGATTACTTTTCGTTTCCAAACCGGCTGGCCATCTTCCTTCTTGCGCCAACCGAGGCTAATGGCAGCGCGCCAGCGCCCATCAGGAAGTTGGTAAATCGAACCTTCACCGTGTCCTCTGTGTTTCGCCATTTCACTGACCCTTCTCTACCTTCTTCACGGGCCTCAACCAGCGTTGTACCGTTTCCGGATCGCTGTTCACTCGGGCGGCGATCTCGGCTGGTGGTAGACCCTCGGCGGCAAGGCGTTTCACTTCGGCCTGCTTCTCGCGTTTTCTGTCGCTCGCGTGACGCAACGCCAAGCCCTTCGCCCGGCATGTTTCGCAGTAGTTCGCCCATCCTGTTTTGGGACGTTTCCTGTCCCGGATGTACGGCCGGCTGCACCCAGAACAGATGTACAAGCTATCGGCATCGGCGACATAGAGCGCAAGCTGAAGTGCAATCGCCGCGAACGTGTAGCCGTGGTAGTCGATTTGAAGCTCCCACTTCTGGGCATCGGGGCTCCACTGCAATGTGAAATCCGAAAGGCCCCTCATGCGACCCGTCTTCCAAAAGCTCAGCCACTGTTCGATTTCGCTGGCAATGATATCGCGACCCTGATCCACTGGGGAGCGCCTCGGTGTTCCGCGAGGGATATCGAAAGAGAAGCTCATCCCATATTTGTGCTGGTCAATTGCGGCCTTTACTGTTTCCTTGCCGGAGGCCTCGCCACTCGATTGCACGGCCGCGATGACGCCCCAGTCTGCCAGATCCCCCAGCCTGCCATTCTTTAGTGCGTCGGAGATTCGGAGTACTGCGGTTGCCCGCCGCGAGTAGTACCGCCAAGCGTCATGCGGATCAAAGCCCTCAGGCCGCGCCTCCGCACAGGGAAGGCTCGTTCGCTTGCCCCCCGTCATCGCGAGCACTCCCCACTCATGCTCGAATTTCAAGATGGAGTCGTGACCGGTGGATTCGTAGAGCGCCAGGAACTCGTTCAGCATTGTCAACGAGGGCTCGCGGAGTTTGGCGTGACCAGCCAGAATCCAACGGGTCCCGTCTCCCTCAGGCCAGATCTGGCCAGGCACCAGGATTTTGCCGGAGGGCACTCGCCTTCCGAGGTTTCCATTGGCATCGCCCGGTATTTGGAACTTCTTGTCTACCATCTCAAGTCATACAGTACTATCTTGCTTGGCACATGTCAATGGACTAATATCGTGTCAGTAGACCATGGGTTCGTCTGAAAACCGCAAGGGCAAGATCCGAGGATGGAAGCCGTATTCCGAGGCCGAACACCTCGAACTCTATCGTCGCGTATGGGGATCGGCCTGGAAGCCGGCCGGAACAGACGCGAGAGCGCAGTTGATCCAGCAACACATGATCGTGGTCGAGACCATCACGGGAATGCTTCTCCGGGCGGGGCAAAACTCTGCAATCCCAAAAGCCGATCTCCTGCAAATCGGCTACACCGAGATGATCCGAACGATTGACCGGCAGCAAGCCGGCGCGCTGGCGCTCGATAAGCGAATCGCCAGGAACTGCAAGACGGCGATGATCCGCTTCATTCGGTATGAGTTGCGAGAACAACGCTACGTCCAGCAAGGGCGGCACAAGGCGATCCGGGATACGAGAGTCGCGCTTGGCGTGCCCAGCGCCGCTGGACACCATAAGGCTGAGGAACGCGATGCGGAGACGGGGATCCAACGCGAGGCGCAGGCGGCAGAGTTGACGGGCGATGCAGACGAGTCCGCAGAAGCTCCTGCCGTGGATGAGTTCGTGTACCGGGACTGGCTTCGTGGATTCGTTCCTGTGTTTCGTGCACGCGGTGATCAGTTCGCCGAAGTTGCGAGATGCGACCTGCCCGAAGAACTGGCGGAGATTGCCCATGGAGTTGGTTATCGCTTCGTTGGCGAGTCCTGCGCCCATACTCGGCCGGTGTTGGAATGCCTGCGGCAGCCCTCCCCCGGCAGAATGCAGAACACGCGGGAGCATCACGCAGCCACGAGCACTGTGCCGAACCAGCCGGGCTATCGCGGCCTGTTCTGGGACAACGGGCATCGGCTCCTGCGTGAAGCACGGGAGTCACGGCCTGCGAAGCCTGCGGAAACGGTAGTGCCCACTGCCAGGTTCTCCATGCTGCGGTCCCGCGTGCCGGTCTACTAGGGACATCTCAAGACATCTTCCAGCAAAACGCCCAGTCTTGCCATCTCAAGACATAACGCAAGTCTATAGTGCCTATATACGGTCGGAGGCAAAGTGTCATGCAACAGACGACCGAACAACATCCCCTGCTCCTGCGAGGCATGGAGGTAGCCGAGGCGCTCGGCATCAGCCGTGCGCTTGCCTATCGCTGGATGGCCAGCGGAATCCTGCCGACTGTGCGCGTGTCCCGGTCCATCCGGGTGCCGCGGGCGGAACTCCTGAAGTGGATTGCGGCGCACACGAGTAACCCCGTGCCGATGACCGGCAGCGGGGAGGTTGCGTAAGCAAATTGGGACACGTCCAAATATGCGCGGATTGTCAAATAGCACCAAAGAACTGATCCAGTACGTCTTCAGGCTGCTGGAGCAGGATCACCCGCAGACCCTGCGGCAGGCTCACTACGCCATCTTCTGCCGGAAGGAAATCTCCTACCAGAACACCCAAGCGGATTACAAACGGCTGAGCCGCGCCACCACCATTGCTCGCCATGCATATCGAGCCTGGCAGTTGGAAACCGGCGGCACCGGCAAGGTTCCGCCGGCCTACTCCATTCCAACCGAATTCATGCTGGACGAGACGCGAGAGCCGGAGATGGTCAGCGTCTGGCAGGATGCGACGGAGTACATCGAGACCGTGAAGCGCGGCTACCGTCGCGACAATTGGCAGGGCCAGCCGAACTACTGCGAGATATGGAGCGAGAAGGCTACCATCCTGGGCGCCATCCGGCCGGTCGCGGACCAGTGGGGCGTCACGCTGCGCGTATGCCATGGCTTCGGCAGCACCGGGATGGCGGGGCAGGTGGGCATGCTCTTTGAGGACATCCCACAGGAAATCGCGGTGTTCTTCCTGGGCGACCACGACCCGAGCGGCCATGTGATTGAGGAAGACATCCACCGCCGTGCCGAAACCGCCAGCGGAAAGTCGTTCCGGATGCTCCGGCTGGCGATCCACAAAGAGGATATCGCGGCATTCAACCTGCCGCCCCAAACCATCAAGATGACCGACAGCCGCGCGGCATCGTTCCGCCGCCAGTTCGGCGCCAACGCAGCAACTGTGGAACTGGATGCGCTCCCTGCCGCGGAGCTACGCCGGCGGGTCAATTCCGCCGTGGAAAGCTTGGTGGACCAGGCGCTCTGGCAGCGTCAGGTTGGGGTCCAGCAGGTCGAACTCAACTGCATCGCCGAATTTGCGGAGCGCATGAAATCGCTGCCGCAGTTGGCCCTACCTAAGCCGCTACCGGAGAGGTCGCTGTGAGCACTCTCGATGCGATCCCCGATGCCGGTGTGAACGTGACCGGCGATGTGGCCGATGAGATCCGGCGTGCCATTCGCTACCTGTCCCGCCCCGGCGAAGTCGGCGAGGTCCGAGTGCCGAAGGCCGGCCGCAATCGCACGATCTCCGGGTATTTTTCGGACCCAGAACGCATGGCCCAGGAAGTGGAGGGGCTCGAAGCGCTCCACTTCCCCGGCGTCTATCGCACCCTCAATCCGGTTAACGCCGCGCTTCTGGCCCGCGCTGACGACAAACTCAAGAAGTATGTGGAGTACACGACCAGCGACGCCGACATCGTCTGCCGGCGCTGGCTGCCGGTGGACCTCGATCCCAAGCGACCAGCGGGAATCTCCAGCAGTGATGCCGAACACGCCGCCGCGCTGGAGTTGGCCCGGCGAATGCGCGATGCGTTGGCTGCAGAGGGGTGGCCGGAACCCATCTTTGCCGATAGCGGCAATGGTGCCCACCTGCTCTATCCAATCGAGCTGCCCAACGACGCCGAGGCCACCGAGTTGGTCAAGCGCTGCCTCCGGGCCTTGGCTGCCGGCTTCAACACCGATCTGGTCGCAGTCGATGAAGGCGTGTATAACGCCGCGCGCATCTTCAAGGTGTACGGCACGACCGCCCGCAAGGGCGACAACACCGCGGATCGGCCGCACCGGGTATCGCGAATTCTGGAAGCGCCTTCATCGCTGATTCCAGTCCCGATCGAGCTTCTGCATCAGTTGGCCGCCCAGGCTCCGGAAAAGTCGGCCGCGCGTGTGGTGGCGATGCCGCAGCGGCCTGAACGGGGAACCTTCGACGTGGAACGGCTCCTTATAGAACACGGTGTAGAATTCCAGCCTGCGGTCCCCCATAAAGGCGGTCGGAAATTCGTTTTGGCAGACTGTCTCGGAAATCCGTCCCATCAGGGTGCCGCAGTCTTCGAAGGCGCCGATGGGACGCTCGGCTTTCACTGCTTTCACAATAGCTGCCAGGGCCGTGGGTGGCGCGAATTTCGGAGCCACCTGGAATCATCCGATGTCAGCTCTGCTCTTGCGCAGTTCCCCGCTCCCGGCGCTGTCTCTGCCACTTCGGGGGAGCCGGACTCCGGCAGCGCCCGCGTGGAGGATAACGCGGCCTCGATGTTTCAGCGCATGGCGCCGTATCCAGCGCCTCTTGGCGAAGATGCCTATTACGGAATCGCAGAACGCTTCGTGCGCCTAGTTGAGCCGCACACGGAAGCTGATCCATCGTTCATGCTCGTGCAGTTTTTGATCTTCGCTGGGAACATCTTTGGGCGGAATGCCTTCGTTTGGGCGGGAGCCGATCAGCATTATCCAAATCTTTTCGGCTGCGGCGTGGGTCCAACGGCCGCTGGCCGTAAGGGATCGGCTTCTGGCCCGGCGCAACTCTTCTTCAAAGGCATTGACGAGGATTGGGTGCGCTCCATTCAATCGGGCCTGTCTTCAGGTGAGGGTCTGATATGGTGCGTGCGCGATCCCATCTACCGGCGCGAGAAGGTTAGTCAAGGCAAAGGGAAGCCCGCTGAATATGAGGAGGTCCTTGTCGATCCCGGCGTCGAGGACAAACGCCTGTTAGTGCATGAATCGGAGTTCTTCGGGGCGCTTCAGGCCATGCGCCGGCAGGGGAACACGCTCAGTCCGGTGATGCGGTCCGCGTTCGATAAGGGCAATCTCAACTCGATGGTGAAGAACAGCCCGGCCAAGGCGACCGGCGCGCACATCAGCATCGTTGGCAACATCACCAAGGAAGAGCTGCTCCGCGCCATGCTCGTCGACGAGATGGACAACGGTTTCGCTAACCGCTTCCTGTGGGCTTGCTCGCGGCGATCCAAGTGTTTGCCTGAAGGCGGCCGGATGTGGGAAGTCATCGAGAGTGAGCCGTTCCGTGAATTGCAGAAGGACTTCAACCGGATCCACTATGCCGTGAAAGGCCCCGTCCGCCGGGATGCCGACGCCTCCGACATTTGGGGTTACGATGATAAGCCCGACGCCGGCATCTATGGCGAACTGACCAAGGAGCGCCACGGCATGTACGGCGCCTGTACGGCGCGCGCCGCGGCCTTGACGTTGCGGCTTTCGCTCATCTACGCGCTGCTGGATGGCGCGGGCGAGATTCGCAAGGAGCATCTCATCGCCGCGCTGGAGGTCTGGCGCTACTGCGACGATTCGGCGAAATATATTTTCGGCGACGCCTTGGGCGATCCGACCGCCGACGAGATCTTGCGGGCGCTCCGGGCGGCTCCCGCTGGGTTGGCGCGCACCGAGATCGCGGCCCTGTTTGACCGGCACAAATCCGTGGCCGAGTTGAGCCGCGCCCTGACGGTGCTGCATAACCGTGGTCTGGCGCGCTTCGAGCTTCAAAAAACGAAGGGCCGGCCGGCCGAGAGATGGCACGCAGTTTGGCAGGAAGCTCCCACCGGGGAAGCCCGATGAGCGGACTTATTTCGCAAAACTGGCATCCTTTTTTCGCAGAGGATCTTCTTTCCTTTCAGCTTTGTTCTCTTTATTCGCTTATTTCTCTAAGGTACCTGGAGATGAAGACAGATATCCACAGCCACCCGGTCCTGCGGCGGCCGGAAGCAGAAGTAAATATGCCTGCGAAAAAAGCGTACGAAGCGAATGAAGCTGATTCGAAAGGCTTTAACATGCGAAACAAGTTGGCCCAAATTGCGAAAAAAGGTCTCGGCGCCGGCGAGCCAGCCCAAACCGAGAAGGGACTAGTCAGCAAGCAGATCAGGAGGATCGAACGATGAACACTTACCGATTTGACAACGGCGTGCTCGAACCGATCGAGCCGTCAGCTATGACCGATTTGAGATGGTCGCCGATGGGAGACATGTCAGCCAACAACGGCGAAGATTACGTCTGGTATTGCGGCCTCCCTTCCGAGGAGACGGTAGGCGATACGGCGGAAGGGTTCAACATCGCCGTCTTCCGCGCCACCAGTGACCGGGCACCTTACCCGTTCATGGCGATTGTGGGCTTCGGTGGTGAATGCGGCGAGGAAATCTACTTCACGCGGCTCGGGGA
>Ga0265323_10000716_pt1 | contig 17964 bp, 17 predicted proteins | sample 41225metaG_FD_193580 | JGI IMG/M metagenome (GOLD analysis project Ga0265323, IMG submission 193580) | Rhizosphere microbial communities from Carex aquatilis grown in University of Washington, Seatle, WA, United States - 4-12-25 metaG | ecosystem: Host-associated > Plants > Roots > Rhizosphere...
ACGCGAAGCCTACCCCGAGCGCCACGATCAGGGCCGGAGTCACGGGAAACTGCCCGTTCGAGTCCACCGGCGGCAGGCGGCTGGCCAGTGCGCAGCCCGAGCAGCAGTAGCTGGCATGACCGGCCTCCACTTGCCGCACCGTGAAGGGCAGCCCGCAATAGCTGCACTGGATTCGAACCTTGGGCATGGGTTGATCTGCAGGCCGCAATTTTTCCGCCTGCCATGTGTGACAGCATTATCCTTCGAGGATCGCCGAGTCGAGGTGCTGGATGATCAGTTCCTGCAGCGTGGCGAGGAAGACATAGCCCATGAACGCCTTGGCGTCCGCCGCACCGAGCTGGGTGACGTCCACCCCGGCGCCCTCGATCACCTCGTCGGGAAGGTTTTTCAACTCCCGCTCGCGCAACCGCAGGCGGATGGCGGCGCAGGCGCGGAGAACCGACTCGGCATTGGCCTCGTCGAAGCCGACGGTGCCGCTCACAAAAAACTCCCGGTCGAACATCGCCAGGAACCGCCGGCAGTCGTCATTCTGGCTGCCCAGCAGATCGGCCTGCCATGCGGTGCGGAGTTCCTCGTCGAGGTCCTGCAGGTGCTGCGGGGCGGCGAGCCGGCCGTCCAAGTCGCTGACCGTCGCCTTGATCAGGTCAAGCAGCGGCGCGACGACCGGCAGGCTGAGCTTGACCTCAATTCTTTTCATCCGTTTCGAGCCTCGCGGTGAGATGCCATTGTTGCAGCGTGTACACGTAGGCCTCGGCTTTTTCGCGCACGCCAATCCACACGACCGAGCGGCCCTGTTCATGCACCTCCAGCATGTGGCGGCGGGCCGTGGGCTCGTCGAACCCGAGCACCTTGCGGAAAACGAGGACAACGTAGGACATGAGGTTCACGGGATCGTTGAGCACGACCACCCGCCAGAGTCCCTCGAGGGCGAGCTCGGTTTCCGTCCGGCTGGCGGGCGCCACCCCGGTTCTGGCCGACGCCATTGTCATGTCGTCACCGTGCCGGCGCGCCGGCGACCGCGACGTGCACGCGAGCCTCGGCCTCGGCCAGCGGTACCTTCGCCACGTCTTTTTCCGTGCGCCATTTCATCTCCACGATGCCTTCCTTCAAGCCCCGGCCGCCCACGGTGATCCGCAGCGGCACACCGATCAGGTCGGCGTCCTTGAACTTGACCCCCGGCCGCTCGTTCCGGTCGTCCAGCAGCACGTCGGCGCCGGCCGACTCGGCGGCGGCGGCGAGCTTACGGGCGACCTCAGCGGCCGCGGGCACCGTTGGATCAAGCAGCACGACCAGCACCTGGAACGGCGCCACGTTCCACGGCCAGGCGATGCCATCGGCGTCGTGGCACTGCTCGATCACGGCCTGCAGAGTGCGGCTGATGCCGATGCCGTAGCAGCCCATGATCATGAACCGGCTCTGCTTCTGGTCGTCGGTGTAGACAGCGCCGAATTTCTCGCTGTATTTCGTGCCGAGCTTGAAGACGTGGCCGACCTCGATCGCGCGGCAGATCCGGAGCGGCCGGTCTGTCTTCGGGCACGGCTCGCCCTCGCGCACGCTGCGGAAATCGCCGAACTTCGTGAGGGCGAGATCGCGCGTCACGTTGACATTGCGCAGGTGGAAGCCGTCGCGGTTGGCGCCGGTGACGCCGTTGCCGATAAGGCGGATGGCGTGGTCGCCGAAAATGCCGGCGAGTGCGCCGGGGTTCTTGATCGTGCCGCGCACCGCGCCGAGGCTGCCGGGCCGGGCACCCATGACGGGCGCGATCTCCTCGGGGGTAGCGGGACGAAACAGGGTGAAGCCGAGCGCGCCGAGCTTGGCCTCCTCGAGTTCGTCGCAGCCGCGGAGCACGACGGCGAACAGCTTGCCGTCGCCAACATAGAGCAGCGTCTTGAACTGCCGGTCCGCCGGCACGGAGTAAGGCGCCGCCTCGAGTGCGGCGATGGTGACGATGCCAGGAGTGGGAAATTCCTCGACGGCCCCTGCGGGCGCCGCGTCCTTGAGATCGGCGGGCACGAGACCGCTGATCGCCTTCTGGCGATTGGCCGCGTAACCGCATTCTTCGCAGTACACGACGTCATCGTCGCCCACCTCAGCGGGCACCATGAACTCATGGGAGAAGCTGCCGCCCATCACGCCCGTGTCAGCCTCGACGGAAATCGTCTTCAGTCCGCAGCGCGCGAAGAATTTCGTGTAGGCGGCCTCCATGGCGCGGTAGCTGCGCGTGGCGCCCGCGTCGTCGGCGTCGAACGAATAGGCGTCCTTCATCACAAATTCGCGGGCGCGCATCAGGCCGTAGCGCGGCCGGATTTCATTCCGGAACTTGGTGGCGATCTGGTAGAAATTCTTCGGCAGATCGCGGTAACTGGTGATCTCGCTCTTCACCAGCGGCGTAATGATCTCCTCGTGGGTCGGCCCGAGCACGAACTCCGGCTCCGCCTCCGGCCGGCGGCCGGCGCCCGCATGGTCCGCGCGGTACATGATTTCACGCGCGGCGGACCACCGCGGACCCTCCTGCCAGAACTCCGCCGGATGCAGGTGCGGCATCCATAGCTCGATGGCGCCCGCGGCGTCCATCTCCTCGCGGCAGAGCTGCGTTATCTTCTGCAGCGACCGCAGGCCGAGCGGCAGGTAGGTGTAGAGGCCGCCAGCCAGCTTGCGCACGAGGCCCGCGCGCAGGAGCAGCTTGTGCGAGGTGATCTCGGCGTCGGCAGGGCTCTCCTTGAGAGTGGGAATGAAATACTGGGACCAGAGCTTCATGCAGCGCCGTCAGGAGAACAGCCGCCGCAGGCGGAAGCAAATTGATTTGCGGCGGAGGCCCGCCCGCCGGATAAAACGCGCCATGTCCGCCGCCCGCCCGCCCCCGAGGACGCTGCCGATGCCCTGGATCGTGGCGGCGATCGTGCTCTTCATCCTCGGGTATACCGTACTGCGGTTGCACTACGGCAAGCGCGGGAAGCCGTTCGAACCCTACCACGACATCGGTGAGCAAGCCTCGACGCAGCGCCTGCTCGGGCTCGGCTACCAGCGCATCCCCGTGGATATCGAGCGCCCCGCGGATCCCCTGCCCGCGGCCCGGCTCGCCCCCGCCGCCGCCGCGGTGGTCAACGCGCTCGGCGGCCTGCCCGAGGAGCTCGGCGGCGCGCTCGCCACCCGGCCGGCTCTGCCCGCCGTCATCGGCAGCGTGACAGCGCCGCTCGAAGTCGCGCCGACGGACACCTACCGGCTTCAGTTCACCTGCGCGCAGCCCGACTACAAGACGCAGATCCATGGCGCGTTTCTCTATCGCAAGGACCGGCAGCTTTTTCTCCTGCCCCACTTCGAGAAGATGTCCGGCCAGCTCCTCGCGCGCTCCAAGGAGAGCGTCGTGCTGGCCAGCTTTCCCACCCAGAGCCTCAAGCCCGGCCGCTACACGGTCACGCTCTGCGGCGGCCACACCTCGAAAAGCTGGGGCTTCACGGTGAAGTGACGCGGCGTAATCGCCCATTGACGCGGGCGCACGATTCGAAGAAAACCCCCGTGCCACTTCGATGAGCAACGGCCCTGCCACCACCATCATCAAGCCCACGGATCTCCGCGGCATCCTCAAATACGTGCCGCGATTCCAGGGGCAGATCTTTGTGATTGCCCTCGACGGCTCCATCGTCGCCGACGAGAATTTCAGCAACCTGCTGATCGACATCGCGGTCCTGCGCAGCCTCGGCATCAAGCTCGTGCTCGTCCACGGTATCAGCCAGCAGATCGAGGAGCTGTCGGCCGCGCGCAAGGTTCCTATCACCGACTCCCACGGCACGGGCGTGACCGACGCCGCCACACTCGACCTCGCCATCCGCGCCTCGGCCCGCGTATCGCATCTCATCCTCGAGGGCCTCACGCAAAACGGGTTGAAATGCGCCATCACCAATGCAGTGCGCTCCGTGCCCGTCGGCATCATCAAGGGCGTGGACCAGCAGTTCACCGGCAGGGTCGACCGCATCGACAAGGAGTTCATCCTCCATCTCATCTCCGCCGACATCGTCCCGATTCTTTCGCCCATCGGCTTCGCCCCTGACGGCCATTCGCTGCGCATCAACTCCGACCTGCTCGCCGCCGAGTTCGCCGAGGTGCTGCACGCCAGCAAGATCATCTACCTGGCGCCGCTGAGCGGCCTGGCCATCAGCGGGGAGCTGCGCCGCGAAATCTCCGTCGAAACACTGCGCGACCTTCTCAAGGAACATCCCGAGACCATCGGCGCGGAGGGGCACAGCAAGGCCGTGCACGCCGTCAAAGCCATCGAGACCGGCACCTCGCGCGTGCATCTGCTCGACGGCCGGGTCTTCGACGGATTGCTCAACGAGATTTTCTCCAACGAGGGCGTCGGCACACTCATTTACGGCAACGACTACCAGCAGATCCGCAAGGCCACGCGCCGCGACGTGCGCCACATCTACAACCTGACGCGCAACGCCGTGAAGCGCGAGGAGCTGATCTACCGCACGCAGCAGGCCATCGAAAAGAACATCGACCAGTTCTTCGTGTTCGAGATCGACGAGAACCTCATCGCGAGCGTGTCCCTCACCACTTATCCCGAAAAGCCCGAGCTCGCCGAAATCGGCTCGCTCTACGTGCTGCCGTTCTACCAGAACCGCGGCATCGGGCGGAAGATGGTCAACTACGCCTGCATGGTCGCCAAGGAGCGCGGCGCCACGACGGCCCTCGCCCTGTCCACGCAGAGCTTCACCTTCTTCATCTCGTCCTGCGGCTTCACAGAGGCCGACAAGACGGTCCTGCCCGAGTCGCGCCTGAAGGGTTACGAGGAGAGCGGCCGGAATTCCAAGATCCTGGTGAAGCCGCTGGCGTAACCGCGGGCGAAGCTCTATTGGCAAGCCGAGTGCTCGCCGTAGTTCCCGCTTCGACGACACCGCCATCTCTGACTGTCCGATCACATCGCCGGGCCAACTACGTTGGCGGCGCTTGACCCATTTCCCATTCTCCGGCACCGATAGCGGCACCCATCAACCCCCGGCCGCCTGACGGACATTTGCGCGGGCGGCATCGATCGTCACATCCCATGAGTGCCAACAAGAAAAGCCTCTTTGTCATGGAGGACGGGAGAAACCTCGTCTTCACCTTCACCCTCGTCAGCTCGCTGTTTCTCCTCTGGGGATTCTGCAACGGGATGATCGACGTGATGGACAAGCATTTTCAGCAGGAACTGCACCTGAATCTGGCGCAGTCGGCCTGGGTGCAATTTGCGCACTATCTGGGCTACTTCCTCATGGCGCTGCCGGCGGGATGGCTGGCGACCAAGCTCGGTTACAAAGGCGGCATCATCACCGGCCTGCTGATGGTCGCGGTCGGCGGGTTCTGGTTCATCCCCGCGACGCACATCGCGCAGTTCTGGGCCTTCCTGCTCGGCGTCTGTTTCATCGCCGCCGGCCTGACCTTCCTGGAGACGGTGGCCAATCCCTACACCACAGTGCTCGGACCCCAGCAATACGCCGCCACCCGCATCAACCTGGCTCAAACCTGCAATGGCGTCGGCTGGATTTTTGGACCGATCGCCGGCGGCCTGTTCTTCTATGGAAAGGACGCCTCGGGCCAGAGCACGGGCGCTCAGACGCTTTGGATCCCCTATGCGGCGGTGGCGGTCGTCGTCGTCCTTCTGGCGATCGTCTTCTATTTCGCCAACGTTCCGGATATCAAGACCCAGGATGTCTACCATCTTGAGGACAAAAACGCCTCCGGGGACCGGACAGAGGAGAACGCCCGGGAGGTGAGCCGGGGGGCGATCTATGCGATGCTGTTGGGTAATGCAGCCGTGCTCGCCGTGAGCATCGGAATGATTTCCTGGGTCATTCTCAACGCACTGGGCCTGGGTGGACGGGTGGTCGGCCTGGCTTCACGCATTCCCCATCCGGCGAGCTTTCCTGTGACTGCGGATACGTCACTGGCCCTGGTGATCGTGGCGGGCGTGATTGTGGCCATCGCGCTCGCGGCGCTGGCGCTCATCAAGACAGCGCAGAGGATCACGAGCCACAGCATCTGGTCCCATCCGCATTTCTCGGGCGCGACGCTGGCGCAGTTCTTCTACGTGGCCGCGCAGTCCAGCATCTTCAGTTTCTTCATCAATTACATGACGGCGGATGTGCCGGCGATTCCCGCGTCGTGGAATTCGGGCTGGCTGGCAGGAGTCTTCGAGACGAACAAACTCGGGATCCTCGGCCTCAGCGACAAGGGTGCGTCGTTCCTGGTTTCGGTCGGCTTTTTCTGTTTTCTGACCGGCCGTTTCAGTGGTGCGTTTATCCTGAAGAAGTACTCGGCGCACAAAGTGCTCGGCCTCTATGGACTGCTCAATGTCGGCATCTGTTTCCTGATCTTCCTTAAAATCGGCTGGCTGTCCGTCGGCTGCGTTTTCCTGAGCTATTTCTTCATGTCGATCATGTTCCCGACGATCTTCGCGCTTGGCATCCACGGCTTGGGCGCCCGGGCCAAGAAGGCGTCGGGCTACATCGTCATGGCGATCATGGGCGGCGCGATTGTGCCGAAGCTCATGGGTGCCGTGGCTGACCATTATGGGGTGTCACGGGGTTTTATCGTGCCGTTGGTATGCTTCGTGTTTGTGGCCCTCTACGGTCTCAACTGGCCGAAATTCAGCCATGCCGAATCATTGAGTGGAGTCCCGGCGACTGGCGGGCACTGAGCTGATCGTTGGAAAACGTAGGTGGCGTTCAGCGGCTGAGGCGTTGACGGCCGACATCTCGTTCTTGCCCCGCACGGTCCACTTTGGTTGAACCTCACGGTTGGCCGCGTCTTTTTTTACGGCCAGTGCTCAAAACCACGCCTCTCATGTCGAAACCCGACCTCCTCCGCAAATATTCCTCCATCGTGCACGACGGTTCCGACCGCGCACCCAACCGCTCCATGCTGCGGGCCGTCGGCTTCAAGGACGAGGACTTTAAGAAAACGGTTGTCGGCATCGCCTCGACCTGGAGCATGCTCACGCCCTGCAACATGCACATCGACGCCCTAGCCCGGGAGGCCGGCGCGGGCGCCGATGCCGCGGGCGGCAAGTCGATCATCTTCGGCACCATCACCGTGGCCGACGGCATCAGCATGGGCACGCTCGGCATGCGTTATTCGCTGGTCTCACGCGAGGTCATCGCCGACTCGATCGAAACAGTGTGCGGAGCGGAGGGTTTCGACGGGCTCGTCGGCATCGGCGGTTGCGACAAGAACATGCCCGGCTGCGTCATGGCCATGGCGCGTCTGAACCGGCCGGCGGTCTTCGTCTACGGCGGCACCATCCTTCCCGGCATCCATCCCGAGTCCCAGAAGGACTGCGACATCGTTTCCGTGTTCGAAGCCGTCGGTCAGTACTCCGCCGGCAAGCTGGACGAGCAAGGGCTGAAAACCATCGAGGCCTGCTCGATTCCCGGCCCCGGCGCCTGCGGCGGCATGTACACCGCCAACACCATGGCCTCCGCCATCGAGGCGCTCGGCATGAGCCTGCCCAACAGCGCCTCCCAGCTCGCTGTCAGCGAGGAGAAGAAACTCGACTGCCGGCGCGCCGGCGCGGCCGTCCTCGCCCTGGCCCGGGCCGGTATCCGTCCGCGCGACATCATGACCCGCAGAGCGTTTGAGAATGCCATCACGGTTGCGATCGCTCTCGGCGGCTCCACCAACGCCGTGCTGCATCTGCTCGCCATCGCGCACACCGCGGACGTCCGGCTTTCCATCGACGACTTCACGCGCATCGGCCGGCGCGTGCCCGTCCTCGCCGACCTCAAGCCCTCCGGCAAATATGGCATGGCCCACCTGTCGCGCATCGGCGGCCTGATGCCGTTGATGAAGATGCTGCTCGACGCCGGGCTGCTGCACGGCGACTGCCTGACCGTGACCGGCAAAACCGTCGCCGAGAATCTGCGCGACGTGAAGCCCTACCCCGTGGACCAGGATGTCGTCCATCCGTTGTCCAATCCGATCAAAGCCGACAGCCATATCCGCATCCTCTACGGCAATCTCGCGCCCACCGGGGCGGTGGCGAAGATCTCCGGCAAGGAGGGACTGCGCTTCGCCGGCAAAGCCATCGTTTTCGAATCCGAGGAGACCGCGCTCAAGGCCATCCTCGACGGCCGCGTCAAGCCCGGCCACGTCATCGTCATCCGCAACGAGGGTCCGGTCGGCGGCCCCGGCATGCGCGAGATGCTCGCGCCCACCAGCGCCGTCATGGGCAAGGGGCTGGGCAAGGTAGTGGCGTTGATCACCGATGGCCGCTTCTCCGGCGGCAGCCACGGTTTCGTCGTTGGACATATCACGCCCGAGGCGGCGACCGGCGGCCCCATCGCGGTCATCAAGAACGGCGACCCGATCACCATTGATGCAGAAACCAGCCGGATCTCGCTCGAACTTCCACCCAAGGAACTGAAGGCGCGCCTCAAGGCCTGGAAGCCGAAGAAGCCGCGTGAAACCCGCGGCGTACTCGCCAAGTACGCGAAACTCGTCACCAGCGCCTCCCTCGGCGCCGTGACGGACAAAGACCTGACCTGAGCACCCATGCACGGACCGCCGCTTTACTCGATGCTCACTACCCGCTACTCGCTACTCTCCCCATGACCTGGTCCCGTTTCCAACAGCACTGCCACCACTATCCCGCGCTCGGCGTGTCGCTCGACCTCAGCCGCCTGCCGTTCCCGGACGACTATCTGCCCTCGCTGGAGCCGAAGTTCGCGGAGGCCTTCGCCGCCATGGCCGCGCTGGAGAAGGGCGCCATCGCCAATCCCGATGAGCACCGCATGGTCGGCCATTACTGGCTGCGCGCGCCGCAGCTGGCGCCGAACAAGGAAATCGCGGACGCCATCACCTCGACGCTGACCGCCATCAAGTATTTCGCCGCCCGCGTCCACAAGGGCGAGATCGCCAGTCCCGACGGCAAGTTCCGCGAGCTGCTTGTGATCGGCATCGGCGGTTCGGCGCTCGGGCCGCAGTTGGTGAGCCACGCGCTCGGCCGGCTCAAGGCCGGCCGCGACAAAATGCGCGTCCATTTCTTCGACAACACCGATCCGGACGGCATCGATTACGTGCTCAAGGAAATCGGCAGCCAGCTCAAGCGCACGCTGGTGCTGGTGATTTCCAAATCGGGCGGGACCGCTGAGACGCGCAACGGCATGCTGGAAGCCGCCGCGGCATTCAAGGCCGCGGGCCTCGACTACCCGAAGCACTTTGTGGCCATAACCGGCGCCGGTTCGAAGCTGGAGCAGATCGCGCAGCAGGAGGGCTGGCTGGCGCACTTCCCCATGTGGGACTGGGTGGGCGGCCGCACCTCGGAGCTTTGCGCGGTGGGGCTTCTGCCCGCGGCGCTCCAAGGCATCAAAATCGACCAATTGCTGGCGGGCGCCGCCGCCATGGATAAACTCACCCGCAAACCCGTGCTTGCGGAAAATCCTGCCGCGCTGCTCGCCGCGGCGTGGTACTGGGCCACCGACGGCCGCGGCGCACGCGACATGGTCGTGCTGCCCTACAAAGACCGCCTGCTACTCTTCTCGCGCTATCTCCAGCAGCTCATCATGGAGTCGCTCGGCAAGGAGCTCGACCTGCAGGGCCGCGTGGTCAACCAAGGCATCGCCGTCTACGGCAACAAGGGCTCCACCGACCAGCACGCCTATGTGCAGCAACTCCGCGAGGGCGTGAACAATTTCTTCGTCACTTTCATCGAGGTCCTGCGCGACCGGCAGGGCGATAGCTTAGAGGTCGAGGGCGGCGGTCTGACCAGCGGCGACTACCTGCAGGGCTTTCTCCTCGGCACACGCAACGCGCTTACCGAAAAAAACCGCCCTTCCATCACCCTCACCGTTCCCGACGTGTCGCCGCGAACCCTCGGCATGCTCATCGCCCTCTACGAGCGCGTGGTCGGCCTCTACGCCTCGCTCATCGGCATCAACGCCTACCACCAGCCCGGCGTGGAGGCGGGCAAGAAGGCCGCCGGCAGCGTCATCGCACTCAAGCTGAAGCTCGTCGAAGCCCTGCGCGCCGCGCCCGGCACGCCCTTCACCGCGGAAGCTCTCGCCACCCACATCGGCCAGCCGGACAAGGTCGAACTTGCCTTCAAGGTGCTCGAACACCTGGCGGCCAATCCCGGCACCGGGATGAAGAAAAACGCGAAAACCCCGTGGTGGGAGACGACTTATACGTTCTCCAGCTGAATGGAACCGCCGGTCATGCCATGACGTCTTAATGCTGCGGGCTCGACCTCCGGGCCGAACCTGTTGCAGACTCCCCCTGCCTCGCCAAACTCACTTCTCATGAACGTCGCCAAGAAAACCGTCCTCGTCGCGCTCCTCGCCGTCGCCCTTGCCGCGCTTTTTGCCGGCTGCGTCGCCCCGAAAACCGACTCCTCCATTCCGTGGAATCGTCCGGCCGACTGGGAAGGACGCATTCCGGGCATGGGTCAGGGCATGGGGCAGTAAAGCTGGCCCCGGTTTTGTCCTGGGTCTTTTCAAGTCCGGCCGTCTGGCCGGATTTTTTTGTAGCTATGGACGCCCTCGGGTGACTTCCTTCCCCCAGCGATGGATAATGCTTCGCTTGTCCCCCAGTCCGGCCACCTCTATGTCGTGGCCACGCCGATCGGCAACCTCGCCGACCTGACGGAGCGGGCCCGGGCCATTCTCGGCGCCGTTGACCTCATCGCCTGCGAAGACACGCGCACCACCGGCATGATGCTCACCCGGTTGGGCATCCGCCGTGAACTTTTCGCCTACCACGAGCACAACGAGATCGAGGCGGCCGATTTTCTCGCCGGCCTGCTCGCGGAAGGCAAATCCATCGCCGTGGTGACTGATGCCGGCACACCGGGTTTGAGCGATCCAGGTTTCCGTCTGGTACGGGCCTGCCGCAAGCGGGGCCTGCCCGTCGTGCCGGTTCCCGGCCCGAGCGCTCTCACCGCCGTCCTCAGCGCCTCCGGCCTGCCCACCAACGGATTTCTTTTTGTCGGATTCCTGCCATCCAAGTCGTCCGCCCGGCGCGCGTTCCTCGAGCAATACCGCGATTTCCCCTACACCCTCGCGCTCTACGAAAGCTGCCACCGCATCGGGAAGTTTGCGGACGAGATCGGGGAGAAACTTGGGCCGGAACGCGTCATCTGCGTAGCCAAGGAGGTCACCAAGCTGCATGAAGCTTTTCTCGTCGGGCCGGTGGATAATGTCCGTCAACGCCTCGCCCAGACCAGCCTCAAGGGGGAATTCGTCGTACTCATCTCCCCGGCGGACTTTCAATTATGAACCACTGAGACACAGAGTTCACCGAGGAAGGCTTGAAATGATGTTTCCTCTGTGTCCTCTGTGTCTTTGTGGTTGGAACCGACAACGTCGCCGTCATCGACATCGGCAGCAATTCGATCAAGTCCCTCGTCGCGGCCTGCGGCCCGCAGGGGGAAATTTTCACGGTGCACGCCCGGACGCTCGATGCGCGCATCAGCACGGGCCTCGGCCAGGCCCGCCCGCGCCTGGCGGAAGCGGACATGCAGCGCGGCCTCGCAGCCGTCCGGCAGCTCCTCGCTGAAATCGCCCCCTTCGCCCCCCGGCACACCGTCCTGGTCGCCACCAGTGCCGTACGTGATGCCGCCAATGGGAGTGAATTCCGTGAACGCCTCCGGCTCGCGACCGGCCACGAACTTCGCATTCTCGCCGGCGAAGAGGAGGCGGATCTTATCGGGCGCGGACTGACCTCCGATCCGGATCTCGCCGACCTGCAGGACTTCCAGGTTTTCGATCTCGGCGGCGGCAGCCTGGAATGCCTCACCTTCCGCGCCCGGCGCGTGCAGCAGGCGGTCAGTCTGCCGCTCGGTTGTGTCCGCCTGATGGAGCGCTGCGTCAAGGAGCCGCAGGCGCCGTTCACCGACGACTGTCGGTCGCGCATCACGGAACTCTGCCGGGAGGTTCTCGCCAAAAGCGGCTTCCGCTTTTTACCTTCGGCCGGAACCGACGCGGTTTTTTCGGGCGGCACGGTCACCAGCACGCGGGCCATCTTCGCAGAACGTCTCGGGCGCCCGATCGCGGAGACCAGTCCGCGCATCACGGTTGCGGCGCTGCGCGCCCTGCTCGACGATACCGCCCGCCTGCCGCTCGAGGCGCGGAAGAAAATCCCCGGCCTGCCCGCGACGCGGGCGGATGTTTTTCCCACCGCGCTGACCACGGTGCTGGCCGTGGCCGATTTCGGCGGCATCACCGCCTTCCGCCATTCGTTCCGCAATCTGCGCTATGGCCTCGCAGCGGAGCTCCTCGAATAGAACTCACCTGGGATGCAGGATCCTGCCTTCCCCTCCACAACTCATGAATCGATCAACATCCTCCCACCTCCGCGTTCTTCCCCTCTTGTTGCTGGCCTGCCTCCTGGTCTCGCCTGTGACGGGCGCGCCGGCCCAATGGGAATCGTCCATCGCTGCCTTCGAGGCGCAAGACAGGGCGTCGGCGCCAGCGCCGGGAGGCGTGGTGTTTGTGGGCAGCTCGACCATTGCGCTCTGGAAAACTCTGGCAGCGGATTTTCCGCACCATCATGTGATCAATCGCGGATTTGGCGGCTCCGAGCTGGCTGATTCGGTGTATTTTGCCGGTCGCATCGTCATCCCTTACCGTCCCGGCATGGTGATCCTTTTTGCCGGCACCAACGACATTGAGGACGGCAAAACACCGCAGGAGATCTTCGCCGCGTTTCAGGCCTTCGTGGAGAAGGTGCAGGCCGCGCAGCCGGGCGTGGCGATCGGGTATATTGAGATCACGAGCTCACCGTCGCGATGGAAATCACGCGAAGCCGTCCTGGCGACCAACCGCCTGATCCAGGATTTCTGCGCCACGCGGAAGAACCTGAAATTCATTCCGGTGCGCGGCAAACTGCTGGGCGTGGATGGCCTGCCGCGCAAGGAACTGTTTGTCGCCGACCAGCTCCATTTGAACGCCGAGGGCTATCGGATTCTGGCCGACGCCGTGCGCCCGTTTTTGCCCGCGCCCTGAAAGCCGCACCCACACCGATACGTCCCGGCACAGCGCGCCCCGAAAACATGTCAACTAATAGTTGACATGTTTCTCAGCACGGCGAGGAGGTGCGTGAAATCCTCGGGCAGCGGGGCGCGGACGTCCAGCGGCCGGGCGGTGATCGGATGCAGAAAGGCGATGCGTTCCGCATGGAGCATGACGCGCGGCGGCACGGGCAACGCAGGGTCCGGCTTCCAGCCGTAGACCCGGTCGCCGAGGAGCGGATGGCCGATCGATTTCAGGTGTACACGGATCTGGTGGGTGCGGCCGCTGTGGATGCGGCAGCGCAGCAGCGCCGCCTGGCCGCCGAAGGCCTCGATGATCTCCCAATCGGTGCGCGCCGGCCGGCCGCCCTCGCCCACCGTCATGCGCTCGCGGTGCACCGGATGGCGGCTGATGGCGCGATCGACCACGCCGCTTTGCAGCCGCGGGACACCGGATACCAGCGCGAGGTATTCCTTGCGGAGGTGGCGGCCGGCAAACTGCTCCGAAAGTCCGCGGTGTGCGGCGTCACTCTTGGCCACCAGCAGCACACCGGATGTTTCCTTGTCGAGCCGGTGGACGATCCCGGGCCGCTCGATCCCACCGATCCCGCTGAGGCCGCCCGCGCAGTGCGCAAGCAGGGCATGCACCAGCGTGTCCTCCCCCGTGCCCACCCCGGGATGCACGACCATGCCGGCGGCCTTGTTGATCGCCAGCAGGTGTTCGTCCTCGTAGAGCACGTGGAGCGGGATCGCGACCGGTCGCAATTCGGCGGGCACGATCTTAGGCAGGGCAAACTCCAGCGTATCGCCCGCCTTCACGTCATCGCTCTTGGCCAGCGCCACGCCGTTGCGCCGCACCAGTCCCGCCTCGAAGGCCCGCTGCAGGGCGGCGCGGCTGTGTTCCGGAAACGCCGCAGCCAGCACCTTGTCGGCGCGGCCGGGGCGAAGGGTTTCCGGGACGATGTAGGAGCCTGACGGCATGAAGTTCCCAGACTGCGGCAGGCCGGTTTTTCCGGCAAGCCCGCCCTCGCGCGGGTTCTGGGCGGTCCCGACCTTCAGCCGCTCACCTTTTGCCGAGCAGATATTTGGGATTCAGCTTCTGCAACGCCGGCGGGACGAAGAGGCCGTTCTTGCGGATGAGCTTTCCGTCGAACCAGATTTCTCCGCCGCCATACTCCGGCCGCTGGATGCAGACCATGTCCCAGTGCACCTGCGATTTGTTGCCGTTGCCCGGGTGGTCATAGGCCTGGCCCGGGGTGAAGTGAAACGAGCCGGCGATCTTCTCGTCGAAGAGAATGTCGCGCATCGGCTGCAGGATGTGCGGGTTGAACCCGAGGGCGAATTCACCGATGTAGCGCGACCCCTCGTCACTATCGAGAATCTCATTCAGCCGCTTCGTGTTGTTGGCCGTGGCCTCCACGATGCGCCCGTTCTTGAAGACCAGGCGGATGTTGTCGAACGAGGTGCCCAGATAGACCGTGGGCGCGTTGTACTGGAGGACGCCCTCGACGCTTTCCTTGACGGGGCAGGAAAACACCTCGCCGTCGGGGATGTTCTTCGTGCCGCCGCATTCCTCGGCGCCGATGCCCTTGATGGAGAAGTGCAGGTCGGTGCCGGGACCCTTGATCCGCACGCGGTCGGTGCGGCGCATGAGGTCGCCGAGCGCCTTCATGCCGGGCACCATGCGACGGTAGTCCAGCGTGCAGACCCGGAAATAGAAATCCTCGAACGCCTCCGTGCTCATCCCGGCCTGCTGGGCCATGGCGGAGGTCGGCCAGCGCAGCACGACCCACTTGGTTTTGCGCACGCGATGATCCTGCACCGGTTTCATCAGACGCGTGACCAGCTTCACGCTGGCGGACGGCAAGTCGGAATTCTCGAAGATGTTGCCCGAGCCGCGCAGCGCGATGTAAGCGTTCATCTTCTTCATGCGGGCCAGTTCCACCGTCGTGTGCGGCGTGTACTGCGTCCGGACGGCGCCCTTCATCAGTTCCCGGGTGATGCGGGCGTGATGGATCTGGGCGAACGGCAGGGCGCCGCGCCGGCGGGCGGCACGGATCAGGGCTACGATCATGGCGTCGGGCACGTCGAAGGCGTCGATCAGCACGCGCTCGTTTTTTTGCAGGGTGGTCGAAAAGCCTGTCAGCAGTTCGGCCAGTTGAGTGATACGGGGATCAATGATCATGCGGCCAACAGAGCGCGGCGGCGCCCTCGTCGCAAGTGGAAAGCCGAGGCCCAAGCTCCTACGCTTGGCTGCGGGCTCACGGGCCAGGTACCGGGCCGCCCGGTCAACCCGGCAGGTGGGTGCCGCTCTCGGGGAAGCAGATGCGGGAGACGGCCTCCTGGAAGTCCGCCGCACCGCGGATGATCTCGACCTCCAGACGCAGAAAATAAAGCGGCAGCGGGAAATGCAGCTTTTCGTCGATGCGCACCGCGTCCTTTTCGGTGGTCACGAGAAACTCCAAGCCGGCCTCGCGGGCCTGGCCGAAGACCAGGTCCAAGTCCTCCTGCGTGAACCGATAGTGGTCGAGGAAGCGTTTGGTGTAGAGCAGATTGGCGCCGAGCTCGCGCAGGAAATGCTCGAAGCTTTCCGGCGTGGCGATGCCGCTGAACGCGCCGACGCGCTTGCCCTTGATAAAGCTGAGCGGCTGGCGTTCGTCGGCGCCTACGCGCTGCAGATGCTGCGGGCGGTGCGCGCACTCGATGACATCCACGCCGGGATTGTGCTTGCGGATGAGTTCCTCGATCTCGGGATCGCGCCGGCCGTTGGACTTGGTGAGGAAGATGTAGGAGGCGCGGCGCAGGTGCTTGATGGGCTCGCGCAGGATGCCGCGGGGCAGCAGGTGGCCGTTGCCAAAGGGATTGGTTTTGTCGACGAGCAGCAGGTTCAGCCGGCCCTTGAGCGGCAGGTACTGGAAGCCGTCGTCGAGCACGAGCGTGTCGCAGCCGAAGCGGCGGATCGCATAGGTGCCGGCCTTCACACGGTTTTTGTCGACCAGCACGACCACGCCTGGAAGGTTGCGCGCCAGCATGTAGGGCTCGTCGCCGGCCTGTTCGGAGTCGAGCAGCACCCGCTGGCCGTCACTCACCACGCGCGGCGGCGGCTCCTCCGCGTGCGTCAGGCCGTTCCACGCCCGGCGCCAGAAGTGCGGGGTCTTGCTTTTGTAGCCGCGGCTGAGGATGGCGACGCGGCGGCCGCGTTCGGCCAGCGCGCGGGCGAACTTTTCCACCACCGGCGTCTTGCCCGTGCCGCCCACCGTGAGGTTGCCGACCACCACTACCAGGCAGCCCAGGGGCTGGTCGTGCAGGAGCCGCTGCCGGTAGAGCCAGAGGCGCAGCTGCACCACCCCGCTGAACAGGACGGACACCCCCTGCAGAAACGCCCCGTAGACAGTCGCGCCGGTGTCCTCCCTCCGTCCGAGGATCACATCGATGGTGTACTGCTCGAAGGCGTAATACTTTTTTCTCAGCCAGGACGGCGACATGCGAGGACGGCGGGATTGGGGGTTGACGTGGCGGACGGCGTTTCGCTTGGTAATGGTTTCCTACCGTCCGGGCCGCGTCATGCAACTCAATCTGCTCAAGTCCAAGATCCATCGCGCCGAGGTGACCGACACCAGCCTCAACCACGAGGGCAGCCTGGACAACGGCGCGCGGTTCGAAACCCACGCCATCGCCGCTCCCGCCAGGCAAAGCGTCGGCTGATTTTTACTGCAGCAACCCTGAAACCGGGCGCATACACGTGCATTTCCTCTTGGCTTCGCGGCCTCTGAACCAAATCCTCCTCTCCTTCCATGAGCTACAAACTCTTCATTCCCGGCCCGGTGGCCGTTTCTGAAAAGACGCTGCGCGCGATGGCCCAGCCCATGATCGGGCACCGCAGCTCCGACTTCGTGGCGCTGTACCAGTCCCTGCAGCCGGACCTGCAGGCGCTCTTCTACACCAAGGACCCGGTGTATCTCAGCACGACCAGCGCATGGGGCATGATGGAAGCGGCCGTCCGCAACGTCGTCAAAAAGAAGGTGCTCAATTGCATGAACGGCGCCTTCGCGGACAAGTGGAACGACGTCGCGAACCGCTGTGGCAAACCCGCCGGGGCGCTGAAGTTCGACTGGGGCCAGCCGGTCGACCCGGAGGCGGTGCGACGCGAACTGGCCACCGGCCAGTACGACGCCGTCACGGTCATCCACAACGAGACCTCGTGCGGCTGCATGACCGACATCGCCGCGGTCATGGCCGTGGTGCGCCAGTTTCCGGAGGTGATCTCGGTCGTCGACACCGTCAGCTCGTTCAGCGCGCTGCCGATCAAGAAGGACGAGCTGGGCATCGACGTCATGATCACCGGCACGCAGAAGGCGCTCGCCCTGCCGCCAGGCCTTTCGCTGTGCTCGGTGTCCAAGCGCGCGCTGGAACGTGCCGCCACAGTGACGGAGCGCGGCTATTACCTTGATCTGCTCGAGTTCCAGGCCAACCACGAGAAAGGCATGACGCCGAGCACGCCGAGCATCCCGCACATCTACGGACTCAAGTCGAAGCTGGAGGACATCAAGGCCGAGGGTGTCGGTGCGCGCTATGCGCGTCACGCCCGGACGAATCAGACTGTGCGCCAATGGGCCTTCGCCAAGGGCTTCAAGCTCTTTCCCAAGGAAGGCTACGGCTCGGTCACGCTCAACTGCTTCGCCAACACGCTCAACCTCGACCTGCCGGTCCTGCTCAAGGTGCTCAAGTCCAAGCACGGCTTCGTCATCGACGGCGGCTACGGCAAGCTCAAGGGCAAGACCTTCCGGATTTCCAACATGGGTGACGAGACCGACGAGACCATCGCCGTTCTGCTCAAGGCCCTCGACAGCGCACTCGCAGAAACACCCAAGCTTCCGGCGGCCTGATTCGGTTTCACGAATCCGCACAAGGTGCGGAGGCCGGGCGTGGGGCGGAGCCCCCGAATTTCATCTCTCCCTCGCGCGCGCGGGCGTGCGCGC
>Ga0265323_10000717_pt1 | contig 17960 bp, 20 predicted proteins | sample 41225metaG_FD_193580 | JGI IMG/M metagenome (GOLD analysis project Ga0265323, IMG submission 193580) | Rhizosphere microbial communities from Carex aquatilis grown in University of Washington, Seatle, WA, United States - 4-12-25 metaG | ecosystem: Host-associated > Plants > Roots > Rhizosphere...
GATATTTCGATTATAATGTCACAAGCGATGATACTTGTGAGAATAAGCCTGCAGTGTCGAATTGGGCGCTCGTGCTGAAACTTTCAGGATTGAAGGCGAAGGATTGCATGATGGTAGGCGATCATCCGGATGTTGATCTGGTCAATGCGAAGAAGATGGGTTTTCGGACGGTATGGACTAAAGAAAGTATAGGCACGGATCTGCATTATAGATTTGTAGACTATGAGATAAAGGATATAAAAGAATTGATAGGAATAGTCGAGAAGATTAATGAGAGATGATATTTTGTTGCATTTATTTTTATTATAAATGGTATTAATTAAATTTTTAAAGTATATATTGTTTCTGCATTTAGGTATATTTTTAGGCTTTTCTTGTTGGTCAACATGATAAAACTCAAAGAATTACAAGTGGAAAATTTAGGGACAGTAGTTTATTGCGATAATCATGCTTTTGATACTGCTGTACAGAGTGTGATGACTGAATCACATGAACTTCTTTCCATGAGAGATATGGCTTACGTCAGGATTTTTGAGGCCAAAAATTCTGTTGACTGGAAATATGGTGGATGGGAGAATAGTATTATAGGAACTTTCTGTTCTAATATTAAGGAAGGGTCATTGTTTGTTCCCAGATCAAAAGATAAGATTATTCTTCTAAGAGATTCGCTGGTTTTGAAGAACCCTTCTGGCGCTCTTAATGCTCATCGCATTGACAAAAGCTATTTTCCTAAAGGTCTTAGGATTGAGGAATATCTTGAAAATTTGGATAAAAAAGATTATTTTGTATTATCAAACATTTCCAAGATAGCTACCAACAGATTCAATGTCGAAGAAAGTATGATTTGGATGTTCCAAGATTTGGCTGGGGAATACGGATTACTGCTGCAAGATACAGGAGTATATAATGTTAATTTCTGGCTGAATCATTATGATACAGCTCGTATTGATTATGAATCTAAGCCATTTGCGAACCAGATCCAGATTCATGGACTTGGTGATCTTCCTCCGCTTTATATAATTGTTGATGGTGATTTAAACGACAGATCCAGAGTTTGCGGCCTGCGTCGTGCATGACAAACTTTCTTCTCAATTATTCACGACGACAAGCCTTCTTGACTTCGATACATAGTTCATTATCTTGCCATCCTTGAACTTTCCTGCGCCGATATAGTCTGTTGAGCCTGTATTCTTGTCAACATATTTTATTATGAGGAATTCTTTCCCTGGCGAATCCTCGAATGGTATGTCTACGCCTTTGATCCAGTCTATCATCTGATCATATCCTAGGGTTGCAACATTCGTCACCGCTTTTGGGCCTATCATCTGGCTTCCTTCTATAGTGAGTCTTATGCTTTCCTTGTATAATTCCCCGAAATATACTCCTAGCGTGTCTAGACGCATCTCATGATATGGCAGTATCTCAACACTTCTTGAGACTATATATATCCTGTTGTCCTTGTTCATGAGAAAAGCGTAGTCAGAGAATTCTTCAGAATAGTCTCCACTGTACTGTTCCTCGAGTCTTTCAAGGATGTGCTTTACTTCCCGAGAATTGAGTATCTTCAAACTTCCGATAGTGTTCTGGTTATGCATTTGGTTATTCCTTCTTTAATTTCTTGATGTTGTTCTTTGGCAGGAAATTATCTCCTGTAATTGCGCTTCTTCCTGTCTCTTCTTCAAATTCTTGTCTAGCGTTCTTTGCGATCTTGCCGCCCTTCTTTCCTGCGACTGTATTTTCATCCATCCCTGTGGCATTTATCCTCTCTGCAATATTTCTCGTGGATAATTCTGCAAGAGCTGTAAATATTAATTCAGCTTCGCTCATGTGGTCTCTAAGGTTTTGAGTCTTTAAACCTTTAAGATTCTTATGATCTTTGACGGTGAGACCAGTCCATTCCTGATGTATAATGCTTGTAAGTATGGCATACTCCTCTTCTTTAGTCACTTCATGGTCTTTCCAATAATCTGTAAGCTTGTTTCTTGTCTCTTGGCCAGTCATCCTTTGCTGTATCCATTTCTCGCTTCGTCCAAGTCTTTGCCAATTGGTTCTTGCGCGATCAATGGATAATGCAGGATCTGAAATCTCTTTTACACGCTCATATCCGACTTTAGCAAGCCAAAGCTTGAATGGTTCAGCATTCTTTGATGGAATTGACTGGATTAATCTGAACAAAGACTCAGTATTGGCGCAGTCCGTCTCATAAAATTTACCATCGCTCGAAGGCAATTTCAGTTGGTTACATTTTGTAACCACCTCACTTCCTTCTTCAGATAGCCTATGTTTCAAGACTTTCCAATAATTTCGCGAATCAGAACTTTCGCTTAATGCACCTACAACATCGACAACTGAGAAGAACCATTCATCTTCATGCCATATTCTTCTGATGTTCTTGCCATCGAATGTAGATAATGCTTTGTTTTCATCCATTAAGACCACCGATAATTGGAATCATCAATTCTTTATATACCTTGCGGGCGTCTGTCCAGTGGAGCATGAAAGGTGTCCAGTAAGTATATGATTTTACACACCCCATACTGGATTGTTCTTTCTCATTATCTCTGCGATCTCTTTCATGAGTGATGTCTCTTCTTTGGAAAGATATTTTGTCAATGTCTTAAGTTTCCTGAAGTCCGCTTCTGGTATCGCTGAATAGAATATGTCTCCTTCATTTATCTGTCTTCCGACGGTGACTCCTGGCAGCGATGCTGCAGCCTGCTCTTTTCTCTCGAGTGTCTTCACGCTCTCCTTATTCTTCTGCAGCTCTTTTACAGTCGCCAATGTTGAGCCGTCAGCTTTCATGATATTTGTTCCGGCCATAAGCTTTCCTGACAATACTTCTATCCCTATTATTGCAGGATTGCTCGCCCTGAAGGTATAATTCGCCAGATATTCTATCTTGCATGGTCTGGCCAATCCTTCAAGCTCCTTCTGCTCGAGGCGCTTGTTTTCCGCTTCTCTCCATGCTTCGTAATCATCTAGAAGTTTGTATATTATGTTGCTTGTGATTATCTTCACCCTATCGTTCTTCACTCCTGATCCGTCGGTGATATTAAAGCCTAGTATGACTGATTCTGTGGGATCCTTCTCGTAATTGCTTTCAGCGTCGCTCAGATCTTTCTTTGTGATGTTTCCGACTGTAGCTTTCCTTATCTTTATCCCCTTGTCTTTCAAGAGTTTTATTATCGCTTCAAGGCTTCCTATAGTGTCTGCCTTTATAACTATCCCTTCCTTGTCTGTCTCTATCAATACTTCCTCGACTTCCTTCTGTATCTTTGTCTTGAATTCTTCGATGATACTTTCGCTTGTCCCTTGAACGCAGCTTATCATAGGCATTCCTGCAATCACTCCCTCAATCCCTTGGGCGCTCACTCTTATGCCTGTAGCTGCACTGATCTCTCTTATGGATTGGAATTTTGTCTTCTTGTCGCGCATATCGACCATCGCTTTTGGTTCGAACAGTCCCTTGATTTTAGTAATTATTGGCTTATCGACTCCGCCTATTATGAGTGTATCATTGACGTGCATCACGCCGTCAAATATTATTGCATCAAGGCATAATCCCATGCCTTCGACATTCTTCACTTCAAGGATGGTCCCCTTTGATGGACTGTTTGTTTCAAGGTTGCATACGAGCGTGTTCTCGAGATATCTCTGTGTAAGTCCTGTCAATACCATCAACAGTTCAGGCATCCCTATGCCGAGCTTTGCGCTGCATGGGACGATCGCTATCTGCTTGGTATAATCGCATCTGTCGAACCTTTCAGACTCGAGCCCGAACTTTTCGCTTATGAATGCTACGATGTTATAGAGCTTGGCCTCTATATCCTGTGATACTGAAAATTCCTGCGCATCAAGATTTTCAAGAAGAGACTTGTCCTTCAAGTCCTCTTTTGCGCGATAATTGTTGATTAGGTCTATCTTGTTCAGCGCGATTATGAATGGAGTCTTGTAATTCCGGAGTATCTCGAAAGCTTCGATTGTCTGCGGCTTGAAGCCCTCATTTATATCGACGACAAGGATTGCGATGTCCGCAAGATTTCCCCCGCGCTTACGAAGGCTTGTGAAAGCCTCGTGGCCTGGAGTGTCGATGAACAACAGTCCAGGGATCAAAAAATTGAATTTTACATTGAGCTTGTCGCAGAATTTCTTTATTATATGCAGCGGAACTATGCTCGCGCCTATGGCCTGGGTTATCCCTCCTGCTTCAGTATCGATTATGGCGCTATTCCTTATCCTGTCAAGAATGCTTGATTTTCCATGGTCAACGTGGCCAAGGACTGCAATAATCGGTGAACGGCATTGTCCCATTCGACTAAAGAATAGAAGGTGTTTTTTAAATGTAGCGAAAATTTATAACAACTGATGTTCTGGAAGCATTAATTCATAAACTTTATATATTCCATATATATCCTTTGTATATATCATATGAGGTGGAATATATGGTTCAAGCTATGATTCAAATATCTAATGACGCTAATCAGATACTTAATATTGTTAAAGCCAGACATAATCTTAAGGATAAGTCTGAAGCTATAGAAAAGATTGTTCTTAATTATGGTGTTGATTTTTTGGAGCCTGAACTTAGACCTGAATTCATCGCTAAGATGAACAAGATTTCTAAAGAGAAGACTATCAAGATTGGAACTTTAGAGAATTTCAGGAAAAGATATAAGATGAACTAAAATGTATTCTTTTGATATTAAAGATAGTCTAGATAAGAAATTTAGCAAGCTTTCTAGAAAGAATCCTAAACAGCTTGAGATTATATACAAGAAAATTGAGGAAGTCGTACAAAATCCATCGCATTATAAGAATTTGAGAGTTCCATTGCAGCATCTAAGACGAGTCCATATCGACAAGAGTTTTGTATTAGTGTTCTCAGTAGATGAAAAGAATAAATCCGTATTATTTGAAGATATGGATCATCACGATGGGATATATAAGTGAATATTGTTTTTGATTCTGTAATTGTTTTATTCTAAACCTTTTTATACCACCTATTCTTGCCATTAATCATGCACCTGATGACTGAAGGAAAGGCGAAGTTCTATGCTTCAAAGGATGAGAAGGGGAAGATATCTAGGGAACTTGAAGTATTCTATAATCCTCTGATGAAATTCAATAGGGATGTGAGCATATTATTGCTCAATGATTCCGGCCTGAAGAACATCCAATTGGCAGAGATAATGGCAGGTTCAGGAGTTAGGAGCATAAGATTCCTGCTGGAACTAAAAAAAGGCATAGTCAAGAAAATCTTCGTCAATGATTTCGATGAGCATTTCACCAAAAATTTCAAAAAGAACCTTTCAGCGAATAGGTTGAAGGTCGGAAAGAAAATTGTGATATGCAATGATGATGCGAACAAGATGCTGCTTAATTTCAATGGTTTCGACTATATTGATATAGATCCTTTCGGAAGTCCCAACCCTTTCCTCAATTCAAGCATAGTTCGGCTTTCTCGAGGAGGAATCATCGGCATCACTGCGACTGATACTGCGCCATTGTCCGGGGCAAATTATGCGACATGCGTGAGGTCTTACTGGGCAAGGCCATTGCATGCAGGCATCATGCATGAGACTGGTCTTCGTATACTTATTCGGAAAGTTCAGATGATCGGAGCGCAGCATGACAAGGCATTGATCCCGATATACAGTTATTTTAAGGACTATTATTTCAGGATATTCTTCAGATGCATCAAGGGGAAACTGGAAGTCGATAAATTGACTAGACAGCATAAATATGTCTTATACTGCACTAAATGCATGGCGATAAAAATTTCCATCTATAATCATCTTATCTGTGATGACTGCAATGAATTGATGGAATATTGCGGGCCAATGTGGGTGGGAAGATTGTTTGATTATTCGCTTGCAGAGAAGATGTCGAGAAGCAACAAGGACAAATCCATCGCGAAATTCCTAGAGATAATCGCGAACGAATCAAAACTTGATAATCTGGGTGTTGTAGGATTCTACAATATACACGAGATATGCAAGCATTACAAGCTTGACATCCCTAATTTCGAGACATTGATACCTAAGATAGAAGAGAAAGGCTATAAAGTTTCAAGGACGCACTTCACGCCGATAGGGATAAGATCAGATGTTATGATGAAGGAATTGGTCGGGATTATTAGAGAGTGTAGATAGAGTGTAGCTAATTTGCACGTATTTTCAAGGCGATAAATTTATAATTCATCCTAGGCTTCCCTCTCTATGGATAAGTGGATAGATTTTTATGACATATTGAATGATAGCATAAAATCTAATTCTGTAGATAAATTAGTCTCTGAGCTTAATGGAGATCCTAATGTGGCACTCTTATTGGCGCCAGAAGATCATGTTATGAAGATAAAACCTGAAGCATTCTATAAAAAGTTGAGTAGCAAGGATTCTCTTGAATATATCTTTGATAGCTCTAGAAAATCTGGTTTTGAGATACCATTTTCAGGATTGATTGATGAATCAATACTTACACTATTTAAAACATTCAAGGGCTGTACTGGAAATAAAAGCTTTTGCTATTGGACTCATGGAACATTACTCGATAGGTCCAGAGAATATGCTTTAAATAATGATTTTGAAGTTGGATTAGGACATTCGCATCCAGTAAATCGGGGAAATAAATATGGCGCATTATGTTCTAATATATCTTATACGAGAAAAGAATTGGAAGGATTCAAGGATGAGACGTCTAAAAAAATACTTGAATCAGGACTATATGAGAAATATGGCGGCGATTATTGCGAGATGCTTGTGCGGTCAAAAGATAAATTAATGTCGAAATATTTTATTATCATGTCTCCAAAACTAGGGCAAATGGGAATATTTAGGCTAGAAGAAGGTGGAAGGACTATATTTCATAGATGGACTGTATGTGATTAAATTTAATTCTAGAAATATCCATTCGGGTAATAATAGCATTTGTTAAGAGACTTATCCAATAATCCTTCTGATATCTGTGCATTCTACTGACTGGACTCCAGCTATGTCTGCGATCTGCTTCTCGAGCTTTTCTGTATCTCCCTTCTTCTCATCCATCAGGAATACGATGTTTATCGATTGCAGTCCGAATGCTATAGGCTTTATATCCACTCTCTTATCCCTATCGTCTGAGAATGCAGTTATAAGCTTTAATGCTTCATGCTCTATATGCTTAAGATCTATTGATGGACTTTCAGGCATTATCGTAAGTGTTACTATCGCTGTACCCATTTTGCACCTAATTAGGCCCTTCAAAGCCGCATTCTGGGCACTTATATTTCGCCACTATCTCTCTGCACTTGCCGCAGCGTGTAATCTCCTGCTTGCCGCAGGAAGGGCACATGAACTTTACAGCTCCCTTGTTGTTCTCTAATGAAACCTTGCATGTTATACATTTAGTCATATTAATCACGATAAACTGGAATTTTAAGGTATTTATAAATATTTTGTAATATTGGCGATATTGCAAACCTCTAGTTCGTTTCACGAACTTAGCGCCGATTCGCAATTCGCTTCTTTATTGGTTATGTAAATTCCCTCTTGGAATACACAAAAAACGTGTAACGTTTTTGTGCGCAAGAAATTCGTAGAATTTCTTTGCGTTCCTTTGCATTAGATTATTTGTCGATGGTTGCTCATGTCTTGGCGCTTATGACGCGCTTTGCAATATCGCTGTAATATTCAGGTTGCTAAGTTGTATATTATTGATAAGTAGCTATTATTAAATGACAACATTTATATATTAGGTTAATATCGACATTTTATGGCAAAAAGTTTTTTCAGGAAAGCGGCTTTGCTCACGAGCGGTATCTTATTACTGTCATCCCTGAATTCTAAAGCGCAATATTCATCTAATGAGTTAGATTCTAAGACAAGAAGTGATGTTCCATTGATTTCTTTGGGCAATAGCGATTATAATCTAGGACTGACGATGGGCGCGGCTCTTGGCATGATTGTAGATAGGCCTATTGCGCATATTGATAATATCCCTAACGTTATAAGTTATGTTCCTGCGCATCCTGATGATACTTATGCTGCTGGATATTATAATACAGGCAGTTCTCTGGAAGGTGCTGCTATTCTTGATATTTTTTCTCTTAGTGGAGGCATTGAAGCGAAACTGAAGAAAGTGCATATTAGATCAGCAGTATCCTGCACTTTAAATGCTAATGGTACTGGTAATAATAGCACTATAAACACTGATAAAAATGATAATACTATCAATAGGGTGAATTATTCTCATTCTCCTGATGGTTCATCCGGAGGAGCTTATGTCTTTATGACCTCAAATTATTCTAATATCATTTTTGGGTCTAATACTGAAGCGGATTTTCCCATATTTTATATCGACAAAACTGTTTTTGGAAAAGTGTTCCTTGGCGCTGGAATCAGGAAATATGACCTCTATTTTAAGACTGGATGGGATAGATATAGTGAAACTCAGACTAGAGGATATGTCGATTATGCAAATATTGTAGAGAAGAGTCTGTATACTGGACTTGACTTGTTCTGCATTAATACTGGTGCAGGATCATTGCTGGAATTTCGGGCAATAGCAGGTATCAGTTCGTATGTTATAACTCCTAAATCGCCATTTAAATTTTCGACCAATCAATGGAGTCATGATAATAGCGCGACATTCAAGACCGGCTGGGGTTATGTCGGAGGCTCAATCAGGTTGAATGTCGAGAAATTCTTTCACAAGAAATGATTGATTCGTATTCGTTCATCCGTTCGTTATAGCAAGAGATATCATCACTTGTATATCTTGTCATGATGGTCTAGATCATGGAATCGTATGATATCCTCTGATTTGTCGTATTTGAATGTTAGCACGAAGTGCGAATCTATATGCACTCTCTTCAGTTCTTGGTATGGCTTTCTCAGGTTCTTGTAATGTTCAGGATTCTCGCATGATGCTATCTCTTCAATCTTCTTGAAGACTATCTCGTACCTATTCCTGTCTTTGCTATAGATCTTGGTGAGCAGTTTCTTTAGCTGGTCTGAGAAGTCGTATCTACGCATGTTCTATCTCATTTCTTAGAGCCTTTATAGAATTGTATCTATGGAACTTGCCCTTATCGATCTTCTTTATCTTCCCGATATATTCAGGCCTAAGCTCCGGTTCGAGGCAATTCGCTTCGTAATCCTTGATGACAATCTCTATAGCTTGGGATTTGTCTTTAAGACCGTGCTTTGCCTTGATTATATTAAGGACGCGATTGGCGTTCTCAGTTATATTAATGACAGCTTGTACCATATTACATCACATATATAAGTATATATGCGGAATATATAAATTTTATGGATTGTTGAACGCTCGTCGATATATTATCTATACCTTCACGACCTTCGTCTCTTTCTTCTCGAGTTCTGAGATGTCCTGCAATATCTTTGCTATATGCTTCTCTGCTTCTATCTCTCCTTTCTTTGTAAGTTCCAGGAGGTCATCGAAATCAAGTATCCCATGATGTTCGACTTCAGGCTGTATGAGTGTGTATGGCCTTGAACATGTCTCAAGGCTCTTATCGACTATTATGCGCTGCATCGTAAGTGTCGCCTGCACGACTATGTCCTTGAAGTTGCTGTCCTGGGTTATCTTGATGCTCTCTTTTGATACGTCTATGATTATAAGATAGTCCACGTTATTCTGTATGAGGTCGAATGGCAATGGATTGACGACCCCTCCATCGACGCATATCTTCCCGTCGATGCTTCTTGTCGTGAAGAATCCAGGGTATGACATCGATGCCATGACTGCCGGAACTAGCAGCCCTTTGTCTATTATGACCTCTTTCTGGTTCATTATATCTGTTACGTTCAGCGCAAGCGGCGTCTTCAGATCCTCGAACTTTATAGGTTTTTTAGAATCTGAACACATGAATTCATTGATGTATGCCTCCATCTTCTGCCCTTTTATGAGGCCTTTTGTCGAGAATGTGAAATCGTATACATCGCCTTTCTTCTTGACTTTCAGCATCAATTTCTCTATCGCATCAGGATCCTCCTTATATGAGTAGCATGCCCCTATCAATGCTCCGACGCTGCATCCGGCGATCCTGTCTAAGACTATATTGTTCTTCTTTAGTACCTTCAGCGCTCCAATCTCTGCAAATCCTCTTGCCCCGCCGCCACTTAACACTAAACCGATCCTCACCATTCTTTCCTCTTTTTGTATTTGTTTAGCTGCTAGCGAGTTCTCGATTATAGACTGTTACTACAATGAACTCGGTTTAACAGTTGACAACACATCTATGCGAGCCTGCTAAACAAATACCTCTTTTTTATTTACCAGAATCCTGCCATGTGCCCGAGTCCTGAAAACACCGTGAATCCGTCGAATCCAGGTATCGGTATCATGTTGAATATGAACAGGAACAGGTTGATGTTCTTTGATAGTACAAGATAATGTCTCGTCTTCAAACTTAGCGTCTTGTGATATTTCAGCATCATCCATGAGAAAGTAAATAGTAATAGGTTCACGAATGGTCCTGCGAATGCTATGACTGTATGCTGCAATACTGTCGCATTCGCTCCTATCTGTACGAATGCTGGTATGAAGAATATGAATCCGAAATTGACAAGCTTCAATATTATGCTCACGATTGTGAGTCCGCAATAGAAATCCAGGAATGGAGGGCTTCCAGGCATCAAATTTGCCGTCGAGCATGCTGCATGGAATGTCGCTGTCAGACCGAATGATAATGCTGTTATCTTGTGGCCGAATTCGTGCAATATTATTGCCGGAGCCGTCACCAATGCCGCGAACCATAACCCATGCCAGTCAAAGGTCACTGATTTTTTCAGGTATTTGTCAAGGACATCTTCAGAAGCCTTTCTTATAGGCTTGAGGGCTCCCATGAATAGGAAACCCAGTATGAAAGTCATAAGGATTATATCCAGAATCTCTGAAGTTTGCAGGAACATGGTATGATGTCAATGTCTTGGTTTTTAAAGATTATGATAATTAGAAACATTTATATTTTATTGTCTTTAACATTCTTCTAATTCTTTAAGAAAATCTTCTTTGGACTTTTTGACGAATTTCCCTTTATCATATTCTGCCCAAGCATTGCCGATTATTTTCTTTTCATTAGTTTTAGTCATCTTATATTTCATAACTATCATCTCACTTCTTCTCGACCAATTTATACACTTGATCATTCCTTCGGACCTTCTTATCGACCTTGAGTCCTATTATGGTCCCTTTCACGGCTTTCTCGATGAATGTCTTCTCATCCTTCATCTCGGAAACTTTAAGTTCATAATGTCCTGTCGTAGGTCCGTGGATTGCTATATTATCTCCCCTGTTTAGTGTATTGTCTTCAATGTGCACCTCAGCGACATTTATCTTCGGATAATGGTTCAATACTTTCCCGACGTACAGTTTCATCTGTGTATGTTCTCCCGTGCGGCTGCTTGACCAATCACTTGCAGGCTTTCCTAGATAGAATCCGCTCGAGAATCCCCTGTTGAATACTGTCTTCAATCTCTCAATATTCTTTTCTTTCAGCCTGTCGTATGCTATTCTTGCATCCTTGTCCTTACGTATCTTCTTCTTGTTCTCTAAATAATATTTTATTACTTCCTTGTATGCCTCAACTGTCGTAGATACATATTCAGGATTCCTGTTCCTTCCCTCGATCTTCAGTACATCGATTCCTGCATCGACGAGTTTTTCGATGAATGGCAATGTGCACAGATCTTTTGGGCTTATTATGGCGTCCTCTCCTAATATGAATTCATTTCCCGAATCTAATTTGTCTGTGCTTCTTATCTCATACTGCCTTCTGCATGGCTGCAGGCATTCCCCACGATTGGCGCTCTTTCCGAACAGGTGATGGCTTAGCATGCATCTGCCGGAAACAGAGACGCACATCGCTCCATGCGCGAATGTCTCTATCTCGACGTCGAGTTTGTCCTTCTTGATGTTATTTATTATCTTCTTTATGTCTTCTAATGTGCATTCACGCGCCAAAACGACTCTTGTAAGTGTAGGAATATTCTTCTTGTGTTGTTTCAATGATTCATAATTGCTTATTGAATTCTGAGTCGACAGATGGACAGGCATCTTCTGCCTTATGCATTCATTTATCACTGACATGTCCCATGCGATTATCGCATCTATCCCATATTTCTTTGCCTTCTTGACGATATTTCTTATGATCTTCGTCTCGCTGTCATATACTAAAACATTCAATGCAAGAAGCGCCTTGACATTGCTTGAGTGGCAGGTTCTTGCGATCTTTGGCAAGTCTTTCAATTCAAAATTCCTTGCCGTTGCGCGCATGTTGAATCCCTTGACGCCGAAATATATCTCATCCGCCCCGGAATCTATCGCAGCGCGAAGCGTAGTGAAGTCACTCACTGGAGCTAAAATCTTAGGCTTAAATTCTCTCATAAGACAAAGAATCGATGTCTATATATAAATTTTAAAGAAATAATGTTCATACTGAATTATTTAATGACTTTCTTAAGAATCACCATCGCTGTCAGAAGAACTTCTGCTTTTATATCTTAACCTGAATTGTGATAAAAAGTCAACTGCGTTTTTGAGCATTGATCCATCAACAACCCATGTTCTAGGCAGTGTTATTAATGGCATTATTCCTTTTTCTCTTAAGAATTTTATTTCACCCATTCTATAGCATTGTGGTAATTCGTGTTTTTTGGCAAAAGTATACGCTTCATCACTATTCAGTTTATCCACTATATTTCTAAACACATAATCCGGGTTATTCTTGATAATATGAACTACGGGCGAATGTATTATATCATGTGGCCTATCGAGATTGTGAATATTTTCCATCTCTAAGAGAGGATATGATATATTATTATCTTTGCCAATTTTATTAACAATCATATCTTCCAATGTTTTCAGGTAAGTATCCATAACGGCTGGACTAAAACTTAGTGTGTATTTATCATTTTTTTTAGAATTATCAAGATACATTCCTTTATATTCGTTATTTGAGTCAAATGCATATTTTCTAGGTATAGATACATTAGTTAACGCTTTTTCTGCTTGAGTATTTGCAGTAGTCATCACGAAGGTATATATAGAGTTTATCTCAAAGATTTTTTTAATTTTAATTTGTATGTCATTTTTATATAAATTGAACTCATCGAAATCTCCTGATAAATCAAAATCTAATAGTTTGTTGTTTGAATCAACTATTCTACCTAAATTTATCTTATTATCTCGGTCGTTACTCATGCTCACAGGAATCGTGCATACTTTATAAATATTATGTCGATTGCTATTTTCTAGTGGATAATTTAAAAGATGCTTTTATATCTATATTATTTTTAACAATAGATATAAGAAACTAATAGATGAATTGAGTAACTAATTTTGTACGGTATACTTAGATTATATATCCAGATTCTGGACTTTATCGCTGATTCTCTAGATATTCTTTATTATAAACTCCGATATCTCCTTTATCGACCTGTCGAAATCTTCCGTTCTTGAAAATCTATGGTCTGCTCCATCTAGAATTATCATCTTGCTTGTCCTTATCGCTTTATGGAGCTGTTCTGCCAGGTCAATCTCTACATCCTTGTCTTGTGTCCCATGTATTATCAATGCTGGTATCTTGACTTTCTTTCCTGCTTCTATCCAGCTTTTAGTCTCGAAATGTTTCATGTAATTTGGCATCTTTCTTGAAGTCTGCCCCATTCCTGCTGCTTTCAACGCCATGACTTTGATGTCATGATTTCGCGATGCAACCATGACTGAAGCGACTCCGCCAAAACTTGTGCCGCATAATCCGATATCTTTGTATCCTCTACTTTTTACATATTCAACATCCTTTTGTATGTTCTCGACGAATTCTTCGAGACTTCTATCATCTATCTTTCCTTCACTCTCTCCATGCGCGAAGAAATCGAACCTGAATGTAGCTATATTATTTTCTAGGAATACTTTCTCTAGAGCCATATGCGTCCTGCTGTTCTTTTCAGAATTAAGTCCATGACATAGGATGACTATAGGCACAATAGTATCAACATCTGGCTTCGAGAGTATGCCTGATAATCTATCTCCACGATCATTATTGAAGTAAATTTTTTCTTCCATCAGGTTACCTTAAACAGATTTAGGCAATCATATATCCAGGTTCTGGACTTCTTTTGCATGCGTTTCGATGAATAGTTTTCTTGGTACGACATCGTCTCCCATGAGCGTCTCGAATATCCTGTCGGCTTCGACAGCATCCTCTATATTCACTTTCTTTATGCTTCTCGATGCAGGGTCCATCGTCGTCTCCCATAATTGTTCTGCATTCATCTCTCCAAGTCCTTTGTACCTCTGTATTGTGGCATCTGTCCCTATCCTTGCCAACACTTCATCCTTTTCCTTGTCCGTTAAACAGTAATGTTTCTGGTTTCCCTTCTTGACCAGATATAATGGAGGCAGCGCAAGGTATATGTTTCCATTCTCAATCAAGGGTTTCATATATCTGTAGAAGAATGTCAGCATCAATGTTCTTATATGCGATCCGTCGACATCGGAATCTGCCATGATTATTATCTTGTGATACCTAAGTTTCTGCAGGTTGAAGTCTTCAGCGATGCCTGTGCCTATCGCCGTGATAAGATTCGATATCTGCTCGCTTGTTATGACTTTTGAGAGTCTTGCCTTCTCGACATTGAGTATCTTTCCTCTAAGAGGGAGTATCGCCTGGAATTCCCTGTTCCTTCCCTGCTTTGCAGTCCCGCCTGCAGAGTCTCCTTCGACAAAGAATATCTCAGTCTTTCCCGGATCGCTCTCTGAACAGTCTGCAAGTTTGCCTGGAAGAGTCGAGAATTCCAGAATGGATTTTCTTCTCGTCAGATCCCGAGCCTTCCTTGCAGCCTCTCGAGCGCGCGCTGCGAGCATCGCCTTATCTATTATCAATGCCGCAATCTTCGGCTTCTCTTCAAGATATGTAGCAAGAGCGCTGCTCACTATGCTGTCGACAATCCCCTTGACTTCGCTGTTCCCAAGTTTTGTCTTGGTCTGACCCTCGAACTGTGGTTCAGGTACCTTGACGGATATTATCGCTGAAAGCCCTTCACGCACATCCTCGCTGCTTAGTTTCTCCTTCTCCTTGAAGCTCGGGTTCTTCTCGATATAATTATTGAGAGTCCTTGTAAGCGCGGTCTTGAAGCCGACGAGATGGCTTCCACCCTCTATAGTATTGATGTTATTCACGAAACTGTACACGCTCTCATTGTAGCTGTCAGAATATTGGATGGCGACTTCCACTTCGACCTTGTCCTTGGATTTTGACATGTATACAGGCGGATGTATGGCTCTCTTGTTCTTGTTCAAGAATTCCACGAAACTTACGATGCCGCCTTCATAATAGTATTCTTTATCGCGTGTCTTGACATTTCCTTCAGTGTCCCTCTCAGTCTCGTCGATGCGTTCATCGCATAATAATATCTTTATGCCCTTATTCAGGAATGCCAATTCCCTAAGGCGCGATTCAAGTATCTGGAAATCGAATACTGTCTCTGTGAATATCGAATCATCAGGCCAGAAATGCATTATAGTGCCCGTATCTTTCATGCCGCATTCGCCTATCACGACCAATTTATCGACTGGCGCTCCATACTTATAATTCTGGTGATATACTTTCCCATCCCTCTTGACAGTCACTTCCAGAACTTTCGACAATGCAGAGACGACGCTCAGGCCCACGCCGTGCAGTCCTCCTGAAACCTTGTAAGTATTCTTGTCGAATTTTCCTCCTGCATGAAGCTTTGTCATGACGACTTCCAATGCAGGCATATTATATTTAGGATGGATGTCGACGGGAATTCCCCTGCCGTTATCCATCACGGTGATGGAATTATCCTTTCCTATGATGACTGTGATCTTCGAGCAATATCCTGCGAGAGCCTCGTCGATGCTGTTGTCGACGATCTCATAGACAAGATGGTGCAGTCCTCTGCTCGAGACGCTTCCGATATACATTGCAGGCCTCTTGCGTACTGCGTCAAGGCCTCCGAGAACCGTTATATGCGAAGCATCATACCTGCCATCATCCTTGCTTGTGATGGAACTGTTGCTACTAGTATTATCAGTATTATTTTTTGAATCATTATCTTCACTCATATTAAACCCTCAGTAAACCTTCAGATACATTTATCTTTTGTTTCTTACTATTCCCACTATCCTTGAAGAAAATTTATGCGTTTATAAATGTTTATTTCGTTATTTCCCGTCGGATCAATGAAATATTTTTCTAAGTTTTTTTGATATTTTTTACAGGAATTTCCCTGATAACTATTTTTTTGCTATAACCACTCACAATTTTGTTTTCCTAATTTACATTTTTATGCCTTTTTTTTCTCGTCGGAAAAATCGCTTTTCCTTATCCAAAGATGTTTTTTCCGTCGATTCATCAAACAAGAAACTATATAAATGAGTTGCTTCTTAATAATTTTTGTAAAACAATTTGCAAAACAATTTTTGTAAAATCTTAAAAATATGCGAGGTATTTTACGTCGGTTCATTCCGATTGGTGATCATTGATGAAAGTTGCTATCTTATCAAATATTTTCCAGAAAGAGTCGGGCTTCAAGGAAATTGAAGATGACCTTATGGAATTCGGCAATGCCGTGAAGGATGCATTGGAGTCTTCTGGTCACTCGACTGTCTTCTTTGACGTGAACGAGACGACCTTCGAGCAGTTGAGGAATTCTGATGTCGAATTCGCATTCAATGTGTGCGAGAGATTCAATGGCAGCAGCCTGTTCGAGCCTCACATCGCTTCAATGCTTGAACTATTGAACATTCCTTATACTGGTTCTGGCCCTCTCACGCTTGCGACATGCATCAACAAGGTGCGCGTTAAAGAGATCCTTATGCATCACGGCATACTCACTCCTAACTATCAGGTGTTCTATTCAAGGAACAAGAAACTCGATCCTGAATTGAAATTCCCTCTTATAGTGAAGCCGGTATGCATGGATAACAGCATAGGCATAACAAAGGAAGCTGTCGTGCATAATGAGGAAGATCTGCGAAGCAGGATAGGATATATATTGAGGACTTACGATCAGCCTGCATTGGTTGAAGAATATGTCGATGGCAAAGAGATCACTGTAGGAATACTCGGGAACGGCAGGAATGCTACTGTATTGCCTCCTTCTGAAGTATTGTTCGGCGCAGTTTCAGGAGATGACAAGGATTCAGTAAATTCAAAGGATTCAGCAGACTCAAAAGATTCAAAGGATAATCCTGCTATTGATACAAGCAAGATATACAGTTATGAAGCCAAGTGGCTTAAGGATACAGACTCATGGAAGAGCATATCCATAGCATGCCCTGCAGACTTGCCGAAATATCAGGAATACCGCATCAAGAGGATAGCGCTTCAAGTATATAATATATTAGGATGCAGGGATTACGGCAGGGTCGATTTCAGGTTGAGCAAGGAAGGCGTACCATACGTCCTTGAACTCAATCCTAATCCAGGCATAAGCCCTATGTCAGGTCTTGACGAAGCTGAACAGCCGGAATTCATCCCATACGCAGCGATGAAGGCAGGGATGTCATATAACGATCTTATACTGAAGATCTTCAATGAAGCGCTCGACAGGAATAATATGACTATTAAAGTCATGTCCATACCTAAAAGTTCGAGTACAGACAATGTAAACGCTGAAGCGATAAAACTTGATGTTAATAACGTTGATACGATAAAGGCGGTCCCAGAGACTCCTAGGCCTAGAGAAAGGGCAAGGATAGATCCTGATGTCGTATTGTAAATCCTGTGAAATTATAATTATTGCGGATTCTATAATATCCTACTTACTGTGAAATTTTTTTGAGATTATCTTTATGATTCTACTGTCATATGCGAAATCATACGAAATCTTTAAATATAACGGTTAAATATGTGTGATTAGGGATTATATTCCTGTCTGTGGGGGATTTTATGGATAAAAAGAATTTTTTGATAGTATCATATTATGGGG
>Ga0265323_10000718_pt1 | contig 17925 bp, 15 predicted proteins | sample 41225metaG_FD_193580 | JGI IMG/M metagenome (GOLD analysis project Ga0265323, IMG submission 193580) | Rhizosphere microbial communities from Carex aquatilis grown in University of Washington, Seatle, WA, United States - 4-12-25 metaG | ecosystem: Host-associated > Plants > Roots > Rhizosphere...
CAGTGGGGATCACCGTGGACGGCCACACCAGCCAGCCTGGTGCGACGATCGCGGTGAGGTAGGAGTCCAGCAGCAGGCGAAAGCACCCAATGCCACCTGGCTGTCCCCTTGCCGGACACCGGCACGAATTGTACGGCGGACCCCAGGCCGGCTTCCGGCGCGGGCGCAGGCACTGATCCTGCGACAGCGCAGCGGGTCCGGGGGGACCCGCGGGAACCCGGGGGGCCGCACTGATCGAAGGCGCCTGCCCAACGCTTTCCTACGGGCGCAGGAACATGGCGCCGCAGACGGCTTCCCGGCACTCCTCGGGGCAGGAGGCAGCCAGAGAGGCGAGGGTGGCCTGGCCGTCCACCGGTTGAGGCGCGGCACCGGCGGCCATCAGCGCCCTTTGCAGCCGCTCCATTTCGCGGGCCAGCCAGGGGCGGACCTCGATGCCTTCCAGCAGGTGACGCAGGTCAGCCTGCTCAGGCCTCACTTTCAGGTACCACGGCTGATCCGGGCCGCCGGTTTCCACCACGATGCCGGCCACGGGAGACACCACGCTCAGGCCGGCTCTGCCCTTGCGCATGCGCCACGCCGTGGCGTGCAGGCGCAGGCGGTGCCCCTTGCGAGGCAGGTCGACGGAGTCGGGCTTCCCCACCAGGACGCGGCCCAGATCGTCGAGCCCGACGGTCACCGTGCCGTTGCGCTCGCGGCGCACCCAGGTGTGGCCGCGGTGGTAGAGGCGGTCGAGCGGGAAGGTCATCCCGAAATCCTCGACGCTCCGGGCACCGGGCTCCGGGGCTGGGCGCTGCTCCAGGATCGCGCGGTGGGTGTCGCATTGCCGGCAGTCGAAACCGTTCGGGCACTCCCGGCACTCCAGTTCGCCGGTCAACTGGTGGCGGCAGGCGCGGTCGCGCGCCGCGAGGTCGTGGAAATCCGACCGCCAGCGGAGGCCGTCGGCGCCGCCGGCCCGCAAGGAGCGTCGCGAGCGCACTACCGCGGACACGAGCGTAGTGGCCACCACCACCAGCACGGTGTAGAAAGCGCCCAGAAAGACCATGGTCCCGAGCGTCCAATGTAATCCGTAGTTCCAGGGCAGCATATGGCTATAGCTCGCGCTCCTCGGGGAACAGGACGAAGTAGCGGAAGGAAATGGAGTACACCAGCACGCCCGCGGCCACCACCGCCAGGAAGGTCCCGGTTTCCTGCCAGCTCGGCAGGTAATAGACGAAGCGATCGAAGGAAAGCGTGGGCAGCGCCAGCGTCTGAATCGTCAGCACAAAGCGGTTCAACGCCACGCCGCAGCAGGCCATGGCCGCGGCGGGAACCAGCCACGCGGTCCGCGCCCGCAGTTTGGGGATCAGCAGAATGGCCATGGGAACCAGGAAGAGCGCGATTTCGACGAACAGCAGCCAAATGCCAAAAGGCTTCCAGGCGTAATACTGCGCCGGCAGGAATCCGCTGCGGGGCGTGGTGCGGCGCAGCCACACGATGGTATCCACGGTCTTCAGCAGCACGTAGGCCGCCAGCAGCAGTCCGGAGATGCGCCCCAGGGACTCGAAAACCGCCGGCCTGACCAGCGGCTTCCGCGCGAGCTTCTGGACCAGCCAGGTGGTGAGCAGGATGAAGCTGGGGCCCACCGCGGCGGCCGAGAGGATGAACAGGAAAAACGTGGTGGGCCAGATGCCCAGCTCCTCGCGGAAGGCGAACGGCCGGCCGCGCAGCACGCCGTAGAGCCCGCCGAGCGAACCCTGATGGAAGAAGGACAGGAACGTGCCCACGCCGGCGAACACGTAGACCAGGTTGTGGAGCTCGTGCTCGAACACCAGGAAGTGCGGAACCTGCCGCAGCTTGCGGTTCTTCAACACGATGGGCAAGTACTCGATGAGCAGCACCGTGAGGTAACAACTGATGCAGAAGGTAACCTCGGTCAGCATGGAATGCACGTTGGGATACCAGAAGGTGAACCAGGCGCGCAGCGGCTGGCCCACGTCCACGCCCAGCACCGCCATGGCGCCGCCGTAGCACATCAGGCCGATCACCACCGCGCTGTTGATGACCCCGCGCAGTTCCTTGCGCTTGAGGATGTAGAGCAGGAAGCCGGTGAAGAACGCGCCGGCGCCGAGGGCGATCACCGTCAGGTCGAGGAAGATCCACAGCCCGAAGGCGAAGCGGTTGTTCATGTGGGTCTGGTTCAACCCCTCGACCAGGCACAGGCCGGCCGAGTAGAGGCCGAAGGCCAGCAGGGCCGCCCAGAGCGCCAGCCACATCAGAAACCGGCTCGTGGAACAGCGGGCGACGCCGGTGGGGATGAAGCGCCTATCCACGGGATGTCTCCTTCGAGCCGGGCGCCTGCGACGGGTCGCCGATCCGCTTGGCCCACGGCCGTTTCGAGCGGTAGTAGACCTTGGGTTCGGTGCCGAGGGTGGCCAGTAGCCGGAAGCTGTTGGGGTCCTTGGCGGCCTGGGCGGGCGCGCTGGCGGGATCGTTCAGATCGCCGAACTCGATGGCGCCGGCGGGGCAGGCCTCCACGCACGCCGGCACGTAGTCACCGGGGATGATGTCCTTCAGGCCGGCCTGGGCGGCGCGCTCGCGGGCGGCGTGCCAGCGGCCATGGCAGTAGTTGCACTTCTCCACCACGCCGCGCATGCGCGGGGCGACGTCGGGGTTGAGCGTCTTCTCCATGCCGGCGGGCCATTTCGGATCCCACCAGTTGAAGTAGCGGGAATGGTACGGGCAGGCGGCCATGCAGTAGCGGCAGCCCAGGCAGCGCTCGGGCATCTGGAAGACGATACCGGTGGACGGGTCCACATCCACGGCCTGCTGCGGGCAGACCAGGTAGCAGGGCGTCTCCACGCCGCACTGCTGGCACATCATGGGGAAGTAGACGGATTCCTTGCGGGGATACTCTTCGCCGTTATCCACTTTGAAAACGCGCAGCCAGGTGATGCCGGTGAGATCGGTGGCGGCCGGGTTTGCCGGCGGCACGTTGTTCTCGACGGCGCAGGCGATCATGCAGGCGCCGCAGCCGGTGCACTTGTCGAGATCGATCGCCATGCCGTAGCGGCAGATCTTGCCGGGTTTCTTTTCGGAGATCATAGGGACAACACCCGGCAGCGCGCGCCGGCACCGCAAATGTCGATCGTTTCGGGCGCGGCTGCTACCTGGACCACGCCGGGCGGCAACGAGGCATCCACCACCACGCGAATCGGGCAGGTGCCCAGGGCCGTTTCGAGCACGGCCCGGCCGCCATCGCTGACGCCGCATTGCCGGGCGGCGTCGGGATGCAGGGCGGCGGTGCCGGGCCCCAGCCGCAGGTTGGACTCCTGGTCGAGTTTGGTCATCAGGGGCGAGGCTGGAGCGGCGGCGATGGCGGTTTCGGCCAGCACGGCCACCAGCGGCCAGCGCCGGCTTTCAGCAGGCTGCACGTCGATGCCGGCCCAATCCAGGTGCGGTGGCGCGGACGGGCGGGTTGCGGTGTCGAGCCAGCACCCGCCCTCGTTCAGAGCCTTCCAAAAATCGTCCGGCGCGATTTGAGCCACCGGCCGCGTCCGGCCATCGGCGTAAGTAATCAGCACGCCGCGGCCCGCCTGGCGGATGGCGTCGGCGCGCTCCCGCAGGGCGCTCGTGGCGTCGATTCCGGCGGCCCTGGCAACGAACTCGGCCGGGTTCACCACCCCGGCAGGCGCGGCTACCAGCGGAACGGCCAGGCGGAAGGCGGCGCGGGGCGAATCGATGGCGGCGGGGATGTCCTCCAGCGTCTCGGGGTACACGGCGGTAGGCAGCGTGAACAACGAGTGGCGTGCGTACCCGCGCGGGGAACTGGTGAAGGCGATCACCACCGGGTTGTCGGCGATCAGTTTCGGGCGGATGGCGTTCCAGGGGATGTAATCGGCGGGCGCGGATTCGTCGATAATCAGGGTGCGGATGGAGCCGTCCGCAACCGACGCGAGAGGGGTGACCGGCGCGCAGTTCCGGTTCCACGCCTCCGGCACGGGAGCCTCCTGGCGGGCCACCACGGTTATGCCCGACGCGCCCGCCAATTCGTTGAGCGCCCAGGCTTCCGGGCAGTCGGCGCCGGGGAGCACCAGGGCTGGACCGTGTTGGGTCAACTCATCGGCCAGGCCGGCAATCTGCTGCTGGGTAAGCCCGGTGGCCGCGGCGGCTTTGGCGACGGAGCCCTTTTTCAGGGCAGCGGCGATTCCCGAGGCCAGTGCGGAAGCCGAGCCGGGCCGGATGCGCAGCCACCGATCGGCCAGACTGGCCGTGCGCGACTCGATGGCCTCCGCCTGGATCAGCCGGAAGCCCGCGCGGGCGGCCAGCACGTTTCCAGGCGTTCCCCAGCCGTCCAGCAGAGGCGCGCCCAGGCTGAGGACTGTCCGGGCTTTGGACAGATCCACCGCGGCTCCGCTAAACACCCCGCCTGCCGTAAGATAGAGGCCGTTCTTGAGGGCGCCCATGGCCCGGCGATAGGTCCAGGACACGGTGCGGCCGGGCCGCAGGTCCAGCACCGCAACCCCATCGGCGGGATTGCAGGCCGCCAGCGCCGCCACGGCGTCCGGATTGCAGTTCGCCGCCGCCCGGGCGATGGCGCCGGTTGCCGCCTCCACCGGTCCATGGGTCAGCCGCGCCGGGTGATAGGGCAGTTGGTGAGCGGCCACGCCGGCCGCGCACAACCCGCCGCGGCTCAGCGGATGGCCCACCACGCCTGCCAGCGAAACCGGTTGCCCGCCGACGCACCGCGCGCGCACGGCGCACCCCGCGGGGCACACCGAACAGTGGGTGAACCGGGCCGTGATCGGGCCGCGCGCCGGCCGCGGAATCCCCGGCCAGTTTTCGCTCCACAGCGCGGTGTCGGTGATCAGCCGCCAGGGAACGGGCGTCAGCAGGGCGCCGGCAGCGGCTCCACCGATGAATTTCAACGCGTTTCTGCGAGTGTTCCGCATCATTCGGCCTTCACTTGTGGCAATCCAGGCAACTGTGTGCCAGCCCCTCCTGGCGATGGCAGGCGATGCAGTCGTCCATTTTCATTCCGGGCACGGCGCCGCCGGCGGTCCGGTAGCCCCAGATATCCCGGGAATAGCCGCTGATACGGTCTTCCTGGTAGAGCCTGGGCTGGTCGCTGGAGGCCTGGTCGCCGTGGCACTGCTCACACGGGAGCCTGGCAACGCGGACGTGCGGCGTGTGGGAAAACCACACATTCTCAGGCTGGCGGGCGTACACGGCCCACTCGGGCTCGCGCTTCGGCTTGACGTAGTCGGCGATGAACCGCTTCTCGGCGGCGGTGGGGCCCAGATTGGCGGTGTGGCATCCGGCGCAGCGGCTCAGGGGCGGTACGCCGGCGTAGGTGCCGTCTTCCCGGGGAGCGTGGCAATCCACGCACAACATGCCTGCCTTGTGGGCGTGGATGGGGTGACTGAACTCAACCGGTTGCGGCCGGCTGGAGTAGATGACCCGCGGAAAGCCGATCCACCCCGCACACAAGGAAGCCAGCACACCCGCCAGAATTGGGACCATGCCCCGGAAGTTCACAGTGAGACCTATTCAGATTATACGGTGAAAAACTCCGCAATGCTCGGGACGGACCGGTTGGGGGCACCCACACCCCCTGCCATCCCCCTGTTGCAAATGTGGACAGCGGGAGTGCTGGCGCTTACAATAAATTCTTAGAGTTTCCGGATAAAAGGGTCGCTGTGTCCGTGTTCAGGGGTTTTGGCTTTCCAGTAGCGTTCGTCCTCGCAATTCCCGGGTTTCTGCCTCCGTTGAGCGCCGCGCCCCGGAATTCCTGGCTGCTCGATCCGGCGGAATTGCACGTCTCGGCGCACGCCAAGAAGTTCTCCTGCGCCAAGTGCCACGACGACATTTACAAGGCGAAACTGCATCCGGACCCGGCCAAGACCAAAGCTCCGGTTTCCGATTCGGCCCGCGCCGAAATGTGCCGCCAGTGCCATGCGCCGGTGTACCAGAATCTCAAGGTGAACCGGCACGGCCAGATGCAGCAGGTCAACCCGGCGCGGTTCCTGAATTGCCTGTCCTGCCACGACCCCCACGCCAACGTTAAGGCTCAGTACTACCGCGCGGGACGGGTCAACCTGGAAAAGAGCCTGCGCGGGCAATGCGGGGCGTGCCACCAACCGCGGAGCGCGCTGCCGAAGCGCCCGGCGGCCGAGGAGAAATGCCTGGCCTGCCATCTGGTGGATGCCGGCGACGCCCACGCCCCGGAGCAGATTGCGAAGTTCTGCTTCGGCTGCCACGGGAACCAGGGGACCGAGGTGCAGCGCCTCACGGCCAAACTCTCGCCGGTGATCGGCGAGGCGGCCTACCGGCGCACCACCCACGCCAAACAGGCCTGCACCGCGTGCCATGCCGGCGCGGCGGCCTATTGGCATGGGCACCAGGCGCGGGTGGATTGCCTGGCGTGCCATTCCGGCCCCACGCCGGCTCACGGCGCCCCCGCGGCGCCCCATTATGCCGAGTTCCCGGACAGCCCGCATATTGCCGTGGAGTGCCGCGCCTGTCATGCCGCCGGAGGCCGGGTTGAGCAGGACGCCGTTTCCAGGCAGGTGGTTTGGGAGGCCACCGCCAGGGCCGGTGAGGTTTCCGGCGTGCACGCCATCGCCAAGGCCAGCAGAAAGCAGGACTGCCAGCGGTGCCACGCATCGGGAAACCAGGTGGGCGCCGCGGCCATGGTGCTGCCGGGCAAGGGCGTGCTGTGCATGCCGTGCCACCTGGCCAGCCCCACGGACACCGACGCCGTCACCCTGGGCGGGCTGGGCATCTTCCTGCTGGGCGTAGCGGCCGCGTTTACGGTCTGGCTCAGCGGCCGCATTCCGGGCCGGGCGGCCTGGGCCCTGCTGCCCCGCCGCGCACCGGCGGCCCTCAAGGCGCTGCTGGTCGATGGCATTCTGCAACGGCGGCTCTTCAGGCAGTCCCGCGCGCGCTGGGCGATTCACTCAGCGATCTTGCTGCCGTTGGTTTTCCGCTTCGCCTGGGGCATGGCGGGCCTGATTGCCGCCAACCTGTGGCGGCGCTCGACGTGGTACGAATTTCTGCTGAACAATAATGACCCGGCGACGGCGCTGCTGTTCGATCTGACGGGAATCCTGGTGGTGATCGGGGCCGTGACGGCGGCAGGGCGCGGGATCGCCGGGAGGCGCCAGCGGATGGCAGGCCTTCCCAAGCAGGACTATGCGGCGCTGGGCCTGCTCGGCGGCGTGGTGATCGTGGGATTCGTGCTGGAAGGGATGCGCATCGCCATGACCGGCGTCACCTGGGGGGCGTCGGGGGCTTTCATCGGCTACCCCATCAGCCGGCTTTTCGCGGGCTGGAGGGCGCTGGCCGGCGTCTATGGCTACGCCTGGTATCTGCACGCCATACTGACGGGCGCATTCGCGGCATACCTGCCATTCAGCCGCATGTTCCATATCCTGGTGGCGCCGGCCTGGCTCGCGGTGCGGGCACTGAAGCACGGCGGCCACGAGGCCGAGGTCGAAATCGAGGAGTTGTCATGATTGACGAGCGCATCAAACAAGAGCTGATCCGGATCGTGGGCCAGCAGAATTTCACGGACAACCTGATCGATATGGTGTCCTATTCCTACGACGCCTCCGAGCACCGGGCGCGGCCCTCCTGCGCGGTGTGGGTGGAGACGACGGCGCAGGTATCCGAGGTCATGAAGCTGGCCAACCGCGAGAAGATCCCGGTGACGCCGCGCGGCGCGGGCACGGGCCTTTCCGGGCTCTCCGTGCCGGCGCACGCGGGGATCGTGATGGACCTGACGCGCATGAACCGGATTCTGGAATTGCGCATCGAGGACCGCCTGGCGGTGGTGCAGCCCGGCCTGGTGTACGCCGATCTGGAGAAGGCCCTGGCGCCGCACGGCTTCTTCTTCCCGCCCGACCCGTCCAGCGGCAAGGTCTGCACCATGGGCGGCACCGTGGGCACCAACGCGGGCGGCGTGAAGGGCGCCAAGTACGGCACCACGCGCGACTACGTCCTGGGCCTGGAAGTGGTGCTGGCCGACGGCCGCATCATGCGCACCGGCGGCAAGACCATCAAGAACGTCTCGGGCTACGACCTGACGCGGCTGTTCGTAGCCTCGGAAGGCACGCTGGGCGTGGTCACCGAAATCGCCCTGAAGATCAATCCCAAGCCGACGGTGACCACCACCGCCATGGCCACCTTCAACGATCTGGAGGACGCCGGGCGGGCCGTGGCCGAGGTGATGCGCAGCGGCATTCTGCCCAGCGTGCTGGAGATCCTGGGGCGCGAGACCATCCTCGCCATCAACCAGAACACCGACCTGAACCTGCCGGAGGTGGAAGCGCTGCTGCTGGCCGAAACCGACGGCTACACCCGGGAAGAGACCGAGTTCCAGATGGGAAAAGTGGTGGACGTATTCCGGCGGAACCACCCCGGAATGGTCAAGCTGGCCGCTTCCGCCCAGGAAGCCGCGCAGCTTTGGAAGGCCCGGAAATCGGCCTATGCGGTGCTGGCCCGCATCAAGAGCCACTTCGTGCTGGAGGACGTGACGGTGCCCATCGGCAGGGTGCCGGCGCTGCTGAAGGGCATCCAGGCCATTGCGAAGAAGTACTCGATTCAGATCGCCACCTTCGGCCACGCCGGCGACGGCAATCTGCATCCGCAGATTCTCTACGACGGCTACGACCCGGAGCAGGTGAAGAGCATGGAGGCAGCCAGCGACGAGTTGTTCAAGCTGTCCATCGAACTGGAGGGAACGCTCACCGGCGAGCACGGCATCGGCCTTTCCAAGGCCGCGTACATGACCCTGGAGCACGACGCGGTGTCGCTGGAAATGATGCGCACCATCAAGCGGGCTTTCGACCCCAACAACATTTTGAACCCGGGAAAAATGGCGCTGGACGCCGCCTAGGAACGGAGACGCGATCATGGAAGCCAAATACGATTTCGAGCGCAAGTACCGGGAACAGATCCTGCGCTGCTCGCGCTGCGGATTCTGCCAGGCCGTGTGCCCGGTCTACGGGGCCACGCTGCGGCCGGGCTTGAACGCCCGCGGCAAAATGCTGCTGCTCAAGGAAGTAATGGACGGCCGGATCGACCTGTCGAACGATCTGATCGAGACGCTGTTCCAGTGCACCACCTGCGCCAGTTGCACCCACAACTGCCCTTCGGGAGTCGAGGTTCCCGAGATCATCAAGGTGGCCCGCAAGGACATGGTGGACATCGGCTCCTGCCACCCCGCCTTCACCGGCATGAACGAGGTGCTCCAGAAGCACGACAATATCTACGCCGAGGACGAAGCCGGGGATTTCGGGCGCCAGAAGAAGGCCCAGGCGAAGTACGTCTTCTTCTCCGGCTGCGTGGGGCTGTACCGCGAAACCGAAGCTACCGAAGCCGCGCTCGACGTGCTCGACAAGCTGGAAGTGGATTACACGCTGATCGAAGAGGCCTGCTGCAGCGGCGTGCTCGAGGACGTGGGCTTCCCCCTTAACAGCGCGCTGGTGGAGACCAACATCGAGCGCATTCTGGCCACGGGAGCGGAGGCCGTGATTACCGGCTGCCCCTACTGCGCGCGCACGCTGAACGGCAAGACGCAATACGCGCCGCTGCGCGCCAGGGGCGTGATCGTCATGCACATCGCCCAGTTCCTCAAGGATTTCGACCTGGGCTTGCGCACCGATAAGAAGGTGACCTACCACGATCCCTGCGACCTGGGCCGGCATTGCGGCATCTACGAGGAGCCGCGCGAGACCATCCGCAAGCTGGCGCCGAATTTCGTGGAACTGCCGCACCATCACGCCGACGCCCTGTGCTGCGGCGCCGGGGGCGGCGTGCGGGGCGCCTATGCCAAGAACTCCATCGACATGGCCCGGCGGCGGCTGAAGGAAGTGGAGGAATCGGGCGCCGAAGTGGTGCTCACCGAATGCAATTCCTGCGTGCACAACCTGAGCAACGCGAAGTTGCGCAAGCAGAAGATTACCATCTGTACGACAACCCAGTTCATTCACGACCTCATGGAAGAGGCCGAATAATCGAGGAAGGTGCCTTATGGAATTCGAATCCTATAACATGCCCGACGAGTTGTACTACGAGCCCAACCATTATTGGGTGCGTCAGGAAGGCGACCTGCTGGTGATGGGCATGGACGACTTTGCCCGCAAGCTGGCCGGACAGATTGTCTTCGTTCAGCTTCCCGATGAAGGCAAGGCCATCAAGCTGGGCAAGAAGTTCGCCAGCGTGGAATCGGGCAAGTGGCTGGGCAAGGTGTACGCCCCGGTCAACGGCGAAATCGCCGGCGTGAACGAAGAGCTCGAAACCAATCCCGGATTGATCAACCAGGATTGCTACGGCGCCGGCTGGATGTACAAGATCAAGCCCGACGATATGGGCGAGGTCCAGAACCTGCTGCATGGCACCGAAGCCGTGCAGAAGTGGCTGACCGAGGAGATCGCCAAGTTCGCCAAGAGCTCGTAGGACACACCGCTCCCTGACGTTCAGAGCCGCGACCGTCAGGGAGCGGTTGCTCGCATGGGTTCATACCTGATGCCAAATCAAGACTACACGGCCGGTCAGCTTTTCCAGATAGACGCCTGCACGAAGTGCCGGATGTGCGCGGCGGTGTGTCCGGCCGTGGCGGCGTCGCAGAACCCCGAGTTGTCGGCCGTGTGGCGGGCGGGCGCGCTGCGCGCCATCCTCAAGGGCCGCGGCGGTTTCCTCCAGAGGCTTTTCGGCAACAAGCCGCCGTCGGAAGAGGAACTGAAGCACTTCAGCGACACCGTCTTCAAATGCACGCTCTGCGCCAACTGCGAAGAAGTTTGTCCGGTGGGCATCGGCCTCAAGGACCTGTGGCTCTCGCTGCGCATGGACATGGTGCATTCCGGCTCGTATCCCGCCAAGATCGACATGATCCGCAAGAACCTGGCCGGTAGCCGAAACGTGTTCGCCGAGGACAACGACGAGCGCGCCGCCTGGGTGGAGGACATGCGCAACGCCCCCGACGACGGTCTGGTGAAGGACCGCGCCGAGGTGGTGTACTTCACCGGCTGCGTATCGGCCTACTTCCCCATGGCGCAGAAAATCGCCATTGCGCTGGCCGATATCATGACGGCCTGCGAGGTGGATTTCACCCTGATGGGCGGCGACGAGTGGTGCTGCGGCTTTCCGCTGCTGGGCGCCGGGCTCAAAGACCAGTTTCAGGAATTCGCCGATCACAACGTCGAGGCCGTGCGGGCCAGGGGCGCCAGCAAGGTGGTGTTCGCCTGCCCGTCGTGTTACCAGATGTGGCGCGAGCACTATCCTCCCGGAGTCGCCATTGCCCACGCGTCGGAGTTCCTGCTGGACCTGTTGCGCCAGGGCCGCGTGCCCCTGAAGGAGACGCCGCTCACGGTCACCTATCACGATCCCTGCGATCTGGGCCGCGGCGCGCGCGTCTTCGATGCCCCGCGCGAGGCCATCCAGTCGATACCGGGCGTGCGCCTGGTGGAACTGCCGCACCATCGCGAGGACTGCCAGTGCTGCGGCGGCGGCGGCAATCTGGAGATGCTGGACGGCGCGCTATCGACCGAAATCGCCAGGCGGAAAATCGAGGAAGTGGTGGGCACCGGCGCGCAGGCGGTGGTCACCAGTTGCCAGCAGTGCGTGCGGACCATGAACACCTACGTGCGCCGGAACAAGATCCCGGTGGAAGTGCTGGATCTGACGCAGTTGGTCCGCAAGGCGCTGGACGTGCGGTAGGGCGGCCCGCGGGCCCGCTTACTCGAACCTTCGCCGGAAATCCTCGAACTCGCCGCGCAGTTGGGCCAGGGCGCGCTCCAGTTCGGCGATGCGCCCGGCCTCCGCGCTGACGCGGGCGGGCGGCCCGGCGGGCGGTTCCGCGGCCAACTCCAGCGGCCCGGAGAGCAGGTGGCCATGGCGCGGCTCGCGCGACCCGGCCTGCCGCGGCAGCGGCTGCGCGAAGCCGGCCTCCGCCAGGTGTTGCAGGGTGTTCTCGACGGCTTCCAGATCGTCGAAGGTGTACATGCGCTCGGTGCGGCCGCGCAACTCGCCCACGGTCTGCGGGCCCCGCAGCATCAGAACGCACATCACCGCGGCTTCGCGGCGGCCCAGGTTAAACTTCTCGGTGAACCGCTGGGCGTGCTTGGGAACGCGGCTGTCCCCGCTGATGCGCACCGCCAGGCCGCCGGCCCGCAGCCCCGCCAGGGCTTCTTCCACTATGGCCTCGTCGAAGGACACCACCGGGTCGCGGTTGGACTTCTGATTGCACGCGTTCACCAGCGCGTTGAGCGAAAGCGGGTAGTACTCCGGCGTGGTGATTTCCTTCTCCATGAGGGCGCCGAGCGTGCGCACCGCGGCGGGGTCCAGTTGCCAGTCCATGCCTTCTAGTGTAAGTGAGGCGGGCCTGGGCCTACATCACCCGCACGGTTTTGATATTGACGAACTCGCGAATGCCGCAGGCGCCCAGCTCCCGGCCGTATCCCGAGCGCTTGACGCCGCCGAAGGGCAGCCGCGGATCGGACGCCACCAGGGCGTTGACGAACACCATGCCGCTCGCGATCTCGTCGATGAACCGCCGCTGCTCGGCGTCGCCGGTGGTCCAGACGCTGGCGCCCAGGCCGAACTCGGTGTCGTTGGCCAGGCGGATGGCGTCGTCGATGCCGGCGGCGCGGAAGAGCGCTGCCACCGGTCCGAACAGCTCCTCGCGGCAGGCCGGCGCATCCGCGGGGATCCCGGCGAGCACCGTGGGCGCATAGAAATTGCCCGGCCTCTCGATGCGCCGCCCGCCCGTGAGCAGCCGCGCGCCCATCTCGACCGACCGGCGCACCTGCCCGTCGAGGCCCTCCAGAATGGCGGGCGTGGCCAGCGGCCCCACCTGGGTGGATTCGTCGGCGGGATCGCCCACGCGCAGGGCCTCCATGCCGGCCACGAAGCGCCGCTCGAACTCGGGGTAGACGGCCGCATCCACGATGAACCGCTTGGCGGCGATGCACGATTGGCCGTTGTTGAGAACCCGCGCCTGGACGGCGGCGGCGACGGCGCCATCCAGATCGGCGCTGGGCATGACGATGAACGGATCGCTGCCGCCGAGTTCGAGGACGGACTTCTTGATCCGCCATCCGGCCCGGCTGGCCACCTCCGTTCCCGCCGGCTCGCTGCCGGTGAGGGAGACGGCCTGGACGCGCGGGTCGTCGATGATCTCCGCCACCTGATCCGACGAAATCAGCAGGGTCTGAAAGACGCCGTCCGGGAACCCGGCGCGGCGGATGACGTCTTCGATGGCCAGGGCGCATTGGGGCACGTTTGAGGCGTGCTTGAGCAGCCCCACATTGCCGGCCATGAGCGCCGGCGCAGCGAAGCGGAAGACCTGCCAGAACGGGAAATTCCAGGGCATCACGGCCAGCAGCGGCCCGATGGGCTGGTAGCGCAGGAAAGCGCGCCCGGGGCCGGCATCCACCGGCTCGTCGGCCAGCAGGCCCTCGCCGCGTTCCGCGTAGTAGCGGCAGGCCTGAGCGCACTTGGCCGCTTCGGCGCGCGCGGCGCCGATGGGCTTGCCCATCTCGAGAGTCATGATGCGGCCCAGGGCGGCGCGCTCGGACTCCAGGATTTCCGCCGCCGCGATGAGCCAGCCGGCGCGGCGGGCGAGCGGGGTCTGGCGGTAGCGCAGAAACGCCCGCTGCGCACCGGCGAGCTTGTCTTCGATTTGCGCCGGAGTGAGGGCCTCGAAGACACGCAGGGTCTCCCCGGTGGCCGGATTGATGGAGGCGATCATCCCCCTATTCTACCGGGGCCGCCGCCGCCGCTACTCGCCAAACAGTTTCAGCGGCCACATGGTCAGCGCCGGGACGTAGGCGATCAGCAACACCCCGATCAGCAGGATCAGATAGAACGGCAGGGTGGCGCGATACACCGCGGTCATGGGCCGCTGGAAGCGGTAGGCGGCGTAGCACAGGTTCATGCCCACCGGCGGCGTCAGGTAGCCCAGTTCCCCGTTGGCCAGGAAGATGATCCCCAGCTGCACCGGGTCGATGCCGAAGGTCTCGGCGATGGGCTTGAGCAGCGGAACCATCACGATGATGGCGCTGAACACGTCCATGAACGAGCCCTTGAGGAGCAGCACCACGTTCAGCAGCAGCAGAAAGACGATCTTCGAGTGGATGTTGGTCAGCACCCACTGCTTCATCAGCTCCGGCACGTGCGCCATCACCAGGTAGTTGGTGAACCCCACGGCCACTCCGACGATCAGCAGCACGCCGCCGATCACGGTCACGCACTCGATGGCCACGCGTCCGAAATGGCGCGGCGAAAACGTGGGCGACACCATCCACTCCACCAGAAAAGTGTAGACCACGGTGATGGCGCCGGCTTCGGTCAGCGTTCCGAATCCGCCGAAGATGCCCACCAGCACGATCGCCGGGAGTAGCAGTTCCCACTTGGCGGCCCAGATGGCGCCGCGCGCCTCGGCGAGCGAGAAGCGGGAGCGCGCAGTGCCGTCCCTGACGCCGCGGAACACGCCCCAGGCGCACACCATCGCCACCATCAGCATGCCCGGCACGAGCCCGGCGTAGAACAGCGTGCTGATCGGCACCATGGCGTACATGCCGTAGAGGATCACCGGCACGCTGGGCGGGAACAGCAGGCCGAGCGAGCCTGAGGCATTGATCAGGCCGATCGAGAACCGCTCGCCATAGCGCGCTTCCAGCAGCATGGGCAGCAGCAGGCCGCCCATCGACACGATGGTGAGGCCCGAGCCGGCGAAGGTGAAGATGGCGCAGGCGACCGCCGTGGTGATGGCCAGGCCTCCGGGCAGCCAGCCGAACAGCGCCGAGTACACGCGCAGCAGACGCGCGCTGGCGCCGCCCTCCACCAGCAGGTAGCCGGCCAGGGTAAACAGCGGCAACGATGGCAGCACCGGCGATGCCACCAGGCTGTAGGTCTGCACCGGCACGCCCGCTACCGGCATGCCGTCGTTCCAGAAAAGCAGCAGGCCAATGGCGCCGAGCGTGGCGAAAATCGGAAGCCCCAGCAGCGAACAGACCACAATCAGCGGGATACCCACCCACAAACAGGTGTTGCCCTGAGGCGCCGGAGCCAGCGCGAGCGCCACGGGAACCAGCAGGCCCAGAGCCGCCACCACACGCCATTTGGCCAGCCCCGACGCCCTCCACGCCACGCGCGCGGCGATTAGCAGGAAGCCCGCCGGCATGATGGCCTGCGCCACCCACTTGGGGATGCCCATGGCCAACATGTCGCCGCCCTGCCGCGTTTCCAGCACGAATTGCAGGCTGCCCCAGCTCAGGCACAAGGCCACCGCGGCAGAGACGAAGCTGGTCGCCAGCTTCACCTGCGGCATCCACTTTTCCGGTAGGAAGGTGTTGGCGGAAACCGACAGGAAGCGGTCCGACCCGGCAGCCATCGTCGCGCCCAGCAGCGCCACCCACAGCGTCAGATGCTGCACGAAGACGCTGGATCCGGGCACGCCGCTCAGCCCCAGTTGCCGCGACAGTAACTCGGCCACCGGCAACAGCGACATGATGGCGATGGCCGCCACCGCCAGCGCGGCCTCCGACGCCCCGAGCGCCGCAACGGCCCGCTTCACCTGCGGCCGCCGGATTTGGCACGGTACTCGTCGCGCAACGCCCGTGCCTGGTCGAACAGGTTCGCGGGTACGATGGAGCCGCGGATACTGGGGTAGGCCGCTTCGGTCTGCCTGCGCCACTCGGCGAGCGCGGCGTCGTCGGCGTGCACCACCACCAGCTTGGCCGTGCGCTTGCCGGCCTGCCCCTGGGTCATCGTCTTGATGGCGGCGTCACCCATGCCGCGGATGCTGTTGCGCATTTCCAGGCCGCGGGCGCGCGCCTCCTGCATCATCAGGTCGCGCTCGGCGGCGGGAACGCGCTCCCATACCGCCTTCGAGACCACCGTGGCGCCCACCAGCGGCGCCCACTTGACGTCGCTCATGTAACCGGCGATCCCGAAAATCTGGTTCCACAGCGCGTAGAGCGGCGTGGTGGGCACGGCGTCGATCAGACCCGTCTTGAGCCCCATGAGGATGTCGGTGGCCGCCAGCGGCACGGGTTTGAAGTGGTTGGTCTTCCAGAGTTCCAGTTCGTCGTTGCCGCCGGCCCAGGTGAAAAGCCGCAGCTTGCGCAGATCGTCCAGCCGGTTCACCGGCGTCTTGGTGAAGAAATTGACCCATCCGGCGTCGCCCCAGTTGAGCACCAGGAACCCGCGGGCTTCAATCATCTTCTCCAGCGTGGGGGCCATCCGATCGCGGACGTAATCGAGCTCCTCGTAGGACTCGAACATCATGGGAATCTGCAGCGCGCCCACGCCGGGTTCGATGGTGCTCATCCCCGCGCCCGACAGCGCCACCGCGGAAACCTGCCGGATACGCAACTTGTTGACCATGTCGGGCTCGTCGCCGAGCACGCCGCCGGCGAAAATGGTGAGCTTCACCTTACCGCCGGAGATCGCCTTCCACCGCTCGCCCATGCGCGCCAGCACGTCGTACCAGGGCGACGACTCGGGCGCCAGGGTGGCCATCTTGATCTCGATCTGCTGCGCGCGCGCGGGCGCCAGCAGGACCAACAGGGCGAGGCAGGGGAGGATTCGGCGTATCATGACCAGAGTCCATATTGTTACTGCGGCGGCGGTGCGGCTTCCAGAAACAGATCGTCGATATGGGCCAGCAGCCAGCGCGCGCGGCGCTGGGCGATCAGATTGGCCAGGCGGTTTTCGCTCTTCGCTTCGGTATCCACAGCCAGGGCCCTGTCGATGGCGGAACGGAATCCGGAGGCGTCCTGCGCCGCCACGCAGGCATTCTCGGCATAGGAGACGTAGCCGCCCGCGCGGGCCCCTTTGGACAGCTCGATGGCGCGGTCGAAATGCTCCTTCATGCGTTTCAGCATTTCCGCCTTGCTCAGCCCCGGCCGGCTGCTTTCGAGCGAAATCAGGAACTCCGGCACGGCGCCGCCCGACCAGGTTTCGTCCAACTCGACCACCCGCCCGATGAGCGCTTCCACGATGGGGAGCCGGCCCACCATCTCGGGATCGCCTTTGGAACTGGAGATCCCAAGGCCCAGCGAGGCCGCTGTCCAGTAGAGCAGCGGCACGTCCCGTTTGCGCGTCACGGCGAGTGCGGCGGCAATATCCTGGTCGGCCCTGGCGGCGAAACCGGGATGCAGCGCGTCCAGGCCGCGCATGCCGTAGGCGTGGGCGCGCAGGTAGAGCCGGCGGGCGCGGGCACGCTCAGCGTCACGGCGGTCCAGGCTTTCGCCGGACATGGCCGCCGGCTGCTCCACAAACGCGTAGGCGTACTCCGTGAACCCGCTGGAGGCCGCCATCAGGAGATCGGGATTCCTGGGAGCCTCCGCCAGCAGGCTCTCCATCAGCTTGAGGCCGAAGGGCAGCGCCGCGCCCACCAGATCGGGATCGTCATCCTCCTCGTAGGTGGATCCGCCGGAGGCCAGGGCGCTGGCCACCTGGTTCACGGCCATGCGCTTGATGGAACAGCCGCTGGCAGCGGTCAGCAGGCAGCAGACAGCAATCAGACGCCGGGGCATCGTGACCATCCTCGCAAAAGTCCGGGCCGGAATCCAACTATCTAACAGACAGTGCGGCCGGCGGGGCGCCCTACCGCAGCAGCGCGGACGCCGTCCACAACACCGGCGCCTGTCCGTGGAAATCGCCGGTCTGGCGGTTGCGGGTCATGTAGTAGTCCAGATCGTCCAGCTTGTTGGTGCCGGCGCAGATCGAGGTCACGTCGGCGTTGCGGTCGATGTAGCCGGCCAGCGCCAGCCACGCCTTGCGAGCGGCCGGGGCGTAGGTCGCCGCGTCCAGCAGGCCGTTCTTCACGCCGGTAACGAAGGCGAAAGTGAACATGCCGGTGCCGGAGGTCTCCGGCCAGGAATCCCCACGGTCGATCAACTGGCGCCACATCCCGTCGGAGCCCTGATTGTCGAACAG
>Ga0265323_10000719_pt1 | contig 17912 bp, 13 predicted proteins | sample 41225metaG_FD_193580 | JGI IMG/M metagenome (GOLD analysis project Ga0265323, IMG submission 193580) | Rhizosphere microbial communities from Carex aquatilis grown in University of Washington, Seatle, WA, United States - 4-12-25 metaG | ecosystem: Host-associated > Plants > Roots > Rhizosphere...
CCGGCCGCCGCGGCCCGCGGAATTACAGCAGGTCCAGCTGGTCTGCCTCGCCGGGCTTCACCGTGAGCTTCTTTTTCGGCCGCGCGCCGGGGGCGGGCAATTCCACCTCAGTGTCATCCGACTCGAGCTTGCTGAGGATAAGCTTGGCGCGGTCGATGACGCTGCGCGGCAGCCCGGCGAGCCGCGCCACCTGGATGCCGTAGCTGCGGTCGGCGGCGCCGGGCACGACGCGGCGCACGAACACGATGTCGTCGTTCCACTCCTTGACCGCGACGGAACAGTTGCGCAGGCGGGGCAGATGCTTCTCGAGCTGCGTGAGCTCCTGGTAGTGCGTGGCAAAAAGCGTACGGGGCCCGCGGTCGGCCTGGTGGTGCAGGTGCTCGACGACCGCCCAGGCGATGCTGAGCCCGTCGTAGGTGGACGTACCGCGGCCGATCTCGTCGAGAATGATCAGGCTGCGATTGGTGTAGTTGTTGAGGATGTTGGCGGTCTCGTTCATCTCAACCATGAACGTCGAGTTGCCGCGGGCGAGGTCGTCGCTGGCGCCGACCCGCGAGAAGATGCGGTCGACGAGGCCGATGCGGCAGCGTTTCGCCGGCACCCAGCAGCCGATCTGCGCCAGCAGTGTGATGAGCGCCACCTGCCGGATGTAGGTCGATTTGCCGGCCATGTTGGGACCTGTCACGACGGCAATCTGCGCCTCGGTGCAGGAAAGCACGGCGTCGTTGGGCACGAAGGCCTGTCCGCCCAGGGCGGGGGAGACGTCCGGCGATTTGAGCATCTGCTCCACCACGGGGTGGCGGCCCTCCTGGATTTCAATCACTTCGCTCTCATCGAGCACGGGGCGGCAGTAATCCCAGTCGCGGGCGAGATCCGCCCAGCCGGCCAGCACGTCCACCTCGGCAAGCGCGTCGGCCGTCCGCTGCAGGGAGGGCGCCTCCGCGATGACGGCCGTCACCAGCTCGTTGAACAGCTCCAGCTCGCGGGCCACGGCCTTCTCCTCGGCATGCAGGATCTCCTTTTCCTTCTGCTTCAGCGCCTCGGTGACATAGCGCTCGCCGCCCACCGTCGTCTGCCGGCGGACGTAATCGGCCGGCACGAGATGCAGGTTGGCCTTGGTGACCTCGAGATAGTAGCCGAAGACCGAGTTGAACCGGACCTTGAGGCTCTTGATGCCCGTGCGCTCCTGCTCGCTGCGTTCGAGCGCGGAAAGCCACGTCTTGCTGTCGTGGGTGAGGCTGCGCAGGCGGTCGACCTCGGCATCGAAGCCGCCGCGAATGTAGCCGCCCTCCAGCAGATCGGCGGGCAGTTCGTCGGCCAGCGCGCGTCCGAGCAGCTCTCGCAGCGCGGGCAGGTCGGTGATCCGGGCTTTCAGGCCGCGGATGACCGCCTGAGGATTGCCGGCGAGCTCGACTGGCGGGACCGGGCCGGCCTCGAATGACCCCACGCACTCGATGAGCTCCGGCAGCTGGGCCACCGTGTCCTTCACGCCGCCGAGTTCGCGCGGATTGCGCAGGCGGTTTTGCAGCCGGCCAAGGATGCGGGGGATGTCGCGGACATTGCGCAGCAGCGCGTGCAGCTCAGCCAGGCGCGGCGGGTGGGCGAGCAGTTCACCGACCACCGTCTGCCGGCGGCGGATTTCCGCGAGATCGAGCGTGGGCGCGGCGAGCCAGCGCTCCAGCAGGCGGGCACCCGCGGCGGTGACGGTGCGGCCGATGGCGCCGAGCAGCGAGCCGTCGCGCGTGCCGCGGGCCGACTGGAAGATCTCGAGGTTGCGCAGGGTCGCCGGGTCGAGGAGCAGCGTGTGCGCGCTGCGGTATTCCTGCAGGGTCCGGAGATTCTCCGGCTTGGCGCAGAGATGCTCCGTGGCATAGTAGACCAGCGCGCCGGCCGGGCCGAGGCCGGGGTGGGTGTGGTTGAGGCCGAACCCCTCCAGATTCAGCACGCCCAGCGCCTCCATGACCGTCCGCGCGCCCGCGGCGGTGTCGAAGTGATAACCGGGCAGCTCGGCGCAGGCGCGGTCCGCGCAAAAGGCGTGCAGGGCCCGGATCGCGGTCTGCTCATGCGGCACGGTGCGCCACGCCTCGAGCGCCCCCTCCGGCACGAGCACCTCGCGCGGATTGAGCGCAGCCAGCACCGGCAGGAGGTTTTCGGGATGCGCGTCGACGGCCACCTTGAATTCCCCGGTGGAGAGGTCGAGCCAGGCGGCGCGCAGGACGCCCCGGTCGAGGGCGAGGGCGCAGAGGTAGTGGTTGCGTCCGGCGTCAAGGTGGTTGGCGGCAAGCGTGGTGCCGGGGCTGAGGATGCGGACGAGGGTGCGGCGCACCAGCCGGCCGGGACGCGCGGGCTCCTGCTGGTCGCAAATCGCCACCTTGCGGCCGGCGGCGAGGAGTTTGCTCACGTAGTTGTCAACCGCATGGTAGGGAATGCCGGCCATGGGGGCGTCCTGCCTCCGGGTGAGCGTAAGGCCGAGCAGGCGCGAGCCGGCGTCGGCGTCCTCGTAGAACATCTCGTAGAAATCGCCGAGGCGGAAGAGCAGCAGCGTGCCGGGCGGAAGGCCGCGTTTGACCTCGAAATACTGTTGCATCATTGGTGTGAGGTCTTTCATACCATAGCTTCATACCACCCACGTCCGAAATGAATCAATCGACCAAGGCCGAGTGGCGCCGCACCACGATCCAGGGCCTCTACGAATACCGGCCGCGTGGCACGCCGGATACCGAGCGTGGGGTTTACTACTCCCGCTTCAGCCTGAACGGCACCCGGACCTTTCGTTCTCACGAGACCAGTGTCTTTGAACATGCAAAGATTAGGCACGCAAAGCTTTTGGTCGATGTCGAGAAAGACCGGCGCCGGGGTGCGGACCTCAGCACCCCGTTCAAGACTCTGGGGAGCCTGCTCGCCGAGGTCGAACGGCGTCTGGCCGCCATTGAAGTGGCCAAGGGGACCACTGTTGGCAGGCGGAACAACATCGCGCGTCTCAGGCAGCACTGGCGCCGGGGGAGTTTCGACACTTTCCTGGCCCGGAACGTCACGGCTGACGTCATCAGCGAGCTGCGCGACCACCTGCTGAAGGAGGCGCCCTGGCATTACCATTTTGGAAGGAAGCGACGGGGGTTCAACCATCGCGTGGTGAACATGACCCTGTGGGTGCTCAAAGTCATCATGGATCTGGCCGTCGAAAAGATGGTCGTCATTGAGAACCCGTTTCGGGTTTCCCGCGTGCTGCAGCAGCGGCTGACCGCTGGCGGTAAGGGTTCGAGGAAATCGGCCGAACCAGAAACCAAGCCGGCCATTCCTTCGCGCCCGGACATGATGCGCATCCTGGCAGAGATGCGGCGCGTCCCGGAGACTTCGGAGAACTTCCGCCCCAATCCTGAACAGCGGCGGTACCTGGAGGCCCAGGCGGTGGAAATGGCCGACTTCGCGGAACTGCTGGCGTTTTCGGGGATGCGCAAAGGCGAGGCCAAGCGTTCGACCGTCGCCGATGACTTGGGCGACGAATTCAAGATCCACGGCACCAAATCGGAAAGCTCCGAGCGCACGATTCCGGTGAATCCGATGCTGCGCTCGGTGCTTGATCGCATCAAGAGCCGGCGGATCGGCCCGCGGTCGCCGCTGGTCGTCACCTGGGAGCCGGGCGTGGCCCTGAAGCGCGCCTGCCGGCGGCTCGATCTGCCGCCGCTGCGCAACCACGACCTGCGGCACTTCTTTGCCTCGGCCTGCATCGCCAGCGCCGTTGACGTGCCGACCGTCTCCCGCTGGCTCGGCCACGCCGACGGCGGTGCGCTCGCCATGAAGACCTACGGCCATTTGCTGCGTGATCATAGTTTCGCCGCGGCGAAGAAGGTGGATTTCACCGGCGGCGGCAGCGCCGCTCGAGCGATTCCCGCGTGATGAGCACCCGCCGGGTTCCGCCGACCCGTTCGAGGTTCCCGAGAATCAGTTCCTTGTAGAGGGAAGAGCGGGAGATCCCCCCGAGAAGGCGCCGCGCGGTCCGGGCGTCATAGGCTACCGGCAGAAGGGGTGCGGCCGATTCCGGCCGCTGGTCTTCGCCCTCTAAGCCCGCATTAATGCGCAGGCAGAGCTCATGGGCTTCCGTCTCGTCGGCGGCTTCCAGCCATAGCCGGCGCAGGCGCCCGTTGGCCGCACGGATGGCGGAAAAGGTCCTGACGCTGGTCCCATTCATTTCCTCAGCAGTGGGTCACCTCTTCCAGACTCCCTTGCAGCTGACAGCGACCCATGACCGAAAGCACGTAAAAATACTCCATGTCACTATTCACCCGCAATGAGCGTTCATGTGATTCTGCCATGCTTGGTCCGTATCATTAACCCATACGTTAGCGAGCTTATTCCACCCAGCATACCCCCAAAAAACGCCCTTGAGGATTCTCTTTTTACCATTGCGTGACCAGCTATCTCGCACTGATTCAGAGTTGGATCTTAGGCCGAATGAGCGGCATCTGCCGCCACCTTCTACCTATACAAGCAGCACACGCCACCCCTAACGTCCGTTAGGCCTTGGTTGCATTACTGCTGCTTCAGTACTGCTTCGATGCTGCGTTGCTGCTGCTCTGCTTATCCAATGGCCATACTGTCTTTGTTTTGCTACAACCCATACGATGTAATTTTACGGACCGATACCTGCTGCCGACGTGCCCGCGCGACCGCTCCGAGCTTCCCCGGGCTCTCCGCGGTCGCTCAGTCGGGTCCTGGTCCGTTGCCGCCGGGCCGTCGGAGTCCGAAAATCGCCCGGGATGACTACTGACCGGCCGGCGGGGCAATACGCTGATTCAGGGCTTCCCGTGCTTGCGTGCCTTGAGGGCGGCCCAGCCGCGCGGTCGCGGTGGAAAGGCGGCTAGGTATTTTTTGACCGTTGGCGCCAACGTCGTTGCATCGGGAGTGGCCCGCAGCACGGCACGCACCACGAACGCTCGGTTGGCCGGGATCATCTTGTCGGCAAGCTCCGTAACCACGTCGTCGAGCTTCTTCACGAGATCGGGCGGTAGATCGACCGTCGGATGACCGGCTACGTAGTCGGTTTCGCGCGAGCCGTCCCGGTTCTTGTAGGCCTTGGCGAGCAGCACCGCGTGCGCGAATAGCTCGGTCGCGGAGGTGAGGTGGATGAGCGCGCGGAGCACCGTGCCGCCGCGCACCGGCAGTCCGGCTCGGCGCAGGCCCACAAGGCACCTGTTCAGCGCCTGCACGTCGGCAGGGTAGAAGGTGAAGCTGGTCTTGATGGGGGCCGCATCCATGCTCACAACCACCCATATTCCCATTCGCTGATCGTTGACAACGGCCAAAGTCGCTTGGCGGATGTCAAATTTTCAGACACTGTCTGGTAAATCTGCCACGAGTATTCTATCGACGCTGTCGATAGATTCGGCCCTGGCGGTCGTGCTGATGACGGACGATGCTCCCACCGTGATTCGCGAATTCCGAATCAATGGATCGAGAAATCGGACTCGCCGCCGCCCATGACCTGATCGATAGTGATGGCGTTGAGCAACAACGCAGTGGCGGCGCAGTAGCGGTGGAGCGAGAAACTCACAACGGACGTTAGGGGTGGCGTGTTCTGCGATGAATAGGTAGAAGGTTCACCGCGTAGGTGACAGATCGGCATTGGTCGGCTCTGCGATGGGCAGGGCACGTGGAAGACTCAGGCCCTGTTAACGGACGACCTCCGTTGGGGTATATCTCGGGATCAGGTGGAGAACGGAATGAGGTGGTGCAAGGGAATGCCTGAAAAACGGCGATTGCTTCTGTGGTGGATGAGCAAACTTAAGTGGGTTCAGCGGGAGATCGTGCCCGCCGTGGATGGTTCCACGAACTTATTGGAGCGAATCGGGCCGTTTCAGAGGGGATTTCCCTCTGCAACCTCAAAGGTCGGGCAAAGCTTGGAGCGAATCAGGGGGCGGGGTCACCCGATTGGGGGCGTCGGATTTGCTCCATACGCTCCAGATTTTGCCTCCTCACCGTTCTTAGGGTAGCATTTACGCGCTTAGGGTAGGCCAAGTTCAGTCGGCTGGTGGAGCGATTGGAAGACTGCACCTAGACTCCGAAGCACGGCAATAATTGCGCCAAACATAATCCGGGCAGCTTGGTCCAACTAGCCGAACGATCAACGCATTCGACTCCCGATGAGGTTTTCGCTACCCGCAGGTGGCACCGTCAGAGGACTCCGGCCCCCAATCCGATGAGTGCCGCGCGATCTGCAGACCGATTGACTCCACAATCCCTAATCGAGGGGCATTAGACGCGATTATTGAACACCGAATATATCTAATTAAGATTTCTGAGCTTGACAAATTAGCGTAAAAGCAAGAATTGCGGGCAAGTATATTTGTTGGTGCGCTTGGAGGGCGCCCAACCCTCTTGGCCGCATCAACGGACATCCGTCGAACGTGTTTTCAAGTGCTAGGTCGAGAACAATGCAATGAGGGTGGGCAGACAGTGATCAATATACCGCGTCTTTTGTGGCACATCGTATGGCGAAAGGAGGCAATGATGCAGCAAATGATTCGGGGAAAACCAGGCTGATTGATGGGCGCGCTGAGTGCCTTCGACGTCCTGCGACTGGGAACCAAGCCCAAGTTTTAATCATGAAATTAACAGCTGCCACTGTATTGTTCTGTTTGACCCTTGCGAGCCTCTACGCGGCTCCTCCGCAATACTACGTCACCGGGCAGGTTGTCGGTTTCACCGCAGATGCAGGCTCGTCGTCGAATTATGGCCCGTATGTTGACAGGGGCATCAGGTCTGGGGCAAAAACCGCCGTCGATTTCGCGGTTGGCGCCGATTTCCTCGACTGGCTGTCGTTGGAGGCGGGTTACATCGATTTCGCCTCGTTCTCGTCCGCGGTTTTTGTTGTTAGTCCAGATGTGACAACAGCTCGCGCGGAGGCGGTCTGGCAGACTTACGAACTCCACGGCTACCGACTGACGCCGGTCTTCCACTTTTCCTTGATGGATCGCCTGAGCTTTAGCGTTCTTGGCGGGCTGATTCATTCGACCGGGAAGGTGGTTACCCGTGATCGGACTGCGCCGGGATACGAAAGTTCGTTGGGAATCAATAACAACTCGTACCATCTCGGCATCGGTTTCGCCTACCGTCTGACCGGACATGCGGCACTCGAGGCTAGATACATTCACTACGATTTTGGAAAACCCGAGCACGCGAGCGTTCGCGTCACTGCGAACACGACCTCACTCGGTCTCTCCTGGCATTTTTGAGCTGACATTGTCTCCAGTCATTTTCCTTCCGTTGGTAGTTACCTAGGAAACCCCGCGGGAGCGGGCGTACTGTAGCCGTCGTTCCCGCTTTTAATCCAGCACCCCATGAAAACGCATTATTCGCCAGACGTTAACACTATTGCGAAATTACTACGCCGGCTCGTGGCCGTCATGGCCGCCAGTGCGGCTTTTCTGACTGGGATGGCCAGCCCGATAAACCTGGACACTCATAATGTGCCGGACGACGTCAAACAGGCCGTCAGTCGCCTTCCTACGGCGCAGGTCTCGTCGTTAGGCAAAGATCACATCCCCACAGTTGTTGAAGGCTACCTTGGTCGGATCGCCGGCCCTCCCGATGCGATGAAGCTCCGCGCTGCTTTGCCGGATATTTTGGCGGCCTTTCGGCTGAAGGTTGACGACCTCAAGCTGGAGAGGTGCGAAACCGACGGCCTAGGTATGATACATTACCGCTTTGAGCAGAACCTGAACGGGCTGCCGGTTGCGGGTGCCAATTTTGCGGTGCACATTGACGGGAAGTCGGGCCGGATATGCTCGGCCAACGGCAACGCTCGCAGCGTGCAGATGACAAGCACGCCCAAAATCGACCAATCGACAGCAGAGAAAAAGGCCCTAGAGACGACCAAGGATGTTGCAATCGACGGTCAGACCGAATTGATGTATGTCGTATCCACCAAGGACGGTTCACTGCATCTCGCCTTCCGGGTGGAGCTCGTTGGTACCAAAGGCGATCCGCTGGACGACCTTGTATTCATCGATGCGCTTGATGGAAGTTTTGTCGCGCGGCATCCACAAATCATGGAAAGTAGGGACCGGAATACATATACAGCGGGCAATGGATGGGGCCTTCCCGGGACGCTTGTCAGGAACGAATCGTCCGGTCCCTGCGGGGACAACGTCGTCAACGACGCCCACGACAACTTGGGGATCGTCTACAATTTCTACTCCAACGTGTTTGGCCGCGATTCGATGGATGCCGCCGGCATGACCATCAAGACTTCCGTGCACTTTGGATCGGCCTACGACAACTCCTATTGGGATAACTATCGCCATCAACTCGTCTTTGGCGACGGTGATGGCACCGTTTTTTCCCCTTTGGGGTCGGCGCTCGATTGCGCCGGCCATGAATTTACTCACGGTGTCACATATTACAGCTCCCGCCTAATCTATTCCGGGGAATCCGGGGGATTAAATGAGGCCATGTCCGATATTATGGGGGCGATGTGCGAGGCGTGGAATAACGGAGGCATTTCCTCGGCCACTTGGATGATGTTCGAGGACGTTTGGACGCCCAATATATCAGGCGATGCATGCCGCTATATGAATGACCCCGCCGCCGACGGCTACTCACTGGATTATTATCCGGACTATTACGATGGCGTCGACGTCCACTATTCGTCAGGGATTGCCAATCTGGCGTTCAAATTGTTCGTGACCGGAGGCACTCACCCGCGAAGCAAAACCACTGTGAACGTGCCGGGGATTGGCGCCGCGAAAGCCGAGCAGATCTTCTACCGGGTCAACTCGTATTATGCGGGACAAAGCACCACTTTCCCTGATTTCCGCACCTATACCGAGCAAGCGGCATCCGACCTATACGGCAGCCCCGAAAACTATGCCGCGAAGGCGGCATGGGCTGCGGTCGGGGTCGGTAGCCCGCCGGAGATCACTCCTCAAGCTACAGTTACACCATTACAGCCAAGCTTCGGCCAGACTATAACGTTGACGCAGGCCGGCACTGCGGAGGCGGGCATTGCTTGGACTGAAAACGTCGTCTGGCAGCCGAATGGCCAACCCGACGTATTGGGTAACAAGGGACTAGGAACGATCACCTACATGCCACATGCCGGGCCGGGCACCTACTGGTACCAATTCCGGGTCGTCGACAACTATTACAATTACGAAGACGAATGGATAAGTTTCACAGTGCAGGCGCCTTCAGGGTCGTACCTGATCCCGGCGACCTGGGTCTCTCCGGCGGTCCCGATCAGCTCAGGGAACAGCGTGATCCTGTACCCCTATGGGATGGCAAGCGCGGGCGTGGCTTGGACGGAAAACGTGATCTGGCCGCCCAATAGCTCGCCGGTCGTACTTGGTAACCTCAGCGTGGGCGGGGCGTACGGCTACACTCCGACGGCAGGACCGGGCACTTACTGGTATCAATTCCGTTTGGTCGACAACAATATCAACTATGTCGATCAATGGAGCTATTTCTTTGTCACCCCGTAGATGACGAGGGCCATTGCGCCGCACTCCTGCGTGCGGCGCAACACCCTCGGCGTCTGGACAGCCGGGATTGTTCAACCGACAATATGGCCGGCGGGTTCAGCACGAGATTCTCTCAGCGTAGTAGAACTTCCGGCAGACATAATTAGAGATATCTGTGCTTCGGATGGTCTCGCGCAGGGGATCTTTGCATTTGTTTGCTGAAAGGCTGCGTTCTGACATGGAATTTGCCCTCGGCTTGGACCTAACCACGAACTTCTCCAAGGTAATGCAAAAACGGGACTTCTCGTTCTAGCCAATTTGCAGCCACTTAGCGTGGCTTTTGCATTACCTCGAAAAGAGCTCGTGGCTTTTTTCGAATGGCTGGGCGGCTGGGTCATACAACTTGATGTGTTTGGGAAGCCCCTTACGTGATTGGGCCCGCTCAAAGTAGGGCAGACTGGCGGGCTGCGGAGGCCCCAAGAGCCGGAGCAGCCCCGCGGGCGGGGGAGGGGGGCGCTGGGTTCCCCTGGTCTTGACTGCACCGGGCTGCGTCCTCTCCCCTGTCACTCCTCTCCCTTCCCCGAAACTACGTGTCGGGCTCTGACCGACATCACGGCGGGAAGCTAATTGTCGTTGACCGCACTCGAACCAGCAGCGGGTCCGGAAGTGCAGGTCGGCGACGCGGAGCAATTTCGTAGGTCGGGAGCAGACTGCGGAGTCAACTTCCGGTTCCCCGCCAGGCCCCTTCGCCAGCTATCCGATCGAAGGACCCAGACGCTGACGGGGCCCCGCGGAAAGCACCTGGCCTACCTCCGCCGCTTTGAGCGCGGGCACTTGGGCTTGGTTGGTAAATTCCCGCCAACGGCTCACGGCCGCGCGGACCTGATCGATCACGCTTGTCGCCACCTTTCGGTCGAGCCCCTCGTTGTCGGCCAACTGAAGCAGATGCTCCACCCCCACGGCGCGCCGTTCGCCCAAGATTGCCATGCCCCGCTCGGGCAACTGCTGCGCGCTGGAAAAGGTTAGGTCGTAGGCCGGTCCAAGCTGCCACTGTCGGTCCCGATAAAGAAAACCGTGGTTCTTGCCGTGGTCATCGCGGTTGCTGGCGAGCGTGTTGAACGCCGCCCGCCGGAACGCCCGCCAGACCTCGCCCTCGTCCTGCGTGAGACGTCGGACGACGCGCAAGAAGGTCTCATAGTTCAAGTCGCCTCCGCCGACTTGCAGCATCGCCGCCAGCGTATGGTGATGAATTCGGTCGGCGCCCTCGCGGTCAAAGCGCTTTGCGGCGAAATGCCGCCGAACCTTGTGGCCGTGCCTTGTTTCGAGCAGCCGGGTCTCCGGCATTTCCACGCCGGCGGCCCGGGCCATGAGGGCATAGGCTTGCTCCATGGGCCCGTGGGTGCCGTCGGGGCTGGTGTCGAACTTCACTAGCCAGGCGTCATGGGTCGTCGGCACCTCGCCGGCGCCGGCTAGCGTGCGGCCGGAGCCCTTTCGGGGCAGCGCGATGAGCGCCTTGGGCCGGGCGCCGCCCGCGGACGAACCGACGGCCGCCAGCAGGTTCAGGTCGATTTCCCCGGCCTGCTCCGCCCGCTCCGCCGCTGCCTGCAGTGCGTCCAGGGAGACCGTGGTCCAGGGGTGCTCCTTCGTTTCCCGAGCCGGCTCATAGGTCAGGGCCCCCATGCCATGCGCACCGACAAACGCGAGCATCGCGAGCGGTGTCACGCTGGATTCGGCGGTTCCCTGCTGGCGAAACCATTCGAGCATCACGCGCCGGCCCCACGCGTCGGGCACCGAATCGTCGAACAAACCCGGCAGCCGGCCGCCGCCGCGGGTCTGCACGCCGGGCCGCAGCGGCAGGGTGAAGGGGGACAGCTCGTGGCCGGAGGTCACGAAAGCGGGTTCATATTCGAAAACGATCTCACCGGCCGGATCCGCGAGCGTGCCGACCTTTTGCCCCAAATAGCGGACCGTGAGCCGGTTCATGCGTGCTTCCGGCTGCCGCGTTTTCGTTCTGGCTTCACCACGTCCTCGAGCTTCAGGCCCGTATAGTCTCGCTCGCGCCCAATGCGATCGAACTCGTCCAGCAGTCCCAACAGGTCGAGCACCTTCAAGAGCCGGAGCAGGGAGATCTTCCCGGTGCGCTCGAAGCGTACGTACGTCGCCTCCTTGAGGCCCGACCTTCGGGCGATTTCCGCCTGTGTCCAAGCACGCTGCAGCCGCCGCGCGCGAATCCGCAACGCGAGCTCGGAGGCTATTTCGGGGGCACTTATAAGCGATAACATGATGCCTAGTATTTGGACTATTGTGCCATAGTCGATAATATATTAACGTTTAACGACACCTAGAAGAACTCGCTGCACTGAGGCCCAGCCGTGAAATTCTACCGTGCGGGCCGTGGTATCGATGACCACATGGTTCGGCTCCTGGGCATGGAAGTCCACCCCGGGATTGAAGCACCACGCCGGGCCCAGCTGGTGGCACCAGCGCTTGGGATTGTGAGTGTGCCCGGAGAGGACGAGACTTCCCTCCGGTAACTTGAGCACGGCCGCGGTCACCTCAGGATCGCCCACCTCCTGCCCCAAGTCCGAGGACAGCGGCGTCCCCAAGGGCGGCGAATGCACGAGCACCACCGCCGGCTCAGGGCCGGTAACCACCGGAACACCCAACCAAGGGCAGCAAATGAAACGGTGCCCCTGGAAGATTTCCGAAGTGCCGTCGACGCGCACGTTGGCACTGGCCGCTTTGCGCAGCCATCCGCCGCGCGCATCGTTGTCGGTTACATGGTCCTGGGGCATCCACCAATCGTGGTTGCCAGTGCACGCGTACATTCTGCCGGGAAAGGCTTTCAGCCATGAGCGCATCCAGCGACTTTGCTCCCGCAAGCTGACAGGGGCGGTGGGCAGAAAATCAAGGAAGTCGCCGCTGAAACAGCACGCTTCGAAACGCGGAGCCACCATCGCCAGCCAGTCATACCAAGGGATGCGGAAATGCAGGTCGGTGATGTGGAGCAATCGCATAAGAAGGTGTGTGGGGTACCTCGATCGGGGTGAATTTCCGGTCGGTTGACTCCTCTTTGCTTCATACCAGTTTCCTCATACCACCCAATGACTTTTTGGGCGGTTTTCCGAAGACGTGGGCAGCTCCGAAAATGACCCGCCTCCTCTGAAAACACATAGGCGAACATCGCGGAAAACGATGGCAAACAAACTGTCCCCTTGACCTCGAAATACTGCTGCATCATCGGAGTCATGGCGTGGTAGCGGGGAGCGAGTAGTGAGTAGCGGGCAGTGCAGGCAGTGCAAGCCAAGGTTCGGATGGTTTCATGCTTTCCGCTCGCTACCGGCTACTCGATGCCCACTACTTTCGCATGCTCTTCCATCGCGACCTGGGCGGCGCGGGTCGGCCGCCGCTGGTGATCGTGCACGGTTTCCTGGGATCGTCGCGGAACTGGCAGACGGCGGGTGCCGGTCTGGCGGCCGGGTTTCAGGTGTTCGCGCTTGATCTGCGCAACCATGGCCGGTCGCCGCATGCGCCGGAGATGACGTACGCGGCCATGCTCGACGACGTGCTGGCGTGGATGGACGCGCAGGGCCTGGCGCGGACCGCCCTGCTCGGCCACAGCATGGGGGGCAAGCTGGCGATGCGGCTGGCCTGCCGCCACCCGGAACGCGTGGACCGGCTGTTCGTCGTGGACATCGCGCCCAAGGAATATCCCGGCCGGGCGCAGCGGGCGGAGCTGGCGGCGATGAACGAGCTGCGGCTCGACGGGCTCCATTCGCGGGCCGAAGCCGAGCTGCGGCTTGAGGCGCGCGTAGACGACTGGGCGATGAGGAAGTTTCTCGTCACAAACCTGGAACGCGACGCGGACAACCGCTGGCGCTGGACGGTCAATCTTCCCGTGCTCACCGCGGCGCTGCCCGACCTGGTGAAGAGTCCCCTCGAACCGGACGACCGTTACGACGGACCGGCGCATTTCATCCTCGGCGGCAAATCCGGTTTTGTTCAGGCCGGCGACCATGCTGTCATCCGCCAACACTTTCCCGCCGCCCGGATCACGGTGATGCCCGACTCGGGTCACAATCCGCACATGGAGGCACGGGAGGAATTCGTGCGGCTGGTGCTTAAGGAAGCCTGATATCCAGCTTCCCCGACAGCGGGCCGTGGGTTGTCCGCCTTGACCGGGCGAAAGAACCGGCCGCGTAGGTGAATGCCCCATAGCGGAGGGGACACAAAACGCGTAGGCTGCGAACCGCGAAACATGGAAATCCATCAGGCCTGTTGTGGTCACCGTCGGCTCCGTCACGGTTCATCCTGGCCGCCGATGATCGAAGACCCGGGCAAGACATCCTCTAACTGCCGCCCTGCGCGCCGCCGTGCGGTTTATCACGCGCGCTGAATCCTTTCATGAAACTCCCAGCCCTCCATCTCAAACGCTACCGGCAAATCGCCGCGCTGCTGTGGAAATACGGCCGCTCCGATCTGGCGCAGCAAATGAGCGCGGAGGAGGGTTTCGGCATCGATGAACTGCTGTCCGCGGAAGGCCAGCCGCAGGCGGACCGCGCCGCGCCCGCCGCCGGGGAGGCTTCGCCCGAGCATCTGGCGGATGACCTGGAAGCGATGGGACCGACCTACGTCAAGCTGGGTCAGGTGCTCGCCGGCCGCCCGGATTTGCTTCCGGAGGCCTATTTGAAGGCACTCGCCCGGTTGCAGGACAACGTGAAGCCGTTTTCCTACGACGAGGTGGAGGAGACCGTCATGGCCGAGCTGGGCGTCAGGATTTCCAAGGCATTTTCGCGTTTCGAGGCCGAGCCGATGGCCGCCGCCTCGCTGGGCCAGGTGCACCGCGCCGCGTTGCGGGACGGCCGGGCGGTGGTCGTGAAGGTGCAGCGCCCGAACATCCGCAGGCAAATCGCGGAGGACTTCGAGGTGCTGGAGCAGATTGCCGGCTTTCTCGACGGCCACACCGCGCTGGGCCGCCGCCACCGCTTCCTCGTCATCCTCCAGGAGTTCCGCCTGGTGATCCAGCAGGAGCTCAATTACGAGCGCGAAGCGCACAACCTCATCGCGCTCGGCCATAACCTGAAGGACTTCAAACTCCTTCAGGTGCCGCAACCCGTGCCGGACTATTCCACGCGGTCACTCCTGACCATGGAGGAAGTGCAGGGGCAGAAGATCACCGCGCTCGGCCCGCTGGCCCGGCGCGACCTGCAGGGCGCGCCGCTGGCGGAGGAATTGTTCAAGGCCTACCTGCAGCAGGTGCTCGTGGACGGCTTGTTTCATGCCGACCCGCATCCCGGCAACATTTTCATCACGAACGACGGGCGCATCGCCCTCATCGACCTCGGGATGGTGGGCCACACGGCGCCGGCCATGCAGGAGAATCTGCTGAAAATCCTGCTGGCCATCAGCGAGGGGAACGGCGAGGCCGCCGCGGAAATCGCCATCCGGATGAGCGAGAAGCTGGAGGAGTTTGCCGCCCCCGAGTTTCGCCGGCGCATCACGCAGCTGGTGGCGCTGCGGCGGGATCAGGGGCTGGAACAACTCAATGTCGGCCGCTCGCTCCTCGAAGTGAGCGGCATCGCCAACGACAACGGACTCATTGTGCCCAGCGAACTGGTACTGCTGGGGAAAACCATGCTGCAACTGGATGAGGTCGGCCGGATCCTCGATCCGACGTTTGATACCAACGCCTCCATCCGCCGCAATGTCGCCGAGCTGCTGGCCCGGCGCATGCGCAAGGATCTCACGCAGGGCAGCATTTATAGCGCGCTGCTCGAGGTGAAGGATTTCACGACGGGACTGCCGGCCCGGCTCAACCGGATCATGGACACGATCACCAACTCCGAGCTGGAGGTGAAAGTGAAGGCCACCGATGCCAAGATGGTGATGGATGGCATGCAGAAAATCGCCAACCGCATCACCATGGGCATTGTGCTGGCCGGCCTGATCGTCGGCGCATCACTGCTGATGCGCGTGGCGACCTCCTTCCGTCTTTTCGGCTTTCCGGGGCTGGCCATCCTCTGCTTCCTCGCGGCCGCGATCGGGAGCTTCTGGCTTGTGATCAGTATCTTTGTCGCGGACTACAAGAGCCGGAAGAAATACATGCGCTGAACGGCCGCCCGCTGATCGGCGTTGTCCGGGCGGATCCCGATTTTAGCGCAGGAACTGCCGGTAGAACAGCGCCGCCGAGATGGTGAAGCCGATGGCGGTGATGATCTGCCGGACGCGTTTTTGGGAAATCCGCTGGGCGTAATGGGCCCCGAAAAAATAGCCGGCCACCGCGCCGATGGTCATCACACCGGCCTTGGGCCAGCTGATCAGCCCGGCAAAGATGAAGTAGGTGGCGGCCACGAGGTTGATGAGCGAGCCGAGCACGGTCTTCAGCGCGTTCATCTCGTGGATGTCCGTCAGGCCGATGAAACCGAGCGAGGCGAGCATGAGGATGCCGATGCCGGCGCCGAAATAACCGCCGTAGACCGCGACCAGAAACTGGAAGACGACGGCGATCCACACATGACGGTCATGCGGATGCGGCGTGCCACCCGGCTGATCGTCAAACCCCGCGAACCGGCGGAAAGCACCCTGGCCCACGAACAAAACGGTGGCAAAGAGCAGCAGGAAGGGAACGAGCCGGGAAAAGACCTTCTCGCCTGAGGCCGTCAGCAGCATCGCGCCGAGCAGGCCGCCGAGCAGGCTGACCGGTACGAAGCGCCGGAGCCAGATCCGCACGGTGCCGAGCTGGCGCCGGTAGCCGAAAACGCCGCCGGACGTGCCGAAAACCAGGGCGATGGTGCTGGTGGCGTTGGCGACCACCGAGGGCGTGCGTGCGAGCAGCAGCGCGGGGAACGTGATGAGCGTGCCGCCGCCGGCCACGGCGTTGATGGCTCCCGCCGCAGCCGCGGAAATAATCAGCAGAATCGCCTCGGCCCAGGTCATGCGCGGGAACTGTGGGCAGAAGTTGGCCGGAGGCAAAGGGAACTTTGCAACGTCCGGAACACAAACGGCGCGTCTCCCGCCCCAGCGGCTAGCGCTTCGTCCACAGGCGCAGCGAGGAGAGCAGAAACTCCTCCAGCGCCGCGGACTCGCTCAGGTTGAGGCGAAGCAGGCCGTTGCAGCGTTCGAGTTCGCCAACGGCCGCGGTGAGGGCGCGCCGCACCGCGCCGTCACTGTCGGCCAACCGCGGCCGCGCAAAGTCGATGGTGGCGTGTTCGATTTCCGCAAACAGTTTCTGCCGGATGCCATTGGCGATGCCGGTCTCGATGGCGACCTGCTCCTCTTCGGCGAGGTCGGGCGGCAGCTTTTCCTCCTGCGCCTTCCAGACCTCCGTGGTGGCGCCGGCCACGATGGCGTTGAAGCGCACCACCAGTCCGTACAGGGCGAAAATCTGGTCGGCGACGGCCGTGTGCCCGGTGATGCCGCCCGTCAGCCGCCCGAGCCAGGCCTGGTAATCGGCCTTCCAGCCAGGCAACGCCGCGTGCGCGAGCGGCGCGGCGGAAGAGGCGAAGCGGAAATGCAGGCAGCGGCTGCGGATCGTCGGCAGGAGCACGTAGGGGCGCGTCGTGAGCAGCAGGAGGGTGGTGGTGCCGGGCGGCTCCTCCAGCGTTTTCAGGAAGGCGTTGCTCGTGGCCTCGTTCATGCGGTCCGCCTCGTAGACGATGCCGACCTTGCAATGGGCGATTGCCGGTGAAACGGAGATCTTGCGCAGGAATTCCCTCATCGTCCCGGGTTCGGGGTTCACCATGTCCCCGATGCGGATCTGCCGCGCCTTGCCGCTTGGTCGCAGCTCGAAACAGTCGGGATGTCCGCCGTCGCCCGGAGTGCGGCGGGACGGGCCGCCGGGCCCGCCGGGCGGATTGAGCAGCCGGTCCGCGATGGCGTGGGCCACGAGGACAAGCGTGTCGAGGTCGTCGCCGTGCAGCAGGAGGCTGTGGGCGAGGCGCTCGCGCGCGAGGGCCTTTTCGAGGACCATGACCGCCGGCGTGCCGGCGAGCGATTCAGGCCAGGAGACGGTGGGCATCGGGCGGACGGCCGGCGGGCGACGCGCAGGTCACATGCCCAGCCGCTTCTTCACCTCGGCCCAGATGAGCCGGCGGATCTTGTCCTCGGGCAGCGTGCCATCGACCACGAAGAAACGCCGCGGCAGCGAGCGGGCGAGGACGAGGTAGCCGTCGCGCACCTTCTTGTAGAAATCGATGTTCTCGCGTTCCATGCGGTTCGGCAGGTCCGACGCGCGCTGGTTGATGCGGCTCAGGCTCACCCCGGTGGGAACGTCCAGCACGATGGTCAGGTCGGGGAGGACGTTGCCGACGGCGAACTGGTTGATCTGCTGGACGGGATCGCGCGACAGGTTGCGGGCCACGCCCTGATAGACGGTGCTGGAATCGATGTAGCGGTCGCAGAGCACGACGATGCCCTTCAGGAGGCTGGGCGCGATGATCTCCCGCACGAGCTGGG
>Ga0265323_10000721_pt1 | contig 17894 bp, 35 predicted proteins | sample 41225metaG_FD_193580 | JGI IMG/M metagenome (GOLD analysis project Ga0265323, IMG submission 193580) | Rhizosphere microbial communities from Carex aquatilis grown in University of Washington, Seatle, WA, United States - 4-12-25 metaG | ecosystem: Host-associated > Plants > Roots > Rhizosphere...
GTGCGAGCAATCGTGGCAGTACCAGAAACCCGACTGGATTTTTTCAAACAGGCTGGCCAGCATTTGCCGGCGCACTTTGTGGACCGTCGCCCGCGGCAAAACGGACCGCACGCGCCGGACTTCAAGCAACGCATTCATACTTGCTCCTTTCCTCCTCGGTCAGAGGGATGGTGGTAATGACGTTGATGTCCCGGCCATAGAGCCGGCGCAGCTCGTGCATGGCGCTGACGCAGATGTCGCCCTGGACGCGATAGCCCCGCACCTGCTCAGGCACATTCTCCACGGTCACCAGGTAGGTAAGCGTTTGCGTCTTCATACCGAGGCCTCCGATACGACCTGCAAACCGTCCAGGGCCAGGTTGGGATGGGTCACCAGGTACCAGCCGTTGGAATGCTCACTGAAGCTTGAATGCTCGATCCTGGTCTGAACCCATTGGCCATCGATCTTCGCTTCCACCGGGTTGCCGCAGTGAAGCCCGTACGTGCCACGCATCCAACGGCCGTCTTCGGGGTTAAACCACAGCCTGACAAAAAATCGGACTGTAGTCATGCTCACGCCGCCCTCCTTTCCATCCTGCGGTTGCTCTTGAGCTGTTCGACAGTCGGCAGATTGCCGCCGCTGAGGCCCAGATAGTTGATGACGGCCGTTGCCGTGCCGGCCGGGTAACGTTGCGGCGCCTGGCGCGCGCCGATGGGTTTGATTTTGAGGGCGTGCAAGTAGTTGTAGAGGCTTCCCTTGCTGCACGGTCTGTGCTGCCCGACTTTCTTCAGTATCTCGACGATCGTCTCAGTCATTTGCTTTCCTTTCGTTTGGGGACCGTTGTTCAGTTCGGCCCGCTCTGAACAAACTTGAACAGAAGTGTGCGAAACTGTCAATAGCTCTTTTTGGGGGCTCTCTCTACTCTGCCCGCATGACGATCCAGAAGAAGTCCCAGCGGAAATGGCTATACCTCGATGAACAGGACCTGGTTCGGCTCAGCAAGCTTGTCGAGGCAGTCGGCACACTCAACGATGCGGTTGTGCTCAGCGCCTTGGCATCGGCTGGACTGAAAGCCTGTGAGGGCTTGGGTTACCGGCTCCCCTTGCCGTTGAAGTTTGAAGTGGCAGAGGGAGTCGAGCCGGAAAAGCCGCTAACGAAGATCCGAAGATAAACGGAGGAAAAAAGCCCGTTCAAGTCCTAGCCGGGGTACCACCCTTTGCAGCCATGGGAACCAATTCAAAAACTTCTGATGTAGCCGCCCCTCTAGCCGGGGACACTGCCTCACTCATCCAGACGCTCAATCAGAGCTTGCGCCTCATGCAGCAACTCCTCCAGGCCTCGCCGGCGTTCCAGGACTCGAGCGTCACGGTCTTTGAGGTCATTGTCGAGCTGCTCCATGCCCGCAACCGGAAATGGGTCAGCGACGCTTACCTTTACCAGATCCGGCACTGCTACGATCTGCTGAACCGCCGTTTCGGCCGCCGCCAACTCGCGTCGCTTACCAGTCACGAGCTCGAGGACTGGATCAACTCGCATGACGTTGGCAAGCGCACGCGCCGCGGACGCATCCAATATTTGCGGATGCTCTTCGAGTTTGCCCGCAAGCGCGAATACCTCTCGCGCAACCCGGCGCTGGCCATTGACTTCCCGGTGGAAGATCCTCCCGAAATCCATATTCACACTCCCGACCAGGTCCGGGCGGTGCTCGCGGCCGCGCTCGGCCAGGACGTGGGCCTGGCGCGGGCCCTGGCGGTTCGTTACTTCGCGGGCCTGCGCTCGGCTGAGATGGTTCGACTCGATGAAGAAGAGGAGATCCACCTTGACCGCCGGCTAATCGAAGTGACGGCCATCAAGAGCAAGACGCGCCGGCGTCGGCTCGTTTCCATCTCCGACAACCTCGCGGCCTGGCTGGCGCTCAAAGGGGACATTCCGGGCGACTTGGAGAAACGCATCACGCGCGTCTGGCACGATGCCAAGGTGGATTGGCCGCGCAACGTCACCCGTCACTCGTTTTGCTCCTACCATCTCGCGCAACATCAGAACGCCGGAAAGACCGCGCTGCAAGCCGGCCACACTGAGCAGATCCTTTTCAGTCAGTATCGGGAAGTCGTGACGCCGGCCGCCGCGGCGGAGTATTGGAGCATCGTGCCGAAAACGTGACTCTGCCGGCGTGTCTCATCGAGGCGCGATCTCTCGATGCGTTTTCGGCACGCGGCCGTTGCCGACTTCTGGCGCCTTGGACCGCGCAACACTCGGCCACAGCCACAAACGCACAGCCTCAGATTCGTGACTGACCGGTCGCGGATTGCTTCCGCGACTCCGCGCGCCATTGGTACCGGCACGCCGTTGCCGACGGCGCGAATCTTCGCCGTGCGTGACAGACCTGGCAGATCGAACCATCGGGGCAATCCTTGCAGCTCGCACAGGTCCGCGAAGTTGCTCCGGTGATCCCGGGCCATCACCGCCGATGCGTTACGGCCGAAGTGTGACGCAGTGCGCCTCGCGAGGACCAACGGCACGCCGTCCCGGCTCCCGAATTGGAAGCTGCGGTTGCGCCGCTGCCTGCATCCGAACTCGCACGCGAACAGATTGAACCGCTGTGTGACGTAGCCGGCAATGTGAACATCCGGGACACCAGGCACGTTCTCAATGAGCCACCAGTTCGGCTGCGCCTCAGTGACCACACGTGCGAACTCCGAGAGCATTTTGAGGCCGTGCCCCGTGGGCGGACGCCGTCGCGCCCGGCTGAAATCCTGGCAGGGTGGACCGCCAATGACACCGGTAACGTGTCCAGCTGGCGCGTGAAAGTCTTCGATGCGCTGGCCAAGAAGTGTGTCCGGTCCTCGCACCACACAGAATCCCGCTTGCTCGAATCCCCGGTCCAGAAGGCCCGCGCCGGGAAAGAGTGACAGCACCAGGTGTGACGATCCGGACAGTGCCAGTGACTGAGCTGCAAAGTTCATGGCGGCAATATCGGCGGGGAAGTGTGTCAGGTCCAGACAAAAATTACCCCCACCATGGAGGGCAAATTCTGCCTCTGGGTCACAGAAAGGCCTTCTTGGGCTTCGTGGGTTTCTTGGCGGCAGCGGCGGCAGCGGCAGCGGCAGCTTTGGCGGCGGCAGCGGCTTTGGCTTTGACGGCGGCGTCGCGAGCGGCAGCGGCTTTGGAGTCGGCGGCTTCCTGTTTCAACTGGGCGGCCGTGGGGAGGCTGGCGGCGGGAACGTCGCTGTAGGATTGCTCGAGGTTCCAGCCCGCCGATCCGAACTGGTAGCCCGCAGCCTGGTCAGAGGAGGCGGGCGTGGCAGCCGCCTGGCGGTGGCGCCAATACCAGTAGAGAGCCAGGAGCAAACCGCCCGGCAGAACGATCGTGAGCAGAACCTTGTGCCATTTCTTCATTGGCCTGCGTAGCCCAGGAGGCCGAGCACGGTGCCAGCCGCGGTGCCCTTGGCAGTCGAGAGCTGGTATTTCTGCCAGGCCTGATAGAGCCCGACGTAAATTCCAATCATGCCGGCGAAGGTCAGCAAGACGACCAGGTCAATGACATCGTCGCGTTTCACTTGCGGGCGGCACTCGCGCTGGCGTGGCCCGACGCCGTGCTTGAGTGGCTCGCGGCGGCGGCGGAGTCGATGGCGCGGGATGTAGCGGCCTGGTGGACGCTCGGCGCGGCGTGGAGGGCGCGGCTGATTTGCGCGGGGCTGGCGCCGCGGGCGGCCAGGTGCCAGGCCGGCGAGGCAAACCGATACGTGGGCCTCGGAACGGCGGTGCGGGGCATGAGGTTGATGGGGCGGGGGATTACCATAGGTTTTACTTGGGGATGATGGCGATGCTGTCGGTGTTCGTGCCCATGCTGACATCGCCGGTGGAGCTCTTGTCCTTGATGCCGGTGTCGAATGGGTTGAGGGAGTTGGAGACTTCGAAGTCCGAGGTCGTGCGGGGGACAAAGACGGTGTTGGTTTCCGTGGGGGTGAGCCGGAGAATCTCGGAGCCAAAGCCAATCTTCACGTGGGCCGGGGAAGTCGAGGTCGGCTGGTAGGCGACATCCACGCCAAAAGTGCGCGTGGCGGACTCGATGATGTAGCCGCTCCACAGGCGCTCTTTTTCTATACTCAAAATATTAGTAACGCCGTTGGCGACCGAGGTTGTGGTCTTCGAGCGGGTGTAAGTGACGCAGCCGCTGCACAGCGCGAGGCTCAGCAGCGTGAAGGCGATGAGCGACGCAACGGGCGGAGTGCCCGAGGGTTGTGAGGTGCCGGCGTCTTTGGGGGACTGCAGGCGGTTGGAGACGGTCCACAGGTGGACCTGGCTCCAGATGAGGCTGAACACGATGAGCAGGCCCGCGCCAACGCCATTGGTGATTTGGTCGGCGTTGGATTGGTCAGCCAACGCTTTGGCTACGAGGAAGCCGGCCAGCGACTTCATGATGCAGCGGATGATGATTTGAGCCAGGTCTTTCATGTTTGATTTCGATGTTGGTTTCGGTTTCGGTTTCGGTGGGGGAGCAGAGTTTGCAGTGTTCCACCATGGCGGCGAATTTGGCCTTTAGGTTTACGACCTCGGTCAGAATCCAGGCCTGCAGGCCAATGACGGCCGTCAGGAAAACCGCGAGGAGTTCGACGGGGATGTTCATGCGCGCGCGAACCAGCCTTTGAGCAGGGTTGCCCCGCCCATCCAGAGGAAGAGCGCGACGCCGGCGAGGCCGTAAACCCACCAGGGGATGCTGCCAAAGAAATCCTTGCCGACTGCGCTGGCAGCTTTGCCGGGGGCGCTGATGATGTTGTGGATGCCTTGCTGCAAACCTTCCACCGCGCCTTGCGTGAAGCCAGCGGCCTGGTTGTCGGCTTTGACGGCGTCTTGCGCGGCAATGAGGTTCGCGCCGGCTTGGGGGTCGAGGTTGCCCAGGTCAACTTGTTCCTGGACGGTGGCCGCGTAGCGTTGATTGGCCGCGGCCTGGCCGGCGTCTTGCTCGGCTTGCGTGGGCGTGCCTGAATACCAGGAGACGAAGGAATCGTAGAGGCTCATCAGTGGATCCCCCATTTGGTCATGAGGTTGGTTTGGACGTAGGCCAGCTCCCCAGCGGACAAGGCCCCGTGATAGACGAGGATTTCCGCCATGCCTCCATAGAACCGGTGAGCTAAAGATACCTCCTCACCAATGAACGTCGGGGAATTGGTTGCACTCCAATTGGCTGTGCCCGGCGATGAGATGCCAACCAGGCTGGCGTTCGTATAGACCGAAGGCGAGCCGCTGGCCGGGAAGGTGGCTGAGAGCACGACGGGATTCCGATAGTTGAAGGCTTGCGCTACGGAGGTGTGGTAGGCCGTTCCGTTGACTCCCGCAATTACGTTGGTGTTGTTGCCGTTGCCGTCCACCAGCCATTGAAATTGCAAGTTGCTGTTGACGAGGATGCTCTCCCAGGCGCCGGCGTTGGCAACGTTGGTTTCCATAACTACGGTCAGCAGCGTCCATGGAGCCGTCGAGAGGGAATTGGAAAATGTGAGGTAGCTATCCCCAATAAAAAAGATTCCAGGCAGCCCATTGAAGGCGTCGTCAATATAAGTGGGCCGATAGATCGCAGTTGCTTGGACCGCGTTGCTGCCACCTGTGGCCAGGTTGGTCCAGTTGCTTACGGCCGTTTGCGTGGCCTGAACGTTTTGGCTGGCGTCAAACCAGTCCACCAGCGTGGCGCTGCTCACGTTGGTTTCAAACCGAGACGGCAGATAATAGTTGGTCGAGTCGCCCCGCGATACGTTTTGCCATCGGGGCCACTGGTCGATCATGAAGGGGCCGTTCCATCCGACCACTTTGGCGTTGCACAGCCAGGAGTAACCGTGATGGTAGTCTTCCAAGTCCATCAGCCAGCCGGTGATTCCATTGCCCCCGCCGCCGAGAATCGTCAGGCCCTCAACGCGATCCAGGTTGAAGTTCCCATACTGGCCACCCGGATAGATGATGAAGTTGGTTTGGTAGTGGTAGTCACCGGTCACCAGGTGCCGGTCCACTCCCGACCAGGTGTATTTGGGGTTGGCGATCGTCACGTTGGCGATGACACCCTGGTTGGTTCCGCGGCGGGTGTCGTTTGGATCCATGCGGACGTAATCCGGCCAGGTCATTTCGGTGCAGGAAAGTCCGATCGGCGTCTCGAAGGCGCCGTATAGGTCAGGCTCAATATAGAGGTTCGTCGCGCTGCCCCAAATTTTGACCGCATCACCGAACGAGGCGAAGTAGTTGACCGAGCGCCAGCGGTTTTTGGAAAGCACAACGTTTTGAACATGCCCGCCCAGGACAACGAAAAATGCCGCCGCGTCCTGAAACGTGCAGTTTTGCAAGGTGAGGCCGTCAACGCCTGAGAGCCAGATCCCAAAGACCCACATGTTGGTGGTAGCCATCATCCAGCCTTCGGAAATCGCGTTATCATAGTGGCCTTCGTTGTAGTTTTGGCTGGCCCCTTTGAAATCGAAGTTGACTCCGTCCATCACAATGTTGCTCAGTCCAAACGTGTTGCCGTTCATTCCGAAACCCTGGACCGTGGTGCAGTTTGCGCCGGTGGCCAGGCTGACTTGTGTCCCGGGCAATCCTCGGAGCTTTGTATTGCTGCCGAGTAAGAGCGCCGCGGGGAAGGGATTCGTGGTGCACCTGGTCACCGTGAAGCTCGTGTCGATGACTAGTTCCTTGGTCCAGGAATTGGTCAGAATGGAATTCAAGGCGACGGTGTCATTGGAGGCGTTGATCCCCAACACGATTTTCGAGGCGTAGAAGATGTTGGTGCCTGTGGTTCCCGACACGCCGGTGATTCCCGAGCCGTTGCCGGTGATCGTGCCAGTGGCGACGATGTTGCTCGCGCTCAGGGTGGCGGTGGCGGTGATGTTCGAACCGGCCAGCGTGGCCGTCGCAGTCACATTGGAGCCCGTGACCGTCGCGGTTGCCGTTACATTCGAGCCGGTGACTGTGTTGGTGGCGGTGATGTTGGCGGCCGTCATTTTGGCCATGGCATTCACATTGGAACCGGAGAGCGTGGCGCTGGCCGTCACGTTGCTGGCGCTGACTGGGCCGGTGGTAGTCAGCGTCACATTGCTGGCCAGGTTGAAGACGTTGGAGGCCAGGGCGCTGGCGGTCATCGTCTTGAGGTTGGTCTTGCCGCCGCTGATGACGCTCACGTTGAACAGATCATTTGCCCCGACGCTCGTGACGGCCGGGTAACTGCTGGCCGGGTTGGTGACGATCGTCGCGGCCTGGCTGGTGAAAGCCAGGGCGAGACTAAGGCAGAGCGTTTGGACTAATCGGGTTGCCGTTTTCATCAGTAAGGACGTTTCCATTTTCATCGGTCAAAGGGTTGGGCAGGCCAACGACGGCGACCGCCGTGGAGCTGGCGTCGATTTCCGGAGAGGGCTCGCATGAAAGGTAGAGGTCCATTTCACAGGAAGGCCCCACTCCAGCCTGGTCGGTTGGTGGCGGGCGGAGAAGCCGGGCCGGACCCTCCCGCAGCTGCCGAGTGATGGTTCGCGTCGTCCGGATAGAGCTCAGCGACTTCAAACTGAACCGAGTTGCCGTTCGGATTATAGACCTGGAAGTCCGCATCCGTTTCGAGCGTGAAGCAGCGTTGGGGAAAGATGGTGGCCAAAGTCGTGCTGTTCAAGGTCTGGAGCTTGAGGATCTGCGTCGCGTCCAGGTTCGTCACCACGAATTGAATGCGATCCTGTCGGGCGTTGCTGCCGACAAACTGCTGGCTGGCGCCGGCCAGCAAGGTGACTGTGCCCGAACCGACAAAGCGAGTGGGGATGCGTTGGATTTCTGTGCTCATGAGTTAGTAGGCGTTGTCGCCGGAGTCGCCGGAGTAGTCGTAGGAATCGGTGTAGTCGTTGGAGTTGGAGTTGATCTTGAGCCAATCCTCATAGGACAAATTGGTCGCCGGGTCATAGGCGGTGCCGCCTCCGCTCCAGTCGATGGGGGTGAGTTGGCTTTGGCTGAGTTGGTCCAACAGGCCTTGCTGGATGCTCTGGCTTGTATCGGCAATCGGCGGGCCCAGGTTGATGTTCTGATCCGTGCCGATGGCCCGCTCGGAGAGTCCACCCGCGGCGGGGTTGACGGTGACCAGGCCAAATGGATCGAGGAACTCCTTGTTCGGGTCGCCTTCGGGATTGGTTTTCGGGTCATACCAATTGCCCGTGTGCTGGTCATAAGAATAGCCGCTGGAGCCTCCCAGGATGGCGTCATTGGCGGCCTGGTCGGTTGCGTCCGGTGTTTTGGCCTTGCCGCCGCCAAACAGAGACGAGATGGGAAGGCTCGTGCTCAGGCCGACGCCGCCGGCGCTGCCACCGCCGCCGAATGACTTGCCCAGCGCGCCGAGAACGGATTGCAGGAGGTTTGAACTGGAGGCGGGATTGGTGGTGGGGGTTGCGGCGCGCGAACCGCCACTGCCGCCACCGCCTTGCGGGCCGGCTGCGCTCCGGGCCGGCGTGGCCCTGGACTTCCAAAGCCAGTAACCAGCAGCGGCCAGGCCGACTAGAATCAGCCAGTTCTTTTTCATGACTGCGGACTGCGCCCTACTTGCGGCGCAGAAACATCACCGCGACGATGATTCCGACCACCACGAGAACCGGGACCAGATACTTCTGGAACGTGGAGGGCGCGCCGGATTTGCCCGGGGCGCTGGAGCCGGGCGCGGTGACCGGCGTCTGATTCGCAAGAGCGTTGATGACTGCGGAACCGGCGCTCTCAGCCGTTTGCAGCAAGCCGGAACCCCACGCGGAGTTCGGATCATTGGCGCCGGTGTTTCCGACCAGGTCGGGAGAAGTGGAGTCCATAATTTGGTTGGAAGTGCCCGGCCTGGCCTGTGAGAGCCAGGCCGGGACTTTAGAGACGTTGACGGTTTCCGACGTTTACTCGGGCGGGCCGAGGCGCTGGATGATGGCCACGATGGTGCCAGACATCGCACCGCCAGCGGCGATCGTCAGGAGCGTGTCGCGCGCGCCGTCGAGGGGGACTGCGCTGCCGAGCAAGCCATCATGATCGAGGACCATGTCATAGATGCCCGCCGTGCGACCGCTGGCGGCCGGCGTCATGCCGTACTGAGTCAGCAGCGCCTTGTTCGAGGCAGCCGAGAGCTCGTGGAGCGTAACGGAGTTGCGCTTGAAGGTGACCGACGTCGCGGCATTGCTGCCGCCGCTGTCCTCATACAAGCTGATTTGCTGCAACCAGTCGCGCCGGTCCAGCGTGGGGATGTCCATCGAAGTGCCCGAGGCGGTGATGGAGGAGCGAATCCACTTCACGATGCCAGGCGTGCTGCCAGCGGCCGGGACGAAATCGTCCACGACAGCGTAAGCCACCAGCGTCGGAGTCGAGGCGGCGCCCAGGTCAACCTGGATCTGGAAGGTTTGCCAGCCAGCGGTCGCCCAGGCCAGGGCATCCTGGTCTGCCGGCGAGTTGCGCCAGGGCTCGGCGAGGAAGATTCCGAATGAAACGCCGGGCGAGGTGTTGGGCACTTCGCCAGTGACGGAATCGTACTGCGTGCCGTTGAGCAGGTTCATGTCGCGCAGTTGCGTGCCACTCACGACGCGCTGCACGCGGCTGTTCACCAGCACCCGGATTTCCGAGATGTTGGTAGCCGCGGCGGCAATGGTGTTTGTGCCGCTGGCGTAGCCATGCTGCAAGACGATATAGTGAAACCGCTGTCCGCAAGGGACGTCAATGATCGCGGTCTTACTGGCCGCCACATTCGCGACGGCGCGGAGTTGGACTCGATATTTTACCATAGTGGTAGGTGTTCGGAGGTTGGAGCCGAGGTTGCGCGCGAGCGTTAGCCGTTCGGGAAGACGATCTTCTCGAGGGCCTGGACGCGGCCAACAATGGCCAGCACAGCCAGCACGACAACGGTGGTGAACAGAATGGGCTTGAGTTTGCTAAACATAGGAGGGGTGGCCTTGCGGCCGGTTAACTGTCTGCTTCGTGGTGGCGTCTTCGGCGCGCCCAACCGGAACTACCGGCTCGCTTGCGCGGTTCAGATCGCCTGAAGCGTCTTTGCGGATACACCTATAGCACCATCCAGAGTTGACCGTTAGTCCCATTTGGTCCCACTCGCTTTCCCCTGGCCTCAGACCGCCGATAATGAACTGCGATTGATAAAATATTATGCATAGATACCTTTTTCCTGACCCGAGCGACGGTGGCAACGCGCCCTCACCTACGGACCTCCAACCGGATCCCGCGTCGCCGCCACGAGACAAGCCTGTTACAACCAGTGCAGCGGCGAATCCCGCGCCTGCCCCGCCGCCCGCGGCCAGGGTGGTAGTCACCGCCACCCGCACCGAGCGCGAAGTCGAGCTGCAAGCCGAGATTGACGGCGTTCGGGGCGAGCTCGCCACCACGTCCGCCGAGAAGAAGGAGCGCGAACTGCGCATCATGCAGCTCGAGGACGAATTGCGCGCCCTCAAAACCGCCACCAAGCCCGCCAAAGAGATCGTCCATCCGGCCAAGGGCTCGCCCTGGACCTTCTTCGACTAAATGCCATGGCCCTGGAAACCAAATCCGTCAGCGGAGCGGGAAGCCCGCCTGTTGCGCCAGTGGCGCTCAAGCCAGCGCCAAATAAACCTCCAGCTCCTCCCGTTCCGGCTGGCGCTATGGCAAGCGTCCCGGCTTTCGGCGGAAACCGAGGCGGAAAGAAACGCGCGGATGGCCTGCCTCCCGGCTCACCGCAGGCTGTGGCCGCTGACAAAGAGAAGGATCGCAAGCGCAAGCAAGCTCTGCGTGAGGAAGCCGCTAAGCTGGCTGAGCCGCCGCCCCTGCCTTCAGCCATCCCGGGCCTGGCTAATCCAACTGCGCCGGCGTCTCCTGGTGAAGTCCCTGGCGCTGATGCTGCGAGCCCTCCGCCTATCCCTTGGGAACCGGCGCTCATCCGGGAGTTCACCGATGAGCTAATCGAAGCCGCCGAGGATGGCCGCGTCCAGAAAATCACCGGCAAAGCCCGCGAGGCGCGCATTCCCGAGCGCGTGGTCAAGGAAATCAGCAACGACGCCCATTATCCCGCGTCCGCCAAGAAGTCCCTCCAGATTTCGACACCTCGCGTTACAGCCAAATGGCTGAACAAAGCCGGTGTCAGCGCCGAGTATGCGGACGAACTCGCGTTCGTTACGTCACTCGGCGCTATCTTCATTCAAGGCCGCAAGCTCAGCCAGAAGCTCGACAAGCTCATTGAGCTGGCCAACCAACCACAACCCGCGCCGGCCTCAACGCCGGCCACGCCTGGCCAGCCTGGCCCGGCGAAGATCCAACCCATCCATCCATGAACGCAACGAATAACCAAACCAAACTGGAGAGCAAAATCGTGAAGAAAGTCCTGGAGCGCTTCATCAACGAGTCCCTGGCTGACTCAAAGGCGGCCAGGATAACAAACATTCTTGCCTGCTCTGCACCGATTGGGGAGCAAGGCGAGCCCAATTGCGAATTACAGGTCACGTTTGCCGTGGCAGACCGATGGGGGTGAGTTGGCTTTGGCTGAGTTGGTCCACGTATGATCGTTTCGCGCGTCAAATGGGAACTCGTGCGTGACCCCAAAGACGGCCGTCGCAGTCGCTACAAGAAGAAGTGGCTCGGCCCTCGGCACGTGGCCGGAACCGCCAAAGCCCTCGCTCGCCTCTCCTGGGATCGAATGCGCAAAGCCACACGCCTATGACTCGAAACTGCGTTTCCTGCGACTGTTGCGGCAAGGACGAGCTGCAAGACTACCGCCACGTGACGCTCAACATCACTTCCCCGCCAAAGTATGACCGCGTCCCTGATGGCGTCGCTATCAGTCCCGGTCCCGCCTACTCACTGGAGCGCGATTTGTGCCCCCAGTGCCACGCCGACACCATTGAGAAGCTCACGCGCCGCGCTGAGCATCCAATAATCGACGTGTAAACAAAAAGGGCGGCCGTAGCCGCCCGTGAAACTCACGATGTCCGCTCGCCGCTACACGTTCAACTCGTTGACCAGGTCATCAAACTTCTGGAGCGCATCCTCGCTGAGCATCCAGTGGCAGACGGCCCGCGAGGCGAACAAGGTCTCCGTCTGCTCGCCGGGTGTGTGGATGGCCACCATGGCCTTGAACAACGGCACAAACGCGCCGGGGATGGTGATGGTGAGCTTGAGGTCCGGTCCGAATGCGTGTTTCTCTGGTTGCAGCGCAAGATTCGCGGCTGCCACGGCCTTTGATTCTGTCTTCTTCATAATGTATCCGTCGATACTGCCCTTCCTGGGGCAATCCAAACGCGTGCCAGAAGGCAGGAACCTTGTCGAGCGACGGCACGACCCGTCCACTCTATCTGACACGCGTTCGGAGTTTTGTTATTCGAACGCCAGCAGTTCGTTGCTGCTCTACAAACGGCGGTCCGCTTCCTGGCGGACAAAGGTATTGACGCATGAGTCCATGCGTTATTCAAACAAAAAACCAAACCAAAGAACCAAACCATGAGAGCAAAGTTCAAACTCGACTCCATCACGCGCTCCAATTACGGCAGCGGCGAACAGCAAACCCTGAAACTGTCGCCAGTCACCAGCGGCAGTGCAGAAAACAGATCGTTCTGGCGATGGACGCCCTCGGGCAGCATCGAACTGAGCACGATCAACCCGAATGTCCTGGCTGAAATGGAGCTGGGCCGGGAATATTATGTGGACTTCACGGTCGCGGCGTGCTGATTCATGCACACCATCACCGTCTTCTTTCCTGCGACCTGGTCAGCCCTAGAGAAGCGCGTTTGGCTCAGAGAACGCGGCCTTATTCCGATCGGCTTTGGCCAAGTCGCTTTTCGTGATTGGTATTGAGCCATGCCTGACTACTCCCTCCCCAGTTGCATCACGCTGATTTTCGGGCAGTCCTCGAGCGGCAAGACGACTTTCGCCCTGCGCTACCTGCTCAACGTGCCGGCGGCGTGCCGTTTCATCTTTGATGACTTCGGCCAGGCCGCGCACCGGCTCCGGCTCAAAGCCTGTGGCACGGCCAAGGAATGCGAGGAGGCCGTGCCCACGCGCTGGGTCTGCTTCAATCCGCATGTGATGTTCCCGGCCGAGAAGCTCAAAGACGCCTTTCGCTGGTTTTGCCATTGGAGCCTCGAGGTCAGCAAGCGCGGCCCTGGCAAGAAAGTCCTGTTCGTCGATGAGCTCTGGCAGTGGACGAATAACAAGTCCCCGCTTCCAGCCGAGCTGGAGCGCATCGTGCGGGCGGGCCGGCTGGAAAACCTCGAGCTGCTGACTTGCACGCATCGCCCGCGGGAGTATCACGCGGATATTCAGGCGCAAGTGACCGAGTGGGTCTGCTTCAACACGGTGGATCCCCGCGAGCTGGACGCCGTCCGCCCGTATTACCCGGGCGTGGACCGGATCGCGACGTTGCCGAAAGGGAGTTTCCTGGCCTACAACCGCGACAGCCGGGCGGAGTTAGCCGGGCGCGTGTTCTGAGAAGCTGAAGGGGTTCTCCGTCTGGCAAAAGGGGAAGTGCTTGCCGTTGCGCGTGGCCACCGTCAGACCATACTCGCGGGCAATAGCCGCCACGAGGGTGTCGCGCATGTCGAAGTGCTTCCACCAATCAGCCCCATGTTCGGCCTCCAGTTCCGCGGCGTAGCGCCCCCATTCGTAAGCGGCCGGCCCGTCGAACTCCAAGAGGCCGGTGAAATCGTCGCACAGGAACTGAAACTCGGACTCCGCGCCGGCCTTGCGCTTTCCCTCGGGCATCCGCTCGATGCCGTAGCGCAGCTCCGCCACGGTCACTGAGGATAGGCGGCATTGTCCGCGCTTGGACTTGAGCCAGGCGATGCAGTTGGCATCCGGAGCCGGCTTGGAAGTCTCGGAAACGATATTGGTATCAAGCAGGTAGCTGGTCATAGCCTGGGCGGGCAGAGGTGTTTGCGCTCCGGTATTTCGATGGCCGTGCCTTTGAGCCTGAGCAAATGGTCAACCAGGTCGAGCTTGGGTTGGCCTTTCACCGGGCGCAAGACCAGGTTGCCGCTCTGGGTCGCTTCGATGGCAAAGACACTGCCCTTATCGTAGCCGTGCTTATCCCGGATCTGCTTGGGCACGATGATTTGCCCCTTCTCTGACATGGTCATACAAGTCATAAGTAAGAAAATACCCGCTACAGGGGCCGTTTTCAAGCCCCATCCGCGGACACCTGGACGGACACAAAAGCGGACATCTGGACGGACCGGATAGCTGGACAAGGGTCTGGGAAGCCGGATTTTAGGCGGACACCGGACATTTTTGTCCGCCTTTGGGGGCCGGGAGCTGTCCGGCTTTCTCGGCCGCTTCGATGTCCGCCAATGGCCAGAGCGGCCCGGTAATGCGCACGGCCCGGGGCAGCCGGCCCTGGCTGACCCAGCGGTGCAAGGTCGATTTGCCGCACCCATAACGTATCAGCAGGTCCTTCCGATGCAGGAACGTCCTGGTGATGACCTGGTCAAGCCGGTTCCGGAGCGCCGCGATTTCCTCCTGGAGCCTTTTTAGGGCCTCCGTAGGGCAACCGCGGGGCGAAACATGGGCTGTGGGGCCATTTACTCGACAGCCAGGCCGGGAAACGCGCATGGCGCCTTCCACAGCATTGACTGGGCCGAATCGCCAGGGCAAACTCTCTCCATGAAGTCGTTGCTCGTCGCCGCCATGGTTCTGGCCTCCTCCCTCGCCGCCCTCGCCCAGGACGAAATCACCAATGTGGATTACTTCAAATTCTTGGGGGGACGGGTGTCGGTTCGCGAGCAAGCGGACGTTACCGTAAAGACCTACCTTGCCGTATCGAACATCGCGGCTCTCCAGTTCTTCTACACGGAGGGCCGTCTCGTAACGGTGGCTGTGGCGCCGGTGACCTTCGACTCCGGCAGGATTCCGAACGCCAAGGCCCTCGAACTTGCCGAGCAGGTTTCGTGCGAATCCGGCTGGGGGATCTCGATAGACAAGGCTTGGGGCACGAATGCCATTCCCGAGTTCGAGGAAACCTACTTCACGAATCGTGCGGACGGCTTGGCCTGGCTTTTCAATCTCTATCTGACCAATTCGTCCAAGCTGTGGACACGCGCTTTTGTGGTAACGACATTGTCCCACAGAGAGGCTATCGAGCAAACGCGCCGTCCATACGCCGATGCGATTATCGCCGCAGAGTCGAAGAGGCCGAGGTCGAGTTTTTCGGTGGGCCGGGACGGCGCTGTCGTCAGACGCGCCGCCCCTTGATGAGGGTTACGGCGCGTTTGTGCTCAGCACCGATTTGAAGAACATGGCCGGCCAGGCCCGGTCAAAATAAACGCCCCCCACGGCGTTCGAGCTCGTCACGAAGTTGGTAATCCACGTCCACCCGTTATTCGGCAGCGCCAGATTCGTGCTGGCATAGAAGTCCCAGGTTTGATTCGTGGAGACCAGCGAAAACGGCTCAATGCCCCACGGCGTGGCCTCCGGCCCTCCCCGCAACAAATAGATCGCCGGATTGTAAGCTGACCAGGTCCAATTCGTTGCTGAATCGGTAGTAAGTCTGAGCCGATGCGCTGGCCAGGCCGGCGCTGAACAGCAGACTGGTGAGTTTTTTCATGGTCATTTCTTTCGTTGGTTTGGTGTCGGTTCTATCAGGCGCGCCTCGGTTCGACACAGTTACCCCCGAGGCGCGCCTTCCGGCAAACGCCGGAAAATTCTACAGGTTGTGGCGTCTCGGCGCGGATCGCGGCCTTCGATTGGAAAAAGGCCACAAGTCATGCCCACCGCTTCCACAGATCCACGGCGGTTGCGCCGGGGTTATTGGTGAAAGGGACGCCCTCTTTGATCATGCGCTCGATTTCAGCCAGAATCCGGGTGATCCGGCCCGAGTCCTGCCGATACTTCATCCGCCACCAGGGACCTGAGCCGCTCATTTCCTGCCTGGCAAAGTCCGGGCTGTAGCGCTTCAACACGTCGGTGACGTGCAAAAGGAAGTCTTTCTCCCCGCCCTTTTTAAAAGCGTTGCAACGTTGAACGCTTAAAGGAGTCTCCAAAGTCTCTGATCTAACGTCTAGAGACTCTGTTAGAACTGACGGTTTTTGCTGTGGCATAGTGTCGTTTTTTGCGGGTGCCCCCCGCAAAACTTGCGGGAGGCAGGTGTCGTTTTGTGCAGGGGTCTCCCGCAAAACTTGCGGGTGGCAGGTGTCGTTTTGTGCAGGTGCCTCCCGCAAAACTTGCGGGGGAGACCCGCATTCTTTGCGGGTCGGAGGTTGATAATCAACACTTTGCGCGATCAGGGGGTTCCCGAACCGGTCAAGGAGGTAGTGTCGTTTTGTGCAGGTACCCCCCCGGGCGCCTTTCGGCATGGGTTGACCTGGCCGGCGATAGCCGTTGCCCCACATTCCGTCTCCGGGAAGTTCGGGCATCGATGGTCGCTTGGGTTGCAGCGCGCTGATGTGAAACACATTCATCGCGTGCATGTTCGGCCGGGGCTTTTTGCTCAGCCAAATATGCCGCTGAGTCTCGAGCTCCTGAGTCCAACCGTAGATGGCTCGAGCGCTTCGAGCGAGACGCTCGCGCAGTTGCGTGTTCGAAATGCAGACCTCAAAGCGCCGCCCCATGTTGGCGACCGGGTCAAGCGAAAGGTCCAAGAGCAGCGTGAAGAGATTTCGCGAGCCATCGGTCAACTCCGGATCGCAAAGCGCGGCCATGCGCGCCCCGAGAATTTTTTCCGTCCATGGGTCCTTGGCTTTTTGGAGGTGAAAGATCGGCTCGCCTTTTTCTTGTTGAGTCGGCAGGTATTCGGATGCAGTATCAGTTGTCATGTGTTTTTGGTTTTCGGTTTTTGGTTAACGGTTCACGGTGTTTCGAAGGACGATGAGGACCTTGCGGAAGGCCCTCAGGTTTTGGTTAAGGCGCCGCTTCCAAGCGGCGCTGTCTTTTTTCCAGGCCGTGGGCCCAATCAGGACCCGGAGCTCCGCCAGCTCGTTCGACGGCGTTGGACAAATTATTGATTCCTCTCGGTGCAGCTCGGCGGCGATTCTCGCGAGCGTCACTTTGGTTTTTCCCTCTTTGAGCAATACGGCCGCTTCGTCCAGCAACCGCTCCTCGTTGGCGTCGTGACCGGCCAGGCCCGGCGCGACCAGGTCGAACTCCATTTGCTCGGCGTCGTATCGGCGGTGTTTCATGCGGCCTCGTTGACCTGGCTGCGCAGCTCCTCGCGCATGGCTTCGACGCGCAGCTCCTCGCGGATTTGCAGGTGGAAATCCACGGCCTCGAAATCGTTCATCGGTTCGAGGCCCAACAGTTTCGTTACGGCCGGCAAGAGGAGGCAGAACGCTTCGTGCGTGTCGCGGTCGTGGCAACGCCGCGCTTCGTGCGCCAGAAAACGAACTGCCTCCTTGGGGATCATATTGGCTTGTGAAGGCGGGCAATCTCGGCGGCGCCCTTGCAAGCGCGCCGGTCTTTGATGCCGAGCATCAAGCCGTGGATGAAGCTTCTGACAGCACCGGTATCGGCCGCCACGACCTTGATGGCGGGCATGGGACCTGTGGTGCCTTCCCTGTATATTTGCTGGACTGCTTCACAGATGAGGTCAGCCAGATAGTCCCTGGAGTCCAGCGTCTTTGTCGCTTCATCGCTCTCGACTTCAATGAGGTAGTGTTGCATCATAGGTTTTGTGTTAGGCCTGGCCGGTTCCATTCGATGCGGAGACCGCCGCATCTCTCACAATGGGCCGGCTGGCCTTGCTCTCCTTCCTCCCGCTCCGTCGTGTGCGAGCAATCGTGGCAGTACCAGAAACCCGACTGGATTTTTTCAAACAGGCTGGCCAGCATTTGCCGGCGCACTTTGTGCACGGTCGCCCGCGGCAAAACGGACCGCACGCGCCGGACTTCAAGCAACGCATTCATACTTGCTCCTTTCCTCCTCGGTCAGAGGGATGGTGGTAATGACGTTGATGTCCCGGCCGTAAAGCCGCCTCAGCTCGTGCGTGG
>Ga0265323_10000722_pt1 | contig 17886 bp, 16 predicted proteins | sample 41225metaG_FD_193580 | JGI IMG/M metagenome (GOLD analysis project Ga0265323, IMG submission 193580) | Rhizosphere microbial communities from Carex aquatilis grown in University of Washington, Seatle, WA, United States - 4-12-25 metaG | ecosystem: Host-associated > Plants > Roots > Rhizosphere...
GCCCGGATTAATTGTTGATTTATACAACGGAACAGCGGTAACTCAATTTCATTCAGTTGGGATGTACTTGATAAAAGATCAGATATTACTTGCACTTCAGGAAATATTTGGAAAAAAAATTAAAGCTGTTTATGATAAGAGCGAGGGAACCATGCCATTTAAAGGTCCGATTAAACCGGTTAATGGATATCTCTGGGGAACAAATGAAACAGACACTGTAATTGAAAATGGAAACCAATTTATTGTCGATTGGACAGAAGGTCAGAAAACCGGATTTTTTATCGATCAACGCGAAAATAGAAAATTAGTTCAGGAATATGCCCACTCCAGACAAATGCTCAATTTATTCTGTTATACCGGAAGTTTTTCAATATATGCTTTAAAAGGTGGGGCAAGCTTGGTACATAGTGTAGATAGTTCAAAATCTGCTATTGATTTAGCTGAAAAAAATATTAAATTAAATTTTAAAAATAACACGAATCATGAGGTTTTTGTTTCAGATGCATTTGATTTTTTAGCCAATATTAAGGATATGTACGATCTTATTATTCTCGATCCTCCTGCTTTTGCCAAGCACAATAAAGCTCTTGACAATGCACTGCAGGGATATAAGCATCTTAACCAAAAGGCATTTGAACAAATTAAAAAAGGAGGGTTGCTTTTTACATTTTCCTGTTCACAAGTGGTTTCAAAAGAAAATTTTCGTAAATCGGTTTTTGTGGCTGCTGCAAATTCAAGGCGCAAGGTCAGTATACTTCATCAGCTTACACAGCCGGCCGATCATCCTATTAATATTTATCATCCTGAAGGAGAATATTTAAAAGGATTGGTATTGCTTGTGGAATAAATATTAAATTTAATTAATTAGCTTTTAATCTTATTTTTTCTACTTTTATGCGCGTAAAAATTATGACCTGAAATCCATTTAGTAAAAGGATTTTTATTTATTTTATATATGCAGAATTCCTTTGAAGGGCAATGTTTTCAATAAATAAAATTTCACTATCGTTAAAATGAATTATATATATTGGTTTTATTTAATCATAGGCATCATTTTTGAAGTATTGGGAACAATTTGCATGAAGCTTGCCGATGGATTTTCAAAATTATGGCCTTCAATATTGGTATTTGTTTTTTATGGTATAAGTTTGGTGTCGCTGATTTTTGTCCTGAAAAAATTGAACGTAAGCATTGCTTATGCCATTTGGGCAAGCCTGGGAACAGCACTTATAGCAATTATAGGAATAATATGGTTTAAAGAACCGGTTACCTTAATTAAAGTAATTTCTATTGCATTAATTATTATTGGAATTTTGGGTTTGGAGCTTTTTGATTAGGAGAATTTTTATTGAATAATGGTTTAATATATGGATATTTTTATTACAGGAACTTCGGGATTATTAGGTGGTGAACTTTTAGTGAATCTTTCAAAAAGAGATGACATTTCTCATATTTATTGTCTAATAAGGGCTAAAAATCATGAAAATGCTTTAGAACGAATTGAAAAAGTTTTTAAATTACATAGCGATAATTTCGACAAAGAAAAAATTGTTCCTGTTATTGGCGATCTTACCAATCCGGATTTAACAAATCAACTCATAGAAAACAAATCCCTTTCCAATATTAATCTGGTTTTACATTCTGCAGCCAATACTTCTTTTTCAAGATTAAATGACAGTTTGGTTCAACAAGTTAATGTGGAAGGATTGCGATCGGTTTTGGCCTGGAGCAATTCATTGAAAAAGCTTGAGACCTTTGCATATATCGGAACAGCCACTATTTGTGGTGGCAATATTAAAAACAGGGTTGTACTGGAAGATGAATCTCCAAATCCTGAAGCCAAACATTTGGTTAAATACACATATACCAAGATGATGGGTGAATTGTTACTTAAAGAATATTTGCCTCCTGAAAAAATATTAATATTACGCCCATCAATAATAATGGGCGATAGCAGGCCGTGGATTCCGCGCTCACCTGTAATTTTATGGACCCTGGCTACAGTAAATTTGTTACGTCTTTTACCTTTAAATCAAAAGTCCTTACTCGATATTATCCCTGTCGATTATGCTACAAATGCAATAATTGAATTACTTTTTGCAAAAAGGCATTATTCGTTGTACCACATTTCTTCCGGGGTTAATTCTGTTTCTACTGCTTCACAAATTACAGATACTTTGGGAAGTTTTTATAATAACCGGCCACCTTTTAAATTTATCGAATCATCGATGCTTCTTCAAATGAAAAAATATGCAAAAAATATTCTTTTGGCTAATGAAGAATTGTTTAATTATCCGGAATATATTAGTTATTGGAAACAGGCATTTGGCGATAATACCAGGATGAGGATTATTTTTTCAGCACTCGAACCTTATATCAGGTTTATTGAATTGAGCCAGATTTTCGATAATTCAAGGTTGATGGAAGATTCTCAGTTGGGATTTTCTCCTCCTGCATATGAGTACATAAAGAAATCAATACAGTATTTAGAGAAAATAGACGTTTTTGAAGGCGCGCTCGATCCATGATTAAGATAATGTCCTTTATTTTTTAATTTGCAAACCATATTATTCTTAATATTCTCCAATGAGTAGTTGACTTTTGGAAATTAAAATATTATTGATATTCATAAATCAATATTATTTTCTAAATTTACAATTCAGGATTACTTGTCTAAAAAGCTGAAATACTGCAATATGAGGATATCATTACTCGTATTTGTTTTTTGCCTGATATTACCCTCTTGTGATACAATCGATTTTTCTGATCAACCGCAAGGGGTAATTGAATACGAAGTAACTTATTTATCCAACAGGTCGAGCATGCCAACAAATCTTTTGCCTAAAAAGGTCACCTTGAAATACAGGTCACATAAGAGCATAACAACCATTGAAGGGTTTATGGGTATGTTTTCGATGAGTAATATTTGCGATTTCAGGAAAAATACCAATACCATGATATTAAAGGTCATGGACAAAAAATTTTATTACCCTGGCGAGAAATACGAACCTCCCTTTTTTTTTGATGGTTTGAAAAATGTTTCCATTTCCTTTACAGATAAGACGAAGATTTTAGCAGGCCTGCCTTGTAAAAATTCCATCATTTCATTTCCCAATTCCAAACGTACTGCTTTTAATGTTTATTATACCGATCAGATTAGTATTAAAAATGCAAACAAATCAAACCCTTTTAACAGTATTAATGGAGTATTGATGCAATTTAATATTAATATTAATAATATTGAAATGCAGCTTATTGCAAATAAATATAAGCACGAAAATGTCTCAAATGATATATTTTCCCTTCCAAAAGGATATAAAAAAGTAAGCAGGGAAAAAATATCAGGAATCCTGTCGAGGCTTCTGGAATAATTACTAACAGGGCTGTTTATAATTTTCCGAATTGTTATCGCCTCCTAAGCATATAAATACTAATTTTGGCAAAATAAATCATGAAATGATTATAAATAGTTTTTTATAAACCCAGCTTCAAAAGACATTATTAAATTTTATATCAAAATTTATTCTCTTTATAATAGAATGAACTTTTTAAATGGCTAAAGAAAAAAATAAAAAAGAAGGAAGCAACGGAGTAAGCAAGAAAAAAGGCTTTTTCAGGGATGAAAGAGTTAAAGTAGTTGTCGGTGTAATTCTCATTTTCGCTTCTCTATTTATGACTTTGGCTTTTATTTCCTATCTTTTTACATGGAAAATTGATCAGTCAAAAATTATAGAATTTAAATATAATTGGAAAGATATATTTAAATCTAATGTTGAAGTAGGAAACTGGGTGGGAAAGCCAGGTGCTTATTTGTCTTATAAATTTTTAAATAATTGGTTTGGTATATCTTCATTAGTAATACCGTTCATTTTTTTTATTGCCGGTTTGCGTTTGTTGAAAGTCAGGTTACTGCCTCTCAGAAGAACTATTCGTTAAATTTTGTTTGGAGTAATAATTTTATCATTGACTCTTGAATATATTTCAATAATACTATCTGTTTTTTTGGGGGATACAAGTGGGTTTTTGGGGAGTAGTATTGGAGGAGGTCATGGTCTTTTTGTAATAAATTGGCTCAATTCATTTCTGGGGAAAATAGGTGCCGGTCTGTTTCTTTTGCTAATTATCTTTACTTTTCTGGCATTTACTTTTAGTTCTTTTGCCGGTTGGTTTGCCAGGTTTGTAAAAAAGTTATTTACCGGGAAGCCAAAATCACCTTCAGGCAAAGATGAAAAAACAGAAACTAAGGACGATACTGAAAATCAATTTGAAATTATTACGCCAAAAGAAGACCTGATTAAAGAATTATCTGACGATGGGGTAGAATTAATATTTGAGAAACCCGAAACAAATGATTTTATTCCAAAGATAAGTACAACAGATGATAATAATGTAGTCCTTGATGAAGATACAGTTTCAGATGAAGAAACCAATGCTGAAGCATTATTGCGGGAATTAGGCCCATACGATCCCAGGATGGACCTCTCAACTTATAAATATCCTTCAGTGGATTTGCTTGAAGACCACAAATCGGGCAATCCCGAAGTTACTAATGAAGAATTGATAAGTAATAAAAATAAAATTGTAGAGACCTTAGCAAATTATAAAATTCAGATTGATAAAATTAAGGCCACAATAGGACCAACCGTTACTTTATATGAAATTGTGCCGGCACCCGGAATAAGAATATCAAAAATTAAAAGCCTCGAAGATGATATTGCCCTGAGCCTTTCCGCTCTTGGTATTCGTATAATCGCACCTATTCCCGGCCGTGGTACTATTGGAATAGAAGTTCCCAACCGCAATCCCGAAGTGGTTTCTATGAAATCGGTTATAACGACAAAAAAATTTCAGGAATCGACTTACGATTTGGCCATAGTTTTAGGAAAGACAATTCAAAATGAAACTTACATTGTAGATTTAGCAAGGATGCCGCATCTTCTTGTTGCCGGGGCAACAGGACAGGGCAAATCTGTCGGACTGAACGCCATTATCACTTCTCTTTTGTACAAAAAACATCCCTCAGAAATTAAATTTGTACTTATCGATCCCAAGAAAGTTGAACTCACCTTATATACAAAGATTGAAAAGCATTTCCTTGCCAAACTTCCGGATACTGAAGATCCTATTATTACCGATACTCAAAAAGTGATCACTACACTTAATTCACTGACCATTGAAATGGACAGCAGGTATGATTTGCTTAAAAAGGCACATGTCCGGAATATCAAAGAATATAATGCAAAATTTATTGAACGAAGGCTCAACCCGGAACACGGACATCGTTATTTACCGTATATTATTTTGGTTATCGATGAATTTGCCGACCTTATTATGACTGCGGGTCGTGAAATTGAAACACCTTTAGCAAGGCTTGCCCAGCTGGCCCGTGCGATAGGGATTCATCTAATCATTGCCACTCAACGGCCGACAACAAATATTATCACAGGGGTAATAAAGGCAAATTTTCCTTCCCGTATCGCTTTTCGTGTTTCATCGATGATCGATTCTCGTACAATACTAGATTGCCCTGGTGCCAACCAGCTTATCGGACGCGGGGATATGCTCATTTCCAATGGTAATGACCTTATTCGTGTGCAATGTGCATTTATAGATACTTCCGAGATTGATAAAATTACTGATTTTATAAGTACTCAGAGATCTTATCCTTCAGCTTTATATTTACCTGAAGTGGTAAATGAAAATGGAGAGGACTTTCTCGATATTGACCTGAATAAGAGGGACGGCCTTTTTGATGAAGCTGCAAGGTTGGTAGTAATTCATCAGCAAGGTTCCACATCTCTTATCCAGCGAAAATTTTCTATCGGATACAACCGTGCCGGAAGAATCATGGACCAACTTGAAGCAGCCGGAATTGTCGGGGCAAACGAAGGAAGCAAGGCCCGGCAGGTTCTTATCGTCGATGAAATGTCTCTGGAACAGATTTTAAATAAAATTGATAAAGCCTGGCAATGAAGATATTTGTTATTTTTTTTATTACTTATAGTTTAATTATTATAAATATTTCCTATTCACAACAGGATCCGGAAGCAAAAAAAATTCTCGATAAATTTTCGGAAAAGACAAAATCCTTTAAAGCTTACCAGGCCACTTTTACTATAATATCGGAAAACCATCAGAATGGCGACAAATCTGAAAGTAAAGGATCAATTCTCATAAGAGGGGATAAGTATAAAATGCTCATAAACAAAACTGAAGTTTATTTTGACGGAAAAGTCATTTTCAACTTTTCAACAGAATCAAACGAAGTAAGTATTGTGAAACCAAATAAAAAGAAAGAAGATATCTTTCCCGATAATCCGACCAAACTATTTAATATTTATACCACAGATTACAAATTTCATTATTTGGGAGATATTACTGAAAACGGCAGGGAGTGCTATGAGGTTGATCTTTATCCAAATGATATAAAAAAGAAATATTCGATTGTAAAGTTGCTAATCGACAAAGTAAAGTTAGAGTTGGTATCCTCTAAACTTATTATGAAATCGGGCGTTCATTATATTGTAAATATCGACTCTTTTAACAGCCAGGCAAATGCTTCAGATCAGGATTTTGTTTTTGATATTAAGGCACATAAAGGAATTGAAGTGGTAGATTTAAGATAAATATTTTATTTTGGATATTCTATCCGCATATGATAAATGTTACGAAGTCGCTTCTTGAAAATTGTTTTCACAGTTTCTATTTCTTTCAGTGTAATATCGGCCTCGTTAAACTGACCGTCTTTGAGGTGATTGTTAATAATACTTTCAACAAGGTTGTTCAAATCTTTTTCATGATGGTTCCGGAGACTTCTTGATGCGGCTTCAACCGAATCGGCCATCATTACTAAGGTCATCTCTTTAGTGTAGGGCTTCGGACCTGGATATGAAAACCGGCCAATTTCAACTTCAGAACCTGGAAATTTTTTTAAGTACGACCGGTAAAAATACTGGACTTTAGATGTACCATGATGGGTACGAATAAAGTCGATTATTATTTCTGGCAACCTGTTTTTTAGGGCAATTTCAACCCCTTTGGTCACATGACCTACTATAACTTCCACACTTTTTTCAAATTCGAGGTTTTCATGAGGGTTCATAGTTTCAGACATGTTTTCAGTAAAATACATAGGGTTTTCAATTTTCCCTATGTCGTGATATAACGACCCGGCCCTTACCAATAAGGGATTTCCGCCAATTTTAAAGATAGCTTCCTCCGATAAATTGGCAACCTGAAGCGAATGTTGAAATGTTCCCGGCGCCAATTCAGCAAGTCTCCTTAACAAAGGTTGATTGGAATCGGATAGCTCAAGCAAAGTGGCATCGGAAATAAAACCAAAAACTTTTTCAAAAAAATAAATTAAAGGGATAGACGAAAGCACCAACAGGCCATTTCCACAAAATAATAAAACATTATCGGTATTAATATTTTTAAGGCTTGCTTCCTGGTAAAGAGCAATTCCAATATATAAAGCAATATAGGTTGCAATCAACCAGGCTGAAGTGATAAACATTTTGTTCCGGCGATACAGGTTAGTTAAGCTTAGAAGAGCCACAATACCGGCTGAGATGTTCAAAAATACAAACTCGAAACTATTCGGGGCCCAGAACCCGATCATAATTATAGTAACCAAATGCACAAATAATGCGAGTTTTGTGTCGTAAAAAGTTTTTAACAAAATAGGAATTATTGCAAATGGGATCATGTACAAACCATAGGGCTTAAATTTTATTATTAAGCTTGCAGTAAAAGAAAACAATAAAACAACAAACAGAATGAAAGCAACTCTTTTTGGATTGAACAATATTTCTCTCCTGAATTTATTCAAAAACATGAAAATGAAAATTATGCAGATAAATACCAGCATCCCCTGCCCAAGGATAATAAAAATATAATTTGTCGATTTCCCCATCCTCAACTCATATTCTTTTTTAAGCGATTCCAGGACTTTAAAGGCCTGAGGTGTGATATAGTCTCCGGTAAAAATTATTCTTTCTCCTGTCATTACCATTCCTTCAGTAAGCGATAAATTGCTCAGGGCATCTTCTTTCATTTTAGAAGAAGTCTCTTCGTCATAATAAAGATTGGGAATAATAAATTCTTCAAGATTCATCCCTTTGAAAAATGAATCGAGGTTATTTTCTTCAGAAGATTTTAACTGGTCGCTATAAACGGATAAAGTATGGATCAAATATTGGTATGCCCGTTTCTGAACAAAAACATCATCGAGTTCACTTTCTTCTGCAACATTGTCCCGCACCTGCATGATACTGGTAGTTTGCTTCGATAAAGTAGCGTATTCTTCAGGAAGTTCAATCACCCCTTTTTTGTAAATAAAATCAAGGAGTGTTGCTATTTTTTGTTCTATCTGGTATCGGTAATCCGGGTTTAGTATATTTGGATTCTTTCTGTTGAAATAACTCCAGTAATTTGCAAAAAAAGTCCTGAACCTGCTTTTTTGCTCTACTCCTGTTTTGGGATTATAACTAAAATATGGTGTGAAGTTTTTTAAAATGCTGTCTTTCTGTGCCGATAAGTCTGCATCAGATTTATATATCGGAAAATCAAAAGGGGCTACAAGAACTTCATGCATCCAGGGTTTTCCTTTTTGATACTCGAATTTGAATTTGCCCCCTTTCGGGAAAAAAAGGATAAGGAGCAATGAAGTTGCTACCAGCATTGCAAAGTTTAGTACTTTGCGGTTAAACCAAAACCTTTTTAATGTTTCTTTCAGCATTTATTTTTGGTAATTAACAAATTTTGCAAATTAAGATTTAAAAAATTAGCTTAAACTTGGTAATTCACATTTAGAAAACGGAATCAGGTCAGCTATGTTCTAAATATTTCTCCAAAATGGAATTTATTAAATCCCTCTTGGAAAAGAGGGCAGGGAGATTGATTAATTGAATTTTAAAATTCAATCCCCCGACCCCCTTTTCAAAGGGGGAATATGATATTCTTTCAAAATAATTCAGTGCATAATTCTTATAACTAATATAATTTTAGTATTCTATAAAAATACCTAATTTCGATTATTTTTAAAGTGTTTATAACGATGTTTTTATAATTATTCCATAATATATGCAAAAAGGAATTTGTTTGTTAACATTTGTCCCTGTCAGAAAAAGTCCTTCCGAAGCATCTGAAATGGTAACACAGATTCTCTTCGGTGAAATCTTTAATGTAACTGATGAACAACCTCAATGGGTTTTGGTTGAACTCGATTATGATGGCTACATTGGTTGGATAGATAAAAAACAAATAAAATTTATTGATGACTATGGTTTTACTTCATTGAATAATGCCGAACAATCTGTTGTCTCTTTACCTTTTTGTAATTATAGGGAAGAAAATAGTGAGGAAACTATGAATTTGCTTTGCGGAAGTACAATATATAATCCGGATGGGAAATACTTTTTGGTATTAAATAAGAAATATTATTTAAACAATGATTTGCCAAAAACTTTAAAAGATAATCCTCAGAAAATTATTGTTGATACGGCCATGCAGTTGCTTAACACACCATATTTATGGGGAGGCCGTTCTGCATTTGGTATCGATTGTTCGGGACTGGTCCAGACTGCCTGTAAAGTGGCCGGGATTAAAATGCCGAGGGATGCATCTCAGCAGGTATGGCAGGGAACAACCATAAATTCCCTGGACGATTCGGTCATAGGCGATTTTCTTTTTTTTGAAAATGACAAATGTAAAATTGTTCATACCGGGATATTGATTACAGAAAATAAAATAATTCATGCTTCCGGTTCGGTAAGGATTGATTCAATTGACCAACAGGGTATTTTTAATAATGATATACAAAAATATACACACAAGCTTAAAATTATTAAACGAGTTGTATGATTAGAAAAATACTATTTTTCAATACACTGGCGCAAGCGAAGACGCTTGTGCCATGTAGGGTATAGCCTTTTCTGCCTTATACTCTATGCTTAACTTTAGGCCTTATGTTCAACTTTGTGTTTATATATAAGCGTTCCTATAATTCCAATTATTCCAATAACGCACAATGCTCCGAAGAAATACAACGCTATCATGTTTTTTTATTTTTAATGGTTAATAATAAAAACCCCCAAATTGCAAATATTAAAGTAGCAGAAAAACCAAAAGCTAAGATTAGTAATTTGTTCTTGCTTATTTCAAGAATAACGCTCAGTACAACACCACCAAAAGTAAGTTTTGAAACATCAATGAGGTAGGTCCCTATTTGTTCTGTAAGTGATTTTTTACCATTTTCCATATCACAAAGTTAAGGTATTTTAAACCTTTTAACAATTTAAAAATATGGCTATTTTTTAACATGGCTACAAACGAAGATACATCCACTATATAGCACAAGCGAGGTCACTTGAGCAAGTTTGGAACCATTGGCACTGTTACAGTATATTTGTTTTATGTGTAATTATTAAATAAACTTGCCTTAAATATTCGTGATATGGAAACTATTGTAATTGAGGCAAAAACAAAAGCAGATGTTAAATTCTGGCTCGATTTGGCACACAAAACCGGCGCAAAAGCAAAGGCAATTGATACTGAAGAAATAGAAGACTTGCATTTGGCTAAACTCATTGAGAAAGGCATGAAAACCGATAACATAAGCCGTGAAAAAGTCATGAAAGTTTTAGGACGATGAACGTTACTTTTAAAAATTCCTTCCTTAAAACAATAGAAAAGATAAGAAACGCAGACCTTAAAGAGGCAATTGCCCGGACTATTGAAAATTTTGAATCGGTTGACAATATTAAAAAGTTGAAAGGCTACCCTGAATACTTCCGAATTAAAATTGATAAATACAGAATATGTTTGAAAATCACCAATGGTGAAGCATTTTTTGTTGATGTTGACCATAGAAAGGATATTTACAAGCATTTCCCTTAAAAGTCCTCGTTTGGAATTTGCAAGCCTGGATTTCCTGTTCTCAATCCGCGTGAAATAAAATTTTGATTTCAGAAAATAAAATCATTCATGCTTCCGGCTCCGTAAGAATTGATTCAATTGACCAACAAGGCATTTTTAATAATGATGTACAAAAATATACGCACAAGCTTTATACAATAAAACGAGTGATGTGAATTGAAAAATTTTATATCTTCCTCAAGCCAAATGAGGCACAAGCGAAGACGCTTGTGCCATAAGAGGGGGATTTGTTTTCATTCCACACTTACTTTAAGGGATTCAGCACAATGTTAAAGTAATTATCAACCCCCCACTTTACCCAGTAATCATCTGATGCCTGGTATTTGTCAGTTTGGGGAACTTTGATTTTATATTCCTCTCGTAATGTATCTGTCCATTGATATTCGAAATGAAATTTTCCAATTGAATCGGTTATGATTTCTTTTTCAGTTGCGTAATCATTAGTTATCTTATTTACATAAATCAGATCAACTTTTATGTTACTTAAATATTTGTTTTGAATGTCTGTAACAATGCCATCCGTAATCGCATAATTTTTTTGTCGCGCTATTTTAAAATTAAAGATATTCTTAACGCCTACCTTAACCTCCACCTGGTCGGTTATCGGCGCATATTTAAGCGTCCACTCTGCATTTAACATATATGCCCGAGTTTTGTAATAGTCTAACTTCTTTACAATTTTGTAATGGCCTTTTGTGTCCGTTGCCACGGTAGTATCTATTGTATTTAAAGTGCTGCCCTTATCTGCTATTGGAGCCCCTACCAAAACAACGTTGTAGTTTGCCATGCTGTCTCCAGTTGTTGCATCGGTTATGGTGCCTTCAATATCGGTAGTTGTATCAGGTATATCAGGCTGTTTAAAGCACGATGCAAGCAAACCAGATATTATACACAAAGCGAGATATAATAAAACCTTTGTTTTCATTACTCACTTTAATGGATTCAGCACAATATTAAAGTAATTATCAACCCCCCACTTTACCCAATAATCATCCGATGCCTGGTATTTATCGGTTTGTGGTATATTTACTTTATATTTAAGCTGCAAAGTATCTGTCCATTCAAATTCAAAATGAAAATTGCCTAAAGAATCCGAGTTTGTAGTGGCTTCTAATGATATATCATTATAAACTTTTAAAATATTATATAAATCAACTTTTACATTAGTTAATTTAATATTATTGGTATCGTTAATGACGCCATTTATAATGACGTAACTAGGCTGTCTTTGAATTTTAAAATTAAAGATATTTTTAATACCAACCGTAACCTCTACCTGGTCGGTTATCGGCGCATATTTAAGCGTCCACTCTGCATTTAACATGTATGCCCGAGTTTTGTAATAGTCTAACTTCTTTGCAATTTTGTAATGGCCTTTTGTGTCCGTTGCCACGGTAGTATCTATCGTATTTAAAGTGCTGCCCTTATCCGCTATTGGCGCCCTTACCAAAACAACGTTGTAGTTTGCCATGCTGTCTCCAGTTGTTGCATCGGTTATGGTGCCTTCAATATCGGTAGTTGTATCAGGTATATCAGGCTGTTTAAAGCACGATGCAAGTAAACCAGATATTATGCACAAAGCGAGATATAATAAAACCTTTGTTTTCATAATTGATAAATTTAATTAAAGTTACTTAAAAATCCTTCCGGGGACATTATCCCCGGAAGGATTTATACTTAATAAACAATTATTTTTTTATTTACAAGCTTGGATTTCCTGCTCTCAATCCGCGTGAATTATAATTTTGATTTCTGAAAATAAAATAATTCATGCTTCCGGCTCCTTAAGAATTGATTCAATTGACCAACAGGGTATTTTTATCAACGATTTGGAAAAGTATACACATATGCTTCATGTAATAAAACGTGTGTATTAAATAAAAGACAAAACCCGCCTAATTTTGCGGGTCTTGTTATTAAAAAGAATTTTGTCTCTATTGTTTAATAAATCTTAAAGAAGTAACAGAGTTAATATTTGATAATCTCAGGAAATAAATACCCTTTGACAAGGCTTTGACATTTATTGAAATTTCTTGGGTATTCAATATCTGCGTTAATACCAACCTTCCATCTACATTATAAATATTAGCTGTTGCATTAATAGGTTCAGCAGGCAACTTAACATATAAGATATCATCTACAGGGTTTGGATATACTTCAATATTACTTGCACTAAAACCACTTATGGTAGCCGATATTTCACCAGATTTTTGACCGGCTGTTCCAATTACAACCAAGGGGTCGGATGTGAATGTTCTTGAACCACAGGTGTTAGTTACAATAAAATTGAGGAAGCCGCTACTGCCTTTTATTGCAGAGGATGAAGGTGTAACAAAACAGTCGGCAAGGTTAAAGTGCGACCTTGTAAATACAAATGGACCGGTTAAACTCCAGTCAAAGCTTGTCCTGCCGGCAGGTATTAACGATGATTGAACCGAATAATGATTTTCAGTGCCAATTCCCAAAGATAAATTACCATTTATGACAAAATTACCTGGAAAGTTGTCTGGTAATCCGACCCAAACAGGAATTTGTAAAGGAGTTGTACCACAACCAGGCACATTTACAACAGCCTGTACCCAACCTGTACCGGTTCCATTAGGAATGAGCGAAACGAAGTTTATACCCCCGTAAACCCCTTTTAAATTAGTACTGTATGTCCAGGATACTGTATAACCTGAAGGAAGATTATTAATAGAAAAATTTGTACCACCACCAGCAGGACAAACTGTTGCAGGGCCTGTAATAGAGAATGAAGGAGTAGTTTTTGTTGTCGTTGCTTTTGCTGATTTTCCTGCACTATTATATGCTTCAACATAAAATGTGTACTGAATACCAGGACATAAATTAGTAATGGTATAACTTGTAGTAGTGATAGGTGAAGTATTTAACTGAGTAGTTCCATTATAAACATTATAATCTGGTGCACCACCTACAGGAGCCGTCCATGTTAAAGTACAACTAGTATAAGTAATATTAGTTGCATTTAGGTTTGTCGGAGCAGATGGGAAAGTTAATTGATTTATTGTTTTAGATGTACTCGTATTTCCTGCTAAATCCGTTGCAGTAACATATATATTATATTTTGTATTTCCTGTTAAATAACTGCATTTATATGAATTATTAATAGGATCTATTGTTTGCTTTGTTCCATCAGAGCATACAACGGTATAATTAGAAATGCCTTGAGCCAAAGCCAGAGGATATAAACTGGAAGGCCAATCAGTGCTAGATGTCCATGAAACACCAATAGAATTACTTGACACACTTGATAAAGATAAAACTGGTTGTGTAGGTGGTGTATCATCAATAATAACATAAATGGTGCAACCTTGAATGTAATCACTTGTCCCGGCATAATCCCAATAAAAAGTAGGGGTCATAAGATAACTATTACTTGGTGTTCCTATAATTCCATAGAATTTAACATTAAATGTAATTGTTTTACTTGTATCAATATTAGAAAAAGTTGGTGTGTCAATAATGGCAACAATATGAGAATCACCAGTAACATTAAGTGTTATATCATCATATTTTTTTGTTTTCGAATTATTTTTCAATGTAATCTTAACACTTTGTAAAAAACTCTGCCCACTTTTTTGTGGTTTCAAGTATGTTGTAGGTTGAGTTACTGAAAAATCTCCGTCAGTAAAAGTGCATCCTTGTATTTGAGCGAAACTTTTTTCTGAATTCAGAAAAAAGAAAATTAAACTAATGATTATCAAATTTTTTTTCATAATTACATTAAAATTAAAATTTCACCTACTCTTTTAGCTTTTCGGCATCTGCTTTTTATATTTAATAATTAATAAATAGTATTATACCAATAAAGTAATTTTTTAATTCCTTTAAGACTTCTTTAAATCCTGTTAAGCCTTCGCAAACGTTTTAAATTAAATATTAAACAATGTTAAAAAATTATTTTATAATTTGTACGTGACCGTCAGCAAGTATTTTTTAACTAAAGTGCAATTATTTGATTAATGGATAATATAGGTTGACCAACAGACAAATTTAAGTGACGAAAATGTTATATCTAATTTGTTCCTCGATTGTCTGTAAATAAAAAGAGGGTGTTTTAAGAGTAAATCAAAGCATCATTGCGAGCAAAGCGAAGCAACTTTTCTCATGACCGAAGGGAATAAACAACTTGCAACCGATATTGAATATTCTATAAATCCCGCCAAAGGCGGGAAAGTGCGTTAGCCAGAAAAAATGGCGAGGGTGTGTAAGGCTTGAGCGGAGAAGCTTCATTTTTTCTTGAATTGAAATTTATATTGAATAGAAATATTATATCGAACTCACGTTAATTAATAATTATTTAGCTGCTACGTCATTGTAAGCAAAGCGAAGCAACTTTTCTCATGACCAATGGGAATAACCTGTTACTTCTAATTATCTGCAGATTACTTTCCCGCCATGGCGGGATTCCTCCCTCGTAATGTCAGAAATAATGACTTTTGAGACACCCATATATGTTGGTGAATGTTTTATTCTTTCCTGGTTATGACTATTGCAGGGTACTCCCCAAACCTGCTCATAAATTTGCTGTACTTGTCTTCAATTTTAATTAACCTGTTTAAAACTTTATCGCCAGATAACCATTTGTGGATATACAAATCTAAGAAGTATTTGTTGGTGCTCCGCCAGCAATAAAATTCAATGTTTTTGCTAAATGCAAAGGATTTTTTAAACCATCGCGGGCTATGAGGATAGAAATACAATCTTGGTTTCGATTTCACCAATCTCACAAATAACTTTCCGGCAAAGTGCCTTAGTATCCTGTATATCTGAATAAAATTGAGAGAAATATTCATGAACCAGCTATGATAAAACCAGCTATAAATTATTACAATTTTCGATTCATTTTTCGCTACCCTGTACATTTCATTTACAGCCGTGAATTGATCGTTCTTTGGAATGTGATATAATGTATGCTGCGAAAGAACAGTATCGCACGATTTATCCCGGATGGGAATATTTGTAATATCCCCGCAAATATAAATTCCTTTTTTACCTGCACCCTCAATATTTATCTTTGCCTGGATTAATGCATTTATCGAAATATCAACGCAAATTCTAAACTCATACCCATCAGACAATGCCATATATTCGGGCAGGCCAATTGGGCCGGAAGCAATATCAAGTAAATATTTTCCTTTTGAGGGATAAAACCTCGATGCTTTTGTAAAAGAATTTTTTATGTATTTCGATGAAACTTCCCTGAAGTCAACCCATTTGGGACTATCCTCATAAATTTTCAGGGAATCTTTTGTTTTAAAATTCACTTCGTTATAGTAGTCAAATACACGTTTTTTATCAAATGCCAAACCTTTTCTATTATCTTCCCCAATTCCGATAAAAAAGGCATATTGCTCATGGAGTACAATTATATCATCGAATATTGGATAAAAATACTGTCGCGATTCGTCCACCAAACCTTTCAATAATTTCCCAAACCTGCCAAAATCTTCAGGAATTTTGTATGCAGGAAATTCATTCTTGTCAATCAACGACAGTCCATTCTTGGTAACCGGGCACCTTAAATTCTCAATAAATTCCATACTAAAATAAAAATAAAATGAATTTGCAAAATACAAAAATAATATGAAAGTTATTATGCACCGAAAAGAACAGGTAGGCGAATATTTTATAATCAATCACTCAACTTTTCCGGGCGAAATATCCAAAGAAAAGGATCCAAACAGGAGCCACGAATTTTCAAAAAATATTTAATAATGAATATCGATTTCAGAAAAATAAAGTCTAAATAATTCTTAAATCATAACTTGATATTCGAAATTCGTAAAAATAAGGTAGTGCTATTTTAGCTTTAAAAAGTATCATTAAACCACCCTTGCCCCTCCTTAATAAGGAGGGGAAATTGTTGCACATATCTGTCATTGCCCCTTTTTAAGGGGTTGGGGTTTATAGGTTATATTAAACTTAACTTACCAGTAGTTTTCTTTTTGAACCAATATTTAAAATTTATAGGTATTGTCTTCAATTAATTTAGCTGCAATCCTTCTGCGGGCATCTTTAACATTAATACCCGGAACGGCAGTTAGTATATCGATTGCTTTCACCAGCTTTGTTGCATCGGCGGCTGAGGCATATGAGTATATTGCATCATGAGCTGCTTTTCTAATTTTCTCACCTGCATCGTATATATTCACATCGAGAATATCTTTGTAAACAGGTATTGCTGAAGCGCCTTTCATTCCTTCAATTTTTTCAACCCTCAAAGCCAGCGATTCCGAAACATAAGTTTCCATGATCATTTCGGCAAGACTGTTCATTATTTCCTGTTCCTCGACGAACTTCTTATCGAAATGCTTTGATGCCGAATGAATGAGCAGAAGAACTGCTTTTTTGAAATTTTTGACTATCCTTTGCTTTTCCTGGTAATAACTTTCGCCTGCAACTTTTCCGTCAGTTATTTTATCGAGATTTGAATATATTTTTTCTGCTTCGCCAAACAGGTCGAAATCACCTTTCATTGCTCTTTTCATTGCAGTATCGGTTACAAGTAGCCGGTTAATTTCATTGGTGCCTTCGAATATCCTGTTAATTCTTGAATCGCGGTAACCTTTTTCCACGTCCAGCTCGGCAGAATAACCCATTCCACCGTGAATCTGCAAAGTTTCATCAATTACATAATTCAGTACTTCGGAACCATAAACTTTTAAAATAGCAGCTTCTACAGCATAATGGCTAATGGCATCGATGGAAGCTTTTCCTTTGTCGCAACCTTCGGTTTTATATTTATCCATTAAATCGTCGATATCTTTGCTCACCCTGTAAATAGCCGATTCGATTGAGAAAGTTTTAATAACCTGTTCTGCAAGTTTATGTTTTATTGCACCGAATGTTGAAATTGCAACTCCGAATTGTTTCCTTTCATTGGCATATTTCACCGAATCGATAATGTCTTTTTTGGCTGCCCCC
>Ga0265323_10000724_pt1 | contig 17876 bp, 5 predicted proteins | sample 41225metaG_FD_193580 | JGI IMG/M metagenome (GOLD analysis project Ga0265323, IMG submission 193580) | Rhizosphere microbial communities from Carex aquatilis grown in University of Washington, Seatle, WA, United States - 4-12-25 metaG | ecosystem: Host-associated > Plants > Roots > Rhizosphere >...
GGGCGAAGGAACAGCTACGCCGTGACTTCCGGCAACGGCTACACAGTTGTAGTCGGAGCAGGCGGGCCTGGTGGATCCAACGGCGGAAATGGCAGCAACGGCGGGAACAGCACGTTTGGAAGTTCGGTCTGCATCGGATACGGCGGGCAGGGAGGCGCCGCCGGGGCCACCACGGGGGCGGCGTATGGCGCGGGAGGAAGTGGATCGGGCGATGTCTCCTACACCGGCGGGTCCGGGTGGGACGGCAGGCCGTATCCGGGGTCGGGTGTCGGAGGTGGAGGCGGTAGCTCGGCCGGTACGGGCAGCAATGGGAACAACGGAAACTGGGGCAATCCCGGCAGTGCGATAACGGGTGGCGGCCCAGGCGGGCCTGCCGGTTATCCGGGACAGGCACCTGTATCAGGACCGGGCGGCGGTGGCGGATCGGACGATAACAACGCCAACTACACGGCTGGATACGGTTGGGCTGGGCAGGTGCGCGTCACCTACACGGTACCGGTGTTGCCGACGGCGGCCACGCCGGCGTTCAGCCCCGTGGCCGGGATCTACACGACGACGCAGACTGTCGCCATCTCGACCACTACGCCCAACGCGACGATCCGCTATACGGTGGACAGCAGTACGCCGAGTGAGACGAACGGTACGGTGTACTCGAGTCCCATCAGCATCGGCAGTACGACCGTCCTCAAAGCCATTGCCTATGAGGCGGGCTGGAGCGACAGCGCGGTTGCCTCGGGTGCCTACACGATCAACCTGCCGTACGCCCACACCCGTGCCATCACGATTTCCCATGCCAAGGTGCCCAATACGGATCAGACCAACTTCCCCGTGTTGATCTCGGGCACCTACTCCTATCTGGCCACGACTGCCAACGGGGGCCAGGTCCAAAACGGGAACGGCTACGACATCAAGTTCAGTTCCGACGCGGCGGGAGCGAATCTCCTCAGTTTCGAACGCGAGAAATACGTCGCGGCAACCGGCGAGGTGGATTTCTGGGTAAGAATTCCCACGCTATCGCACACGTCCGATACGACGATCTACATGTGGTACGGCAACGCGTCAACCACCACGGACCAGTCGACCCCAACACAAGTGTGGGACAGCAATTACAGGGGGGTCTGGCATTTTCCGAACGGAACGATCTTAAGTGCAAAGGACTCAACGGGCAATGCCAACAATGGCACCATCGTGGGCCCCACGGCCGCTGCCGGCAAGGTGGACGGCGGCGCGAGCCTCAACGGCAATACTCAGTACGTCGACGTCGGCAGCAACAGCAGCATGCAAATTACTGGAGATCTGACGATTGAAGCCTGGATCAATCCTAGCAACTACAATACCTGGGCCGAGATCTCTGGAAAGACGGTAAGCAATATTGCCGCTCCCTGGGATTTCTACCTGTACTACAGCAGCGGACAGCCAATATTCTACCGCGGCAACGGGTCGAACTACGGCTATGCATTCGCCAATGCGGCTCCGCCGATCGGCTCATGGTCTGCAATCGCCGTCACGATGAGCGGCAGCACGGTAACGCACTACCTGAACGGTTCGACGAACGGTGGGGGCACGGCCTCCACTCCAGTTGCGGACGGAGGGAGAAGCGCAAGGATCGGCTCTCGCGACGATCTGGCCACGATGTTCAACGGACTCATGGACGAGGTCCGGATATCCAGCACCGCCCGCTCCGGCGACTGGCTTGCCACGGAGTACAACAACCAGAACTCGCCCTCGACCTTCTACTCGATTGGAGTTGACGCTGTAGTGCCGGTCATCAGCGCCCTGAACCCGTCTTCAGGTACGGCGGGAACGGTGGTGGCGATCAGCGGCAGCTACTTCGGCGCGACGCAGGGCACGAGCACGGTGACGTTCAACGGGACCAGCGCGGGGACGGCGACGAGTTGGAGCGCGACGAGCATCACCGTGACCGTGCCGAACGGGGCAACCTCTGGAAACGTGGTGGTGACAGTTGGGGGCGGGGCCAGCAATGGCGTGCCATTTGCCGTGCCGGCGGCCATCACCAGCATCTCACCGAGCTCCGGACCAGCGGGAACAGTGGTGACGATCAGCGGCAGCAACTTCGGTGCGACGCAGGGTACGAGCACGGTGACATTCAACGGAACCAGTGCGGGGACGGCAGCGAGCTGGAGCGCCACGAGCATCACGGTGACGGTGCCGGCCGGGGCGACGACGGGCAATGTTGTAGTGACGTTGAACGGTGTGGCGAGCAACGGGGTGACCTTCACCGTGAACCCGGGAACGTATCTGCACCACCGGGCGATCACCATCTCCCACGCTAACGTACCGAACACGGATCAGACCAACTTCCCTGTGCTGATCTCGGGCGTCTACTCTTTCCTGGCTACCATCGCGAATGGTGGCATGGTGCAAAACGCGAACGGGTACGATATTGTCTTCACTTCCGATGCCGCGGGCACAAGCGCTTTGAGTTTCGAACGGGAGAAATATGTCGCAGCAACCGGCGAAGCAGACTTCTGGGTGAGAATCCCGGCGCTTTCGCACACGGCCGACACGACGATCTACATGTGGTACGGGAATGCATCGGTCATCCTGGATCCATCGACTCCCACGCAGGTGTGGGACAGCAATTACAAGGGTGTGTGGCACTTCGGATCTCTGACGTCCGATTCCACCGGGAACAATACACTCGCGGCGAACAACGTGTCCGCAAATGCCTCCGGCCGGATCGGAAACTCCGCACTGTTTGCGAATGGCTCCAGTAACACCCTATCGAACTATTCGCCGGCGAACGTACCGAACACCTGGCCGCTGACAGCGGAAGCGTGGGTGTACTCCACGAACGTCGCTACCTATCAGTATTTCGTCCAGTTTGCGAAGTACAATGGCGGCGGCAACACGCTGTTCAACATCTCTCTCAACTCCAACGGCAATTTCTACTTCTGGCAGAACGGAGAGTACGATTCCGCCGCTACGCTCTCGGCGAACACCTGGACACACGTCGTGATGGTGTTCAATTCTCCGACGTCGGTGACCTTCTACAAGAATGGGGTTCCCCAGAGCTTCTCACCCGGCGGAAGTCCCGTAGTGGGCCCTGCACAGATCATCTTTGGCGGACTGGACGGCACCGGCAACCCCCTTCCAGCCAACAGCCAGGAGGACGAGGTGCGCATCTCCAGTAGCGCCCGTTCCTCCGACTGGATCGCCACGGAGTACAACAATCAGAGTTCGCCCTCGACCTTCTATTCGATCGGAGCAGACGCGGCGGGGCCGGTGATTAGCAGCCTGAATCCGCCCTCGGGGTCGGCAGGCACGGTGGTTACGATCAACGGCAGCAACTTCGGTTCGACGCAGGGCGCGAGCACGGTGGCGTTCAACGGCATCCTGGTGGCGCCCATTTCCTGGAGCGCGACCAGCATCACGGTGACCGCGCCGAGCGGTGTGACCAGTGGCAACGTGGTGGTGACGGTGGGCGGTGTGCCCAGCAACCCCATGCCGTGGGGAGTGCCGCCCGTGATCACAAGCATCTCTCCGACCTCGGGGACAGTGGGCACGCCAATAACCATTGGCGGCGCAAACTTCGGATCGTCGCAAGGCTCGAGCACAGTGACTTTCAATGGGGTCAGCGCGGGTACGGCGACGAGTTGGAGCGCGACGAGCATCACGGTGGCGTTGCCGAGCGGGGCGACGAGCGGCCCGGTGGTGGTGACAGTGGGTGGGCTGGCGAGCAACACCCCGACCTGGCCTCCCCCAGTGCCCGTGATCAGTGGCCTGAGTCCGGCCTCCGGGCCAGTGGGCACGGCAGTGACGATCACGGGGAGCAACTTCGGATCGGTCCAGGGCACGGTGACATTCAACGGCGTCAGCGCCGGTGCGGCAAGCACGTGGACCGCAACAAGCATCACGGCGACCGTGCCGCCCACGGCGACGACGGGCAACGTGGTGGTCACGGCGGGTGGATTTGCCAGTAACGGATCTCTCTTCACGGTGACGCCATCGGCTATCACGCTCAGTCCGGCGACTGGGCCAGTGGGCACGCTAGTGACGATCACGGGCGGCAACTTCGGGCCGACCCAAGGGAGCAGCACGGTGACGTTCAACGGGGCCGGCGCGGGGACGGCCGGCACGTGGAGCGCCACGAGTATCACTGTTACCGTGCCGAGCGCGGCGACGACGGGCACTGTGGCAGTGACGATCGGCGGCGTGGCCAGCAATGCCGGGACCTTCACGGTTGTGCCGACGATCGGCGGCGTGACTCCCGGGTTCGGGCCAGTGGGCACGAGCGTAGTGATCGCGGGAACGGGTTTCGGCCCGAATCAGGGCACCAGCACGGTAACGTTTGGCGGGACAAGCGCGGGGACGGCGGCCACGTGGAGCGCGACGAGCCTCACGGCGACCGTGCCGCCCGCGGCGACGACCGGCAACGTGGTCGTGACGGTGGGCGGCGTGGCCAGCAATGGGATGCCCTATACGGTTCCGCCGGCGAGCATCGTGCTGAACCCAACTTCCGGATCTGCCGGCACGACGGTGACGATTACGGGCACCAATTTCGGGGCCACGCAAGGCACCAGCACGGTGACGTTCAACGGTTTCGCTGCGACTCCCACGGCTTGGAATGCCACGAGCATCACTGTGCCTGTGCCAAGCGGAGCGACGACCGGGCCGGTGGTAGTGACAATCGGCGGCGTGGCCAACGGCGCCGGGAACTTTACTGTTCTGCCGGCGGTGGCAAGCCTGAATCCCGCGTCGGGGCCAGTGGGCGCCATCGTGACGATCACGGGAACGGGCTTCGGATCGAGCCAGGGTACGAGCACAGTGACGTTCACCGGGGTCACCGCGCAGGCGGCGACGAGTTGGAACGCCACGAGTATCACGCTCGTGGTGCCGAGCGGTGCAACGACGGGCAACGTGGTAGTGACGGTGGGTGGCGTAGCCACAAGTGGAACGCCCTTCACAGTGACGCCGTCGACAATTGCGATCACTCCGACCAGTGGGCCAGTGGGAACGACAGTAACTATAACGGGCAGTAACTTCGGCGCAACACAGGGATCGGGCACAGTGACGTTCAACGGGGTGAGCGCCGGAACGGCGAGCACATGGAGCGCCACTACCGTCACGGTAGCGGTTCCGAATGCTGCCACGACGGGCAATGTTGTGCTGACGGCGGGTGGCGTGGTCAACGGTGGGGGGGGATTCTCGGTTGTGCCAGCCATCACTACCCTGAGCTCCACTTCCGCACCCGTAGGTGCGACCGTGACGATCACGGGAACCGGCTTTGGATCGAGTCAGGGGACCAGCACGGTAGCGTTCAACGGTGTCAGCGCCGGAACAGCGAGCACTTGGAGTGCGACGAGCATCACGGTGGCCGTGCCCGTTGGGGCGACCTCCGGCGCGGTGGTAGCGGCGATTGGCGGGGTGTCCAGCAACGGGCCGAACTTCACGGTGACGCCGGGGATCGCCAGCCTGAGTCCGGCCTCTGGAGTTGTCGGCACGGGGGTGACAATCGCCGGCAGCAATTTCGGTGCGCTGCAGGGCACTGGCACGGTCACGTTCAACGGGACCGGGGTGGCGCCCAGGAGTTGGACCCAGACGAGTATCGTCGTGAATGTGCCCAACGGGGCGACGACCGGCCCGGTGGTGGTGACGGCAGGCGGATTGGCCAGCAATAGCGCCAGTTTCACGGTGCTTACGCCGCCATCGATCACGACGCTGACGCCTGCCTCGGGACCGGTAGGTTCGGCAGTGACGATCACCGGCAGCGGCTTCGGCCCGACGCAGGGCACCAGCACGGTGACGTTCAACGGGGCGCCGGCGAGCGTGTCGAACTGGAGTGCCGCCAGTATTACGGCAACTGTGCCGAACGGCGCGACCTCGGGCATCGTGGTGGTGACGGTCAACGGCGTGGCGGGAAATGGTATCAGCTTCGCCGTGACGGTGGGATCGCCAGCAATCAGCAGCTTGAGTCCGACGGCCGGGGCGGCGGGTACGGTAGTCACAATCACGGGCAGCAACTTCGGCGCTGCACAGGGCACGAGCACGGTGACATTCAACGGGACTAGCGCGGGTACGGCGCGGAGTTGGAGCGCCGGCAGCATCGCGGTGAGCGTGCCGAGCGGGGCAACCTCGGGCAATGTGTTAGTCACAGTCAACGGTGCGGCTAGCAATGGCATGAGTTTCTCCATCGGGACGCCGGGGCAAGCGACACTGTCCGCGCCGGCTAGTGGCTCGACCGCGGGGGGCGACCTGCTCTGGGCGCCGGGCGCTGGCGCGCCAGCGACTTCGTACGACCTCTATTTCGGCACCGTGAGCCCGCCTCCATTCCTGGCGAACACTACGGTAACGTCCTACACCGCGTCGGTGAATGCGAATGCGGTGTACTACTGGTACGTCATCGCGAAGAACGCCGCGGGGCCGGCTCCGCAATCCCAGATCTGGTCGTTCACGGCGGGAGCGTCGGGGGGCGGTTCGAACTCCCCCGTGCGGGAATACATACGGCTGGGCGGCAAAGTGGTGGCCATCGAAATGGCCGCGGCGTCCGCGCCATCCCTCAGTATCAGGACGACCCAGAATGGTACGTTCACGCAGGGGCAGAACGGCCAGTACACGATCACGGTCACGAACTCCGGCGGGCCGACCTCCGGCACGATCACTCTGACGGATACGCCTCAATCTCCATATATGACGCTGGTGTCGCTGACGAGTGACGGCACGTGGAATTGTACGGTTGCCTCGGGAACCTGCAGCCGGGGAGATGTTCTGGCGGGAGGATCCAGCTATCCCGCAGTTGTTGCGACCGTCAGTGTTGCAATGAACAGCCCGACGCCCGTAACGAACACGGCCAAAGTGAGCGGCGGGAGCTTCTCCACCGTTACCGCGAACTACTCTACACCGATCACTCCGGTGACCCAGCTCAATATCAACGAGACCCACGGGACGTTTCAACAAGGGCAGGCCAACGCCCAATACACGGTGACCGTCTCCAATCCCACCTATTCCGCCGCGACCAGCGGGCAGGTGACTGTGACGGAGACAGTGCCATCAGGATCACCAGCTCCTCTGACCCTGGTAAGTATGTCCGGCGCCAACTGGTCCTGCTCTGGCAACTCATGTAACCGAAGGGACTCGTTGCAGCCGGGCGCGAGTTATGATCCGATTGTTACGACTGTGAGTGTGGCCAGCAGTGCACCGACCAACGTCACCAACACCGTCAGCGTGTCGGGAGGCGGGCTGGCCGCGCCGGTTAGTTACTCTGACGTGACGGGCATCGGAGCCAGCGCCAGCTTGAGCATTGGGATGACCGCTTCGTCCACTGTATTCCAGCAGAGTCAGCAGGGAGTGGTCTATACCCTTACCGTGAGAAACACAGGGGGTGGGCCGACGACCGGCCAAGTGACCGTATCCGATACGCTTCCGACTGGGCTGACGGTTGTGTCGATCTCCGGAAGCGGCTCCACTTGTTACGCCAGCCAGACTCCTTATTGCTACCTCAACAACCCTTTGCAGTCTGGCCAGATCTCCACAATCACGATCACCGCCAACGTTACAAGCACAGCCCCGTCTCCCATAGTGAACTCCGCCACGGTTTCGGGGGGAGGGTCGCCGACAGCGACGTCAACTCCACTATCTACGCCCGTAGCCGGCCTCCTTACGGTTAACGTCAGCCACCTGCCGGCAAGCCTTGTGGCCGGACAAAGCGCGGTCTATACCGTGACCGTCTCCAGTGCATCGTCTGTGCTGCCGATTGGTGGCGTGTCGATTACGGCCTCCGGGCTGACGATCGCATCTGAGTCTGGGCCGGGATGGAGTTGCGCGAACGGGACTTGCAGCCGACCGGATGCGTTGACCTCCTATCCGCAAAGCTATCCGCCAATCACGATCAACGTGAACGTGCCAACTTCGGCGCCGAACCCGCTAACGAGCACCTATACGGCGGTCGAGACCAGCAATACCAAAACGGCGGGTTGGTACACTGACAACGCGACTGTAGCACCGCCGGCATTGCCCTCCTTCTCGTCTGTGACGCCCGTCGCAGGCACGTCCGCTACGCAGCCGTTTCAGGTGGTATTTAGCGATTCAGCGGGCGGTAGCGCTATCACTGAAATGGATCTCGTGTTCGCCAGCAGCCTGGATCAGGGCAAGCTGGGCAATGGCTGCTGGGTGCAGTGGCTGGCACAGAACCCGAACTTGCAGAATGGACCGGGTTTCCAGTTAGTTGGACCGGGCGGTACTGTGTACCCCCTTTACGCGGGCCAAACATCGGTGCAGGGCGCCTTCTGCACGATGGCAAGCCCCCAGGTAGTCACGAGCGGGAACACGGCCACCATGTCTGTGACCCTTACGGCCAACTTGAACACATTCAGCGGGATTCAGTACGCCTACACCAATGTTGGGGCTGGCAATGTTTACAGCGGCTGGCCAAGCACCAGTTATCAGGGGACTTGGACCGTTCCGGGGGCGATTTCGGTGACTCTTGCCCCGAACTACGGCGAGGGTCTGCACCTGGTCGTGGGCAACTCGCAGGCTCTGACGGCCACTGTGACCGGCGGTGGGCAGGGTCAGACAGTGACGTGGAGTGTGAGCCCCTCGGGTCCTGATGCCAATGCCGACCTGAGCTCGTGCAATGGCCGCCTGACGTGTTCTTATCCCGCACCCGCTACCCTTTCAGGGCAGGATGCCCTGAATGGGGTGGCTACCGTGTTCGTGACTGTCACAGTCAGCTTGAACGGTGTGACGGCTACGGCTCAGTCGTACATCGGGATCTACCCGGAGAACCCGATTGGACCAACACAGGTATCGGTGAACCCTATCAACGGATCGGGTAGCCGGCAGACGTTCGCGTTCGCCGTGGACGACGTCAGCGGGACGAGCGCGATTCAGTGGGTTCAAGCCGTCTTCGGCACGACGACGTCCGCTGGCAGCACGGCTGGCGGGTGCCATATATATTTCGATTTGCCGTCGAATTCGCTGTATCTCGACAGTGACGGAGGCGGCAATAACTGGGTGCCTGGGACCGGAACTCCGTGGACTATTTCTCTGGGAAGCGGTAGTCTGTCGAACGACTACTGCACCGTATTCGGGACCGGTTCCTCGGCGAATGTCAGCAATAACATTCACTACATCCTCAATCTGGATATCTCGTTCACCGGAGCGTCGATTGGGACGATACGGTACGTCAATGTGGATGCTGGTGACATTAACAATGTGTGGCCCGACTGGGTGTACTTCGGCGAGTGGTACCCGAAATAGACAGGAGCAGATATGAAAGCAGCAATTCTCTTTGTAGCGTTGACCGGGTTCAGCGCCGTGGCGCTGGCGCAGAACGGCGCCATTGTCTTCGGGAAGGTCCGGACTTCCACTGGGGCGGCGCTGGGTGGGGCGTGGGTCTCGATCGTTTGGGATCCCGTCAACCCGGCGTCGCCCCCCCCCGCCCAGATCCCGGGAACTCCGGCCAGGCCGGACGGAAGCTTCTCGTTCGTCAACCTGAACGCGGGAACCTACCACTTCTGCGCCAAGATTCCCGGATCGACATGGCTCGATCCATGTGACTGGAACGCTACGCGTATCTCGGTGACGGTGAAGGCCGGGCAGGTGGCGCAGGGTGTGGTAATCCCGATGCAGCGAGGAACGGCGCTGCCGATCCGTCTGAATGATCCGTACCAACTCCTGGCGCAGTACCAGGCAACCAAGACGCCCGGCGCCCACGTTCTGGTCGGTGTGACGACTGTGAACGGCGGCTTCCGGCCGGCCGCGAAGGTCAGCCAGGACGCAGGTGGACAGACCCACCAGATAGTCGTCCCCGCCGATACTCAATTGAAGATCGTCACCACGAGCGGCTTCTTCAAGTTATCCGATTCCCAAGGGAACGATGTCGCGGCGCAGGGCGGCTGGCAGTTCGGACAGGCTTCGTCGGCTGCTATGAGCAACCAGATGAACTTTACGGTCACCGGCCTGGTGAAGCCGTAGGCGCCGCGGTTGGCGCGAAAGCGGAGAAGCAGGGATTCATGAGGAGCATTCGACAGCACGCCGGCTCGACCGTGCACCGCGAGGCGCCAGGCCGCTCTTGCGGGCGGGTCTCGGCGCCGCCGCCGAAGCCGCGCCTGTGTGCGGGCGGGAGGCGCCGGAAGGAGTCGGGGTTCGCGCTCCTGATGGTTTTTCTGATGGCGGCAGTGATTGGAATCATGTGGTGTTGTGTGGCCCCCAGCGTGGTCTTCCAGGCGCGGCGGCAGAAGGAGCAGTTGTTGATGGAACGCGGCGAGCAGTTCACGCGCGCCATACAGCTCTTCTACCGGCGAAACCACCGGTATCCAGGCGGAATCGGCGACCTGGAGAGCTTCACTTCCCGGCGGTACCTGCGGCGGCGGTATGTGGACCCTGTGACAGGCAAAGATGACTGGCGCATCGTGCAGATTGGCCCTGGCGGGGCGTCGCCACCACCCGAAACGAATCCAGCCGGTCCGGCGGCGGGCGATGGCGAAGCTTTGCCTCCCGCGACGCGGCTGAAACGCGGGGCGGCCGTGACGCCCGGGTCCGAGGAGGCCGCGCCGGTGCCGAGCGGGCCCACACCGTCGGCCGCTGGGGATGCGGCCGGGAACGGCTCGTCCCCGGGGCCGACTCTCTCGGCGGCTTCCGGAGCTCCGGGAGCACTCCAGCCGCCTCCGCCAGCGCCGGTTGTTCCAGTGCCTCTTCAGCTGGGCGGCACGATGGCGGGGGTGGCCAGCCGCTCGGAGAGCGAGAGCATCATGGTGCTCAACGGGCGGGTGAAATACAACCAATGGGAGTTCGTATACGACTTGAGGAAGGATCCGCTGGTCCGGGGCGGCTTTCCGGGTGCCGGCCGGGCCGGGGTTGTAGCCCGGGAGATTCGCATGGGGCAGCCATGACGATCCAAAGGAAGCAGCGGAATGTGCGGGAGTACCCGGCAGACGACGTGAACCGAAACTTAAGGTTAGGGGTTTGGGAATGAGACCGAATTCAATAGCAGCAATCGAGAAAGGCCTTCGCGCCCTCGTGCTGGCCTTCGCACTGGCGAGCTGGAGCGCGGTTCCGGCGGCCGCGCAGGACGGATGGCTGAAAAGTGGCAGTTTCATCGGACCGCATGACCTGACCATGGATCTTGCCGACTCGCTAACGAAGATGGGTGGCCGGATGACGGCTGCCTCGAACGCCAACGTGACGGTGGCCGGCACCGTGACAGACAGCAGCGGACCCAGGGCGGTGACGATCACCGTGCAGTCCCCCGGCTATTTGCGGTACGCGGAGCATGGCCGGGCGATTACCTTCGATGGGAAGCACTTTACCGCCAGCTCCGGCGGCCAGCTATCTACCGACGATCTCCGGCTGGTGGAGAGCCTCCTGGCTTACTTCCCGGATACGGTCTTCCTGCAGTTGGCGCGGCAAGGCTCCATACGCCGCGTGGGCAACGGCTTCCGCGCCGACAACGGCAAGGCGGCCGACTACCAGGGGCCGTGGTGGACGATCTACATGTTCACCCCGAGTGCCTGGGAGGGCCTTGCACCCGGCCAGCCGCTGCAACAGAAGATCTTCATCGCCATCGACGAACAGACTTCGCTTTTGAGCGAGGTGCGGGCTGTCGACAATTCCGGCAGGCCGGATCAGATGGTGATGCAAACGAAGGTCGGCAAATGGTTCCAACAGGGTACGCAGTGGTTCCCAGGCACCATCACACGGCTGGAGAATGGGCACCAGGTACTCCAGTTCCAAGCGAGCCAGGCGAGCGCCGGCACGCAGGTCGCACCCAGTTCCATCACTATACCGTGAAGACTAATCCGGGAGTAACCGCATGAATTCCGTCTCGCTACGATCGATCCGAAAACGGACCGCGATTGCCATCCTCTGGTGCAGCGTGGCGCCAGCCCTGGCGCTTGCCCAGGCCATCGACAACCCGTCTCCCAGTATGCCGAGCCGTGGCTTCTATCCAGGCGGCAGCTACTCCCTGAGCGAGATCGAGTCGGTCGACAACCTGTCGGGCAACGTAATTCTGAAGTTCCCCTTGGCCAAGCTGCCCCCCGGGCGGGCTGGCTCTTCGTTCGTGGTGGACCTGATCTATAACTCCTCCATTTATGACGTGGAGACGACGAATGACTTCTACTACCCCGGTCCAGCCAAGCCGGACCTGTATCTGCGGACGCAGTATGTCCCCAGCGACACCGGGGGCTGGCGGTACGGCTACGAGTATCAGTTGCGATGGGATCTTCGGGCTGGCCAGATGACGTGCGCAAACACAACGTCGTACTACATGTACCGGCCCTATATCGTCCTGCCAGACGCCAGTTCGCACGCTTTGTACCTGGAAGGTTTCGCGCAAGACACTTTCGGATACAACATGATTTCCCCGTACGGCTCCCTGGATGCCAAAGGCGGCTGCCCCTTTTCGGGTACCGTGCCCGCGAAGCTGGTCTATTACACGACCGACGGCAGCTACATCCGCGTGGAAGTGACGCAGGCAGCACCTCCTGCGGTACCTACATGGACGATGTTCCTTCCCGACGGTACGCAGGTCGCCGGAGGAGGTCCGGAAAGCGGGACCTTTACCTACACGGGCGCCAGGCGCTCCCAGGGGGGAAACATCACGTCGATTACCGACAAGAACGGAAACACGATCCACTTCGCATTCTCTTGCGCCGATTCGTCGCCGTGCGTGACGGAGATCAGCGATGACCTGGGCCGGACAATTACTATCACCCCAGGTACGAATCAGGATGTCATCACGTGGCCGGGTCCCCCAAAGAGTCCGACTCTTACGGCCTATGTGAACTGGACTTACGAATCCACGGAATCGGCGGCAACCTACCAGTGCGTCAGCCATGTCTATGGACCGGACGCAGATCCGAATTCCAGCTTCCCCTGCTATGTGGGTGCGACGGCCGAGATTCCATATAGAGGCAGCTTCCCGGTACCCAGCCCGCCCTATCCCCTTCCTCAGGACGCATTCTCGTGGCCGGTTGTCTCCTCAATCCAGTTACCGACGGACACTACGGGCTTGCCCTCGAATGATCCTCAATGGCGGTACAACTTCGGCTATACGTTTGACCCGAGCTGTCCGGCATCGACCTGTGCGGTCAATTGGGGAGAGTTGCATACGATGACATTGCCGTCGCAGGCCACGGTCGGGTACTTGTACTACTTCGACTCGGGTAACGGCGGCCGCAACGCTCTCTATTCGACGCATATGATCAACCCGCTTCAGCAGAAGACGCTGGCCTATACCGAGAAGCTCGACACAACAGCGACGGCGATCAAGGAGATAACGACCTACACCGCATACAACGTGTCGGGCGCCAGTTCGGAGACCCATCCCGACGGCACGACCACCCAGTTTGGCGTCTGCTGCACGCCCTTACATCCCATGATCAACCAGGTGGTGAACCCGGATGGGTCCACCGTGCAACGGGTGTGGTCGGAGAATGGGACACCCAATGTGCACGCGGATTCGACCGGCGCGGGTCCGATCTTCGTGAATCCCTATGTGAGCTGGGAAGCCGAGACGGTTGTCGACGCCAACGGGCAGGCGAAGATGAGTTCCATGAAGCACTACACGGTGGATCAGAACGGGAACAACGTGGGGACCGACGAGTACGACTGGGGCCCAGTGGTGCCCACGCCGTTTACGGGCGGCTCCGGCACGTCGAAACGGAGCACGGTGAACACCTGGACCGTCTCCACGCCCAACGCAACCCAGAACGCGGCCGCCGACAGCAGCAACGCCTACTGGAACACCAGCGCCCCGCGCAATCTGCGGGCTAAGAGCTGGACCACCGTGTCCTGCTGCGACGCGGGCAAGTCGGTGGTGGCGGCGACCTCGTACACGTACTACAACACCACGTGGTCAAACGACGCGAACCTGTGGCAGGACCTCCGCTGGGACAGCACGCAGGGCAGCTACGGCAGCGGCGCCGCTGTCACGACCAGCCGGGCCTATGACACCCACGGGAACGTGCTGACCGTCACCGATCCGAATGGCTATGTGACCCAAACTACTTACGACGCGAACGGCCTGTATCCGACCGACCAGTATGCGGCCTATGGGCAGCCGGAGCAACGCCATACGACGTTCTCTTACGATCCGGTCAGCGGGGTGCTGGGAACCAAGACGGACCAGGATAATGGCGTGTCAACGGCATACACCTACGACTATCTCGGCCGCGAGACGCTGGAGGAGGAAACGGCTTCGAACCTGGACCGGCTGGTGCAGACCTCCTATAACGACGCGAACCTCACCGTCACCAGCAAGCGGGACCAGATATCGAGGGGGGACGCCGCGCTGTTGACCACCACCTATTACGACCCGATGGGCCGCGTCCGCATGGTGGACAACGGCATCAGCCGGGCGCAGAAGGCGTACCGGTATGGCGCAGGCGTGAGCTACCAGTTGAGCTCGAATCCGTACGCGGCGCAGTTGTCGAGCGGAAGCGGCGGCGAGCCAACCATGGGCTGGACACTGACCACGGAGGATTCGATGGGGCGCGTAATCAGCACGGCGCATTATCCCGGCGCGACGCCACCTGCCGCGCCGACCAACCCGCCGTATACAACCTATTCCGCCTGGGGCAGCAACGCCACTTCGACCGGAGCGGTGACCACCAGCTACAGCGCGCAACCCGTGGGCGGGGCAGGTCCCGCCGGCACCACGATCACGGTATCCGACGAGGCCGGCAACTGGCACGTGAGCGCCGTGGACGGCCTGGGCCGGATGACGGCGGTGGAAGAGGCCACCGGGGCGATCACCTCCTACACCTACGACGGCCTGAACAACCTGACGGGCGTCAGCATGGGCACCCAAAACCGCACCTTCAGCTACAGTTCGCTCGCCCGCCTGACCTCCGCCACAAACCCGGAAAGCGGTACGATCACTTACGCCTACGACGCGCGCGGCAACCTGACGCAGCGCACCGACGCCAACCTGAACATCCTGTGCGTCGGCGACGGGCCCTCCAGCGGCCACTGCCCCGGAACGGCCAGCAACCAGCCCGCCTACGACGGCCTGGGCCGGCCGCGCATCAAGACGTACACCGTGCCTTCGACTTCGCCCACGGCCGCGACGCCCACGGTGACCTATACTTACGATCAGGACACCAAGGGTACGCTCTATCAGGTGGCGAACGGCGCGAGTTCGACAGTCTACACGCACGACAACCTGGGCCGGATAGCGAGCAGCACGCAGAGCACGGCGGGGACGGCATATAATCCATTCCAGTACACCTGGTCCTTGTCGGATCAGATCTTGAGCATGACGTACCCTTCGGGCCGCATGATCACCTACGGACTGGACAGCACCTCGGCGCGGATACTGACGGTTGCCGGGACTTTCTCGGGCAAGGCGACCAGCTACGCCGGGAGCGCGTCGAGCCCCATCGGATACACGGCGGCCGGAGGTTTTGCGAGCGTGGCGCTGGGGAACGGGACCACGGAGACTTACACGTGGAACGACCGGCTGCAGCAGACGGGCATCGCCCTGAGCAGCGGGTTCGCGCTGCACTTCTACCCGTGCGACGGCGGGCAGACGGCGTGCAGCAACAACAACGGGAACATCTGGCGGGAGACGGTGCAAGGGCCGGGGTTGAGCGGAACCGCGACGCAGGAGTACCGCTACGACGTGTTGAACCGGCTCCAGGTGGCGGCGGAAAGCCCGTCGGCGGCGGTGACGGCGACGAGCACGTGCGGGAGCCTGGGGAGCCCGTCGTGGTGCCAGCAGTACGGATACGATGCGTACGGGAACCGGTGGGTGAGCGCGTCAACCGGATATGGCACCAGCGCGGTGACGCCGGCGGGGAGCACGAACTTCGACGGGAACAACCGGCTTCAGGTGAGCGGGTCGGGATTCGACAACGCGGGGAATCTGCAGGGGATCAGTGGGTACCAGTTCACCTACGATGCGGAGAACCGGCAGGTTAGTGCGAAGGTGGGCGGAGTGACGGCGGCGTACGTGTACGATGGGGAAGGGCGGCGCGTACAGAAGCAGTTGAGCGGGGGTGCGACGGAGACGTACGTATACGACGCGGAAGGGCAGTTGGCGGCGGAGTATTCGAGCGCGCCGCAGACGCAGACGCCGCCATGCACGACGTGCTACCTGACGGCGGACCACCTGGGAAGCACGCGGCTGATGGCGGGCGCGACGGGGACGGCGGTGAGCCTGCACGACTACCTGCCGTTCGGGGAGGAACTGCTGGCTGGCACGGGCGGCCGGAGCGCGACGCTGTACGGGGCGACGGACGACCTGACGGTGAAGTTCACCGGCAAGGAGCGGGACGCGGAACTGGCGAGTTCGGCGATGGCGGGGGGCCTCGATTACTTTGGGGCGCGGTACTACTCGGGCGCGCAGGGGAGGTTTACGAGTCCGGACCCGCTCTATTTGGAAATGCACCGTTTAGCTGACCCGCAACAGTGGAACATCTACGCGTACGCCAGGAACAATCCGCTGAAGTTTACGGATCCAGACGGACTGGACATTGCATGCACCGGAAGCAGATGCGACGACTATCTAAAGGCGCTCGGCAAGGATGTGTCGTTCAAGATCGATTACGACAAGAACGGGAAGGTGGTGACGGTTGGCGACATTAACAGAAAGGGCCTGTCCAAGAGCGACAAAGCCTTCCTGAATGCAATCGACGATACCAAACACCACGTGACAATAAACGCTGCGGGAGGAGATAAGGATGCGTCTGTTTTCTTCGGAGCCGCGCACGGATCTACTCACACTATCAATTTCGATCAAGCAGCGTTACTCGACGCGCCGAAGAACGCCGGTGGAATGACCTCAGCTGATCTTGTTGGCCATGAAACACTGGAAGGCTACGCCCAATCAAAGGGGGATAGCTATATGGACAGCCACAACTGGGCAAATGATTTAGGCTTTTCGGGCATGAGTCCAGTGGCAGGAGGCACCTACGCCGTTCAAAACGGCATGGTCATCGGAATGACATTTAATTCCCAAATCCAGGGTACAAAGACAATCGAAAGTATCACCACGCGGTTCGTAACACCGATCCCACAGGCCGAATTCCTGAAGAACGCGAAAAGCCAGAATCCTACGCCTTCTCCGGTCTATCCTGTCAGCGTGGAGAAGAAGTGATGAGAACGAAACGCAGAGCTTGGTGGCTCGTCGTGCTCAGTGGCGTGATTGCGATTGCTGCCGGAAGGCCAAACTCGATCTCAATCCATGGGCATATCGTCGCCTTCAGGCCAGCCGAACGAATTGGCCAGGTCGTCTCAGGCGCGGTGAATCGAGAGGTGTTCCTTCTGGGTGTCTTCGGAAAGGCCGGAGATGTGGTTAAGGTCGTCTACGAGCATGATGGCTACTCCGAAATATCGGAGCCCAATGTGAGTTTGGCCCTTCAAGTGCGCCGAGACAGCTCCTGCGATGGGAGCTACGGGCAATTCGTCGCAGAAGCGCCGCTCTTAACCAGTGAAGACAAAATGAGCTCTATCCCCCCGGTGACGATGGTTGGGGGCTTCCATGGACTGCCGCCCTCCTACAAGCTGAAGTGCTACCGTCTAGAGCGGGGAAACATCCGGATGGACGCACCCAATCGTTAGAACCAAGCGGGTGATGGCGATCATTGCGCGATCTTCCTATCGAGCGCGGGGGTGTGGCCGACGGGCCAGTGCTCACGGAGCGGCGCAGTCGCGCCGCTGGCCGCTCGCGGTGGCTTCCGCCCCCGTTCGTGCACCGGGCGCGCGGGTTGGGTTTTGCGGCGCGATGTGGTGGTAAGGGGCCACTTGCGCTACTCCGTCCCAGGAGTCCGGCCTGTCGCGATGCGGCGGTTTTGTGCGCCGGCCAGCACCTGGAAGAGCGAATCGCCTCGCACCGGCATCCACCGGTCGAGGAGTTCCTGGCGCGGGCGCGGCGCATGGTCCCCGTCGCGTGGAGTTCCGACGCCAGCATC
>Ga0265323_10000725_pt1 | contig 17869 bp, 17 predicted proteins | sample 41225metaG_FD_193580 | JGI IMG/M metagenome (GOLD analysis project Ga0265323, IMG submission 193580) | Rhizosphere microbial communities from Carex aquatilis grown in University of Washington, Seatle, WA, United States - 4-12-25 metaG | ecosystem: Host-associated > Plants > Roots > Rhizosphere...
GGAATAGAACCTCCTAAGGGAATTTTGCTTCATGGTCCGCCTGGAACTGGTAAAACTCTTTTAGCTAAAGCTGTTGCAAATGAATCAGATGCGAATTTTATTTTGCTTAACGGACCAGAAATTATGTCAAAGTTTTACGGAGAATCAGAAAAAAAGATTAGAGATATTTTTGAAGAAGCAGAAAAAACTGCGCCTGCAATTATTTTTATTGATGAGATTGATTCGATTGCTCCAAAGAGAGAAGAAGTTCAAGGAGAAGTTGAGAGAAGAGTTGTTTCACAATTATTGACAATGATGGATGGCTTGAAATCTCGTGGAAAAGTTATTGTTATCGGTGCAACTAATCGTCCTAATGCACTTGATGAGGCTCTTAGAAGACCTGGAAGATTTGACAGAGAATTGGAAATTTCTGCTCCTAACAAAGAAGGGAGACTTCAAGTTTTGAAAATACATACAAGAAATATGCCTATGGATTATTGGGATGATAAAACCGCTTCAGAAATGTTAATTCAAAAATTAAATTCTTTCGAAGAAGATACAAATAAACAAATAGAAGATAATTTAGATAAAATTAAGTCTTTTACTAATAAAAGAAAACAAAAACTTATAGAATTAGAAGATGCAAATGAAGAATTGAAAAGATTAGAAAAAGAAAAGAAAATAAGTGATGAAAATACTTTAAATAGAATTTTAAACAAAATTAGTTTTAAACGTTCTGAAGTTGAAGAATTAAAATTGAAAATCCCAAAGATAGAAGAGGAAATTGATTCTTTTAAGAAAAATATTGATAAATTAAAAGCAAATATAGAAAAAGTTAATGGAAGAAGAGATGAAATTATTCATGATAAAAAATTACTTTTAGAACAGATAGTCGCAGAAATAACTAATCTAAAAAAAATACTTTCCTCTAGAGAAAATAAAGATATCAGAAATATATTTTTGGAAAGAGATCTAAAAAAGATAAATACGCAAGTTCAGGAAATTGTTAATGACCTTTTAGAAACAAAATTAATTTCTAATGATTTTATTAGAGAAGTTACAAAAGAGTCTATCCTAGTAATGTTAGAGAATACCGCAGCAATCACGCACGGATTTGTTGGGGCTGATTTAGAATCTTTAACAAAAGAAGCTGCGATTGCTGTTCTTAGAAGATTACTTCCGCAAATGAATTTGGATAAAGAAGAAAAGATTCCTCAGGAAATTTTAGAAAAATTAATTGTAACTCAAGATGATTTTATTAATTCACTAAAAACTGTTCGTCCTTCTGCTATGAGAGAAGTTCTAGTTGAAACTCCAAATGTGGATTGGGATAAAGTTGGTGGATTGGATTCTATTAAAGGAGAATTGAAAGAAGCAGTTGAATGGCCATTGAAACATCCTGAAAGTTTTGCAAGAATGGGAATAAGACCTTCACGTGGAATTTTACTTTATGGTCCGCCTGGAACTGGTAAAACACTTTTAGCTAAAGCAGTTGCAAAAGAATCAGAAGCAAATTTTATTCAAGTTAAAGGGCCTTCATTATTAAGTATGTGGGTCGGAAAATCTGAAGAAGGAATGAGAAAAATATTTGAGAGAGCTAGACAAGTTGCTCCGTGCATTGTTTTCTTCGATGAGATTGATTCACTTGCAGGCAGAAGAGGAATGGAACAAGGAACAAAAGTTACAGAAAGAGTTTTGAATCAAATGCTTGCAGAAATGGACGGACTTGAAGATTTGAATAATGTTTTAGTTATCGGTGCGACAAATCGTCCTGATATGTTAGATACTGCATTATTGCGTCCTGGACGATTTGATAAAATACTTTTAGTGAATGCTCCTGATGAAGTTGGGAGAATGCAAATTTTTAAAATTCATACAAACAAAATGCCTTTGGGCGATGGAAAAAAATTATTTAATGAAAAAGAAAAAGAAGAATTTTTGAAAGAGTTTGCAAAAGAAACTGATGGTTATACTGGAGCAGATTTAGAAGCAGTTGTAAGAGAAGCAGCTTATTTTGCTTTGAGAGAAGATATTGAATCCAAAAATGTTCTGAAGAAAAATTTTACAGACGCATTGAAAAAAATAAAACCTAGTGTAAATAAATCTACAATTGAGTTGTATAAGAAAATAGAATCTGAATATTTGAAATCTGCAAAAGCAGCATTGCCGATGGATAATAGTTATTTGGGATAAAAAAATGATGAACGATACATACGAAAAATTATTTGATTTATCTTACAGGACAGAAGAACGTTTAGTTACTCCTTTTATTTTGGATTATTTTAATCTTGAAATAAATGGATTTAAAGAAAATGAAATAATTGGAATTATGGAAAATAAATCTGATATTAATAAGAGGATTAAAGAATCTGAACTATAAAATGGAAAAAGCAAATGAATTTGTAATTGCCCTTGGACTTGCGAATCATATTCAGCATCCATGTGGAATGAAGATTAATGGAAAAGATTATGATTTGAGAGATTTTTATTTGAGACTTGCAAAGAAAACATTACCTGAATTAAAAGAAGAACATACAAGGAATTTTTTAGAAAGCATAATAAAAATTTATGAATAATTGACGAACTTCGTTCGTTTATTGATTAAAATTTTTCCAGTCTTCGAACAAGGAAAAATTTCCTAGAAAATTAGTTATGGTGGGAAAATTCAAAAGCTTTTTATATAATAAAATATTGTTTTAATAATGAGAAGAGGTAGACATCATCATTTTAACAGACATCACTCTCATCATAGAAAACGTTCTAAGTTTAATAAATTAAATTATTTTTCGAGAAAACATCCGATAGTAATAGCAGTAATTTTAATCATTGCCGCTTTAGTTTTATTTCGATTATCTTTTACAAATTCTTTTTTGAGTAGTTCGGAAGTTTTTATGTGGTCTATTATTCTAAGTATTGGTTTATTCTTAGCGGGAATTCTTGTTTTAATTGGATGGTGGAGAAATCATATTTCTATGTTTACAACAAGACACAATGTTAATTGGAGAACTCACTAATTATTCGCTCGTAACAATAACTTTATCATCAATAAGAATTGTATCTTCTGATTGTGCGACTTTTCCTTTTGAAACTTCAACTAATTGCGGATACTGATGGATATTTCCATTTTCTTCAAGTTGTTTTAATGCAAATAAAGTTTTAACTCCGAATTTTTTTACAAGCCATCTTGAACAGAAAGGAAGAGTTCTATATTCTTCTCCAATATAATTTAAAATAATTCTTGCATCATTGCTTCTGATATTTTTATCATCAACTAATTGGTAAATTCCAGAAGGTTTTCCTTCGTAGATTTTTCCGCTTCCGTTTGTTGCGAAAGGTTCAATTGCATAAAGTCCTTTTTCTAATTTATCTGAATTTTTATTTTCAATATTTAAAATTGCAACTCCAGAATGTAATTCATATTCATTCATTTCATGTCCTGTCAAATTAATAATCGGAGAAAATCCATAAGATTCAATTGTTTCCTGAACTGCTTTTCCAATTTCTCCTAAAGATTTTTCACTTTTAACTTTTTCAATTGCATTCTTCAATGCTTTCTCACTTGCTTCAATTAATTTTTTATTTTCTGAATTATTTTCCAAATCAACTGAGAATGTAAAATCAGCAATCCAGCCGTCAATGTGAACTCCCATATCAACTTTCAACAAACCTGAGGCACGAGTTTCATCGTTATGTGAAGGAGTATAATGTGCAGCGATTTCATTTATTGAAAGATTTGTTGGGAATGCAACTTTTCCTCCAAGTTCAATAATTTTTGATTCAATTTTTTCTGCTAATTCAAAAAGAAGCATATCTTTTTTTATAATTGATTTTGCATATACCTTAACTTTTTTTGCAATTTCCCCTGCTTGTATTGCTTTTTGTTTTTCTTTTTCGTTCATTTTCTAAAATATTTTCTTTCTACTACAGAGATAAAGTCCGTTTTTTAATCTTTCACTACGGATATTTTCTGATTTTTCAATGATTTCCCTTTCTTCTTCATCACAAATATATTCTTTTTTTCCTATAAAATCTATCAGATTTTTATTGTCTACAATCATCTCAACTTTTCCAGTATAAACTTCTTCTGCAATTTCAGGAATGTTTGCAGCTACTAAACTTATTTCTGCAGGCCGATAATCAAGCTCATCTAAATATTTTGAAATAAATCTCTCGCTATTTCTACTAATAATTCCAATCTTTTTTGGCTTTAGAGATTCAATTAAATTGTCCCATTTTTTATTTTGGTTAATAACTTTCACAAGTCTATCTAAGGTTTCTACAGGACATCCTTTGAAAAGGGAATAAAATCCTTTGATATCCTCTTTCTTTTTGCAATTTTGATATTCTTTAAGTACTTCTTTTACAAATCCTATTTTGTTAGATTTATGGAAAAAATAAGTCAGAACTTCTACATATTGGCTTTCTTCTCTAATCATTGTTCCGTCAAAATCAGTTAAAATATCTACATCTTCGATTTTGTCTTCTATTTCTTTTGACAATTTTCCTTTTGTTTGTAGCACTAAATTCATTTAAACTGAATATAGAAATGCTTTTTATAACTAACTAAATCTAAAGAATCCTACTTCATCCACTTTTTTTCTGCCCATAAAGTAATTATCGCTGCGGCAAAAATAGCGAAGGCATGGAACATATGCAACCATATAGTATAAAGATAAGGGAAAAGATATGTTAGTATTAAGCTGAATAAGAACGCAGCCACAACCCCAATTATTGCTGATTTCCAAAAAATTGATTTTATTTTAATTTTCAAAACAATCATACTAATTATAAAAACTAGCAGAAATTTTGAGATGATATATATTGAAGTATAAGGGTCTGTGAAGATTGAAAAAATTTGGTGATATAAACCAAATATAATATGATAAGCCTGATCAAACACAAGAGACAAAAATGCAATAATTAAAGAGATAATTATATTTTTTTTAATAGGTTTCATCTTCTTCTTTTTCATTATAGAATAATACTTTCTTTATATTTAAAGTTTGACTTCTTTATATTTTAATCTTCTGCTTTTAGGAATAAAGTTAGATATTTTATTTTCAGATATTTTTCCTGTTCCTAAAAAATCATCTTTGAATTTTATTATATAAAATCCTTTTTTTCCTGTTGCAATATTCAAATCCTGCCCCATCATCCATTCTTCTGCTTGTTTTTCATCTAGTTCAAAAATGTTTTTTGTTATCTGATTTTTTAACAATTGAGTTCCTTCAATGCTTAATCTTAAATCATTAGTTTTTTCGTCAATCTTTGCAAAATAAACTCCCACTCCTTCTATTCTTGCGAATCTGTCAAGAATTTGAATTTCTTTTTCTGAAACTTTTCCTGAAAATAAAATAATTCTTTCTTTTCCCAATCTTGCAATTTCCCAAGGAATTTCTTTTATTCCAAATTGTTCATTTAGCTGTCTAACTAATTTTTCTTTTTCGCTTTTGTTTAGGAATTTTAGTGGAATCATTTTAATCTGGACAATCTCCTCGTTCCCACCCACCCGCCCCCGCGGAATTTTTATTTATTTTGGGAATTTTATTTTTCATGATTATCATTTTTTCTTCCTCAATTTTACTAAGAAAAATCCCTCGGTATCAGCGTTCTGCGGATAAACTCTGCAAGAATATTTTACATCTTCAAGATATTCCTTATCTTCCCATTTTGTAATTCCCTGAACTGTTTTTAAAGGAAGTTCTATTTTTTCTACTTGAACATTAAAATTTTTCAAAGCATAATCAACAATTTCTTCATCTTCTTCTGGAGCATGAGTGCATGTTGAATAAACAATTTCTCCGTTTGGTTTTAAAATTTCTATAGCAGAAGCAATTAAAGATTTCTGAAGATTTGAAAGAAGTTTGATTGTGTTTATATTCCACATTTCCAAAGTTTTGGGAGTACTACGTATTGTTCCTTCTCCTGAACATGGAGCATCTAAAAGAATTTTATCAAATAAAATATTTTCATCCTTGAATCTTTTGCATAGAGCAATTCCATCTTTTCTTGTCATTATCATGTTCATCACTCCGCATCTTTCTGTATTTGCTGCGAGAATTTTTACTCTTCCGAATTTTACTTCGTTTGCAATTAACAACCCTGTATTTTCCATTCTTGCTGCAATTTGTGTTGTCTTGCTTCCTGGAGATGCGCATAAATCAAGAACTCTTTCATTTGGTTTTGGATTTAAAACTAAAACTGGAAGCATACTTGCAATTTCCTGAATGTAATAATATCCTAATAAATGTTCAATTGCTCTTCCTAATTCTCCTGGTTGCAAATCTGATTCAACAATCATAATTTCTGGGAATTTTTCAAATGGGATTTTTATTTTCCAGCCTTTTTCTTCTAATCTTTTTTTCAAAACTTCTGAAGAAATTTTCAAAGTATTACATCTAAAAGAGCGAACAGGTTCTTTCTTTAGAATTTCCATATAAGAATCAAAATCTTTTCCGAGGAGTTTTTTCATTCTTTCAATGAATAAAGGCTTTGGTTCGTAAGTTCGTTTTGTCATAATAAAAGAAATAACTAATGGTTTTTATGAGTTTGGATTAAGGAAGGATTGTTCCATGAATATCTTCCTTTACTTCTTCTAACTTTTCTAATTTTTCTTTTGCTTTGTTTTTAACATGTCGATAATATTCATAAATTCCACTTGCAAGATTTGTTATTACGGTTGTTGCTAAAAGTAAAGTTGCTAATTTTGGATTACTTGTTTTATAAAGTTCTATAACAGAAGTAAGTAAACCTACACCCTCTATTGCTCCAATAACAGGGAATATTACATAATACCACTCATTATCATAATCACAATCATTTACTTTTCTAACTGTTGTTGGGACTAAGAATGGTGTTCTTAAAACATGTCCAATATTTCTTATCTCTTTTCCAACTTTTTTCAAATCTTCTTTAATAACAGAAGTTTCTAAACTAGAATTTTTTGGTTTTTCTTTTTTTATTTTTGGAGCAGGCAAATAACCTTTTTTTGGTTTTCTTGTGGTTAAACTTGCTTCACTCTGAAATATTTCTGTTGCAGTTTTTACTAACCTGCTTAATCCTTTATCATCCAATCCTGATTTTGGAAATTCCTCAAGCCCGTATAATCTTAAAGTTTTTCCAATATAACTTTCATCAATACCAACTTCCTGCATTGTTTCTACAACTTTTTGATAGTCATGATTCATGAATTAGCGAGAAATCAATTATTTTTAAACCTTCCTAATTGTAACCACTAAAGAATAACACAAACAGAAAGTTTAAATAGGTTAAAGGAGAAGGAATTTTATGGAAACAAATGTTTATGCTATGAGAATTGCGAATCAAGAAAAATCAGTTTATCATAAATTGGAAAGCGTTAAAAAAATAATTTCTGATGGCTTATCTGAAAGAATAATCTTCAATGGCGGAGAAATTGAATTAACTAGTTCTCAAAATGAATTAAAAATTTGTTCTAAAAAATATCTTTCAAATGGAGAATTTTTAATTAACTGTGAAATTGTCAAGAATTTAATTCCAGGTTATAATTCTCAAGCAGCATTAGATAAAGCTAAAATGGGAATACTTCAAAGGGTTGTTAATTTGGAAATGAGAGCAAGAGAAGAGGAATCAGCTAAGCAGATTAGAAATCGTTTAAGATTAGAATATGTTACTTTTGTAAAAAAACAAATTTCTCAATCAGAAATTCCTATGGAAGAAGTTCTTAAGCATTGGAAAGCAGCTTAAAATAAAGTTTTTTGTTTCTTTTTTTCTAGAATTGTATTTACATCTACGTTAAAAACCTGCAAAATATTTTCAACTGCTGGAAGTATTTGATGCTTCAGATAATATTCAATATCATATTCGCCTTTTTCATCGGAGAGTTTTACTTTTTCCCTGACTAATTTTTTCTTTTCTGGAGTTTCTGCAATATAATATTCAATCATGCTTCCCATATCAACAGGCAGTTCTCTCTCAAGCATCCTTCTAGCAGCGATAACATGAGGAGTAATTGCTTTGTATTCATCAATTGGCTTTTTCAGCTGAGTTCTGACTGTCATTTTTTTCAAATCAATTTTTCTTTCTTTCACATCTTTAACAATTCCTCTTAAGAATTCAACTGCTTTCTTTTCATTTCCATCTTCTAAAATTAATTTCAAAACTTTATTTTGAGTTTCTCTTGCAAGATTGCACCAATCTCTTCGCACAGTTTCAAATCCACGGATTTTTAATTTGTTGTTATAATCTATTAGAGCATATTTTTTCTTTGCACCGAATTCTCCTGTCCTTTTTGTAACCCAAATTCCTCTTTTGTAAAAATCTTCAAGTTCAAGTTCCATTATTCCCGGAAGCTGTGAATTTAATTTTTTAAGAAATTGTTTTGCATCTTCTTTTGTTCTTTTGCCGAGAAGAAATGCAATTGAATCAGTATCTGAGTAAATTGTTTTGTAATTTTCTTTGTCTATTTTTTCAATTATATTTTTTATTGCTTCTCTTGCAAATGCAGCAGTTGCAGCAGCAGCAGCTTCAGAATAATATCTAGCGCCGAAAAATCCGAGATAACCATAACTCGCGTTTGCCAAAAGTTTGAAAGCATTGCTTCTTGCTTTTTTTATTGCATCAGGTTTGTTTTTCAATTCTTCTTTGTATTGTCTTCTTTTTTCTATAATCTCTTTTAACATTTCTGGAAAAAATCCTTCCTGTTTTGAGAAATAAACTTTTTTATTTCCTATCTCAATGCTATTAGAATTTTTTTCTGATTTTTCCAATAAAGTTGATTTTGATAAATTGTAAGTTACAATCACACTTCCATAACTGCTTGTGAAATCAAAAATTCCAATGTCTTCGTAAATTCCTGGCTGAGGTTGGAAGACAAATGCTCCTTCATATTTTCCTCTTCCTTTTCTTTCACCAATCTCGTCGTAAGTTGGACGTTTTTCAGGAATTTCATTAAATTTATTTAAGTTGTGAGTAATATAATCTTCAACATTTGATGACATCCCGTTTCGTGAAATACTAAAAACTGGCTCTTGCATTAATTTTGTAAATTCCAATAAGTCAGGCCAAACTTTTTCAAAAATTTTGTAAGTCAATACAGAATCCTGAAGATTGTATTCGAAATATTTTTCCCATTCATCTAAACCAATTTTTGAAGAATGCTTAAATTCAAAATCTTTTTTTGATTCTCCGAGAAATTCATTCGCAACTTCATTTAATGACAAACTTTCTGAAGACATATATTGTGAATAAGCAGTTTGAATAAATCTTAGCAAATCTATATGAACAATCCCGTCTATCTTTGCAGTTGTCATCATTCCTCTTGTAAATTTTGGCTGAGTTCCGTCGAGTCCTAAGTCTAATTTAACTTTCAATTTTTCTGCACGTGCTTTCAAATAAGGCAAATCAAAACCATCTGAAAAATATCCTGTAAGAAAATCAGGAGAAATTTGCTTAACTATTTTTACAAATTTTTCCAAAAGTTCTGCTTCATCTTTAACACATTCCACATAATCTAATTTTTTTTGACATTTTTTCCATGTAATTACTTTTTTAAAATTTTCGGAAACTAGAGAAATCATTAAAATTTCTCCTTCACCAATTTTGAATTCGTCTGTTTCAATATCAAATGCAAGAATTTTTGGAGAGAAATTTTCTTTTTTTATTTGAGAAATTTTTTCTGCTTTAATGCATAAATCAACTTGCAATCCATTTCCTACTCCTCCGAATTCCATAGTGTTATCAAGAATTTCCCCTGAAATTTCATACCAGCAAAGAGGATTAAATTTTTTTTCAATTATATAATGGCTTATGAAACCAATATCATAACCTCTTCTTTTTTCTATTTCTGGCATTCCAAGCTGGTCTGCGAGGTCGTGCAAATCTTTGTAATTTGTTGCAAAAATTTTCAAAGCTTTTACATCTTTACCAAGAAATTTTTTATCATGTAATTCTGTTTTTTCAACTCTTGTTGTTCTTCCTTTTACATCTAATTTTATTTTTTCTATTTTTTCGCGTAATTTTTTAATTTGCGTTTGGTTTAGATTATCTTTCAAAATTGCCCAGAAAAAAACATCGCATGAATCAATTACACAAACTCTTTTTCCTTTTTCATTTCTTCCGATTATTTTTGCATAATTCCTGCCTTCAAAATCAAAATAATCAAAATCTATCGGTATGAATTCAGTTTTCATTTTGTGGTATTATTTTTTGCAATTTTACTCATTGATTCCCGCCCGCCTGAAAGGGAAATAATTTGTATTCGCAAAATTACTGTGATATAAATATCTCTCTTAATTATTTAAAGGTTAGGAATAGTTTTATATAGAATTATTTTGTGTTTTTTGTATGGATAATAGTCCAGGATTGGATAGAAAAGTTTTGCCTAGTTTTGGAGACCCAGAGTTTGAAGATGAATTTTTTAGTTATAATCCTGACGATGATCCAACTGAAAGACAAAAGAGCAGATTAATGAATAAAGCGGAATATAAAGCGAAAAGACAGGGAATTACTTTAAGTCAATGGGTAACAATTCATAATGTTTATTACAAAATGAGAAGAGACAGCAAAAAATTGTAATAATTTTTTATAATAAACTATTTATATTTCTTTTACATTCGAATACTATAAAATGGGATTGAATATTCGTGAAATTATACCTAGAAGAGAAATTGAGATTTCAGACTTAAAAGGGAAAATAATTTGCATTGATGCTTTCAACACTCTTTATCAGTTTTTGTCGACGATTAGACAGGTAGACGGAACTCCGTTGATGGACAGGAAAAAAAGAATTACGAGCCACCTTTCAGGAATTTTTTATAGAAATATTGCACTTCTTGAAGCAGGAATAAAATTGATTTATGTTTTTGATGGGAAACCTCCAGAGATTAAATATAAAACTCATAAGGAGAGACAAGAAAATCGTGATATTGCGAGAGAAAGATATGAAGAAGCAAAAGATGTTGAAGATTTGGAAAGCATGAAAAGATACAGCAGTCAATTAGTTAGATTAAATGATGAGATAATTCAAGAAAGCAAAGACCTTTTGGAAGCAATGGGAATTTCAGTTGTTCAAGCTCCTGGTGAGGGAGAAGCGCAGGCTGCACATTTGGCGAGAATTCGTGAGGGAATTTATGCAAGTGCGAGTCAGGATTATGATAGTTTGCTTTTCGGCGCTCCAAAATTAATTAGAAATTTAACATTAGCAAAAAAAAGAAAAACAGTCAGCGGGTGGATTGAAGTTAAGCCAGAAATTATTGAACTTGAAAAAGTTTTGAATTATCTTGAAATAAATTTAGATCAATTAATTTGCTTGGGAATTTTAGTTGGAACAGATTATAATCCTAAAGGAATTCCTGGAATCGGACAGAAAAGAGCTTTGCAAATTGTTAAGAGATACAATCAACCGATTTTAATTTTTGACAGCATGAAGGAACAGATTGCAAATTTGTCTGAAGAAGATAAATTTGATTGGCGGGAAATTTTTGAATTATTTCACAAGCCGAATGTTTCAAATTCTTTAATTAAATTCAATAAAATTAATGAAAAGAAAATCAGAGATATTCTTGTTAAGGAACATGATTTTTCCGATGATAGAGTTCAAAAACAACTTGAAAGATTAAGAGACATTACTGAAAAAAATAAGCAAAAAGATTTAGACAGCTGGTTTTAATTTTATTTTGGAGTATTTTTCTTTCTTTCCCATTTTCCTCTTGGAATAAAAAATCTTATTGCAACTATAATTATCCCTGCTACTAAAAGAATAGTTTGTTCATAAACAAAGAAACTTGCTACGATTAATAATCCTCCTACAACGAGGAGAGAATCTTTTTTTAGACTTATTACTATAAAAATAATTCCTGCAATTAGTATTATAGGAATTGCTGTTGCCAAAGCATCTTGTGAAATTCCTAAATTAAAAACAAATCCCTGAATATCCCATCCTGTTTTATTTACTGCATAAGTTATCAGAAGAGCAATTCCTGCCGAAATCAAACCCGCAATAGTTTTGTTATCTTTGAAAAATTTACCCAAGGCAAAAAACAAAATTGAAAAAGAAACAATGAATACAACATATAATATTAATGTGGTCTGGTCGATTTGATTAAGCAAGTCGCCTAAATTATTCTGTGCACTTACAAAACTGATAGAAGATAATAAAATAAAAAATGAAATCCACTTTTTCATTAATAGAATAGGAAAATTGTTTTTATAAGTTTTGTGGGTTCTTTTCAGAGAAAGGCGGGAGAACCGCAGAACCAAGAACCTAATATGGTAGAAATGGGAAACAAGAAATTTAAAAAAATATTTTTTCTCGTTATCACAAAAACATTTATAAATTAAAGATAGTTATTTTACAGATGAAGAAACCAAAAGGGGCGAAGAGAAAAGTTACTCATTATAAAAAACAAAATAAACATTTATCTTTTTTGAAAAGATTTTTACCTGTTATTTTAATTTTTACTGTTCTCTTATCTATTATAGTTTTATTAATCATTAATCATCCAGCAACGGGAAATGTGATAACTGGAAATGCTGATGCAGGAACTTCTGGAACAAGTTTTTTAGATAATTCCATTTCAGTAGGTGTTAGTGATTGGACTAGTTGGTTAGATGTAGGAAATACTTGGAGAGATTTACTTGTTTTTAGTATTGTTTTTATAATCCTTCTAACGGCTATTGCAGATATGATGATGCTTCTTTCTTTATTTTCAAATTGGGTTTCATGGATTATTGCGGCAGGAATAGCAATAATTGGCGCTTTAACTAGTTTAATTAGACAGATTAGTATATTCTTAATAACGACTGCTGCAGGTTTGGGAGCTATAGGGGTTTTTGTAGAAGTTATAATTGTAATCGTTATATTTATTGGATTGTCTTTTGGAAGTTCAAAAATTGCTTTATTCGCTGCAAAAAGAAGGGCACAGAGAGAACATATTAAATCAATTAAAGGAGCAGGAGAAGCTACTGCGGCTATAGCTGGATTAAGAGCAATTGAGGCCGAATTTTCACAAAGAAAAGGTAGAGAAAAATTAGGCAGTTAAATTTTTTTTAAGAAAATAAAACATTTAATAATTCTTTTTCTTTATTCTTATTATGATTCACTCTTATGACATTCTCGGAAATATTGCCCTTGTAAGATTTCCTGAAAATTTCAAACAGAAAGACAAGAAAAAATTCGCAGAAAAAATTTTGAAAGAACAAAAAGGAATACGAACTGTTCTAGAAAAAGTTGGAAAGATAAAAGGAAGATTGAGAAAATTATCTACTAAATTTGTTTTAGGAGAAAATACAAAAGAAGTTTTGTACAAGGAAAATGGATGTGTTTTCAGATTTGATATTGATGAAACTTATTTTTCTCCGAGATTAAGCAACGAGAGAAAAGAAATCGCTTCACTAATAAGAAAAGATGAAATTGTTTTAGTTATGTTCGCAGGAGTTGCTCCATTTTCAATTGTAATTGCTAAAAATTCTTTAGCAAAAAAAGTTTATTCAAATGAAATAAATCGCGAAGCGAACAAATATGCTGAATTAAATATTAAATTGAATAAACTGAAAAATAAAGTTGAATTGGTTAATGGCGATGCGAAAAAACTTCCATTAAAATTAAAACAAAAATTTGATGTTATTGTCATGCCTCGTCCGCAATTGAAAGATAGTTTTTTGAAACAAGCATTTTCTTTATCTAAGAAAGGAACAAGAATTTATTATTATGATTTTTGCAAAGAAGATGAAATTAATTCTGTTTTGGAAATGATTAAGAAAGAAGCGAATCAAGCGAAGAAAAAAATAAAAATTATAAAAACAAAAAGAGCAGGTGAACTTTCTCCGAGCAAAATAAGATTGCGTGTTGATTTTCAAATTTTATAATAAATAATTTGAAATCTATTTTATTCCTTAATTAAGTTTATATAGTAATTATTTTTTCATTGAATATGAGAAGTGATTACACAATTTCTGCGGAATCAGTAACAGAAGGACATCCTGATAAAATCTGCGACCAGATTTCTGATGCTGTTCTTGATGATTTGCTGAGACAAGATTCTGGAAGCAGAGTTGCATGCGAGACTGCAATAAAAGATTCTGGTGTTTGGGTTTTGGGAGAAGTTACTACAAATAAATATTGTGATGTCCCAAATATTGCTCGTTCAGTTATGGAATCAATCGGTTACAATAATCCTGAATTTGGTCTTGATTATAATTCATGTTCTATCCATACTTCTTTAGAGAGACAATCTCCTGATATTTCTCAAGGAGTTTCAAAATCCATTGAAGAACAAGGAGCAGGAGACCAAGGAATGATGTTTGGTTATGCAAATAGAGATACTTCAGAATTTATGCCTCTTCCAATTTCTTTAGCACATGCTCTTACAAGAGAACTTGCAGAAGCAAGAAAATCAGGAAGAATATATTTTTTGCGTCCTGATGGAAAAAGTCAAGTTACAGTTAATTATAAAAATAATAAACCTGTTTCTGTGAAAAATATTACTATCGCTGCACAACATGATGAAGGTGTTTCTTCTGAACAATTAAAAGAAGGAATTATAGAAGAAGTAATTAGAAAAGCAATTCCTAAAGAATATTTAGTTAACATTGATTTTAATGATCCCAGACAATTAATAATTAATGGAACAGGAAGATTTGTCATCGGCGGACCTAAAGGAGATGCTGGTTTGACTGGAAGAAAAATAATTGTTGATACTTACGGCGGATTTGCAAGACATGGGGGAGGAGCATTTTCAGGAAAAGATCCTTCTAAAGTTGACAGAAGCGCAGCTTACATGGCGAGATATATTGCAAAAAATATTGTTGCTGCAGGACTTGCGGATAGATGTGAAGTTCAACTTGCTTATACTATTGGAATTCCAGAACCAAATAATTTAATGATTGATACTTTTGGAACAGGGAAAATTCCAGATTCTAGTTTAGAATTTTTAGTGAAAAAAAATTTTGATTTAAGACCCGGACCAATTATAGAACAATTGAAATTAAAAAATCCAATATTTCTTCCAACTGCTTCTTATGGACATTTCGGAAGAAAATCTTACGAAGAAAATGGAAATGAATTTTTTACTTGGGAAAAAACAGATAAAGCTGAAGAATTGAAATATTGCAATCCCCATAAATTTTTATAATTTTGAATAATTATATTTTTATAGTTGTAAATTATTAATTATTTATGAAGAAGGGGGTTGTTAAATTTAAATTATTAGGAATAGTATTATTTCTTTTTTTAATTTTAAATTTAGGAAATGTTAGTTCATTTTGGTGTTATCAAGAATCAGCTAATATTTCAAATCAGAAAGGAACAGATGGGAATTGTGGGCAAGTCTATAATGGAAGTTATTTATTCACTGGTCCATGGAATAGTCCAGAATTACTTATAGATGGAAATTGGAACACTGATGGTTGGGGGGCTGCAGGAGGAAGTAGTTTGTATATAAATTATACAAAACCTTTAGGAGCATTGAATACAAGTCTTTGGCAGTTAAAAGAATTAGCAGTTTCATCAGATGCAACATACTTTACTAACTTAAGCATTTCTTCATGCTTTAATTATTATAATAATACTCTTGCCCTTAGGTGGGATAGTTATTATCAGTCGGGGGGAGATTCTGTCTATTGTTATAATGGCGCATGGAATTATCTTACAACTTTTCCTGGACTTGATCCCACTTTTCAGACTTATCCCTATGAAGAAGCAATGGTTTGGAATATAACTGATAGTATGATATTTAATTGCACTCAGCTAACAAGACCCGGACTAAATTATTCTTTAGTAAATGATATTCATAATGACCAAATAACTAATAATTGCCTAAATATTTTTGCTGCAAATATAACTTTGGATTGTCAAGGACATAGGATTTATTCAATACAAAATTATTCTGGAATTTATTCTAATTCAACAAACTCAACAATAAAAAATTGCAATATTACAATGGGCAGTTGGGCAAGTACAAGTGGAATTTATCTTAATAGTTCTAATCATAGCACAGTATTTAATAATTCTATTTCGGGTCAGAATTATGGGGGGATTTTTCTTCATTCTTCTTCAAATGATACTTTAACTTCTAATACTGTAACAAATACTTACGGAGAGGGGATTTACCTTGAGTATTCTTCGAACAACACTTTAATTTCTAATACAGGAATAGGTACTATCTGGGAGGGAATTTTTATTGATTATTATTCAAATAATAATATTCTGACTTCAAATACGGGGATAAGCAATTCTGGTTTTGGTGGAATTGTTCTTGGAGTTTCTTCAAATAATAATATTCTGACTTCAAATACGGGGATAAGCAATTCAAGTATGGGAATTTATCTTTCTGATGCTCCAAATAATACCTTAATAAATAACACAGGGATAAGCAATTCAGGGGGCGGAATCACTATTGCTTATACTTCAAATAATAATACCTTAATAAATAACACAGGGATAAGCAATTCAGGAACAGGAATTTATCTTTTAACTTATCCGACTAAGAATATTCTAATTTCAAATATCGGAATGAGCAATAGTTATATTGGAATTCTTCTTAGTCCTTCCCCAAACAACACTTTAATTTCAGATATTGGAATAAGCAATTTAAGCGCTGGAATTCTTCTTTACGTTTCTCCTGGTAATAATTTAACGAATTGTGTTTCTAGTAATAATGTATATGGATTATATATTTCTGATTCAAATGGAACAATTGTAACAAATTTAACTGCTAAAAATAATTCGGCATATGGAATTTTCCTTCAAGGGGATGCAGGGAATAATATAATAAAAAATTCTTTTATACAATTGAATAATGGTTCTGCTTTTTCATTCAATAATTCTGTGATTTCTCCGAAGAATAACTCAATTTATAATAATTATTTCAATAGTTCAGTTGCATTTTCAAATCTTTCTGCAAGTTCTAAAAATTATTTTAATACAACAAAAACAACAGGAACAAATATTGTTGGGGGGAATTTTTTAGCCGGAAATTATTGGGCTGCACCGAATGGGACTGGCTTTTCACAAACCTGCACCGATGGAGGAAATGGAATTTGTACTACTTCTTATAATCTGGATGGAATTAATTTTGATTATCTGCCTTTAGTATGCCATGAAAATTGGACATGTGATACCAGTTTTGGAGCTTGTGTTAATGGGATACAAATAAAAGTTTGCAGAGATTTAAATTTTTGTCAAACTTATCAATTCAAACCAGTAGAAGCAACGCAAACATGCGGAGGTTCAGTCGATTTAGGAGGACATACTGTCCCAAGTCAAGGAGGAGGTGGAGGAGCAGCAACTTTTACTCAATCAATAGAAAATATTACTTCAGTTCAACCTATAGAAATAACAATCAATAATTCAGGAATGGATTTAAGTTCTTTAACTATTAATGTAAAAGAAGAAGTTTCAAACACTTCTGTTAATATTACGACGGTAAATCAAACAGAATCAGGACTTCCTATAGGAAAAGTGTATCAAGCATTTGAAATAAATCCTGGAATTAATAATTCAAACATAATAAACGCAACAATAAATTTCAAGATAAATAAAACATGGCTTGAAGAAAATAATATTACTTTCCATTCTAAGGGAAATAGATCTTGGCTTGTTGAAAATGATATTGTGGGAAATGTTATTCTTTACAGAAATCCTGAGGGAGCTAATTCTTGGACTCCTTTAGTTACAACTTTTTCAAATGAAGATAATCAGTATTATTATTTTTCTGCATACTCTCCTGGATTTTCAACATTTGCAATTTTCTTAAACAGATATGATTGTCTTCCAAATTCTGCGAGATGTGATAATAATGAAGTTCAACTTTGCGTAGGAAATTCAACTTGGCTTGTTACAGATCATTGTTCAGATACTTGCGGAAATGGAAAATGTACAAGTTCATTTTTCAAATCAGATCAATTTTATTTT
>Ga0265323_10000727_pt1 | contig 17823 bp, 7 predicted proteins | sample 41225metaG_FD_193580 | JGI IMG/M metagenome (GOLD analysis project Ga0265323, IMG submission 193580) | Rhizosphere microbial communities from Carex aquatilis grown in University of Washington, Seatle, WA, United States - 4-12-25 metaG | ecosystem: Host-associated > Plants > Roots > Rhizosphere >...
TTGAAAGTTTGCCGGAAATGAAGGGCGCCTTTTCCGAGGCGATGGACAATCTCAGCGCGCTCGACAAGCAGATCCTGGTGGAGCGGCATTTGATCAGCCGCGAACACGCCGCGAAGAGTTCCGGCAGCGGCCTGGTGCTGAACCGCGAGGAAACCTTTTGCGTGATGATCAACGAGGAGGATCATCTGCGGATGCAGGCGTTGCGTCCCGGCCTGCAATTGCGGCAGGCGTGGAGCGCGATTGACCACCTGGATTCCGAGCTGGAGAAAAAACTCGATTACGCCTTCAACAACGATTTGGGTTACATGACCGCGTGTCCGACCAATCTGGGCACGGGCATTCGCGTGAGCGCGATGTTGCATCTGCCGGGGCTCGTTCTGGCCGAGCAGATCAATCCCATCATTCAATCGGTCAACAAGCTGGGCCTGGCGGTGCGCGGACTTTACGGCGAAGGCACGGAAGCGCTCGGCAACATTTTCCAGGTGTCGAATCAGATGACGCTCGGCGAAAACGAAACGACCATTGTCGAGCGGCTGGACAAGGTTTTGTCGCAAATCATCGAGCACGAGGAAAACGCGCGGCAGACGCTTTTGGAGAAAAAGCCGAAGGTCGTTTACAACCACATCGGCCGTGCCTACGGCATTCTGGCCAACGCGCATAGCATTTCGTCGAAGGAAACGATGAATCTGCTCTCGCTGATGCGGTTGGGGGTGGACATGAGCCTGTTTCCCGGCACGGAACGGGCCGTGGTGGATGAGTTGTTCATCCTGACGCAGCCGGCGCATTTGCAGAAACAGCTTTCGGACAAATTGTCCGCCGAGGAACGCGATTTAATACGCGCCGACATGCTGCGCGAACGTTTGAAAACCGTGGGCCGTCCGATCATCAAACGTTTCGGCACGCCGGGAACGGGATTGGACAAGCTGGCCAATTCGTAGCCGCCGCAGCCATTTCACACCATGCTCTCACGGAAAACCCGGCGCCAATCAAGCCGTCCGGTTCTCCCCGTTCAAGGATTCAACTTCAACCGATAGAAGCGATTGGTGTTCGCGGGCGCGGCGGTGTCGGTCACGGTCAAAACCGGCAGCGCGGCGGTCAGGTTGGTCAGCGTGATCCAATTGGGGTTGCCCAGGTCGCCGGTGTATTGCAGCGTGTAGTTACGATTCACCAGGGAGGTCCACGCCAGCGTGAAGTTGTTCCCATTCCTGGCCGAACTGAAAAATTGCGGCACGGTGCCGTTGTCCGGCGTCAGGGCCACCCCGCGGAAAACCTGCTTCCCCCCGGCGGTCGCCAGCGTGGTGACGGCTGAAGCCGCGCCGGTGTCGGTGATGGACACCAACCGGTTGGTCGAGGCCTCGGCGGTCGTGGCGTAGATGACCGGATGCGCGCCGCTGAAATCCACCGCGACCCCGTGCGCGCCGATGTTGGTGATGCCGGTCAAGGCGTAACTCATGGTCCAGGCGCTGCCGTTGTAATCCCAGCGCTGCACCCCGCCCTTGCCCGTGAGCGTGTCGTCCGCGACATAGGCGTTGGTGAAATTGGGATTGATGGCAAACGCATACGGCGTGCTGCTGCCGCCGGTCTTGATCAGAAGGCTGGCGGATGCGGGTGCGGCTGGCGTGACCGGCGTGCCGGAAATTTCCCAGATGCCGTTCGTGATTTTTTGCGTGCTGAAATAAAGATTTCCGCCGAGGTCCTGGACGACGATGGTGTTCACGACGTTGGTTTGGACCGTGTTGGTCGGGCCGCTGCCGAAATAAAACGTGCCGCTGGTCGCGCCCGCGCCCCAATAATTTCCCCGGCCATCGGTCGTGCCGGAACGGATATTGTTGCCGCTGTATTGGTTGGTGGTCACGCCGACGAGCGCAAAGGCGCCGTTGACGTCAACGATGCCCAGCGCGCGGGGCGCGGTCATGGAATTCGTGTTCGCGAGGGACATGCTCAATGCCGCCGCATTGCTCAACGCGATGTTGTAACCCGCGAATTCCAGCAACCGCCCGTCCGCCGAGCGGGTCAGCGCGCCTTCGGAGGAGGCACTGCCGCTGACAAGCAGGGCGTTGGTGGCGTTGTCGGGAATGGCGATGCTGCTGACGAGCGTGCCGTTGGTGGTGAACTGGTCAATGAAAACGGAATTGCCGTGGCTGCTCAGCGATTCCGTGCCGTCGCCGGCGCGCAACACCGCGAGATTTCCGGCAACGAACGGTAACGAGGACGAATTTCCGGCATAACTGTTTTGGTTGACGAGCGCGCCCTTGTCATTTTCCAGAATCAACGGCGTGTTGCCCTGGGTGCTGAGCAGGCCGCCATACGCTCCCTGCACGAACAGGCCCTGGCCGGCGTGCGGGCTGGCCGCGCGATTGCGGAAGGCGTTCACGTTGGCGGCGAGATAAAGCGATTTCCCGGCGGGAATGACGGTGCCAGGACGCAGGGTGAATTCAATGCCGCCGATGAGCCGCCAGTTGGATACGTCCACCGCGTAGGAATTCGTGTTGCGCAGTTCAACGTATTGTTCGTTCTGGTTGCCGCTGACCGGATTGTAATCCCAGGAACCGATCAGGACGACGGTGTTGGTCGGCTGTGCCGCCGGGATGGAATCGCCGTTGAGCGTGGCGTTGGTGCTGTAAAGAAAATTCCGGCGGCCCGTCAGGTGGACGGAAATGATCTGTTCGGCGAAATTCGGGAAAATGCTGTAGGTGGTATTGCCCCAAGTCGGTCCCCAGGCCGCGTAATCCAGCGCGGTGTCAGAGGGCGAGATGCCCGGCGGATTCAACTTGGTTTCGTACTGCCGGATGAGCGGCTCGATGACGAGCGCGTTGGCGGGCGTGCCCGGCGGCATGAGAATGGTGTCCATCAGCGTGCGCAGCCGGCGCAGATACATCTGGCGGAAATCGCTGAAGCCGAAAAACAAGTCAAAGAGCCGGTTGGCGGGTTTGTATTGTTCGGCGGGATTGTCAAAACTAAGCACGTTGTTGGTGTAGAGTGTGTCGGTGAAATAGCCGTAAGCGTCAATCCAGTTCCGGCCCCAGGTCAGGTCCACGTCCCACGGGGTAATTGCCCATTCGCCGGTGCCGTCGCTGTCGCGGTAAAGGTAATAGTTTTTGGCTGACACATCCTGGCTGCTGGCGAGGGCCATGTCCGCGAAATAGCTGGCGGTCTGTGGCAGGTCGAGGTTGTCGTAACCATACGTCACGCGCGTGGCCAGCGGTATGGATTCGTCCAGGCTGTTGATCAACGCGGTCAGGTCGTCCGTGCCTTGGTCGGTGCGCGTTTTCTTTTCGTTGCCGGACGCACTGCTCAGGTTGTTGTACATTTTATAAAGCGCGCCGTTGCCGTCGCGGCCGATGCGGTCGAGCCACACGTCATCGCCGTGTTCGACCATGTCCTCGATGCCCCAGAACGCGCCGTTGAGCTGGATGCGGACAGGGAAGGAGAACAGGCTCATGCCGCCGGACATGGTGGCCGTCGCGTAAGTGAGCGTGGTACACATCCGCGCCTTGTCGCCGTAATTGCTGATAAAGATGACCTTCTTTTCGCGCAGGCCATTGGGCGCGTAAAGAAACTGGTGGTCCTTCGGGAAATCCAAGTTGTGGCTTTTCTTGGGCCAGTAGGTGGAGGACTGGCCGTGAACGTAGATGTTGAGGTTGTCGTAAAGTTCATTCAGATAAAACAACGACGCGGGTGTGCCGGTCCGGTTATCGGCGGAGGTCGTGTCCTGGATAAAAAGATAAGCAACGGGCAGTTGCGACTGGATGGAAGGATCGGCCACGACGGTTCCAAGATATTGCTGCGAATCGGTCGTGTCGGCGAAAAACGGCCAGCGCGAAGCATTGCCGGCGGTGTCCACGGCGGTGACGTAATAACGGAGCAATTGTCCGGCCGCCGCGACGCCGCCGGGGATGGTGCCGGTCCAGGTGCCGTTGGTGTTGGAAAGACTCATCGGCACGGAAACCTCGGAGTTGAACATCACGCGGTAATGCAGCGTGACATTGGCAATGGGGTTGAAGCCCGGCACCACCTGCGCGGTGACCGTGAGCGCACCGCCCGCCGCCGGCACGTTGGGCGAATGAGCGGCGCCGGACATGATCGGACCAAAATCGGTTGTGCTTGTCCCGTTCGGCGCGCCGGGTGTCGGGCCGGTGAAATATCTCCATCCGGTGTTGGTGTCGGTAACGCTCAGGCCGACCAGTTGCGCCTGCATCAGAAAATCCGTGTTGGTCGCGGCGATGTTCATCGCCTGGATTGCCAGCACATTGCCGCCCGTTTGCAGCCACTGCCGCGCCGCGCTGGCATCGAAGGCTGCCCATTGCACCGCCTGCGGATCAAGATGCCGCTGCGAGGCGGAGGAATTCCACGCGAGCGAGGCGGGCAAAATCAACCCGACATCAAAAACGCCATCATAGTTACCGCTGCCGAAACTAATCGTCCCGCCGGCAACGGGCATCATGCCCAGCTGGCCGCCCGAATAAAGATTGCCAAAGGCATTTCCAAGCTGTTCCCATCCGTAAACATTGGCCGAAGCTTTTCCGAATGAATAGGCGTAAACGGCATTGGCTGAAAGGGACAGGTTTAAACCACGCCACTGCAACCAGTCGCCATCCGCAAAGGTAAAATTCGTCGCATTATAAGTCGCCAGCAGCGTCGCCGTGTTGCCGCTCACGGAATAAATATGCAGCACATAATTTTGCGGCGTGCCGGTTCCAGAAGAGGAGCCGCCGCCGGTTCTGATGGCCAGCGAATTCAACACGTATCCGGACGTGCCGCTGGGGGTCGTAAATGTCTGGCCCGGCTCGCCGCTGCCGAAACCAAGCTGGTTGTCCGTGTAATAGTTCAAACCGTCAGGCTTGTACGCTTGTCCGGAAGTGAGCAACTGGGACACGTCGTAGGATCCGGGCGTTGGAGCCGTGGTGCCCAAATCCGTGAGGGTTGGCGCCGTCGGGATTCCGGTGGGCGTATTGGCACTCGCGATCAAATGACCATTGAGCCACGCGGCAAAGCCGTCGTCATAGCGCATGAGCAATTGCAAACCATTGAACGCATTGGTATCGGAAATCGTGAACGGCATGCGGACATAGGCGGTGGCATTCGAGCCATACATTTTCGACAACACGTCGGTATGGATGTAATTCGTGTAGCTGACCTGGTCGGCATTGGAGGCCAGCAGCGCGGTGATTTCGTTCGTTGCCAGCGCGCGGAACCAGACGGCGACCTCGTCAATACGGCCTTTGAAATAATTCCCGCTGGTGTCAAAATGCCGCCGCCGCCGATGTTAAAATCGTATTCCGACTCGCCGAAATTCGCTGCCGAAATCGTTGTACTGCCCGCCAGTGTCCCGTCGAAATAAAGCGCCAGCTGGCCGTTGCCGCCGACAGCCGTGATATAATGCCAGGTGTCGGTGGCGTAGGGATAAGTGGCAGACACCGAACCCACGGGCGTCCAGACTTGGATGGTTGATGCCGTGTTGTAACCGATTTCCATCGTGCCGATCTGGCCGAACAATCCCGTGAGGCTGTTTTGCGTGGCGGTCGGACAAATCCAGCCGCCAATCGTGAACGCCGGGAGATCATTCACCAGTTGATACGGCCCGTTGACGTAGGCGCTCGAGCCGTCGAAAACTGGCGCGTTGTTGTTGGCCTCGAGCGTGGGAAATGACGGCGGACGCGGACCCGCGCCACCTAAAACAACATTGCCCACATAACCCCCTCCGTCCGAGACGCCACCACTGCCGAGATTCGCCGCCGTCAGCCCACTCGTTTCGTTCAACCGCCAGTAGGCGACCGGCTGGGTCGCCAGCACTTTAGCCGCAAACGATTCCTCCTGCGGGTCGGGGATGCCGGTTTCGTAGCCGATGCCGTTGGTTCCAATCTGCCAGCTTGAATCATCAAAATTCATCTGCGTCCAGGTGGCATCAAAGGCGGCGTTCGATGGAATCAGATAATGAATCGCCGCGTTCGTCGCAATCAGGGTCGTGGTGGTGAACTGCATGCCGATGCCGTAGGAAACGTCCGGGAATTGCGGCGGGAACTGAGGCGTGATTTCCGTGGCCGCCGTGCCGTCGGGGGCAAACAGCGCCAGATATTCGCCATCGGCACCCAGCTTGAAATTCGTGTGCAATTCCTGTCCTGCAACCGCGCGGTCTTTGCCGGAGGCAAAGACGATCATAAAGGATTTGGGCGGAATGTTGGTGGCCGGGAAACGCCATTTGCTTGGGTTGCCCGTGCTGTCCGTCAACGCCCAGTTGAGCAGACTGACGCTGTTGCTCGACGTGTTCTGGATTTCAATCCAATCCGAGGAATCCCCATCCTCATCCAGGAGCGTGTGGGTATTGCTCGCCATGAATTCGGTAATGCGGATCTGGGCGGTTGCTGGCAGGGAAAAAAGAGCCAGGATCAGGACCGGGATAAGTGAACGTAAACCATTCATAAGCTTGATTTGAGGCAAAGAGTACATCTTACCCCAAAATCTCATATTTCCACAGCGACGGCAAGTACAACCGCCTCAATGAGCGGTTTGGGGCGCACCTGGATGCTGCAAAAGTCCAGTCGCATCGTTACGGCAGGAACGCCGGATTTATCCGGCAGGATGTTTAATGATGCGGGTCCGCTGCCGCATGAATGCGGCGTTCCGCCTCGTGCCCCCGGTTGCGCCCGCAGTTTGGACAAAACGCCTGAGTTTTGCATCCGGATGGCTGGAACGCCGATTGCTCAGTCATGACAGACACACAACGCCGGACGCCCGACCTGAGACCGGCTTCACCGATATAACGGCCCAAACTTTGCTCCCGGTTGAAATGGCGGTCATAACAACATTGGACAAAACGGCCAATTGGTAGCAGAATGAAAGGAATATGAGTGACGAAGCCATGAGCAATTTCACGCCGCGTGCGCAGCAGGTGCTGGCGCTGGCGCGCAAGGAAGCCGACCGCTTCAATCACAATTTTCTCGGCACGGAGCATCTGTTGCTCGGCCTGATAAAATTGGGACAGGGCGTCGCCGTGAACGTGCTCCAAAAAATGGGGCTCGACCTCGAAACCGTCCGCATGGAGGTCGAGAAACAGGTTGGCACCGGCCCCGACCAGAAAATGATCGGGAACATTCCCTACACCCCTCGCGTGAAAAAGGTCCTCGCGCTCGCCTCCAAGGAAGCCAAGGCGCTCAACCACACTTACGTCGGCACGGAACACATTTTGCTCGGCCTGCTCCGCGAGGGCGACGGGGTCGCCGCCAAGGTGCTTAAAAATCTCGACGTGGACATCGAGCAAACGCGGCAGGAAATTTTGCGGGAGCTGGATCCGAATTTCACCGGCGAAGAATCATCCGTGGCCGAGCCCGGAGAAAAAGGGCCGGCGGCGGCGGGACCGGAGAAAAAGGGCGACGTCAAAACGCCCGCGCTCAAGGCATTTGGCCGCGACCTCACGGAAATCGCGCGCAAAGGCGACTTGGACCCGGTCATCGGCCGCAAAAACGAAATCGAGCGTGTCATCCAGATTCTCGGCCGCCGCACCAAGAACAACCCGGTTTTGCTCGGCGAAGCGGGCGTGGGCAAGACGGCCATCGTCGAAGGGTTGGCGCAGGAAATCGCCAGCGGCAACGTGCCGGACATTTTGCGCGACAAGCGCGTCGTCACCCTCGATCTCGCGCTCATGGTCGCGGGCACGAAGTATCGCGGCCAGTTTGAAGAGCGCATCAAGGCCGTCATGGATGAGATCCGCCGCGCGAAGAACATCATTTTGTTCATTGACGAGTTGCACACCATTGTCGGCGCCGGTTCGGCGGAAGGCACGATGGATGCCTCGAACATCATCAAGCCCGCGCTCAGCCGCGGCGAGATGCAATGTGTTGGCGCGACCACGATGAACGAATACCGCAAATACATCGAGAAGGACGCCGCGCTCGAACGCCGCTTTCAAGCCGTCAAGGTTGAAGCCCCTTCGGTGGACGAGGCGATTTTGATTTTGAAGGGCCTGCGGCGCAAATACGAGGATCATCACAAGGTTGAATTCACGGACAAAGCCGTCGAAACCGCCGTCAAATTGTCCGACCGTTACATCACCGACCGGTTTTTACCGGACAAGGCGATTGACGTGATGGATGAATCCGGATCGCGCGCGCGCATCGGCACGATGACGCGGCCACCGGAGACCAAGGCGCTCGAGGTTGAGATTGAGGAAATCAAAACCAAAAAGGAACGCGCCATCAAGAACCAGGATTTTGAAGGCGCGGCCTCGATGCGCGACAAGGAAAAGCAGGCGAAGGAAAAACTGGAGTCCATGCTCGCCGCCTGGCGCGTCAGCCGCGAGGAAAAGCGCGTGGTGGTGGATGAGGACGACATTTTTCACGTTGTTGCCAAATGGACCGGCATTCCGATCAAGCGCATGGGCCAGGACGAAACGCAACGATTGCTCACCATCGAAACCGAGATGGAAAAGGTGGTCATCGGCCAGCGCGAAGCAGTTTCGGCCATTTGCAAGGCGTTGCGCCGTTCGCGGGCGGATTTGAAAGACCCGCGCCGGCCCATCGGCACGTTTTTGCTGCTGGGACCCACCGGCGTCGGCAAAACACTTCTGGCCAAGACCATGGCCGAGCAGATGTTCGGCGACACAAAAGCGCTCGTTTCCCTCGACATGAGCGAATACATGGAGAAATTCAACGTGTCGCGCCTCATCGGCTCGCCGCCGGGCTATGTGGGTTATGAGGAAGGCGGCCAGCTTACCGAAAAGGTGCGCCGCAATCCCTATTCCGTCGTGCTCTTCGACGAGATTGACAAGGCGCACTCGGACGTGTGGAACATCCTGTTGCAGATTCTGGAAGAGGGTAAACTGACGGACAACGTCGGGCGCGTCGTCAACTTTCGCAACTGCATCATCCTGATGACCTCCAACGTCGGTTCAGATGTCATCAAACGCCAGTCCACGCTCGGTTTCTCGCCCATCAGCGACGAGGCCAGCTACGAAAAAATGCGCGAACGGATCATGGACGAGGCCAAAAAAACATTCCGCCCCGAATTTCTGAACCGGCTGGACGACCTGATTGTGTTCCGTTCGTTCACCAGGGCCGATCTCATCCAAATCCTCAACCTGGAGGTCGGAAAGGTTTTGGAACGGCTCCGCCATAAAAACATCCGGCTCGAACTCGATGAAAAGGCGAAGGACTTTCTGGTTGAGAAAGGTTATGACCCGCAATACGGCGCGCGTCCCATGCGCCGCTCGGTGGAACGTTTTCTCGAAGACCCGCTGGCCGAGGAAATTCTCAAGGGCAATTTGCATGCCGGCGAGCCAATCGTTGTCACTTCCGACAAGGCGAAACTCGTCTTCAATCAAACGGCGGCGGCGGAAGGCGCCCTGTCCAGTTAGCCATTCGGCATCCGGAGGGCTGGGTTCGTGGTTGGGTGCTGAAGATTGAGCATCCGAAGCGACGTCAGAGCTGGCTCACGTCGGCTGCTACGATTCCGAGGTTTAACGCGCACCATCGGCGCTCCGCTGTTGCCATCAAAGTCAGGGGCGGTTCCTTGCGTTCCGTGATTGCGGGCGGAGTTTTACCTGATATACTCACATTGTCCCTGCGTTGGGGGGCTGAATTTTTAGCATGACCATATTAAACATCATTTACGTGATTGCCGCCGTGCTGGTTTTGTTTGGCGCGGCCATTTTCATCCATGAGTTCGGCCATTTCTGGGTCGCGCGGAAGCTGGGGATGAAGGTCGAGGAATTCGCCGTCGGTTTTGGCCCGAAAATTCACAGTCGGAAGCGCGAGGGCATTGAATACTCGGTCCGTTGGATTCCGGCCGGCGGTTTTGTGAAGCTGCCGCAAATGATCACCGCCGAGGCGCTCGAAGGCCAGGCGGCGGAAGAAGTTCCGCCAGCGCCGCCTCTGCACAAAATTCTCGTCGCCTTTGCCGGCCCGTTCATGAATGTGGTTTTTGCGTTCGCCATCGCCACGGTCATTTATTTTGTCGGCCTGCCCATCCCGGTAAATCCGGCCGTCATCGGCTATGTCGAACCGGGGTCGGCGGAAGCCAAACTTGGCATTCAGGAAGGCGACCGCATCGTGTCGGTGAATGGCGAGACGGTGAAATCCTGGCAGGACGTGGTGCTGGACACGGTGGTGGCGCGCACGAGCGTGCTGCCGGTCGTTATTGAACATGACGGCAAAGAAATCACGTATCAACTCCAGGCAACGGCCGACAACGCCATCGGCCTGAAGCTGCTCAATCTCGATCCGCGCGACCATCCCGAGGTAATGGAAGTTAGCTCCGGCAGCGTGGCGGAAAAGGCCGGCTTGAAGCAAGGCGACCACATCATCTCATTTGCCGGGGTGCCCATTGCCAGCCGCGATCAACTGATTGACCTGATTCGCAAGCGCGGCGGCCAAACCACCGAAATCCGGGTTGATCGCGGCGCGCAAAAAGTGGCGCTGAACATCACGCCGATCATTGATCCCACGACCAAAAACGGGAGAATTGGCATCGCGCTGGGTGTGAGTTCGACGCAAATTTATATCGTCCAAAAACCGGGGCCGACGCCGTTGGAACAAGTGCGCGACGTGATGGATAAAACCTTCGCGACCATCGGCGCGCTCATGCATTCACGGGAAACGGGCGTGGGCGCAAAAGATTTGTCCGGACCGGTCGGCATCCTCGCCGTGCTCGCCAATGCGGTGAACAGTGACTACCGCCTGGCTTTGAGTTTTCTGGTGTTGCTCAACATCAACCTCGCGATCATCAATTTGCTGCCCATTCCCGTGCTCGATGGCGGACATATTTTGATGGCGATCATTGAAAAAATCCGCCGCCGGCCGTTGAGCATCAAATTTGTTGAATATACCACGACCGGTTTCGCGGTGTTGTTGATTTCGTTCATGCTTTACGTGACGTTTTTCGACATCAAGCGGTTTTCGCTGTTCCGCGCGATGTTCAAAAGCGACGTGCAAATTCAACAATCGGCGCAACCGGTGGAAGCCGCGCCGGCCCCGTCCAAATAATTCATGCGCTACTGCGAATCCCCGTTCCTTTATCGCCGGCGAAAGACCCGCGAAGTTGTCATCGGTGATCCGGCGCGCGGCGGGGTCATCATTGGCGGCGATCATCCTGTCGTAAAGCAGTCCATGCTCACCTGCGATACGATGGACACCGCCGAGTCCGTGAGGCAGACGCTCGATCTCGTGGCCGTCGGCTGCCAGCTTGTCCGCATCACCGCGCCGACGGTGAAGGACGCGGCAAACCTTCAAAATATCGTTGCCGAACTGCACAAACGCGGCTGTTTTGTGCCGATTGTGGCGGACATCCATTTCAAGCCCGAAGCGGCGATGGAAGCGGTGAAGTGGGTTGAGGTTGTGCGCGTCAATCCCGGCAACTACGCCGACTCGAAAAAATTTGCGACCAAGGAATACACGGACGAGCAATACACCGCCGAGCTGAAGCGCATCGAGGAAAAATTTACGCCGCTCGTGCTGGAATGCATCCGCCTGAAACGCTGCCTGCGCATCGGCACCAACCACGGCTCGTTGAGCGACCGCATCATGAATCGCTACGGCGACACGCCGCTCGGCATGGTGGAGAGCGCGCTGGAATTCGCCCGCATCTGTCGCCAGCACAACTTCCACAACTTCAAGTTCTCGATGAAGTCGTCCAATCCCAAGGTGATGATTGAATGTTATCGCCTCCTCGTCGCGCGGCTGGAACAGGAGGGGCCGGATTGGAATTACCCGATTCATCTCGGCGTCACTGAGGCGGGCGAAGGCGAGGATGGCCGCATCAAATCCGCCATCGGCATCGGTTCGTTGTTGTGCGACGGTTTGGGTGACACGATTCGCGTCTCGCTCACGGAGGATTCGCCGCGTGAAATCGAGGTTTGCACCGATTTGCTGGCGCAGGTCGCTTCGCTCACAGTTAAACGGTTAAATGGTGATTCAGTTAAATCGGGTAACTTATTTAACGATTTAACCCATCACTCATTTAACTCGTCCACCTTCCCGTTCGACCCGTTCCATTTTGAGCGCCGTGAAACACCGGAAATTGAACTGGCCGGCGGCGTGAAGTGCGGTGGCGAACAACTCATCCGCGTTGTGGTCACCCGCGCTAAGTGGGACAAGGTGGCGCCGAAGATCCGGCCCAAGGATGACGTGAAACCGGAAGCGGTCTATGAAGACCTGAATGTCGCGGAAATTGATCCAATAAAAGATTTCGACATAAACTGCGAGACCCAACTTGTCACCGTGAAAGATGGCGTGGAGTTGCCTGCCATCAGCGCATTTCGCCTGCTCGCGGCGAGGTTGAAACGCCTTGGTCGGAACAATCCGATTTTGCTGAAGGATTGGCTTGGTGAGAATAGGGCAGGCGTCTCGCCTGCCCAGCGACCCCGACTCCAGTCGGGGGAGCAGTTGGATGAAGCATCTTCGCCGGCTTCGTCGGCGCGGGCAGGCGAGACGCCTGCCCTACTTTATCCACTCGAACCCAAAATCGCCCTGCTGCGCGCGTCCGTGGTCATCGGTTCGCTGCTGGCGGATGGTATTGGCGATGCGATTTTGATTCGCGGCGAGGCCGGTGGCGGACAATCGCTGCGGCTGGCTTACAACCTGTTGCAGGCGGCGGGTTGCCGTTCGTTCAAGACCGATTATGTGGCGTGCCCGTCGTGCGGGCGGACGCTGTTCAATCTCCAGACGGTGACGGCGCGCATCAAGGCGCGCACGGAGCATCTCAAGGGCGTGAAGATTGCCATCATGGGCTGCATTGTGAACGGTCCCGGCGAGATGGCGGACGCGGATTTCGGCTACGTGGGCGGCGCGCCTGGCAAGATCAACCTCTACGTCGGCAAGACGCCCATTAAGTTCAATATCCCCGAAGCCGAGGCCGTGGACCAGCTGGTGGACCTCATCAAGGAACACAACAAATGGGTGGAGCCGGAGATAAAGGAAGTCGTGGCTCAATCTTAAGCTGAGCGAACGTGCCTTGCAAAGTTTGGTATTCTGCTTTTAGGTGATTGCCCGAATCGTGTGAACGCGGAACTCCAAACCTGGACCGCCTGAAGGCGGAACTCCGAACGCTAGTTCGCGGAATTCCCGTGAAGCACTTCATGCAGCGTATTGAGCATGGTCTCGGCGGTGTAGGGCTTGGGAATGAAATGTTGGATGCCGGCGTTCTTTGCCATGGCCGTGCCACCGTCGGTGGCCAGGCCGCTGGAACTGACGATCCTGACCGCCGAATTGATGGCTTTGAGGGCAACGATGGTGGCCAGGCCGTCCATGATGGGCATGGCCATGTCAGTGATGACCACGTCAATTTCATTCTGCCGGGGCGCGTAAAGCGAGACGGCTTCAGCGCCATCCGCCGCGAGCAGGACGCGGTAGCCAAAACGGGTCAGCACTTTTTGCGCGAGATTGCGGATTGGCTCCTCGTCATCCACGACCAGCACCAGTTCATTATGGCCCCGCGGCAGTTTGGATTGTTCCATGACCGCGTTTTCCGCGTCCACCAGCGTGGTGTTGGCCGGGAAATAGACTTTGAACGCAGTGCCCTTGCCCGGCGTGCTGTAATAATTAATGAAACCGCCGTGGCTCTTGACGATGGCCATGGTGGTTGACAGGCCCAGTCCGGTGCCTTTGCCGAGCGCCTTGGTGGTGAAGAAAGGATCGAAGATCTTGTCCTGGATGGCCTTCGGAATTCCCGTGCCGGTGTCCTCCACCTTGATGCACACGTACGGACCGGACTGGGCTTCCGGATTCATGCCGGCATAGATTTCGTCGAACATCATGTTTTCCATGTGAATGGCCAGTACGCCGCCTTTGGGCATGGCGTCGCGGGCGTTGACGCAGAGATTCAACAGGACCTGGTGGATTTGGGTCGGGTCGCCGATGATGGTCCAGAGGTCGACGGGCGAATGAAATTCAAACTTCACTGATTTGGGGAAGGTTTCATGGACAATCTGTTTGATTTCGCGGACGACGTGAGCGGGATAAACCAGGGCACGCTCGCCGGCGACCCCGCGCCCGAAAGCCAGCACTTGTTTCACGAGGCTCGCACCGCGCTGGACGTTGGTTTCCAGCACGCGCAACAGTTGCTGCCCGTCGTCATCGGTGATTTTTTCCTTTAACATCTGCACCGCGACGAGGAGCGGTGTCAGCACGTTGTTGAGGTCGTGGGCGATGCCGCCCGCCAGGGTGCCAATGCTTTCCATCCGTTGAGAACGCAGGAACTGGGCTTCGAGTTTTTTCTTTTCGGTGATGTCGCTGAAAAGCAGAAGCAGGTGAGGTTTGTCGCCCCGGACAAAGGGACTGAATTGGCAGACCAGCCAGACTTCCCGGCCAAAGGTGCTGACAAAATGGGATTCACACTGCTGCGGGCTTCTGTCGGCCAGGGTTTTTTCCGCCGTCTTGAGCATGCCCGAATTGTGCCACGATTCGAGCTGCCGAAAATTCTGGTCCAAAAGCTGGGGCACAGTGGCATTGAGTGTTCGGGCGGCGGCCTCGTTGGCCAATATACATTGGCCGGACGCCTTGAAGACGAGAATCCCCACGGGAGCGTCCGAAATGATTTTCCGGTTGAAATCGAGCGTCTCAGCCAGGGAGTGCTCCATCCGCTTGCGCTCGGTAATATCTTCCTTGACGGCCAGAAAATGAGCGATTTGGCCATCGGCGCCGTAGATTGGGGAAATGGAAGCCCACTCCCAATAAAGTTCGCCGGTCTTCCTCCGGTTGTGAAATTCTCCGTGCCACTCCCCGCCGCCGCCGATCGTCTCCCACAGCCGCTTGTAATCCCCGGGCGGCATTTCGCCCGACTTCAAAATGCGGGGATTTTTGCCGATCACTTCCCTGGCCGAATAGCCCGTCACCTCCACGAATTTCGGGTTGACATATTCGATGTTGCCGGCCTGGTCGGTGATGATGATGGAAACCGGACTGTGTTCGACGGCGAGCGACAACTTGCGGACTTCTTCATCCGCCCGCTTGCGCTGCCAAATCACGAAGGCCATCACCCACAACACGCCGATGCCCATCAAACGGCTTACCATCGCCAAACGAGGGTCAATCCCCGGCGGGGAAAGAAAGAACCCCGCCAGTATCAGCAACGAAAAAACAGCGGCGAGCAGAAAGGGGAGCAGCCGGCCGCCGACATAAACCGACAGCAGCAGGGGAATGAAATACCAAACCCAGTCGGAAATTCCCAATGGGGTGAACAGATCCAATACAAACCCCCCAATGGCAAAACCGGGAATTGCCAGAAGAGCAACCGTTCTAAGTCGCGCCGAGGTCATAATCCGTGATGTCCCTAAGATAAATTTAAATATACGTTATTATTATCGCTTAATCAAGGTGAATTACCCTTGTATTCTTTTCAAAGCGACCCATGACCCGCGGCCAATAACGCTTGCCAAATGCGCGCGCTGTATTAAAGTGTGCGGCCACTTTTCAATTTATGGACATATATCGCGCAAGCGGAATTTTGGCCCAGGCAACCGGGCCGCAAACGGGCCAGCCGCAGCAGCCTGTTTGGATGACGTTTGCCCCGATGATTCTGCTGGTCATTGTGTTTTACTTCATTTTGATTCGGCCGCAACAGCTGCGCGCCAAACAGCAGGCCAAATTGATTGCCAACCTCAAGTCGGGCGACAAGGTCGTCACGGCCAGCGGCATCATCGGCGTCGTCATTACGGTGAAAGACCAGACCGTTTCCCTCCGTTCGGCGGACGCCAAAATGGAAGTCACCAAATCATCAGTCACGGAAATCCTCGAAGGCGGCAATGCCGTAGAATCCTGAGCCAACCATGAGCCGAAACAATCCCTGGGTAATTCTTTTTGTTGTTCTGATCGTCTGCTGGTCGTTTTATGAAATGTACCCGCCGACGTCGCGCAGCCTGGTGCAGGAGTTTGAAACGCGGGCGGTGAACCGGGACACGAACTTTACAGGCATCGTGCAGCGGGTCCAGCCGTTGCAACAGCAGCGGCCCGAACGCGAGTTCGCCAATTTGCAGGAGGCCATCGGCACGAACAGCATCACGCCGTATTTCCCTTTTTTCAACGTGACCAATGTGTTGCATCCCAATGTTTTCATCCTGAACCAGCTTCAGCGCGATGCGTCGGGCAAGATCAAGCTGGGACTGGACTTGCGGGGTGGCACGTCGTTCCTCGTGGAAATGGACACCAACCAGCTGGTTTATGTTGAGACGGTCACCAATACCGACGGCACCGTCGTAACGACCACCAATCTGGCCCGGGTTGAGGGCGCGCTGTCGCAGGCGGTCGAGGTCCTGCGCAAGCGCGTGGACGCATTCGGCGTGGCCGAGCCCATCATCCAGGCTGCGGGGGGCAACCGCATTCTGATCCAGTTGCCGGGCCTGTCCGAGGCCGACAAGGCGGAGGCGCAGACCAACATCCAGAAATCCGCGTATCTGGAATTCCGGATGGTGAAGGAGGACAGCGACGAAATCATCAAGAACAACGAACCGATTCCGCCCGGTTACGAATTGCTCAAGCGCGTTGAGCCGCAGCCCGATGGCCCGCCGATCATCGAACAGGTCGTCGTGAAGAAAAAACCGGAGCATGGCCTGGCCGGTGACATCGTTGAAAACGCCATGGCGGTGCGCGGCAACCTGGGCGAGCCGCAGATTGAATTCCGGCTGAACAGTGAGGGCGCGAAACGGTTCGGTGAAGTCACCCGGAACAACATCGGGCAGCGGCTGGCCATCATTTTGGACAAAGAGTTGTATTCCGCGCCCGTCATCCAGAGTGCGATTGAAACGGGGAGCGGGCAAATCACCGGGCATTTCACACCCGAACAGGCCTTGCAACTGGCCAACGTCCTGCAAAATCCGCTCCGCGCCCCGCTCAAACCCGTTTATTCGAGCGATGTGGACCCGACGCTCGGCCGGGACTCGATCCGCAGCGGCATCCACGCGTCCATCGCCGGCGTGTTTTTTGTTTCCCTGTTCATGCTTTGTTATTATCTGCTCGCGGGCATCGTGGCGAACATCGCGCTGGTCACCAACATCATCATCCTGCTCGGGGTGATGTGCTCCATCGGCACGACGCTCACGTTGCCGGGCATCGCGGGCGTGGTGCTCACCGTTGGCATGGCGGTGGATGCGAACGTGCTGATTTACGAGCGCATCCGCGAGGAACTGGCCAAGGGCAAGTCATTGCGCGGCGCCATCGCCGCCGGTTACGCCCGCGCCTTCGGCACGATTTTCGATTCGCACGTCACGACGCTGATTTCCTCGATTATTTTGATTTTCATGGGCACGGGTGAAATCAAGGGTTTCGGCGTCACGCTAACCATTGGCGTGGCCGCCAGTCTGTTCACCGCGCTGGTGGTGACGCGGCTGATCTTCAATTTCCTGCTCGACCACAACTGGATCAAATCGCTGCGGATGTTCCATCTCATCCGGGCCACCAAGCTCGACTTTATGAGACTGGCCAAGCCGGCGTTCATTTTGTCCTGGACGATCATTCTCATCGGCATGGGCTACGGGATTTTTGATCGCGGCTCGAAATTGTTCGGCGTGGATTTCGCGGGCGGCGACAGCACGACGTTCAGCTTTAATCAAAAAGTGGATGTGGAGAAAATTCGCGCCGCGCTGACGCAAATCGGCGAAAAGGATTCTCAAATCCAATATCAAAAAGACGTGGCTGGCGGTGGCGCCGAGACGCTCCGCGTGACCACTTCAAACGGCTCCGCCGAAAAGGTCGAGCAGGCGCTCGCCAGTCAATTCCCCCAAGTGCAGTTCAAAACCATCGGCCAGCAGCGCGTCGGCGCGGTGGTGGGTGACGAAATCAAACGCTCGGCCATCATCGCCTCGTTGTTGTCGCTGTTCGGCATTCTGATTTATGTGGCGTT
>Ga0265323_10000728_pt1 | contig 17821 bp, 10 predicted proteins | sample 41225metaG_FD_193580 | JGI IMG/M metagenome (GOLD analysis project Ga0265323, IMG submission 193580) | Rhizosphere microbial communities from Carex aquatilis grown in University of Washington, Seatle, WA, United States - 4-12-25 metaG | ecosystem: Host-associated > Plants > Roots > Rhizosphere...
TATGCTGTTGGCAATGGGGGAGACATTTTAAAAACTGGAGGTTCTTCTTCTGTTGAAGAAAATGATTTATCAGACCCAGAAATTAATATTTATCCCAACCCGGCAAATGATAATATTGTTATTAAAAATTCTTCATTAAATAAATGTGCATTGATTTTAATTTATAATGTTCAAGGACAATTAATACATCAACAAATATTAAAGCAAGAAATAACTGTGATTGATATAGGCAGTTATTCAAAAGGTGTATATATGTTAAAATTTAACAATAATATCAAGACAGATTGGAAAAAAATTGTAAAAGAATAAGAATTTTTAATTCATAATTTGCGGTATCAATAATTGCAAAAACAGTAAAATATTATAATGATAATGTTTTTTCAATGTCGTAACAATCAGAAATTCCGTAAACCTGTAAACTGCAACTATTCATGCTGCCTTAATTTTGACATCAACTTTTCTGAAATGATATTTTAGATTTTCAATTTATTATTATTAATAAATAATATTATTCTTTCTTTTTTCCATCTTTTATCCATTACCTTTATTTCATAAACTTTTCGTTATAAAGTATTTAAACAACGCTGATAGAGTTTGTGAAAATTTCAATTCTTTAATAAATCTATTAAAGAAATATAATTAAAATGCTTTTTATACAGGGTAATATTGTTAACATTTGTCTTATTGATTGGGAGACAAGGTTTAATTTTAATTAAAAGATTTTAAAATTATTAAATAAAATGATTTTTTTGATGCTTTAAAGTTTATACGTTTTCATGTTTTATATTAAAGAACTTGTATATTTTTATAAATTAATTGGTGAGGTAGAAAATTAGAAAGAAGACTTTAAAACGCAATATATGATAAGGAAAATATTAATTATAGGGTTCAGCCTGGTTATGGTGCTTTTGTTTCTGAATGAAATAAAAGCACAGAAAACACTCATTCATTACTGGCATTTTAACAATACTTTACCAAGCGATGGATCCGGAGGGGTTCCGTTCGGTGCGAACCCGATTTATGCCGATTATTCTGTTGGTAAAAATGCAGCTGTAATTTATAAACCAATTAATGAAGTAGTAACTGACACCGGTTATATTGATAATCTGGTCGGCGACACTTTAAATCAAAGACCCGGATATGGTGGATGCTGCGGATTAATTAACAATGCAGTGCGAACACGAAATCCCAGTTACGAAATGGAGTTTTTATGGTACATGCCGACAACAAATTATAAAAATATTGTTATAAAATATGAGACGGAAAAATCGAGCGATAAAAGCGGTCAAACCCAGCAGGTATTTTCTTACAGTTTAGATAGTGGTTTGAATTTTATTACTGACGGCTTGCCACTCTCTTATTATGCGGCCGATATTGTCTGGGATTTGGTTAAGCTCGATTTGAGTTCTATTTCATCGGTAAACGATAACAGCAAATTTGTTCTTAGAATAAACTTTACTTCTCCGAATACAGGTTCTAAAGGAAATAGCCGGTTCGACAACATTACCGTTGAAGGAGAATCAGTAAACGGAGAATATGTTAAACCTGCAATAAATTCAGCCTGTTCAATTTTTCCTAATCCAGCTCAGGAATTTGTTAATCTGACCACTGCCTATAACGGAACCAAAACTATTGAGCTGTTTAATTCGGTAGGCATTTTAATAAACACATATAAATTTGAAGGAAACCAATTTTCAATAAATACCTCATTAATGAGCCCAGGTTTTTATTTTTTAAATTTGAAAGAAAGCAATACCTCAAATATTAATATGCTTAGGTTTATCAAATTGTAAATAACTTTTTTACATTTCATAATCGGAATTGAGTTTAAACTATAAATGATAAAAGACATGAAATTACTCAGGGGATTTCTTTTTATAGTGTTGGCATTTGCAAATAATCAGTTATTTTCTCAATATTACCTGGTGCAGGATAATGGGAATTACCGGTATTTTATAGGCAACCAGGAACCGGATATTAATTGGAAGAAAATTAATTTCGATGATTCAAATTGGACCCAGGGATATAAAAATATTGGATACGGCCATAAAAACGACAGTACAATAATTCCTGTAACTCCGGTACCATCAATATATTTAAGAATAAAATTCGATTTAACTGATAGTGCACTTAAAGCAGTACAGGATGCAAATTTAAAGGTCGATTTCGACGACGCTTTTGTGGCTTATTTAAACGGTACTGAAATAGCGAGGGTCAATTTGGGTAAACGCGGCGAACCGGTTCCCTATAAAAAGCTTTCTGAAAGGCCTCATGAAGCTCTGGGTTACCGGGACCATGACAATTTGCAGTTAAACGGTTATTATATTGATAAAGATACCCTTGCTAAAATTCTTAAAAGCGGTACCAATATCCTGGCAATTCAGGTTCAAAATGACAGCATCGATGGTTCCGATTTATCTTTCAATTGTAATCTGGTTAATCTCGTTAATGTGTATTACAGTATTTGGAATTATGATTGTCATTATTACAGGCAGGTTAATTTCGATACTTCTTATTTTCCCATTGTTGAAGTCAATACAGATGCATTTGGGTTACCATATCCTCATGTAAAATATGTTGCCAAAATGGGCATTATAAATAACAAAAACGGGAAAGTTAATCATGTTACAGATTCATTAAATGAATATAATGGACGGATCAATATTGAGTGGCGCGGTTCGTCATCTGTTGATTTTCCAAAGAGATCTTTTAATATAGAAACTGAAGATGATACAGGAGCAAATCTTGATGTGCAATTGCTGGGTATGCCTGCCGAGAATGACTGGATTTTATCAGGGCCTTTCGCCGATAAAAGCCAGATAAGAAATGAACTGGAGTTTATTATCGGGCGTAAACTGGGCCATTACGAACCCAGGACCAGGTTTTGTGAATTATTAATTAATGGTGATTTGATGGGATTATATGAACTTGCAGAAAAAATTAAAAGAAATATTAACAGGGTTAATATTGAAAAACTTGATAATACGAGTACAGATATTTCCGGTGGATATATTGTAAAATATGATAAACTCAATGACGGGCCAGATCCCAACTTACAATATGTTTATCCTAAAACCGATGAAATTACTTATAATCAGGAAGAATATATTAATAACTTTTTTTCAGATTTTTATTCGGTACTTGATAAACCTGAGTTTCTTGATCCCGTTTTGGGTTATAAAAAATACATTGACCCCCAATCCATGATTGATTATGTTATTGCAAATGAAGTATCCAGAAATAGCGATGCATATTTATATAGCACTTACTTGTATAAAGATAATGATGCAAGAGACGGAAGGATTAAGTATGGTCCCTTATGGGATTACGATATTGCATTCGGTACTTCTGAATGGCAGAGTGGCAATTTAACTGCCGGGTGGCAATTTCAAGTTCCTACAAACGAAAGACTTATGATCCATAAAGTGGTAAAAGACACATCCTTTTCCCGTCAATTGGCCCAAAGATGGTTTCAGGTCAGAAAAGGGTTTTTAAGTAACGAATCTATTATGAATACGATAGATTCTTTAACGAATTATATTTTTGATGCAAGAGTTAGAAATTATTTGGTTTGGCCGGTTATTAACAAACATATATTTGGTGATGATTTGTTTGTAGAATCATCATACGATCAGGATATAAGCAGGATGAAAACCTGGCTTACAAAAAGAATTGCATGGATTGATGGAAATATTTCTAAATTGATTACAGATGTTCCTGATATAACTTCAGGAAATAACAATAATTTCAGTATTTATCCAAACCCGTTTTCAGGACAATTTACTGTTGACATGAATATTGCAAATTCTGGCGCATTCAATATTGAATTGATTGATATATTTGGAAAGTCTATTCCAATTTCCAAAAATCTCAAGTTGCAACAGGGAAATTTCAGGCTTACAATCAATAATCAGGAATTATCAAAAATATCTTCAGGGTTATATATTCTTACAATCCGTCAAAATGGTATGTTAGTGCATCATGAGAAAGTGGTAAAATATTAAAAGGACTTTTATTCAAAATTTATATTATAAGTATTTCTTAAAATCTTCTGACCGGAAAGGCCACAGATCGCATATTACACAAAACTGCTATAATTTTGTAATAATAAATTATTATTTAACTTTATTTATTTTTAAAATTAAACAGGCCTTTTAATAATTGAGTTAACATACTATTATAGAAATCTAAAATTTAAAATGAAATGAAAAAAAAATTGCTTTTTATTACTGCTATTGCCTTTTTAGGTCTTAATTCAAATGCCCAACTGACAATTACTTCTGCTAATTGGCCCGTGCCTGGAAGTATTTATTATAGTACAGAAGATACAACATGGAATGTAAATAATATCACATTTCAGAGCGCCAATGCTTCAGCTCCCTGGAATTTTAGTAATGAATTAGTGCATGGTAACGACTATTCCACCACTTTTATGTCGCCATCGGCTGTGCCAAATGGAGGAGCTCTTGCAGCTTCCGCTGATTTGGCCATGTTAGAACAAGGAGATTATTCATTCCTTAGTACAAAAAATGATTTGGAGGTAATAGGAACTTTTTCAAACGACCCGCAAATGGGGCCAATGAGTATAAAATTTTCAGATCCTTTGGAAATACTTCCTTCAGTTGCATCATTAAACACAGGTTATACAGATGAAGCTGCTTTTGAAATGAAAACGAGTTTCCCTCTTTCAGAAATGTTTGTGGATTCCATGTGGATAAAGTTTCATACTAAAAATATTGTGAAGTTCAGTGCAGAAGGGACACTAACCGTACCTTCAGGTACATTTAACAGCTTAAGAAGCTACATAATTGAAATAGATAGTTCCATATCATACATTCATAATACAATTACCAATCAATGGATACGCTCGGATTCCGGGACAAAAGACACATCTTATTCCTTCAAGTGGTATGGTTTAAAGGATAACAAAATGATTTCAATATTAGAATTGGATTATGACAATATGAAAATGCTTACAGATAAAACATGGTTCACAAACGTAGCTCCGGCTTCAATTTTTAATAAAAATGCGAGGCTAAATATTTCAGTATATCCAACACTGGTTGTTGATAAATTGTATATCTCATCTAATGGTCAGGGCAGCACAGCTATTATTTATGATATCTTTGGAAGGCAAGTTTATAAAGGTAGTTTTAGGTCTGGGTACATTGATTTGCAGAACCTGAAAACAGGTGCTTACTTCTGCAAAATTATTAATGGCCAATTTCAATCTCCCAAGACAGTGAAGATTATTAAAAAGTAAATTATTGCTATTTGTCTTATAATAATTGATAAGAATTATCAATAAATAAGGAAGGCCATTTTTGTCTTCCTTATTTTTTTCACAAATGAAGTCAGTAGAAATACTTTGCATAAATAATATTCGCTTCAATTCTTCATTAATGCTAACTTTGTAGAAAATTCATTTAAATGTCTATACCATCCATTCAATCGGAACTCGAAAAAAGGATACTTGTTCTCGACGGTGCAATGGGAACGATGATCCAGAAATATCAACTCACCGAATCGCAATATAGAGGTGACCGGTTTAAAAATTTTCCGTACGATTTACAAGGAAACAACGATTTAATTTCCATTACCCAGCCAAAAATAATTAAAGAAATTCATAATGAATATCTAGAAGCTGGTGCTGACATTATAAAAACAAATACTTTCAATGCTACAAGAATTTCATTGGCTGATTATCATATGGAAGATATGGTTTATGAATTAAACTATACCTCTGCAAAGTTAGCCTGGGAATGTGCAAATAATTTTACAAAAATGAATCCAGGAAAACAAAGATATGTTGCCGGTTCCATTGGCCCCACAAATAAAACTGCTTCCATGTCGCCAGATGTGAATGATCCCGGATACAGGGCAGTGTCATTTGATGATCTGGTCCTGGCTTATAGTGAACAGGTAAAAGGTTTGCTCGATGGAGGTGTTGATCTGTTGTTAGTCGAAACTATTTTTGATACACTTAATGCAAAAGCTGCTTTATTTTCGATAAATGAACTGCTTAAACAAACTGATCGGAGAATTTCTGTAATGGTTTCAGGGACGATTACAGACGCAAGCGGCAGAACACTTTCAGGTCAGACTGTTGAAGCATTTCTTATTTCTATGTCGCATATCGACTTATTAAGCATTGGACTTAATTGTGCTCTTGGGGCTAAAGAAATGAGGCCTTATATCGAGGAAATATCTAAAAAGTCGGGGTTTTTCGTGAGTGCCCATCCGAATGCCGGATTGCCGAATCAATTCGGATTGTACGATGAAACCCCTGAGCAAATGGCGTTAGAAATTGAAGATTTTGCGAGGAATAATTTTGTAAATATAGTTGGTGGTTGCTGTGGCACAACCCCGGAACACATTAAAAAATTTGCAGAAGTTGTAAAATACCTGCCTCCGAGAATACGTCCGCTTTCTGACAAAATAACCAGGCTAAGTGGATTAGAACCCTTGTCCATTACTCGTGAATCGAATTTTATAAATATTGGTGAACGCACTAATGTGGCCGGGTCTAAGAAATTTGCCCGTCTTATTAAAGAAGAAAAATACGATGAAGCATTGACAGTAGCACGTCAACAAGTTGAAAACGGAGCCCAGGTTATTGATGTTAACATGGATGATGCCATGATTGATGCGGAGAAAGCAATGGTGCGATTCCTGAAACTTGTTATGGCAGAACCGGAAATTGCGCGTGTTCCTGTTATGATAGATTCTTCAAAATGGGATGTTTTAGAGGCCGGGCTTAAATGCCTGCAAGGGAAAGCCATAGTTAATTCTATCAGCTTAAAAGAAGGCAAAGATAAATTTATTTTTCAGGCAAACCGTATCAGGCAATATGGAGCGGCAGTTGTGGTTATGGCTTTTGATGAAAAGGGGCAGGCCGATTCCGTTGCACGCCGGATAGAAATTTGCGAAAATGCATATAATATATTAACAAAAGAAGTTCTTTTTCCTTCTCAGGATATTATTTTCGATCCTAATGTTCTGGCAATTGCTACGGGAATGGAAGAACATAATAATTATGCTGTCGATTTTATCGAAACCATTAAATGGATAAAAGCTCATTTACCGAATGCAAAAATAAGTGGAGGTATCAGCAACCTTTCTTTCGCTTTTCGTGGAAATGATTTAGTCCGTGATGCTATTCATTCTGTTTTTTTATTTCATGCCATTAAGGCCGGGCTTGATATGGGAATCGTGAATGCAGGGAACCTTCAGGTTTATAATGAAATACCCGGCGACCTTCTTAATCTTGTAGAAGATGTTGTTCTTAATAAACGACCGGATGCAACTGAGAAACTTATAGAATTTGCTGAAAAAAATAAAACAGGTTTACAGAAAACTGAAACCATCGAGGAATGGAGAACACAATCGTTGGAAGAAAGGCTTAAACATTCCCTTATTAAAGGAATTACAGATTACATAGATATTGACATAAATGAAGCGATAACAAAATATCCAAGGCCATTGGAAATTATTGAAGGCCCGTTAATGGATGGAATGAATGTGGTCGGGGACCTTTTTGGCGATGGAAAGATGTTTCTTCCCCAGGTAGTTAAAAGTGCGCGTGTGATGAAGAAAGCCGTGGCTATTTTAATGCCTTTTATAGACAAGGATAAATCGGGCTCAGGAAAAAGCATCAATGCAGGTAAAATACTTTTAGCAACCGTGAAAGGCGATGTCCATGATATTGGCAAAAACATTGTGGGAGTAGTTCTGGCCTGTAATAATTATGAAATTATTGATCTTGGTGTAATGGTACCAGGTGAGAAAATTCTTGAGACAGCGATCAAAGAAAAGGTAGATATTATAGGATTAAGCGGATTGATTACTCCGTCGCTGGAAGAAATGGTCCACATTGCTACGGAAATGGAACGACGTGGCTTTGAAATTCCCTTACTTATTGGAGGGGCAACAACTTCACGTATTCATACCGCAGTAAAGCTTGAACCGGCTTATAGTAATTCTGTAATTCATGTTAAAGATGCTTCAAGAAGTGTACCTGTTGTCAGTAATCTTCTTTCAAAATCATTAAAAAAGGATTTTATTAATCAGGTGAAAATTGAATATGAAGAATTGCGAAAATCATATGCAGGGGCAAAATCAAAACAGGTTTATATTTCTCTCGATCAGGCAAGAAAAAATAAGTTTTTGATTGATTGGAAAAATAATATGCCTGTAAAACCTAAATTTATTGGCATTAAAGAATTTATTGATTATCCAATTGAAGAAATAAGGAAATACATAAGTTGGATATTCTTTTTTATAGTATGGCAATTAAAAGGGAAATATCCTGAAATACTAAACGATCCTGTAAAAGGGGAGGAGGCAAGAAAACTTTTTGCGGAAGCAATTAATGTTTTGGATGAATTACAAAAGAAAAAACTGATTACCGCAAATGCGGTATTGGGTATATTCCCGGCCAATTCGGTCGGGGATGATATTGAAATATATACTGATGAAAGCAGAAAAAGTATTTTGAAAATATTTCGCAATTTGCGTAATCAAACCTTTAAAAATGAAGGAGAACCCAATTTGTGTCTTGCCGATTATATTGCACCGAAAGGATCAGGAATATCTGATTATATCGGTGCATTTGCTGTTACTGCCGGCATAGGTGTGAATAAACTTGTTAAAGAATATAAATCCGGTAACGATGATTATAATGTTATCATGCTCGAAGCGCTAACCGACAGGCTTGCCGAAGCTTTTACGGAATTAATTCATGAACGGATAAGAAAAGAATTCTGGGGGTATGCCCCTGATGAAAAATTAAATATCGATGAACTTATTTTAGAAAAATACAAGGGAATAAGGCCGGCACATGGTTATCCGGCATGTCCCGATCATTCTGAAAAATTAACTTTATTTAGCTTGCTTGATGCTTCATCTAAAACAGGAATTTCATTAACCGAAAGCTTTTCTATGATACCAGCTGCATCGGTCAGCGGACTTATTTTCGCCCATCCCCAGGCAAAATATTTTTTTGTAGACAAAATATCAAAAGACCAGGTTGAGGATTATGCTAAAAGAAAAGATGTGAATGTGGAAACTATTGAAAGGTGGATATCTACTAATCTTAACTATTATTAAGGTCAGTGCCGAGTATAGTTTTATAAAAATGCTTTTTACCTTTTTACCAGGTATTTTTTTATAGCTTCAAATAATTTTTGAGGATCGATTGGTTTTAAAAGATAACTATCACAACCAATATCTTTGCTCTTTTTCATATAAGATTCAAAAGCATAAGCTGTTTGAATTATTATTGGAATATTTTTATTTATACTTTTTATGGTTGCTGACGCCTGGAGCCCATTAATATCAGGTAATTGAATATCCATTAATATCAGATCAATTTTTTTATACTTGCCAACAATTTCAATTGCTTTTGCAGCAGTAAGGGCATGAAGTACTTCAGCTTCTGTATCGATAAGCAATTCTTTAATAAGTTGTGAACATACATAATCATCTTCAACAACCAAAATTGTCTTTCCTTTTAAATAAAGACCGGAATTGTACTTCATAATGAATTAAGTTAATGAGTTTCTTAATAAATTATTTTCACCAAGTTAATAAATATATCAAATAAACAAGAATAAAATGTTAGAATTTGACCGGGTATTTATAAGACTATAAGAAATTGGAGAAAAAAAGAATATTCTATAAACCCGACATGTCGGAAATAGAAGTTCTTAAATGCGGAACCTTTATAAAAACTATTATTCGATTAAATTAAAAATTGATTTAAACATTCTATAAAATTTCAAAAATTTGCTTAAACCTTTATTCCCAAAACCATGATATCATCAACCTGTTCATTTTCCCCTTTCCATTCGTCAAAGAATTGTTCTAACAGTTCTTTTTGCTTTTTCATAGGTTTATCATGGACTTCGAGTAATAAGTTTCGGAAGGCATTCGATTTTAGACGTTTTGTATTGGGGCCACCCAATTGATCCCTGTACCCATCGGAATAGAGGAAAATGACGTCATCGGGCTGCAAAACGATTTCATTGTTTGTAAATGATTCTTTTTCCATGATGTAAGCCCCTATTGGCATCTTATCGGCATCGTACTCTTTCAATTCTTTATTCCTGATGAGATATAATGAATTATTTGCACCGGCATATTGCATTTTTTTTGTTTTTTGATCTAATATACAAAGGGCAATATCCATTCCATCTTTGGTTTCATCTTCAGGATGTCCTTCTTTATTGAGAGTACCTTTAACCCTTGACCTGAGAATATTAAGAATTTCGTTGGCTTTAAAATCTTTATCGATTGCAGATATTTCATTTAAAAATGAAATACCCAGCATGCTCAAAAATCCTCCCGGAACACCATGCCCTGTGCAATCAGCAGCAGCAAGGATAACTTTGTCGTTCTTTTTATTTATCCAGTAGAAATCACCTGATACAATATCTTTAGGCCTGAATAGTACAAAATAGTCTGAAAGTATGTTCCCGATAATTTCGTTATCTGGCATAACAGCAGTTTGTATTCTTTTAGCATACCTGATACTATCAGTGATTTCGAGGTTTTGCAAAGCTATTTTATTACTTTGAATTACAATTTCTTCTTTTTGTTTTGTAATCTGAACATTCTGTTCTGAAAGGGCATCGCGTTGAGCTTCTATTTCTTCTTTCTGTTCAGCAATTTCCTTGGTCCGTTCCCTGACTTTTTGCTCCAGTATTTCCTTTTCTTTTTGAAGATTTCGTTCCCGGAATTTAATTATTAGATAAATTAAATATATTCCTGCGATAACACAAAGTAAGTAAAACCAAATAGTTTCATAAAATGGTTTTTTAATATTAAATACCAGGGTTTGTTCATTGCTCATTTTATTGAAAATATTTTTAGCCCTTACAATAATTTCATATTTACCCGATTCCATAATAAATAAATCAATTACCGGATTGACACTCCATTCAGTCCAGTCTTTCATTTTGCCTTTAATAATATATTGATATTGATTTGAATTTGGTTTTATAAAATACGGGGCGCTTAAATGAATTTTTAAGGAATGGTTCTTTTTATCAAGGCTGATACCATAAAGTGAAAAAGTTTCACCAGATAGTCCGGAGAATCGTTTGATAAAAGCGCTGAACCCTGTCTGATATGCAGTTATACCTTTCTGGTCAATTTTAAACAAGGCAGTATTATCATTAATAACCCAAAGATTGGAAGTATGATCGGAATAAACCTGGTTAACATTATCGAACAGATTTAAATAATTTGGAGCTACTGAATCAGGTTCGGCAGATGAAGAAAGGCTTATCCATTGATTGTTGTTTCTTATCCATGTAAAATCCTGTTGAGTAAAATAATATTTTGTATTTGTTCCCACATACTCCGATAAGGCCAAATTGGGTTGTATGGAATCATTAAAAATGGAGTAAATTCCTGATGACATAAAAAATATTGGTTTTTTATTCGATATCCTAACAATTACCCTTTCTCTGTTTTCTGACTGAAAATTAAAAGTTTTTGATTCTTTTAAAGAACCATCTTTCTTTATTTTCACCTTATAAACTTTACTTTCTGCACCTATCCAATAATTTTCGAAAACATCTTTTGCGAAAGAATAAACAGGTTCCTTGTCAGCAATTGGGAAATTAGAAGTCGACCATTTATTAGAAGCAATGGTTGCAACCATTATGCCTTTATTGGTACACACGTAAATTGAATTTTCAGCGGGAACCGAGAATATAAAGTTTACATCGATATTTGGAATTATTGGAGTAGCTTTAGTTTCAGTAACTTCAAATAATCCTGATATCGTTGCGGCAATAAGTTTTCCGTTGAAAAGAATTAGTTGCTTGCATTTATGTTCAAATCCCGGAACCTTTGTAAATATATGACTTACAGAAGCAAGTCGATATACTTTTTTCTCTGAAGATTTCTTTTCATGGCCTGCTTCACCTAATCCTAAAAAGTTTAGTATTGAAGATTTAGGTTTTTCTGCCTTTTCCTCCTTTAAAGCCTGAGTTTTCTGCTCTTCACTTTTTTGTTTTTTAGAAAACAATTTTCCCAAAAAGCCTTTTTTTGTTTCTTTCGGTTGATTTTGAGCCTCGGTTGCAGGATTTGCAGGAGAAACATTTTTTGAGGGTGCAATAGTTTCTGGTTTATTCACTGTTTGAGGAACTTTTACAGTGTATTCAACATAATCTTTTTTCTTGTCAAGAAAATAAATTCCTGTACTTGTCCCAATAAATAATTTGTCATTTAAAAACTCGATTGATTGAAGGTTTCCGCTTAACCCTTTGTAAGTATTATAATTTTTAATTGGTATTCCTGCATCAATACGGGTAAGGCCATAATAATGTGCTAACCAGATACCATGATTTCGGTCGACTCCCAAAGCAAGAACTTCATCATCTTTAAGGCCGGTCTGGTAATTCACTGTAAATAGCGTTTTACCGGTTTTCTTCTCGAAAACAAGACATCCGGCACCGGCAGTTGAAACAACCACTTTATTTTCATCGAGAAGTTTTCCGTCATTTATTACCCCATCTGCAAGATATTGCTGGTCCTGCAACTGAAAATTTTTAACACCGGTTCCATTAAAAAGATAACATTTATTATCTGATGCACCAACCAGTAAAGAATTTTCATCATATGGAAGATTAAAAATAATCCGACCATTCAATGAGAAATCAGATAAAAACGGATGAAGGCCTTTATCATCGAGCTCCTGCAATCCTGAACCTGCAATATCGATGAGAAGTTTTTCTTTAAAAACCAACATTGACATGAAGGCGCTGTTGGTTTTACTTTTCCAATAATGGGTTTCCTTAAAATCCCTTGTATTAAATCTTGTGATAACAGATTGACTTAGGAAAAAAACATTATTTTTTAAAAAGGCAATTTGGGAAATAGTTCCTGCTTCCTTGCTGGCTATTGAAATATATTCATAATCGCCGGTTTGTTTCTTTTGAAGGTAACCTGCATTATTGCGACAGCCAACAAAAACAATTTCGCTTTTTGGATCGAAAGCGACAACAGTTGGTAATTCGGGCGTTTTTATTAGTTTCCATTCTTCAACATCGAATGTAAGAACGCCTTTACGGTTGGCGATAATAAGTACACCTTCCTTGTCCTGGCAAATACTATAATTTTCATTCAAAGATTCATCGGGTGTAAAATAATCTGTTTGAAATGGGCTGCCTTCCTGTGCTTTCAATATAATTGCCTGAAACCAGAAGGATAATGCAAACAAGGATGCTGCCAAAATTTTAATATTCGATTTCATATTTACTATTTTTAATATTTTTCATAATTTAAGAATCAATTCATTAAGAGTTCTTTTTGGAACGTGGTGAAATTGTTTATTATCGCGCCAGTATTTAATATCGCCACCTGGTGAAAGCTCTTCAAGAATTACTGTTTCTTTTGGTTTGCCCAAAGCAATAACCTGGATAATCTCAAATTGTTCGGGTATTTGTAAAACCAATCTGAGTTTTTCTCTGTTTATGCTTGCTATAATACAACCACCAAAACCTTTTTCAATTGCTCCCAATAATATGCTTTGCGCTGCAATGCCATGATCACAAAAGTAATTATTGGTAATACTTGTATCGCCAAGCATAATGATATATGCAGATGGACGTTCTCCCTTTTCTGGGCCATCCCATTCGGGTAGATAGGCTGCCCATGCCAATGTGGGGAAAATTTTATTATTTTTTTCCGTATCAAAAGAAAGAATATATTTTAATGGTTGGGCATTCCTGGCCGATGCTGATAATCTCGCCAAATCGACTAATTCAAGAAGAACAGTTTTGTCAATAATTTTATCTTCAAAAAATCGCCTGTAACTTCTGTTTTTCAATATTAATTCTTTTAGCATAACAATTGATCAGAATTAATGAATGTAACAAGCTAAATTACAATTTTTATTCTTTGAAAGAAAATTTCAGTTTATTAAATAACATATATATTGGAATCGCAATAAGGTTTAAATAGATTTAATTAATAAATTCTCCGGCAAACATATTTGTTTATATTTTTGCCTTTTAAAACTTCCAAAAATGCAAATCCGCAATATTTTTAGATTTTTAATATTTTTTTTGGTTTGGATATTTCGTACCAGTACTCTTTCCTCCCAACAAATCGACCCTTACCAGCTCATGGAAACCATGACAGACAGGACTTTTCATTTAAAGACAGTGGCATATGAAACCTTTATGCATGAACGGATAGATAATAAATATGTCGACAAGTCTTCTTATTTCAAAATTGAGATGTCGCCATTTAAACTTTTTGTTCGTCAGTCATTTATCGGGATCACTATCGAGGGTTTGTACAATTCAGGTTTCAATAATAATAAATTGTTAATTACAACTGTGGGTTTTCCATGGATACAAATTACACTCGATCCGCTTGGAAAAAGGGTTCGTAATAATCACCATCATACAATTTTCGAAGCTGGTTTTACTTATTTTGTTGAAGTAATTGACAATATGATGAAGAATCACAGAAATGAAATAACCCTGAATTACGAAGGCGATAAAATGATAAACGATAGGATTTGTTATGTAATATCTTTAAATGTTAACAATTTTCAATATATTAATTATATTGTTCAACCGGGCGAAAATCTTACAGGTATTGCCAAACGGAATTACATAAATGATTATTTATTATTGGAAAAAAATCCGGACATAAGTTATTATGATAAAGTAAAACCAGGCCAAATAATATTGATTCCTTCAGAATATGCAAAAAGAATGGTACTTTATCTGGACAAAGAACTTTTATTGCCAATCCAAATTGAAATTTATGACGATATTGGTTTATACAGTTCTTATTCATACAGAAATCTAAAGGTTAATCAGAAATTTGCGTGGAATGAATTTAATACAACTTTTAAAGAGTACCATTTCAGATAGTTAGAGTTTTTTTTCATAAATCATTAATATTCAAATCTTAAGAATAATATAAATTTTGGTCAATTTTCGTCAAAAATTTTTTTATTAGGATATCTTTTTTATCAAATTTGAATATAAATATTTAAACTTAAATTAACCTAAATATAAAATGCAGAATTAATGATTGGCGAAGTTAGTACCTGCATAGAAGAACTTGAAAAGAAAATCAGCATTCTTGAAGCAGAAAATAAAGCATTAAAACAACGCGAATTTGCTATATTGAGAGATCTTCCTGAAATCGTTTTTATGCTTGACCTGAATGAGCGGTTTATATTTCTTAATAATACCTGTTTAGAAAAATTCAAGTTCAGTGTAAATGACCTTGAAGAAAATATTTTTCTGAAAGATACAATTACTCCGGATAGTCTTTATCATGTCAGAAAATTATATTTAGGTAAAACCTATAAAGAAACTATTCATGCCCGTGAACTTACGGCAGTGAGAAAAGATAAAAGTCAATTTCCATTTACTGTTTATTTTTCTAAATTAATTGAAAATGGAGTATTGGTTGGATTCATTGGTATTGGTTTTGACCTTACTGAAATAAAAGATATAGAAAATAAACTAAAGGAAGCAAACCTGGCAAAAATGAAATTTCTTTCCATAATTGCCCATGATTTGCGTAATCCTTTTAACTCGCTTGTCGGGTTCTCAAGCCTTTTATTATCGAATTACGATCGTTATTCTGAAGATAAAAAAAAGGAATATATAAAATATATGTCAAAAGCTGCCAACCAGGGATATCTTTTACTTGAGAATCTCCTCGACTGGGCGAAAGCCAATACCCGCAAAATCGATATCAACCCGGTTTCATTTAGTTTATTTACATCTGTGAACGAGACAATAAATTTTCTTTCAGGCAATGCATCAAAAAAAGAAATAAGGATAGAATTCAATATTCCTGAGAATATTTATGTTTATGCCGATCAGAATATGATTAGAACAGTGTTGCGTAACCTTCTTTCGAATGCCATTAAATTTACCCCAAGAGGCGGATATGTCCGCATAGAGTCTAATAATGAAATGGATAATACTTTAGTTGATGTTATTGATAATGGAGTTGGGATTCATCCCGATAAATTACCCGATCTTTTCAGCCTTAGCAATGATTACACAACATTAGGCACTGAAAAAGAAACCGGAACCGGCCTCGGGCTAATACTGTGTTATGAATTTATTACTCTGAATAAAGGCAAAATTGAAGCCTCAAGCAAGCCAAACAACGGCAGTACCTTCCGTATAAGTATTCCAAGATTTAAAATAAATTGAATTTTGTATTTTCAAGATGATATTTTAAAATCCTTTTATGATTTTAAAGGGATTTTTTAATTTTTATTTTCAATAACAGCTTCTTTTCATATTTTTGCTCACCCTTATATTCAAATTATGACAACTCAAATTTTCATTGTTATTTTGCTTACATTTCTCATTAATTTCATCACAACTCTTTCCTATTCTGTGAGAATAGTTGGTATCAGGACGGGACGCATAGCTATTTCTTTTGCCTTGTTCAATATTCTGGTCCTTATTTCCAGGACAGCTAATGGTTTCCAGGCTCCGCTGCTTGCAAATACCGTTGAAAAACATATTAAATTGGGGTTATCCAGTAATATAGCTGATTTCAGGTGGATAATTTTTTCATGTACCATAGCTACAATTATTGGAGGTTTCATGATCCCCAGTTTTCAAAGAATACTTTCAGTAGCTGTCTTAAAGTTTAGTGAAACCAAATCGGTTTTAAGAATTGTTTTTAAGAGTTTTACAAAAGAAGGGGTTACACAATTTAAAGGAAGCATTGCCTGGCCTAAAAGTTCGAACCTGAATATCAATTTCATAAGCGGATTTCCGTGGAAGGTTTTTCTAATGAATGTGTTTGCGGTTGCAATAATTACAATTGGTGTATTATCATCGATCTATGCGGGTTATCTGAACCCTGAATTTCGCACCACAGCAAGTTCCTTGTCTGCAATAATTAACGGCGTGGCGACCATACTAATGTTTGTTTTTATTGACCCGTTCCTTTCAGCAATGACAGATGATGTTGTATTGGGAAAATGTAAGGAAGCTACATTTCGTAAATATATCGTTTATATGGTAGTTGCAAGGGTCGTTGGCACCCTGATCGCACAACTTATGCTTCTACCTTCTGCTAAATTAATTGTATATGTTGCCAGGATAATTTAGAAATTTTTAATTTTTAATAAATTATTCAGACTATAGAATTACCGTTCAAAAATTTAAAATAGAAATGAAAGTATCAGAACAATTGGTAAATACTAAGTACACGCTTTTTTCTTTTGAACTTCTTCCACCCTTAAAAGGAAGAAGCATCGATGATATTTACAAAGCCATTGATCCGCTCATAGAGTTTAATCCGGTTAATATCAATATTACTTATCACCAGCATGAAACAGTATTCAATTTACTTCCCAACGGGAGTATTGAAAAGAAAGTAGTTCGGAAAAGACCGGGAAATATTGCCCTGTCTGCTGCTATAAAATTCCGATATAATGTTACTGTGGTTCCTCATATTATTTGTGGAGGCCATACTAAAGATGAAATTGAAGATTTGCTCATCGATTTTCATTTCCTGGAACTGAATAATATTCTTTTATTGCGCGGAGATGCACCAAAAGGACAAAAAGTTTTTATCCCTGAAAAAAACGGGCATCACAATACTGTTAATTTGGTTGAGCAGGTGATAAACATGAATAAAGGAATTTACCTGGATAAGAACATAAAGAATCCGGAGGCGACGAATTTTAGCGTAGGTGTAGCAGGATATCCGGAAAAACATGTCGAAGCACCTAACATGGATACTGACTTAAAGCATCTTAAAGAAAAAGTCGATGCAGGTGCAGATTACATTGTCACACAACTAT
>Ga0265323_10000729_pt1 | contig 17814 bp, 16 predicted proteins | sample 41225metaG_FD_193580 | JGI IMG/M metagenome (GOLD analysis project Ga0265323, IMG submission 193580) | Rhizosphere microbial communities from Carex aquatilis grown in University of Washington, Seatle, WA, United States - 4-12-25 metaG | ecosystem: Host-associated > Plants > Roots > Rhizosphere...
CTATCCGTGATACAGAAAGCCATTGAAAACGAGCAGAGCGCCTTCATCGAAAACAAGGAAGGGCGCAAACAGGCCGCGTACTTCTGCGCGTATACGCCGCCGGAGTTGCTGGCGGCGGCCGGTGTGCGCCACGCACGTCTCTTTCAGGGCGGCGACCCGGTGCGCGTGGCGGCCGGCGAGCTCTACACGCAGAGCGTCGCCTGCGATTTCTCCAAGAGCTGCATCGGGGCCTTCGAGCAGGGCGACCCGTTCCACAAATCGTTCGACAAGATCTACAACTTCCACACCTGCGCGGCCATGAAGCGCGCCTCCGAAGTGGTGGACCAGTTCGTCCCCGTGCAGATGCTGAACCTGCCGAAGCGGCGGGCCGATAGCGACTCGCGCGCGTTTTACCGCGACGAACTCGAGGTGTTCCGCAAGGATCTGGAGGCGCTCACCGGCCACGAGATTCAGCCGGCGGCCGTGCAGAAGCAGATCGTACTTCACAACAAACTGCGGCGCCTGCTCAAAAAGCTGTCGGACCTGCGCAAGCGCCCCACGCCCGTATTGAGCGGCACGGAATACATCGACCTGGTGCGCGCCTACTACTACCTGCCGCCCGAGCGCGCGCTCACCCTGCTCGAAGAAGCCTACCGCGATCTGCGGGATGCCCCGGAACCGGCGGGCCGCGTCCTGAGGCTGATGCTCTCGGGTTCCATCATGGCCGATGGCGACCGCAGGCTGCTCAATCTGATCGAGGGCGAACTGGGCGCGCGCGTCGTGGTCGAGGACCACTGCGCCGGGCTGAGGCCCTTCTACCGCACGGTGCGCGAGAGCGGCGACCCGCTGCAAGCGCTGGCGGACGGCTACCTGGACCAGGCCCCCTGCGCGCGCATGAAGCCGCTCGACGACAGCGTCGAGTTCTCGCGCGAACTCGCCGAAGAGTACGACGTCGAAGGCATCGTCTTCGTGGCGCACAAATTCTGCGCCTGCTACGGCATTCCGCAAAAGCTGTTCCTCGACAGCTTTCAGGAGCTGGACATCCCGGTCCTGGCCCTGTCGGGCGACTATTCGCAAAGCGACACAGGACAGTTGAAAACCCGCGTCGAGGCGTTCATCGGCGTTCTCGAGGAAAAGAGGAGCAAGAATCATGAGCAATACGCTAGTGCTTAATCCGCCGCCATCCCGGAACCGCCGCGGCCAACCGGAACGGAGCCGGCCGGAGTCCCAAGCCCTGCGGGATCTGGCCAGCCTGGCCACCACCTACTCCTTCCACGATGTGGACGAGGCGGCGGCCAAAGGCAAGCGCACCATCTGGGGCGGAGCCAGTTGGGAGCTGCCCCTCATCTATGCGTGCGACACCATCCCGGCGGCCATCTTCGAACTCTGGCGCGAGGACAGCCATCGCAGCGAGGCGATCGCCGAGAACGACTTCCTGATACCGGTCGAATCCTGCTCCATGATCAAAACCGTGATCGGCATGCTGCGCCACCGCCGGCCCACCGAGCGCATCAACCGCATCCTTTCCTTCGGTGCCGGATGCGAGCCGATGAACATCGTGCTCCAGATGGCCCGTCACGAGGGCTACGACGTACACTCCATCGAGGGCGTGACGGCGTTCAAGCCGGCCGACAAGCGGCCCGAGGTGGTCCGCTTCCTGACCCGCGAGCTCGACAAGGTTGCCATCTGGCTTACCGGCAAGCCTGCCGATGAGAGCCGCGTCAGCGAAGAGATTCGCCGCAAGAACCGCTTGTCCGAAAAAGTGCGCCGCGTGATGGAACTGCGCGGCCGGAATCCGCTCTATATGCCGAGCGCCTCCGTGTTGCAGATGATGTTCGGCTACTTCCACTACTACGGCAATCCTCCGCTCTTTGAGGGAATCCTGGACGCGCTCGCCGCGGAGTTGGAGCAGTCGCTGCCCGATCACGATCCCAGCGCCTACATCCCGCTGGTGCTGGCCGGCGTGTTCCTGGGCAGCCCGGAGCTGTTCCACGTTGTGGAAAGCTCGGGCGGCGCCATCGTGGGTTGGGAAATCTTCGGCGAGTGCAATTACCGGGAAGACGTGCCACCGCTCGAAGCCATCGCGCACTACCTGTTGGACGCGCAGTTGGAAGGCCGTTTCGGAGAGGCCGCCGGCGCCGCCGTCCACTTGCGCAAGGTGCACCTGGAAGAGTTGCTGCGCCAGACCGGCGCACGGGGAATCATCGCAGGCTCGGTGACGGCCTGCCCCTACGGCAGCATCGTACCGCAATTCGAGCGCAACTATTTCCGGCAGCACGGAGTGCCGTACATCAACCTGGAGACCTCGGTGCACCGCGAGCCGCCCACCGAAGAGCAGGTCACGCGGCTGAAGGCGTTCGTCGAACTGCTGGGCTAGCGGACCACTGAAAGAGGAATCACTCAAGAGGAAACCATGAGCAAGCAAACTATTTCAACCGAAATCGCCGAACACGTAGACAAGACGCCGATCGGCGTACTGGCCTATGTGCGGGCCGACCGGACGCCCGTGCAGCGCACCCTCGGCGCATTCGCCCGCCTGGGCGACGACATCGTGTTCGCCACGGGCCGCCGCTCGGCCAAGGTGGCAAATCTGGCCGAGCGCCCCCGCGCTTCCTTCTTCGTCGAACCGGCAGGACAGGAACCGCCGAAATGGAGAAGCGCGCTGTTCACCGGCGAGGTGCGGGAAGTCACGTGTGCCACGAAGCGTGACGCGGCGTTGGCGGCGGTGAGCGCGCGCAACGCTTACATCCGCGAGCGGCTGGCGCAAAATGGCGGCGCAGATTTCGCGATCTACCGTTTGGAGACGCGCGAGATCGAATGGCTCGACCGCACCAAAGGGGCAGGCTACGTCGAGCGCATCCTCGTGGCGGAGGAAGTTCCCGCCTGAGCGCAGTGCGACGGAGACCGATGTCATGACCCATGCAGCCACACCCGCTGTAGCTAGCGAACTGACACCCCGCTCGGTGGGAGTCATTCTCTCCTCCATGATTGGCACGCTGTTCAGCGCGCAAATGATGGCCATGACGGTGCTCGCGGTGTTTATGGGGCGAATCGCCGCCGACTACGGCTGGAGCCGCGCCGCGATTGGGGGAGCCATCACGGTGATGTCCGCCGGGATTGCCATTAGTTGTCCCTGTTTCGGCCCCGTGGTCGATCGCCTGGGGCCTCGGCGGGTGCTGCTGCCGCTGGTGGTGGTGCAGGGATTTCTGGTGGCTAGCCTCAGTCTGGTCGGCCGGAATCTGCTGCTGTTCTATGCGGCATATTTCCTGCTCGGTCTTTCGGCGCCGGGCGCGGTGGCTTATAGCAAGCTCATCTCGGCGTGGTTCTTTCGCCGCCGCGCCATCGCGCTCACGGGCCTGGCCGTGGGTGTCTATACGTCCCGGGTCGTGGGCGCTCCGGTGGCCAAGCGGTTGATGGACACGCTGGGTTGGCAGCACGTCTACTGGATTCTGGCCGGCGCGGTTCTGTTCATCTCCCTGCCGACACTGTGGGCCTGGTTCGTCGAGCGCAAGCCTTCGGACGCGCAGGCAACCAACGAACTGATACCCGACGGAGCGCCGCGCATCAGCCCTCGCGAAGCCATTCGCGGCCGTGCCTACTGGCTGCTGCTTGGTGCGCAGTTCGGCGGGACCTTCGCGTCGGTAGGCATGTACGCGCATGGCGCGGGCATCATGGTCGAGCACGGCGTGGACGTTTCGCTCGCCGCCTGGGGCCTTTCGCTGATGGCGCTGGGCGCCCTCGCGGCGCAGATCATGACCGGCGTCCTGCTCGACCGGTTCGACACGCCGCGCGTCATTCTGCCGTTTGCCGTCGTCTCTCTGGCCAGCGCGCTTGCCCTTCGTTCGGCACACTGGCAGCCGCTTACCCTGGCGCTGCTTTTGATCTTCGGTGTCGCCTGCGGCGGGCAAACCAGCATGACCAGTTACTTCACCACGCGCTATTTCGGCGTGCGCAACTTCAGCGCCATCTACGGGACTTTCTTTCCGGTGCTGTGGCTGTCAACTTCACCGGCCGCAGTCATCGTGGGCGCCTTCTACGACCGGACTCGCTCATACGACGGGGCGATGCTGTTAGTCGTGGCGGCGCTGGCTTCCGCTGCGGTTTTCTTTGCCCTGCTGGAGGCTTATCCCTACCCAGTGAAGAGCCAAGGGAACGAAGAGACGGTCGCGTTGGAGCAGGAAGCGTCGGCGGAACTTGCGACGGTGTCCGACTGAGTTTACTCCCCGATCAAGATGAGACTAAGAATGCCACCCCATCTTCATGGCAAGACCACGAAGAAAACCTAAGTTTCGATTGAGGACATACTCCGCACGTTACGTCACGCCACCTGGCAGGAAAGGAGTTTCAGCGACCCCGCCTTGGATGCACACACCCGGAAATTACTCCAACCCTTTGTGGAATGGGCGAATGGGCTAGCGTAAATGTGCAAAACTCTAGACTAGCAGCCTGTGGTAATGATTAGTAAGGAAAAGACATGCTGCAGTCGGCTCGGCACAGAATTGGGCGATTTTGCGTGGCCTCCCTGCTGTTCCTGCCTGCGGCTGCCGAACTGGTCAACGCCCAGCCCAGACCCGGCCAACAGGCTCCGGCTATCCGGCTTGGCGAAGTTTTGCACGGAGAACTGCCGGCTCTCACGCCGGGGCATGCGCCGCTGATCGAATTCTGGGCGACGTGGCGCGCGCCATGTCGCGAGAGTATACCTCACTTGAACCAACTTGCGGACGAGTTCCAAACGAGAGGCATCCATTTTCTGTCGCTGAGCAGCGAACCGCAGGAAACGGTGAAGCGCTTCCTGAAAGATCACCCGATGCACGGGATTGTGGCGCTTGACCCCGATGGAGCCACGGCGAACGCGTTTGGCGCATTCGGGCTTCCGGACACGGTTCTGATCGACAGCATGGGTACGATTGCGGCAGTTACTCATCCGGCGATGATCAACGCGGCAGTAATCAAGGCGCTGCTTGCCCATACCCCGCTGCCGCCGTTGCGTCCGGACACGGATAGCCGCACGATCAAGCGGCGGACGCTGGCCGGCGGGGCCACGATCGCGGATGAAGACGCCCAGGCACGAGTCGTGGTCCGGCCGGTAGACCGGTGGCACGGTTCCCGGTCCACGGACGATCAGTATGAGAGCGATGGTAAGGCGTCGTAAAGAAATATCCGTTACATCTGCCATCCTGATGTGTTATCAGGTTGGGTATGGAGACCGATGCTCAACTCGCCCAGTACTTTGCTGGCATGTGGCCGCATCTGGACGAACTTGCCCGCCGGCTGGTGGCCGCCAGCCAAGCCGTGGAACTGGGTTATGTCAGCCGCGCCTGCGGCCTGTCACGCGTCACCTTTAAGAGCGCCCGCACGCTGGCGGCGGAACTGACGGCCCGGCGCCACCCGGTTAGCCCTGCGCCGTGGCGCGGAGGAACGTATTGCAGGCTGGCTGGACGCGCGCCGGCGCTGCCGCCAGCCTCGAGCCTAAATATCCCAATCCTGCACGTACGTCTTCTGTTTTTCCGCCCAATTGCGAACCAGCGCGGCGAAATTGGCGCCGTCTACGAGTCCGGCGACGCCCTTATCAACATTCCGCCACAATTCGGTGAATGGCGTCTCGCGCCTGGATCCCTTCTTTTTCTGCGGAGAGCCGTCGACGAACCGCAGCACCTCGCCAACCGTGATCGATTCCGGAAGCCGTGCCAGGTGGTAGCCACCGCCGGCGCCGCGATGCGACTCCACGAAGCCGCCCTGTTTCAGCGACGAGAGGATCAACTCCAGAAACTTCTTGGGAATTCCCTGCCGCTTGGCAATGCTCGCAATCGTGACCGGCTCGTCGGTCCGTTGCGACGCCAGGTCGAAGATGGCCTGAAGCGCATAGACCCCTCTGGAAGAGATGTGCATAAGTGGCCGTACGAAGGAAGGCGGGCGGGCGTTCGCTGCCCGCCTCCGTCCGATTACACGATGCCTTCGAAGAGCACCGACGTCAGGTAGCGTTCGCCGGAGTCGGGAAGAATGACCACAATCGTCTTCCCAGCGAATGACGGTTGCTGTGCCAGCCGTGCGGCCACCGCCGCCGCGGCCCCGCTCGAAATGCCGCTCAGAATGCCCTCTTCGCGCGCCAGGCGCTGGGCCGTTTCGATGGCCTCTTCGTTGGTGATCGTCTCCACGCGGTCCACGACGGAGAGATCCAGCGTGTCGGGGATGATGCCGGCGCCGATGCCCTGGATCTTGTGCGGTCCTGGCTTCAGCGGCTGGCCCGCCAGTTTCTGCGTGATCACGGGGCTGGCGGCCGGTTCCACGGCCACCGATGTGATCGCCTTGCCGCGCGTCTGCTTGATGTAGCGGGAAACGCCGGTGATGGTTCCGCCAGTGCCCACGCCGCTCACCAGAACGTCAACCTCTCCGTTCGTGTCTTCCCAGATTTCCGGGCCGGTGGTGCGGAAGTGAATATCGGGATTGGCCGGGTTCTTAAACTGCTGTAGGAGCAGGTAGCGCTTCGGGTCGGAATTGTAGATCTCCTCCGCCTTGGCGATGGCGCCCTTCATCCCCTGCGCACCCTCGGTGAGCACCAGGTTGGCGCCGAAGGCCTTCAGCACCTTGCGCCGTTCCAGCGACATGGTCTCGGGCATGGTCAAGGTGATCGAGTAACCGCGCGACGCCGCAACAAACGCCAGTGCAATCCCCGTGTTACCGCTGGTCGGTTCCACCAGCTCGACGCCGGCCTTCAGCAGCCCGCGCTTTTCGGCGTCCCATATCATGGATGCGCCGATCCGGCATTTTACCGAGTAGGAAGGGTTGCGGCCTTCGATCTTGCCGTACACCTTCGCTCCCGCGCCGTTCACAATGCGGTTGAGTCTGACGAGCGGAGTGTTTCCGATACTAAGTGAGTTGTCTTCGAATGATGCCATATGTGCTTACTCCTGGGAAACTCGTAGGGCCTGGTCCAGATCGGCCTCAATGTCTTCGATGTCCTCGATGCCCACCGAGACGCGGATATAGTCCGGTGTGACGCCCGTCTCGGCCTGTTCCTTCTCCGTAAGCTGGGAATGCGTGGTGGATGCGGGGTGGATCACCAGCGTCTTGGCGTCCCCGACGTTCGCCAGATGGCTGGCCAGTTTCACACTGTTGATGAACTTGACGCCGGCTTCCTTTCCGCCGCGCACGCCGAAGCCCAGAATCGCTCCCGCGCCGGCGGGCAGATATTTCTTCGCGTTCTCATAGTGCGAGTGATTCGGCAGGCCGGGGTAGTTGACCCAGGTCACCGCAGGGTGCTTCAGCAGCCACTCCGCCAGCGCTTGCGCGTTCCGGGTGTGGCGTTCGATGCGCAGATGCAGGGTCTCGATGCCCAGCAGCAGCAGAAACGCGGCGAACGGGCTCTGGGTGGCGCCGGTATCGCGCAGCCAGTGGGTGCGGATGTGAATGATGTAGGCCAGGTTGCCGAGTGGCTTGAGCGCCTCGGCGAAGACAATTCCGTGATACGAGTCGCTGGGCTCGGTGAACTCGGGCCACTTCTTGGGATTCTCCGCCCACTGGAAGTTGCCGCTGTCCACGATGGCGCCGCCGATGTGCACGCCGTGGCCGCCCAGAAACTTGGTGGTGGAGTAGACCGCGATATCGATACCGTGCTCGAAAGGCCGGAACAGCGCCGGCGTGAGCACAGTGTTATCCACGATTACCGGCAAGCCGTATTTGTGGGCGGCGTCGGCGATGGCGCGGAAATCGGGGACGTCGTTCTTGGGATTGCCGACCGATTCCAGGTACACCAGGCGGGTGTTCTCATCGACGAGCTTTCCGATTTCCTCGGGATGGTCGGGATTGAAGAACCGCACCTCGACACCCAGCTTCTTCAGGGTCTGGGTGAAGAGCGTCCAGGTGCCGCCGTACAGGCTGGTGGATGCGATGAAGTTCTGCCCGGAGTGGGTGATGGTGAGGATCGCGGCGACGATGGCCGCCTGGCCCGAGGCGAAGGCCAGTCCGCCGATGCCTCCGTCGAGCGCGGCCAGGCGCTTCTCCAAAACGTCGTTGGTGGGATTCATCAGGCGCGAGTAGATGTTGCCGAACTCGCGCAACCCGAAAAGATTCGCCGCCGTGTCGGCATCTTTGAAAACGTAGCTCGTTGTCGCGTAGATGGGGACGGCCCGTGCCGTGGTGGCGGGGTCGGGCGCCTGGCCCGCGTGGAGAGCCAGCGTGCCAAGTCCTGGTTTGTGTTGTGCGTCTGCCATGGTGAGTTTTCTCCGGTGCTGCCGTCTATAGTCCGTACGAGATGCCCAGGGCGAATTGATGCCGCGCTTTCAGATTGACGCCTGGTTCGATTACGCCGGCCGCCTGGGCCACGCCGAAATCGATATTGAGTTTCGCCTTCTCCGAGGGCACTATCCGCGCTGCGTAGGTGATGGTGGTGGGCACGATCGCGCCCGGCAGGTTTTGCACGTGGCGCGGTTCCTGCGAGAACTCCGACCCGAAAATCAGGGTGCTCTTGGCCGGTCCTTTGAAGACGAACGCGGCGGCGCCGAAGAGGCGGCCTGTGTAGCCTGGCGCATTTCCGGCGAGGCCGTAAACGGACGCGTTAGTCGCCTTGTAGCCGAGGTTCAATACGATCGGCACTGCCTTGGTCTGGGTGATGGTCTTGCTGGCCACCGCATAGAAATCTGCATTGGTGTAGCTCTTGTTTGGCGTGGCGAGCAACCCGCTGACGTTTCGATCCTGGGTGCGCGCCACGAAGCCCGCGGAAATGGCGGGTAGCCAGGCGTTCTTTCCGGCGTTTTCCTTCACCAGGTTCACTTTCGCATGAACCAGATTGAAGCCCGAGTCCCACAACGGGCTGAGCCCCGCCGTGCTGCCTTGCTGGTGCAAATCGCGGGTGTAGCCGAATTCTACCCGTCCGCCAACGCCTTCCGTGATCGAAAGGGTGTGGAAATTGCCAAGCACGGGACCGGCGTTTAGGAAGTGATACGCCACAATCGGGTGCCCGAAGCCGTTGGCGGGGGATGCCGCAGTGTAGGCAAGAGGAGTGATGAAGACGCCGGTCTGGCCGTCCCAGTTCAGATTCTGAGCAGCCGCAACGCCGGCGCCAAGAATCCCGACGACGAGCAGGGCAGCCGGCCTGCTCACTCGTTCAATTAAAGTGTTTAAGCTTGCATTGTCCATAATGTCAATCTAGTATAGTGCCATTTCTCATGAGGCCGCAAGTACACTTCGCCTCGGAGAGAATCGCCACCCCATGTAACCGATTGATCATAAGCAGCTTACACTATCAAAAAAATATCACTAAACCCTATCGCCATGGCAGTGAATGGTCGCAGATGCTGGTTGGGGCGGTGGCATCGGAGGCTCCCGACACGGCGGAACCGCCAATGCGGGTGCGCGCGGAGAATGTCCTCCGCTTCCCTTTGCATTGCCGACCGTAATCGAATACACTAATATCGATAGGCTATATGATGATTAACTCTCTGACGAATGGGACTGGGACGGCGCTGGCGGACTCCGTCTTTGCGGATCATCGGCCTACACCCGCTCCAGCCGTCCGGACTGCCTGGCCGAAGACGTTGATCGTGACAGCCCATCCGGACGACGAATACGCGCTGGCGGCGACCGCCTACCGGATCGCGCGTGAACTGGGTGGTGTCGTGGATCACGTGGTGATCACCAACGGTGAGGGCGGATACCGGTATGCATTCCTGGCCGAAGCGATCTATGGCGTTTCCATGGCACGCGAGGCGGACGGCCGGGCCAACCTGCCGGCGATTCGAAGGCAGGAGACCCTGAATGCAGGGCGGGTGTTGGGCGTACGGCGCCACTACTTCCTCGAACAGACCGACTCCGGTTTCGAAGGGAACTGCGCCGACGCGCGATGGCACGCCTGGGACTGCGAGTTGATTTGCCGCCGCCTGGCCGACCTGCTGAACGGGGAGGACTACGATTTCGTCTTCATGCTGCTGCCTTCCGAATGCAGCCACGGTCATCATCGGGCAACCGCGCTACTGGCGCTTGAGACCGTCGCAAGCCTGCCGGAGGAACGAAGGCCGGTCGTGCTCGGGGCCGAGGCGGCCCGGCTTGCGGATGCTCCGCGCTTGTTTGGCGGCCTTCCGGGCGCCACGCTCACTCGTACTGCATCCGGCGAGCCGGCGATTGTCTTCGACCGCAGCGCGCCTTTCGGCCAACAGTCCGCGTTGAACTATCACATCGTTGCGAATTGGGTAATTGCGGAGCACAAATCCCAGGGCCTGTTTCAGACCGATTTCGGAAAGCACGATGCCGAGCGCTTCTGGGCGTTCGCACTGACCCCGCGTGCCCTGGAACGTTCCCGCGAACTGGCGCGCCGCCTGCGGCCCACGCCGCGCGTAGACGAGTTCACGTCCGGTCTCTAACGCGGATTCCGGCTTGCGCCGCCGGGCAGCCGCCACTCCCGGCGGCAGCCTTTAGTACTTTGGCACGCTGGGGTCCACCTGGCCGCTCCAGGCCAGAATGCCGCCCTTCATGTTGAGGACGCGCGGGAAGCCGGCTTCGCGCAGGATGACGCAGGCCTTGGCGCTGCGCGCTCCGCTCTTGCAGTGGATGACGATCTCGCGCTCGCGATCCAACTCGCCCACGCGCTTGGGGAACTCCCCGAGGGGGATCAACTTCGCCGCGGGGATGCTCGCGATCCGGTGCTCGTGCGGTTCGCGAACGTCGATCAGCAGGAACTGGTCGCCGCGATCCAGCTTCCGCTTGACTTCCGTGACGTCGATTTCGCCTTCGGCGAGCTTCGTCTCCCGGCCCGGCTCCCCGGCTTGCGGCCTGGGCACCCCGCAGAACTGGTGATAGTCGATCAGCTTCGTGATGGTGGGGTGCTCGCCGCAAATCGGGCATTCCGGATTCTTGCGCAGTTTCACTTCGCGGAAGCGCATGTCCAGCGCGTCGTAAAGTAGCAGGCGGCCCACCAGCGGGCGGCCGATGCCGAGTATCAGCTTCACGGTTTCCGTGGCCTGGATCAGCCCGATGGTTCCCGGCAGAATGCCCAGCACGCCACCTTCGGCGCAACTCGGAACCAACCCCGGAGGCGGCGGCTCGGGGTAGAGGCAGCGGTAGCACGGTCCGCCCGCGTAGGCGAACACCGTGGCCTGGCCCTCGAAGCGGAAGATCGAACCGTACACGTTGGGCTTGCCGAGCAGCACGCAGGCGTCGTTCACGAGGTACCGGGTGGGAAAGTTGTCCGTGCCATCCACCACGATGTCGTAGTCTTTCAAAATGGCCAGGGCGTTTTCGCTGGTAAGCGCGGTCTCGTGTTTGACTACGGCCACGTTGGGGTTGATGCCGCGCATCTTCTCTTCGGCGGAGTCGATCTTCTTACGGCCCACGTCGCGCGTGGAGTGGATCACCTGCCGTTGCAGGTTGGTGGAATCCACGACGTCAAAATCGACGATTCCGATGCGCCCCACGCCCACCGCGGAAAGGTACAGGCCCAGCGGGGCGCCCAGTCCGCCGGCGCCGATCAGCAGGACCTTCGCGGCTTTCAGCTTCTGCTGCCCTTCCACGCCCACCTCGGGAAGGATCAGGTGGCGGCTGTAGCGGAGCGTCTCCTCCTGGGAGAGTTCCTCGGTTGCGGCGGGCGCGGCCACGCAGGAGCCGCCGGCAATCGATGGCACGAGCGAGATCGTGTCGGGGGCCGCGGCGGGCGTCGCGTCGCGGATCAGGTAGCGCACGTCTTCGTCGTTCAGATACACGTTGACGAAGCTGCGCACCTTGCCATCTTCGGTGAAGATCTGCTTTCGCAACTCGGGATATTCCACGGTCAGCGCATGGAGCGCCTCGCCCACCGTGGCACCGGAGACTTCGACTGCGTCGCGTTTTCCGGTGAATTGGCGCAGGGGCGTCGGGATCAGGATCTTAGGCATGGGATTGTCCGGTTCCTTGTCATCGGTCATTTGCCGGCGGCGATCGGCCCGGCGATGAGATCTTCTTCGGCGGCCGCGGTCCGCTCTATGTCCGGCAGCCAGCTATTGGCGTGGTGAAACTCGCCGTTGCGAATGGACAGCACCACGAACGAGTACCACGGGCAGGAGTTTTTCAGATCGGTCTCGGAAAAATACGCGTCGCAATCGGGGTGCGAATGGTAGATTCCGATCAACTCCATATGCCGCTCGCGCGCCGCCAGGTCGGCGGCCAGCAGGGCTTCCGGCCGCAATTCGTAGCGCTCGCCCTGCCCGCCGGCGAACGCGTTTTCGAGCGGCAGCGCTTCGCGCACATCCTTGACGCCACCCTCGGCGGAACCGAGCATGGCGCCACAGCATTCGTTCGGATAGGCGCGGCGCGCGTGCGCCACCATAACCTCCCACGGTTCCGGCGCAACCCGAATCATGCGTCCTCCCAGAAGGGCTCGCTCAGATACTTCTCGGCGCTGTCGCATAACACGGTAACGATGGTGGCGCTTTCGCCTCGCCCGCCAACTTCCCTGGCCACCGTTAGCGCCGCGTGCACGTTGCAGCCCGAGGAGATCCCCACCAGCAGGCCCTCTTCCCGCGCCAACCGCCGTACCATGGCGTAGGCATCCTCGGTTTCGATCCACAGATTGCGGTCCGCCAGTTTCCCGTCGTAGATTCCCGGCACGATGGCGGTGGGCATGTGCTTCAACCCTTCCAGGCCGTGGAAGCCGCTGGAGGGTTGCGCCGAGATGCATTGCACATGCGCCAAATCGCGGCGCAGACGCCGGCTGACTCCCATGAACGTGCCGCTGGTGCCCATGGCCGCCACGAAATGCGTGAGGCCTCCGCCGCTCTGCCGGACGATCTCCGGCCCGGTATGTTCGTAATGCGCCTTCCAGTTGGCCGGGTTGTTGTACTGGTCCGGATAGAAGTAGCGGTCCGGATCGGCGGCGTAAATCTCGCGGCACAAGCGTATGGCGCCGTCCGAACCCTCGGCGGCGTCGCTGAGCACTGTTTCCGCGCCGTACGCTTTCAAGATGCGGCGGCGTTCCATGGAAGCGTTGGCCGGCAGACACAGCTTCACCTTGTAGCCGCGGTTGGCCGCGATCATGGCGTAGGCGATGCCGGTATTGCCGCTGGTGGCATCGAGGATCGTCCGGCCATGGTTCAGCTTGCCGGAACGCTCGCCATCCAGAATCATGTTGAGTGCCGCGCGATCTTTCACCGACCCGCCCGGATTGAAGTACTCGGCCTTGGCGAAGATCTCCACGCCGGCGAATTCGCGGGAGATCGCGTCGAGGCGCAGCAGGGGAGTATTGCCGATGGTAGCGAGCAGCCTCGCAGGTTCCGGCCGGGATGGCTGAAGCGCGGGTGATGCGAATGTCATAAATAGGTGATTGAGCCGGGGTCGCGGAACAGTTCGGCTAATATTTCCGGACTCGAGGGTCCACCCGGTCGCTCCATGCGTGGATCCCGCCCGTCAGGCTGCGCACATTGGCGAAGCCGGCTTTGCGGAGAACCTGCACAGCCGTCGCGCTGCGGCTGCCCATCTTGCACAGAGCGATGATCTCCCGGCTGCGATCGAGTTCCCGAGTGCGCTCCGGCAACTCGGCCAGCGGGATCAGGCATCCACCGATGTTCGAAATCTCGTATTCATCCTCGTCGCGCACGTCGAGCAGGAACAGATTCTCCCCGGCGTCGAGCCGTCGCTTGAGTTCTTCCACTTGAATCGCAGGTGTGCTCATTTCGCTTGGGTCTCCTCGCCACGCCGTTGGTAGCCGGCGCGATGCCCCACTTCTACGGGAAAAAGCAGGTACAACCCAAGTATGCCACAAGATTCATCCCAATGTCCATCGAAAATGGGATATACTGAAAATCGCAATCGCATTCCGGCTTCGGAATGCTTCCTTGTGCCGCCCCGATCCGGCGGAGAGCAAACGAAACTGGGAGGAAATCACGTGGCAGACGAGACCGCCGCGCAGCAGGCATTGCGTGAACAGGCTGCGTTTCAATTAGCGAATGTCAACAAGACGGTTCCCCAGTACGGAGCCATCACTCCGCGCTGGCTAGTTCGGCTCCTGGACTGGAAGCCGTTGGAAACAGGGACCTTCCGGCTTAACCGGGTAGACGAGGGCAAGGCCATCGAGGTTACCTGCGGCCAGCTTGACGAGGCTCCCATCCCGGGAACCTACGTGCAGTACGAGGAACACCCCAAAGAATACCGGCTGAATGCCATCAATGCGGTGCTGAACGTCCATACCCGCGTGTCCGATTTATATAGTAAGCCTTACGACCAGATTGGAGAGCAACTTCGCCTCCTTATTGAGAGCGTGAAGGAGAAGCAGGAAAGCGAGCTCCTCAACAACGCCGGCTACGGATTCCTGCACAACGTTGCGCCTCATCAGCGGCTGAAGACCAGGGCTGGCGCCCCGACGCCTGACGACCTGGACGAACTACTGACGAAGGTCTGGAAGGAGCCGTCCTTCTTCCTGGCACACCCGCGCTCCATCGCGGCGTTCGGACGCGAATGTACGCGCCGCGGCGTTCCGCCTCCAACTGTCACGCTGTACGGGAACCAGTTCCTGACGTGGCGCGGTCTGCCCTTGATCCCCACCGACAAGATCAAGGTCAAGAACTCGGATAATAAGTCGAAGATCCTGCTGTTGCGCGTGGGAGAGCGGAAACAAGGTTGCATCGGACTGTTTCAGGCGGGTCTTCCCGGCGAGCAGAGCCCGGGCCTGTCGGTGCGCTTCATGGGAATCGGCAAGGACGCCCTGGCATCGTACCTGATTTCGCTGTACTGCTCGACCGCAGTGTTGACCGACGACGCCATCGCGGTACTCGAAGACGTGGACGTGAGTAACTACCATGAGTACAAATGATTCCGGCTGGGGACTAGAGAGCCTGCCTCCGGGGCTCCCCGATCCGGAGGTGCTTGCCCGCCTGGCCGCCGGCTTCTTCGGCGCGTTGCCGGGTGCGCGGGAGGTAGCGGAAGGGCTGGCCGCCGGCGCGCCACTGGCTCCCGAACCGGCCAGTGCCCCGAGGCCGCCGTCCGTTCCGGGTGGCGCGGGTGCCGCCGATGCCCCGGCATCGCCGGGCTTTTCGTTCCTGCGGGAGGCCCGGCCGATCTTCGGCGGGGCCGAAGCTACGCCGAAACCGGGTATCGCGGCGCCGCCCCCGATCCCTTCCCCGGCCGCCGCTCCGATTCAGCCGGCGGCGGGCGAAGGTCCGCCCACGCCGTCGGTTCCGAGCGCGCTGGGCACCGCCGAATCCGCCATTCCGGGCTTCTCTCTTCTGGAGGAAGCCCGGCCGCTGTTTTCCTATCCGCCGTCGGCGCCGGGGCCAGTCCCCGCCTTCGAACCGGCGGACGCGCGGCCCGAGTTCGCGGCCCTGAACCAGGGCCCGCGCGCTTTCGACGTGGAGACCATTCGCCGCGATTTTCCGATTCTGCGCGAACGCGTGGCTGGCCGCCCGCTGGTCTGGCTGGATAACGGCGCGACCACCCAAAAGCCGCAGAGCGTCATCGACCGGATCGGCTATTTCTACGCTCACGAAAATTCCAACGTCCACCGCGCGGCGCATGAACTGGCGGCCCGGGCCACGGACGCCTACGAATCCGCCCGCGAAAAAGTCCGCCGTTTCCTGAATGCCGCCGCGCCGCGCGAAATCGTCTTCGTGCGCGGCGCCACCGAAGGGATCAACCTGGTTGCCCAAAGCTGGGGACGCCAGAACATCGGCAAGGACGATGAGATCGTCATTTCATGGCTGGAACATCACGCCAACATCGTGCCCTGGCAGATGCTGTGTTCCGAAACGGGAGCGCGGCTCCGAGTGGCTCCGGTGGACGACAGCGGCCAGATCGTCATCGAGGAATACGAGAGGCTGCTCGGCCCAAGGACGCGGCTGGTTTCGGTCACCCAGGTCTCGAACGCCCTGGGCACCGTAACGCCGGCGCGGGAGATGGCCGCGGCGGCTCACCGGTACGGCGCGAAAGTGCTGGTGGATGGGGCGCAGGCCGTCTCGCACATGCGCGTGGACGTGCAATCGCTGGATTGCGACTTCTACGTGTTTTCCGGGCACAAGCTGTTCGCGCCCACAGGCATCGGGGTGGTGTACGGCAAGTCCCCGATCCTGGACACCACGCGACCCTGGCAGGGCGGCGGGAACATGATCCAGGACGTGACATTCGAAAAGACCATCTACAACACGGCGCCGGCGCGCTTCGAGGCCGGTACCGGCAGCCTCGGCGACGCCGTGGGGCTGGGCGCGGCCATCGACTATCTGAACCGCGTTGGAATGGAGAACGTCGCCCGCCGCGAGATCGAACTGCTGCACTACGCCACGGCGGCGCTCGAAACCGTCCCCGGCCTGCGCATCATCGGCACGGCCCGCGAAAAGGTGGGCGTACTGTCCTTCATCCTGGAGGGCGTGCGCACAGAGGAGGTCGGCGATTATCTCAACCGGGAGTGCATCGCCGTGCGCGCCGGACACCATTGCGCGCAACCCATCCACCGGCGTTTCGGCATTGAGAGCACGGTGCGAGCGTCGCTGGCGCTTTACAACACGTGCGAAGAAATCGACGCATTGGTGGCCGCGCTTCAGCGTCTGCAGGTTGCGCGGCGCCACCGCAACTCATAACGGACGCCCGTGCCATTGACACTCACGAACCTGACCGGACGCCTGCTGGCGTCCTATGCCTGCGAGGGCGGGATCAACCATCTTGACGGGAAGAACCTGCCTTCCAAACACGCCATCGCCGAGATCACCCGCGACCTGCTGCGCCTGCTGTTTCCGGGGTTCCTCGACGAAAGGCCGATTCACTCCGCGGAAATAGAGGCCGTGACCATTGCCCTGCTCGCCAACGTGGTTGGCCATCTGGGGAACGAGATCAGAAAGAGCCTCGAATACTCCCCGCCCGCCGGTATCGAAAACGGCGACCTGCCGGAGGCGGCGCGCGCCATTACCCTCAAGTTCCTCGACAACCTGCCGCGAATCCGGGAGTTGCTCCAAACCGACACGGAAGCGGCCTACAACGGAGATCCAGCCGCGTCCAGCAAGGAAGAGGTGATCGTGGCGTATCCGTTCATCGAAGCAATAGCGGTGCAGCGGCTGGCGCACCAACTCTACCTCGACGGCGTTCCGCTGATTCCGCGCATCATGACCGAGTGGGCGCACGCGCGAACCGGAATGGATCTCCATCCAGGCGCGCGAATCGGCACCCATTTCTTCATCGATCACGGCACTGGAGCGGTGGTGGGCGAAACGGCCGTGATCGGGAACCACGTCAAGCTGTATCAAGGCGTCGGTCTGGTGGCTAGGTCGCTCGCCGCCGGGCAGACGCTGCGCGGCCAGAAACGCCATCCGACCATCGAAGACCGGGTTACCGTCTACGCCGGCGCCACCATCATCGGGGGCGACACGGTGATCGGGGAAGGCAGTACCATCGGCGCCAGCGTCTTCCTCACAAACGGCGTTCCGCCGAATTCACTGGTTGTCCTGGAAGCTACGAACGTGAAAGTGATTCCCAAGAAGTCGCGGGAGAGCTGGGTGCCGGACTATCAGATCTGACTGGCGTTCCGGGACGCCCGGCTCCATGGGAAGGCACTGCGGACTCGCGGCCCGCAGCCACTTACTCCGGCGGGCAAGTCCCCTAATCTCGATGGACATTATGAATTTTCTCTTGACACGCGGCGCAGAGTAGCTTAATCTATAAGAGCATGACGATTGGGACACAGTTTACGGCTGCGCCGCACGCAGCCCCATCGTGTGTCCTGACTTCTGGCTATCTTCCCATCTGTTGCCTCTGTCGATAGCCGTCCTCGCGGCCTGATCCTGGTTTTGCGCAGGCTGCCGAAGGTACGGCGAATTCTCCAACTAACTCCTGGCTTTGAGTTGTCATCGAGGCGCGCGGCGAATACCCCCGTTGCAAGGGGTGGCCGTGTCCCCG